>Ga0180301_10004369_pt1 | contig 10924 bp, 9 predicted proteins | sample GuaBasSediGuay16_FD_121797 | JGI IMG/M metagenome (GOLD analysis project Ga0180301, IMG submission 121797) | Subseafloor sediment microbial communities from Guaymas Basin, Gulf of California, Mexico - Guay16, Core 4569-2, 12-15 cm | ecosystem: Environmental > Aquatic > Marine > Hydrothermal... | reverse complement strand
AACATGAATTAGATAATATAAAAAAAATTAAAATAATTGATTTATGATCTGATAGTTTTTAACTAAGAACTCAGGAAATACTTTTCTAAAATTATTACCTCAATCTTACAAAATTAGCGTTAAAGATTTAAACAATAATAAATACAACATATCATACAACTTTCAAGCCGTGAGGTCTAGTTATGCCTACAGAACAAGAATTAAAAAATGAATTGTTTAAATTACGAGAAAAGCTGATGAAGAAAGAGCAAGAGATAAAAGAGATAAAAGCAAAGATGGCTGAGATTGAAAAAGAGTTAGGAATAGCACAACCAGATTTAGCAGCGCCAATCCCCGAAGTTAGTACTGCAGCCACAAGTCCTACACCTACAAGCCAGCTTGCATCTCCTAAACCTAAGAGAACAAAAGCCATTCTACAAAAGGTTCCAACCTCTGGAACATCGCAGATTCGTGCCCGTGAAACTCAATTTGAATGCCCCAACTGCGGAAGTCATTATAACATGGAAGTGGAGGACAAATCACGGATTCTCTATGTGGTGGGTGCAGGAACACGAATATATGGCAAAAAACATCGTTGTATGAATTGCGGGAATGAATGGGCGGATTAATTGGAAGGACGCCTTTGGAACACCAAGAATTAGAACAGCGTTTAAAACAAGATCAACAAATCCCAGCCTTGCCAAATTGTATTGCATATCTCGCAATCGTAATCCTCGTAACTACTTTTCTTTTCTTCATCTCAGATTATTTTTGGTTGAGATTTTATACGGCAGAGGGAACTTCCCAGATTATTAATTTGTTTGGTTTTAACAGTGCAGTAACCGGAGATATTGCCTCTGGAAGGGTATGGATCTTCCAAGCAGGCGAATTTAATTTTGAACTTATTAAAATTTGTTCAGGCATAGAAGCAATTGCTTTAATTTCAGGATTAATAATTGCAACCCCCACATCTTGGAAACGGCGGATTATTGGGGTTTTATTTATTTGCTTCGGAATTTTTGGAGCAAATATCCTTCGGATTATTACCACAATAGTGCTTTATACTCAAGGATTCGATTTATATATAGCTCATGAAGTAGTTTCTGCAATTTTCACAATAATATTCATAATCGTTTTTATTTTGATGATCCAAGCCTGGATTATTCCGAATTTTATAGATTCATTGATTAATGTACTAATTGGAATCGTTCGGGCTGTGAAAGGAAGTTAAATTTCAATCTTCTTTTTAAAGAACTTGTGAAAAGAAATTATTAAACCTAAAAGCAAGGCAACTGTAAAAAGTAATTTTAATAAGAAAATGCTACTTAGTAATGAAACTGCCGAAATAATAGTGATAGAACTAGAAATATAGACTAAGACGGGAAAAGTTAAGGATAAAGTAACTAATAAAAATCCAAGTAGAATCGGATAAAGGAGACTACCTAACTTTGTTTCAATTAATTTGCCACATCGCGTTTGAGAAGATGCCCAATTAGAAATAATCTCATAAATTAGTAGAGTTAAAATTCCTATTAAGAGAATTACCAAAAGAGAGGGGATGACAGATGCTGTGAAAAGATCTAGGAGAAATTTACCCGTACAAAAATAGTAGATATTTTCAATTACTAGGTATTCTAAAAAAAAGAAGGCACCTATGAAAATTATAACCTGTTTTAGTTGAGTTTGCTGATCTTGTGCAGAAAAAGGAGAGAATTTCCGAAGTATAGACGCAATTGAAATCCCTAGTAAGAAAGCACAGAGGAAAGTAGGAATTATTTCATTAAAGATATTGGAATAGAAAAATATATCTATTTTATAGAAATTAAAGGGGGTATAAATATCTAGTAACAATGAAATTGCGCCCCATATGTAAAAAGACCCGATAATAAATAAAATAGCAATACCAAATTGGATAATTTGAGATTTATTAATATTTAGTAAATATTTTTGAGTGCCTTTATAGATTAGACTTCCGATAATAAAGGCAGGAAAATACCAGAAGATAACGGTCGTGAAGTAATAGAAGAGATCAAACGAGAAGAATACATCATCAGATGGAATTAATAGTAATATAATGAAGTTAAGGGAAATATATAAGAAGATGGCAAATATTTCACCAAGCCAGACACGTGTATTGGCTTTGTAGCCATTGAGAATTTGCCCACCAACTGATTTAAAAATAAAATAAATAAAAATTATCAAAACAATTAAAAGAATTACGTAAGAAAGGCTTAAAGTGAAAAGTTTTTGATAATAGATTACATTATAGAAAAAAATTCCCGTTTCATTTAAGATAGTTGAAATATAAAGGACATGAATGAGAAAGAGCCAGAAATACAAAAATATATCATGGTAAATCACACTTATCGTGCCATTACAATTGGGACAGGTTGTGACAGATCCTTGTTGGGTCCCGAGACGCCGAATCACGATTCGAAGTATTAGAAATTGTATACTAAACGGAATTAATAAGAGAAAGATTGCATCAAAATAAGCGATAAATACATTAAATGAAGGGTCTTTTATAGGAGCAAATATTACAAATATTCCGAAGTAAAAAAGATAAGACACTAATAAATATAAGAGAAAAGTATATTGTGTAGTTCTAGGATTTCTAAGCCCTGAATGTTGCGGACATAGGTAGGTCCCGCATTCTTTACACTGAACCCAGTACGCAAAGAAGGATATATTTTTTAAGTGATAAGTTTCACAGTGATAGCAGTTTCGTTCCTCAGAATATGACATTATCCTTGATATTCTCCTTTGACTATAAAAATGTGAGGATTAAATGAATCCGAAGATAGATTGTGACATATTAATTGTAGGCGGTGGAGTTGCAGGGTTATCTGCAGGAATTGCCCTTTCTAAACGAGAATTGAATACGGTTTTAATTGAAAAAGAATCTGAAATCGGATTTAAAATAAAGGGGGAGGTAATTAAGAAAGAATCACCCATTTTTTCTGAAATTTTTGGCACTGAATTACCAAAACATGTGATAACTAACGAACTTAGAGAAAGAAGGCTCTATTCGCCTAGTACTCGTAAATATATTGATATTGTGCATACTGAGCCAACGGTTACAATCGATTATAGGGCATTTATTTTGGAATTATTTAGAGAATTAGCAAAAACCAAATGCAACATTCTCTTAAATACGGAGTTAATGGATATAATAGATGATAAGCACCTTCCTGTAGGGGGAATTTGTTCAAGTGAAAATCAAGAACTTAAAATATTCGCGAAATACTTTATTGGTGCAGATGGAGTACATTCAAAATTTTTGCGCCTTTTAGGACCAAAATCTGAAAGAGAGGTGTTTCACGCTTTAAAGCTGAATTATGAAAATTTACAAATACCTAACTATCGTAGATTAGAATTATATCTAATGACTGATCCGCCTGGTGCCATGTGGATGTTCCCAAAGGGACCAACATCAGGAGAATGTGGTCTCGTTGTTTGGACGCAGGATTTGCCAAATGATTTCGATATCTTAGAATTATGGAATAAAAAGAGCCAGGAAAATAAAGTACTAAGCAAAACAATAGAGAATGCAAAGCCTTATTACATTTCAAAGGATTTTCTTAATTTTGGAGGACCTTTAAAACAGATTTTCGGGAAAAAATTTGTTTTATTAGGGGATAGTGCGGGACATGTCGGTGCTATAGGAGGCTCTGGAATTGTTTCTTGCATAACTACAGGATATAGAATAGGAAACTTCATTGCAAATGCATTATATACAAAGAAGGAGGTAACGGAGGGAAGGACCCAAGAATTTATGAAGAATTTCAAAAGATCTCCAATACAAAAATATTTGAAAAACGAACAATCGCTAGGAAAAGCATTGCGAACCATTTTATTTCAAACGTTTAAGACAGCAGAAAATATTGATAATAATTGGTATAAATTAGAGAAGATGTATACGGCTCGAAGTTCTCAGAAAAAATAGGATTTGGATGAAAATGAAGCAAATAAAATATTCTTTGGATGATAATCGTGTAGATAAAACGAAAAATGAAGCGATAATTTTTATTCATGGCGCCGCCAGCTGTAATCAAATTTGGAAGAACCAAATTAAAGGCTTATCATCACAAATTAAAGTCATCGCAGTGAATTTGCCAAGCCATTTTGGCTCGGAGGGACCAGAAAGCCCAATTATGGAAACATATGTATCGGCGATCAATAACTTGATAGATTCATTAAAGTTAGAGAAAGTAATTTTAGCGGGGCATTCCATGGGAGGAGCGGTTGTGCTTTCGTATTATCTACAATATCCTCAAAAAGTGGATGGACTGATTTTAATCGGAACAGGCGCTCGGTTAAAAGTCATGCCAATCATTCTCGATTTAACGCAAAATAATTATTCCCAATTTATTGAGATGTCCAGCGAATTCGCATTTCATAGGAAAACTATCAAAAATAACAAAGCGATAATTGAGGAAGTTAAGAAGAATATGGTCCAAATTTCATCAAAAATTGCTTATAGTGATTTTAAAATTTGTAATGAATTTGATGTGATGGACCGTTTAGGAGAGATTCAAGCACCCACTTTAATATTGGTCGGGGATAGCGATCAATTAACTCCTGTCAAGTATTCAAAATACATGCATGACCATATTCAGAAAAGCGAGCTTTATATTATCGAAGACGCGGGGCATATGGTAATGCTCGAGAAGGGAGAACAAATTAATAAATATATAAAAGAATTTATCAAAAAAATATTGAATTAAATTAATAAAAAGAGAATATCATCAAAATTCTGTCAGCAATTTGCTAAATATAAATAATGATCACAGGAAAGTTACGAGTAATTTTAATAAATTCTTATAATTCTATTAACATAGAACATGGCAATCAAAATACATTCATCATTGTAAAATGCAAAGATTTTTATCACGCGTTGACTTTAATTAACAAAAATAAGCTGAGGAGTTAGTTAATATCTGCATTAATTGCCTACTTTTCATAATAAGTTTAAATGAAATAAATAGAAAAGAGGTAATTTTCCACTTTATAGGTTTTTAGAAAGGAGAAATATAATGAAAGAAAAGAGAAAAGAAAAAATTCCACCATTTAAAAAGATCTGGACACATATACCAACGCCAGATGGTACAGATGATTTAAATGCGGTATCGGAGTGGCTTAAGTCTATTATAGAAAAAGTTGACGGAAAAGAAAGGAGAATTATTATTGTGGATGATGAACATGAAGTGTTAAATTCTTTAAAGCAAATTTTGATCTATGAGGGATATAAAGTCGATACAGCCACTAATGGTATCGAGGCGTTGGATAAGTTAAGCAGGCATAATTTTGATCTAATTCTCTCAGATATAAGAATGCCTGCCATGGATGGAATAGAATTGAGTGAAATATGTAAAAACCATCCGCAATTAAAAGAAATTCCCATAGTCCTTTTTTCAGGATATTATGATACATTTGAGTCAGTTGCAGATTATTTCTTAGCCAAACCTATTGATTCAGAAAGCTTGCTTCGAGTAATTTCTAAGATTTTTAAAAAATATCAAATTAAAAAAGAAGTAGAAAAAATTGGAGTAAAAAGACCTAAACTAAAGTATTTTCAGGAAATAAATATTGATAATATTTCAAATATCGCAGATTTGCAAAAAATATTACATTTTATTTGGGTTTTCCAACCTCGCCATATTCCATTATTTAAAATGTCTCATGAAACGGATTTAACAATCGAAAAAATTCGGAAATTATTACGACTTATTGAAGACCAAGATACTATCTTAATTATTGAAGAATCCCCCATGTTGAGAGAATTACTTAAAGCAGAACTCACTCTTCTTGGGGGCAATCCAGCTAGAATATTTTCCTCGATGGAAAAGGTCCATGAGATCTTTAAAAGTAAATTGTGATAGAATTTTTCCGTATTTATTTATACTTCTGATTATTAGAAATAATAAATATAGGTGATAATTCAGAATTTTTACATCCAACAGACGTCTGTAACTTTTTTGAGTTTAATGATTTATAAAATGGGAGTTATTACTGATGGGGAATAAAGCATTGGAAATTTTTATGAATGTTTTTGAAACGGTTCAATTTTCAGTAATTCTAGTCAATTCCAAGGGAATTATCAGTTATTCGAATTCTGCTTTGGGAAAAATGTTTGGTTACACAAAAGAGGATTTGGTAGGCAAGGACTTTGTGCAATTAGATAGTTATCCAAAGGAATTAATTAAGAAGTTTATAGATCTGGGAAAAATTGTATTGGTAAGTGAAGTCCCAGAACAATTGGAATTTGAGGCATATAAAAAAGATAGAAGTTTGATTTGGGTTACTATTCTACTTACTAGAATTAAATTGGGTGATGAGACTTTTTTTCAAGTTATAATCCAAGATATTACTAAACAAAAGGAGGCAGAAAAAGCACTACGGGAAAGTGAGGCTTTAAGAAAGAATGAAGAAAGAGAGGCAAGACAAAAATTAAAAGAGTCAGAAGAGAAATATCGAAACTTATTTGAAAATTCACCCAACTCAATTTTGATCGTTGGAATGGATGGTACTATACTAGATTGCAACTCCGTTACAACACAAAATATAGGATATCAAAAAGATGAATTAATCGGTCGGAGTTTTCAAAAACTCGCAAAAATCGTCCATTCGGATTATCTACCTCTAATAGCAGAGAAGTTTGAGATGTTGCGAAAAGGTTCTACACCAAAACCATTTGAAATTCAAATTTTTCATAAAAATGGGGCTCTATTTTGGATTCTTATAGGAATTTCTCTCGTACAAGTCGGTAATAAGTCATTCATTCAAGCTATAATTCAAAATATAACGGAACGGAAGAAAACAGAATTAAAATTACGAGAATCTGAAGAAAAATTCCGAATTATTGCGGAACAATCGCTTATGGGAATCCTTATTCTCCAAGATGGTAAATTCAAATATGTTAATGAAGCCGTTGCAAATATTAGCGGATATTCCATCCAAGAAATAATGGATTGGCCATCGAACTATTTTAATAAATTAATTCATCCTGATGATGCGCCATTTGTTATGAATCAATTGATGAAAAAACAAAGTGGAGAACCGAACGTTATAACGCGTTATTCATCGCGAATTTACACTAAAACAGGGAAATTAAAATGGATCACTCAATATTCAAAATCGATAATTTATCAGGGAAAAATAGCAGATTTAATAACATTAATTGATATTACAGAAAGGAAAAAAGCAGAAAAGAGATTGCGAGAATCAGAGGAACATTTTAGGACAATTTCAGAGCAGGCTTTGATGGGAATTTGTATCATACAAGATGGAATTATTAAATATTTAAACCATGAATTTGCGAATCTCTTTGGGTATTCTATTGAAGAGATGATGAATTGGAAACGAGTTGAATTATTGAAGGCAGTGTTTCCAGCGGATCGGAATATGATAATTGAAAAAGAAAAGATGAAACATCAGCAAGGCATATCTTCCAGTATTCAATATACGTTTCGGGGTATAAAGAAAAATGGAGAAATTGTGTGGTTGGATAATTATTCTAAAATAATTGAATATCGAGGGAGATCAGCAGATTTAATAATGGTAACAAACATTACCGCAAGGATTAAAGCAGAAGAAAATCTTAGAAAGTCCGAATCTCAATATCGAGAAGCTTATACACAAGCCGAATTTTATAAAGATTTGTTATCCCATGATTTAAGTAATATCCTCCAAGGGATAATTTTTTCGGCAGAAATAGCATTAATAAATTTAGAGAATGAAAAGATTTTAACTATGAAATTGAACGATATCAAAGATCAAGTCAAAAGAAGTGCAAGAATTATTTCGTCTGTTCGAAAATTAAGTAAATTGGAGAAAGGGCCACCGTATCTTTATCCAGTTGAAGCTATTGATGTTATAAGGAGATCTATAGATGTCATAAAGAAGGGAATTTATAATAAGAAATTAGATGTTACTTTTGAAACCTTTAGTGAGAAAATTTACATTCGTGCAAACGAATTTTTACGCGATATATTTGAGAATATTTTACATAATGCAATAAAATATAATAATAATTGGTTGGTTAAAGTTCATATTCGAATTTCGCAGATAATAGAAGAAAGTGGACCATTAAAGGAATATATCAAGTTTGAACTAATGGATAATGGAATAGGAGTAAAAGATCAATACAAAAAGGCAATATTCGAGAGAGGATATAGAGAAGGGGGGAATGTCCACGGCAGAGGTCTGGGATTATCTCTTTCGATGAAAATTATAAGTAGTTATAAGGGAAAAATTTGGGTCGAAGATAAAGTTAAAGGTGATTATACGCAAGGGAGCAATTTCATTATTTTAATCCCTGAAGCAAAAGGATTTAGTTAAATAGAAGATATTGAGTAAGATATAACAATGTCCTTCCTACCAGAAGATCATGTATTACCAGAAATATATTATACGAAGGAGCGAGCCGAACAATATGAGCGAAACACGCGGATACGGAAAATTCAACGCGAGATGACGTTACGAGCTTTAGAAATTCTACAAGTTCAGCCACCTGCATTAGTTCTTGATTTAGGATGCGGAACAGGAATATCCATGGAAGTCCTAATAGAAAAAGGCTATGATGTGAAGGGTATTGATATTGCAGAACCTATGCTCGCAATTGCAGCAAAAAAGGGATTAGATGTCTATAAGGCAGATTTCACCCTTGAAATACCATTTGAATCAAATTTTTTCGATTTTATCATATCTATTTCCACATTACAGTGGATTTTTCATGGATTTAACCCCGAAAGTATACTCGAAAAGGGGAAAAAGACAGCAGCAGAATCGTATCGTGTATTAAAATCGGGGGGGCATGCGATCTTCCAATTTTATCCGAAAAATTCCGCTCAATTAAAATTGGCAGGACGAATTTTTGTGAAGGCAGGGTTTAGGGTTTTAGAAATAATTGATGATCCTGATATACCAAAAAGGAAGAAAATATATTTATTATGCAGAAAAACGAATGAATAATCAATAATCTATAACAAACCATGCTATAGAAAAAAAATAGAAGAAATCATGGGCGATGTATGATGATCATTTCCTTAGTTTGGTTTCTTGTGATATTGGGACTAAGTTGTCTTTTAGTTGGACTTGCAGTTTATGTTTATTGTTTGAGTACCTATACGACAAAGCCCTATCATTGTGAGGTGGTTCGAGAAGAAAGCTTTAAAATCCCTATTGAAACAGAGAAAGAAACTATTGAACTTGATGCGAAAATTTTAAAATCAATATATACGCCCACTGATGCGCCGTGTGTCATTGTTTGCCACGGATGGATGAGGGATTTACGAGCGCTAAGATATTTACAAGAGCCATTAACATTACAGGGGTATACGGTGGTTGCTTATTCTTCGAGAGGGCATGGAAAAAGTGGAGGAAGACGCGAGTTCCCAGCTATTTATGAGGATATTATCAAAGTCATCGATTATCTTCAGGAACAAAACCAATTCGGGATCGATCCGAATCGCATCGCCGTGGTGGGGCATTCAATGGGGGCATCGATTGCGCTTAACCATGCTTATCTTGATGAGCGGGTGAAAGTAGTCGTTGGCATAAGCGCAATGCATAATGTAAAGGAAAGTTTTGAGCGAAAAAAGAAGATATTTAGTTTGCCATTTTGGGCTAAAGTTTGGTTAAAACTCACACGGCTCCAAACTAAACTTACAGATGAAGAAAATCATTATGCATCTCCAAGGTTTTATTTAGAACAGCCTTCCAATACGGAAGTGGTTTTAATTCATGCAAAAAATGATCCGTTAGTCGAGTTTGATAATTTTCAGAAGAATGTGGAACTTCTAAACTTACCAGAAGACCATTTTCTAATTTTTGATAAAGGAGGTCATTCATTCTTTCATCAAGAAGGTATGATATTAAGTCAGGTAATAAAATGGTTGAATAAATATCTTTAACTTATTTTCTTTTCTTTCAATGTTTTTCGTAATTGCCATATGTCAAATGGTGGACATCCAGGGAAAAACATACCTCGATCTTTATATTCTGCAGCACAATCTCCAACGATAAAGACATGACCTTGTAATTGAGGAGGAACGGGTGGATTTTTTCCAATAATAATGGAAATGTCACCATATTTTTCAATTTCGCCCCGTTTTAAGAGTCCATCTAAACCAACTCGCGCCCATGCAAAACATCCTGGTCTACAAGCGCCTCCCGCATATACGTGGACATTAGAGGCAATTCCAATGATTTCGGTACTTGGTTTTAAAAATTGGCGGGAAACAGAATTTAACGGAGTTCCAATGACTTTGATATTCTCTAAATGAATTTCACCTAAACCTTGGAGTGCTGCTAATCGAAGATGGGTAATATCATGGGGGGAAAAACCCATGAGAGTAGTAGCAATTGAATCAAGGGCAACCAGATCATTACTTGCAAGGCAGAGATCAAGTTTAAGGGGTTTACCTAAGGTTGGTCCTTGTCCTTCCAAAGCATAGGTGCCATCAATAAGGGCAAAGCGGAGTTTATGTCGGAGTAGATGGTTGATATCAATTAATTTCTGATGAATATCATCTTTATGATAGAGCATCTTATCTTCAGGGGGAACTAACCCGTGCTGATTTTTTAAAGCGAGTGAAACGATAGTTTGATTATGGGTTTTCAGGCGAGGCACAGATATGAGACAATCAATTTCACGAATTATACTGGGAAATCGAGCTTTTTTCAAAATTACTGCGCTTTCGGATTTAAGCTCTGTAAATTTTACTTCATCAAGATAGAGAGGTTCGCCTCCAGCATTGAGAACGATATCTTTCATACCCGTTACTTCAAAACATTTACGTGCCTGAAAAGGAAAAAAAGGAGAATCGCCAACAAAGACTTTCTCTGCCCCTGCTTTATAACATAATTCAATTAGTGCTTGAATAACAAGGGGATTAGTGGTAACGCCGGTTTCCGTTTTTAAAGGAACCACTAAATTGGGTTT
>Ga0180301_10004368_pt1 | contig 10925 bp, 10 predicted proteins | sample GuaBasSediGuay16_FD_121797 | JGI IMG/M metagenome (GOLD analysis project Ga0180301, IMG submission 121797) | Subseafloor sediment microbial communities from Guaymas Basin, Gulf of California, Mexico - Guay16, Core 4569-2, 12-15 cm | ecosystem: Environmental > Aquatic > Marine > Hydrothermal... | reverse complement strand
TTGAAAGCAACAAAAACTTCCCTTTTAACAATAAGGAAATTTTGCAAGAGAAGATCAACCCTTAAAGGAGGGAAATTAACCATAGGAAAATTCTGCTGGGCAACTCAAAAGATGTAGAAAAATCCATCTATATACGTTTAAACATAAATTTGGTCAAGTTCTTATCCGCCAAAGGGGATATTTTTTGCCTCGCCAACATACCCTTTTCTTGCAAAATTTCTTTATTAATAAATCAATTTATGCTCCGATTTTTACCCAAAGATCTAATTTTCATTGCTACATTTCCATCTTAAATTTCCTATAGAATCAAGGGGGATTGCAAAAATATCTTAGATAAAAAGCTTAAAGATTAAGCTTGATTTTTTAAATAACGAAAAAATAAGAAAACCTCCTATTGAAACTAAAACAATTGTTGCTCCTGATGCAAGATTGATTTCATAGGAAATCCACAAACCGCTAACAGAAAATACACTACTTAAAAAAATTGAAAAAACCATCATTTTTTTAAGATTATGGGTAAGCTGTTTTGAAATTGATGCTGGAACAGTCAAAAGAGCCATAACCAAAATAATGCCAACTATTCTTATTAACACCACTATAGTTAAAGCAACCAAACACAAAAGAATGAAGTACAGGTATTTTGTAGGAACTCCAACCACCGTTGCAAATTCCTCATCAAAGGAAAGAGCCAGAAATTCTTTATAAAGCAGGAATACTACTGAAATTATGATCACATCTAAAATAGACATTAAAATTATATCAGAAAAAGGAACAGTTAAAATACTTCCAAAAAGATAGCCAAATAAATCCGGAGCATAACCTGGACTAAGACCGATGAAAATAACTCCCAATGCCATTCCCATAACCCATAACATCCCAATAGTTGTATCTTCAGGTAGATTTGTCTTCTTACTTATAATTCCTATTCCAAGAGCTGAAGCAATACTGAAGGGTACCACTCCCAGAACAGGATCTACCCCCAAAAGGTACCCCAATCCAATACCCCCAAAGGAAGCATGGGCAATTCCACCACTAATAAAGACAATTCTTTTTATCACCACATAAACTCCAATAATACCACAGGCAACGCTGGCTAACAACGCAGCAACTAAGGCATTTCTCATAAACTCATACTGCAAAATCTCTATCATTTCCCATGCTCCTTCAATACTCGATGAGGAACACCATGAGCTATCAGTTCTATTGGGCACTGGTATATCTCTTCTAACTCCTTGGCTGTTATTTCTTTTGAGTCATGGTAGAAAAGCTTACGATTAAGACAGGCAATTTTATTTACATAAATAGAGATTGCACTAAGATCATGAGACACAAGAACAATAGCTATCTTACTTCTGAGTTCTTCCAGAAGTTCATAAAATTCTGCTCGCATAGATGTATCAATATTTGCCATTGGCTCATCGAGAAGCAGTATCTTAGGCTGGGATACCAGAGCTCTGGCTACAAGAACTCTTTGCTGCTCTCCTCCAGAAAGTTTTCCTATCTGTCTATCTTTGAACTCAAACATTCCTACCTTTTTAAGCGCCTCAACAGCAGCTTTTTTATCCTCATTGCTGTACCTCTTACCCCATCCCCTTTGTCCTAAACGTCCCATTAACACCACATCCCACACACTCGCTGGAAAGTCCCGATCAAAAAGGACAAACTGAGGAACATAACCAATAAATTTTCTACTTTTCTCGGGAACATCGCCTAAAACTTCCACTTTTCCTTGAGCTGGCTTAACCAATCCCAATATTACTTTAAGCAGGGTGGTTTTTCCTCCACCATTTGGACCTATTATTCCTAAAAAATCTTGTTTATAAATAGAAAGGTTTACCCCTTCCAGAGCACATATACTTTTATCATAGTACACCCATACATCTTTCAACTTTATGAGCTCTTCCATTTGAAATTTACCCATCCCCTCCCGGGCTAACTTTATTTTAGAGCCTGGATAAGTTCACTTAATACCCTGTGCATATTTTCTATATAATCTCTGGCCAAAGGGTCTATAAATACAAGCTTTCCTCCAATTTCTCTGGCAATTACTTTAGCTCCTTTTGTGCTAAATTGAGGCGAGACAAAAATAGTTTTAATTCCTATTTTTCTTGCCTGCTCTATTAACTTAACAAGATCCCTGGCAGCCGGTTCTTTCCCCTCTTTTTCCACCGCTATTTGCTTTAGATTATATTCTCTGGCAAAATAACCCCATGCAGGATGAAAGACCATAAATTCCCTTTTTTTGATCTTTGAAAGCTCTTTTCTAATCTCTGTATCCAATTCATTTAATTTTCTGATATAATTTTCTTTATTGCAGCTATAATACTTCCTATTAACCGGATCAACCTTAACTAAAGCTTCATAGATATTTTCTACCTGTATTTTAGCATTCAAGGGAGAAAGCCATATATGAGGGTCTTTTCTTATAATTTGAATACCCCTGGAGCTATCACAAATTAGCATATTCCTGTTAATCTCTATAAACTTGTTCATCCAGGTCAACTCAAAGTCCATTCCTGATCCTACCTTAACATAGATCTTTGCCCTGGTTAGCTCTCGAAGCTGAGCTGGAGTTGGCTCATAAGTGTGAGGATTTGCTCCTGGTGGAACCATTACCGTAACTTTTACCTTATTACCTCCCACATTTTCCACAAAATCGGCCAGAGGAAGAATAGTAACCACCACTCTTATAACTTCAGAATCCTGATTCATCTGTGCTTTTGCGGGAGAAAAACTCGTGGCAAAGATAAGACAAAAACTAACAAGAGTTAATATTACTTTCTTTCTCATAATTCCCCTTTTAACTTTCTCATTTCAGGATTACATAAGGATAATAAGCCTTATTTTCGTAACTGACAGAAACGACAATAGCCAAAAAAACTTAAACAGTGCTCGGTTATCTTGAAAGTAGTATCTTTTTCAAGTATCTTTTGCATTTTATCTATAAAACATAAATTGGTCCTTTCTACCTTGCCACAATTTAGACAAATAAGATAGTGGTGAGGTTTACCATCATTTATCTCATAACGGTCGCAACCATCATGAAAATGGACATGATTTACCACTCCTATTTTTCTTAGTAATTCCAGTGTTCGATAAACAGTAGTTAAACCTACTTCTGAACAGGATATTTTAACCTGTTTATACACTCCTTCTGGAGTCAACGGATTATCTTTATTCTTTATTAAAATCTCAAGAATTACCCGTCTTTGAGGAGTTAATTTATATCCTCTGGAACGAATCTTTCTGGTAAATTCATTAATCGATATATCCATAGCAATTTTAACTGAAAATTATTTTCAATTATTTTATCACAAATTAATCCCCCGTCAACACTGATAAAATCAGGATGTTGAGATTAAGACATAAATGTGCAGTATTTGAAGTGGATAGTTTGATGTTGATTTAACCAAAATAAATAAAAGACATCTCCCACCTTTCACAAATGGAAGGTCTTCAACGTGGGGTAATTTTTAAGAACCCTTACTCTTAAAGACTTCTATACCATGGAGTAATCCAGAAAAGCTAAATTACTACAAAAGAAAAAAGAAAATTCTGATCATTAACCTTTTACAGCTCCAAGAGTTAATCCTCTAACCAGGTATCTTTGTAAAAATATGGCAAGAGCAATTACAGGAATGCTGGCCATAGTTCCAACAGCTGATATTTCACCCCATAGTATCTCATGCCCTCCAATAAGACTGGTAATGACCACAGTAAGAGGTCTTACATGAGAACGAGTTAAGATTAAGGCAAAGAGAAATTCATTCCAGGAAAAGATAAAACAAAAAAGAGCAGTAGCTACAAGCCCAGGAGCGACTAAAGGAAGAGATATTCGAGAAAAAGCCTGGAAACGGTTACATCCATCAACAAGGGCAGAATCTTCAAGATCAGAAGGAAGCTCCTCAAAGAAACCTTTAAGTATCCACACTGCAAAGGGAATATTCATAACAGAATTGGTAATTATCAGGGCCTGATAGGTATCGAGCCAGCGCAGAGATTGGTAAAATATAAAAAGAGGCAGGACTACAGCAATAGGAGGAAGCATTCTGACAGATAAAATCCAGAAGGCCAAATTTTTACCTCCGATCCTGAATCTTGCCAAGCTATAGGCAGCGAGTGCCCCCACTGCTAAGGATATAAGAGTACAGGAGCCGGCAATAATTGTGGTATCTAAAATTCCCTTTGCTCCTCCAAGCTCCAGGCCGTGCACAAAAGTATAAAAATCAGGTTTTCTTGGAATAAACACCGGTGGATAGGTAAATATCTCTCCTCGATCTTTAAAAGCAGTAAGAAACATCCATAACATTGGACTTAAGAAAATAAGCAAAAGGAACCCTATTACTGCAAAAATCAATATAATCCAGTAATCGTCTTTTTTACTGAGCCATTTTCTCATCATCTTGTCTCTCTTTCTCTCAAAAATCTCAGGAAAAAGTTAGCAATTACAATTATGACCACCAGTTGAATATAAGATAAAGCAGCAGCGTATCCCAAGCTGAAATGTTTAAATCCTACTAAGTAATTGTAATAGGTGATGGTTTCTGAAGACTCCCCCGGTCCTCCCTGAGTAAGTAACACCACAAGATCAAATAATTTAAAAGCATCCATTACTCTAATTAAAATCGCTACAATGATAACAGGTTTCAAGAGGGGTAAAAGAACATGTGTAAATATCTTCCAGTTGGATGCCCCATCTATAGCCGCTGCTTCCCGCAGCTCCTCTGGTATAGATTGAAGACCGGCCAGTATAACCACCATCATAAATGGAGTCCACTCCCAGGTATCACCAATTATAACAGAAGATAAGGAAAAATTGGGATTGGATAACCAGGGAATTGCCGATAAGTTCACTCCTCGGAGAATGTAGTTAAGGGGTCCGTATTCATAATGATAAATTTGTCTCCAGGTACATCCTACCACTACAGGAGCTATTACCATCGGGAGAAGAAAAAGTGTGGTAATCAAGGTTCTTCCTCGAATTAACTTATCCAGTAATATGGCAATAGCAAGACCTATTAAAAATTGAGAACCTACGCCAAAAAGAAGAACCCTGCCTGTATTGAGCATTGCGTTCCAGAATCTTGGTTCCAGGAAAAGTCTTATGTAATTGCCAACCCCAATAAATTCAGGAGGAAAACCCATTGCCAGTTCCCAGGAGTTAAAGCTAAGCCACAGGGAATAAATCAAAGGAAAAATAGAAATAGCAAGTAAGATTCCAACGCAGGGGAGAATAAAAAGAAAAGGCATTGCCTTTTCCCAGTTCACCTTGTGTTTTTCTTTCATTTTACTATAAAGTCCTAAGGGGGGGCAGTATGAGAATTCTGCCCCCCCTAATTTCTTATTTCCACAATCCTGCTTTTCTCCAACCAGCTACCAGATTCCTGTATAACTGTTTTTGCTTTTCTCTACCAAATCTGTTAGTTATTTTATCCCATTCCTTGGCAACTTCATCAAGGGCCTGTTTAGCACTCTTACCACCACTAAGTGCCTCTGTTATCTTTCTTCCTAGAACATCCTCGTATTGCTCTGCTCCGGGAATAACCAGTTCTGGATAACCCACTTCCATATTAGATTTAACACCCTCCAGATATATCTTTGCGGCTTCTATGGTTGAGAACATCTCATATTCCTCCGGATGCTGGAAATGAGAGTATCTGTAAGGATCAAGTCCAGTTTTAGCAGTGGAGACATCATCCATGCTGGTTTTATACGAAACATGCCAGATTACCTGATAAGCTTTCCAGGGATACTCGGATTCTTTAGCTATTCCTAAAACTCTACCACATGGCATCATAGCACGTCGATAGAGTTTCCCATCTTTTATTACTCCAGGAACAGTGGTAACACCAATTTTTCCTACAATCTTTGATTGAGCAGGATCAGCTCCCTTCTTGCCAACACAGGGCCACTGGATAACCATAGCTGTATCTCCATTTAGGAAGGCATCCTTCAGTTCCTCATATCCAAAGGCAAGAACGTTAGGAGGACAGTATTTCTTAATCTCTATCATATCTTCAAGAGCTTTCACCCCAGCAGGAGAGTTGATCATTGGCTCCATAGTATCCTCGTCAAAATAAACCCCTCCATAAGATGCAAATCTATTACCCCACCAGGCCCAGCACCAGTCTCTTTGGCCATAAAAAGCAGTCCCGTAAAAATCTCTTTGCAGAACCTTACCAGCTAAGGTTTCTCCTTTTTTCCTGGTAAAAAACTCAGCTACATCTTTATACTCTTTCCATGTCCTGGGAGGTCTAAGTTCATAGCCGTATTTTGCTTTGAAATTAGCTTTCTCTTCAGGATTTTCAAAAAGATCCTTTCGGTAGTAAAGGTTTAAAATATCACCATCATAAGGAAGAGCGTAGATTTTTCCTTTGTATTTGCAGTAAAAATCTCTGTATCCAGGGGTAACATCTTCCAGATGTGGATCGAGTTTCGCTATAAACTCGTCCAGAGGATAAAGATAGCCGTTTCCAGCAAAATCACCGAGATACTTAGGATAAAAAGTAACAATATCATAGGCACCGGTGTGGGTTACAAATTCTATTTTTTCTTTTTCATAAACTTCAGCAAAAGGAACTCCAACAATCTTGAGGTCAACATTGTATAGCTTTAGGAAATCTTTTTTATACCATTCCCACGGTTTCTGGTTATGTCCAGCATCTCCCACTACAGTGAGTTTTACAGGTTTTTCCGCGGCTTGAACTAACATTGTCCCTCCCATCAGGGAGACGATAAAAACTGCCAAACTTACAACCAATATAACCTTTTTACGCAAGGTCTCCTCCTTGTTAAAATTTATCTTTTTATCCGATCCCCTTTCTCACCTCCTCCTTATTAGCTCACCTATTCTTACTTTACTTTCTCCAGACCTAATTCTTTTAATTTTTCTTTAATGGGAACTCCCTCCTCACTCCAACCTCGAAGCTGGTAGTACTCATTAAGCATTTTACCCAAATGAGGAAGATTACCTTTTGCTCCACCTTCTTTCCTATCCCAGGTTAAAAGTCTTGGAGGAAGAAAATCATCCTTACGAGTGATTCCCAATCTGTAGTTATACATTCTCTTAAGATTAAAAAGCCTTTCCCCTATTTTTAAAAGCTCCTCATCGGTTAAACTCCATCCTGTAACAAGGTTTGTCCATTCTGCTATCCTCGGAGGACCTATTTTCCCACAAAATAAAAATTTACAAAGACCAAGAGCATTTAAAGATGCCATGTAATTCTGGAGTCTTACAATTAATTCTGGCTTACCTTGAGAGTCATGAGGAGACAAAGAATGATTGTAGGGTACTCCTTCAACTGGAGGTCCTTCTTCAAAGGTATAAGCCAGGGATTCATTATGGCAAGCCCCCCTGTTGCCAGTAGCATAAGTTAAAGCCATACTGACAAATGCACGTGGATCATGCATGGGAAGTTCCAATCCCTTAACATGGACAGCAAATTCTATAGAATTTTTACCTATTTTCTCAGATGCTTTTTTTGTCCCATCGGCCAGAATATCACCAATTCCTTCTCTCTTCGCTATTTTATGGATAAGTTCAATCATTGCCCCGGTATTTCCCCATTTTAGCTCAAGACCCTCTGTATCTAAATTAGATATTATACCCTTCTCAAATGCCTCCATAACAAAAGCTATCACTGATCCAGTAGAGATAGTATCAAGACCGTACCTGTTACAAAGCTCGTTAGCAAGAGAGATCTTTTCAAGATTATCATTTAAACAAAGCGCTCCCAGAGCGGCATTAGACTCATACTCTGGCCCATGCATTAATCTTTCCTCATCCCCGATTCTCAACTTTACAATCTTCCCACAACGGATGGGACAGCCAAAACATCCATAGTGTCTTTCCAAAAATCTTTTTACCAAAGTCTCTCCAGTAGTTTTTTTTGCTCCTTTTTCCCATCTTCCCTGAAGCCAATTTTTAATGGGAAGATCACCTGAAGGCTCCACCCCAGAGGCCATTCCAACTGCTGTACCAAAATCATGGAGCCCCTGGGTAGTTTGTTTAAGAAAAGAAAGAGTTTTTCGAATAGATGAGATTAGCTCTTTTTTATTTTTAACCTCGGGGTATCTTTTCCCTCTAACCACAACAGCTTTAAGGTTCTTAGATCCCATAACTGCTCCCATGCCACCTCTTGCTGCAGCTCTTGATTCCCACCCATCAACCATAACTGAGGCTATCCCACAAAGATTCTCTCCTGCCTGACCTATACAGGCAACTCTTGCTCTTGGGTCGGTTTCCCTCATTAGCTGTTCTACAGTGCAAAACGTGTCTTTTCCCCAGAGATGCTCAGCTGACTTTATCTGAATCTCATCTTGAGTTATCCAAATATAAACTGGTTTTTCACTTTTCCCAGTAATTATTAAACCATCATAACCTGTCCGCTTTAGCTCTGCCCCAAAATAGCCTCCTACTGTTGCTTCATCCCATATTCCGGTTTGAGGAGATCTGGCACACACTGATAATTTGCAGGCACAAAGAACAGGAGTTCCTGTTAAAAGGCCAGCAATCATAGCAAGTGGAGATGAAGGATGAAGAGGTTCCAGGGCAGGATCAAATTCCTCATAGAGAATTTTAGCAGCAAGTCCACTTCCGGATAGATACTTTTCAAAAACATCCTCACTTATATTTTCAATCTCTATTTTTTCTTTACTTAAATTTACCCGAATTATTTTACCACAACCACCAAACCCCATTTTTTTATCTCCGCTTTTTGAATTGATTACCCTATTGCCTCAAATTCAGCGTAGAACAAGCTAAACCGATTCAATTAAAACCGCCATTCCCTGACCACTTCCCACACACATAGTGGCAATCCCATACCTTGCCCCTCTTCTTTTTAGTTCTGAGATAAGCTTTACAATCATAATAACTCCAGTGGCTCCTACAGGATGACCCAGAGCAATTGCACCTCCATTTACGTTCACTTTTCTATTATCTAACCCTAATTCCTGAATACAGGCTATAGTTGATGAGGCAAAGGCCTCATTTATTTCAAATAAATCTATCTGACTTAAGTCCAGACCAGTTTTACTTAGAAGTTTCTTCACCGCCATTACTGGCCCCATACCGAAGAACTCAGGTTCAACTCCGGCTACCTCCCATCCGGTAAGATAGGCAACAGGCTCTTTTTTCAATTTTTTTAATTTTTCCTCGCCCATCAATACAAGAGCTGCTGCCCCATCATTTATCCCTGAGGCATTACCTGCAGTCACTGTTCCATTTTCTTTAAAAACAGGTTTTAAAGAAGATAATTTTTCCAGGGATGTATCCCTTCTTGGATGCTCATCTACTTCGAAAAACTCCTCATCTTCAACCTCATCTGGAAGGGGGACAAGTCTATCTTCCATAACGGTAGCCTTTGCGGCTATTTTCTTAATAGCCTTAACCGGAACAGGAACAATTTCATCTTTAAATTTTCCCTTATCTATAGCTTCAATAGCTTTCATGTGGCTTTCATAAGCAAACTTATCTTGTTCTTCTCGAGCAATTTTGTATTTCTCAGCAACAGCTTCAGCCATAGGTCCTGCATCTACCAGTAAATAATCACTGAGGAAATCTATAAGTTTTCTTCCCCCCAGTTTAATACCCCATCTGATTCCATCAAGAATATAGGGGGCCTGACTCATACATTCAACTCCTCCTGCCACTATAATACCTCGCTCCTCCAGTAAAATATCCTGAGCAGCACATACAACTGCTCTCATTCCAGAAGAGCAATTCATATTAAGTGAATAATCATCAATTTCTACAGGAAGTCCAGCTCTTAAAGCTATGTGCCTTGCAGGATCACCCCGAGGAGTAGTCTGGATATTCTCGCCTATAACCACCCTTTCAACCTGCTCGGGCTCCAAACCAGCTCTTTTAATTACTTCCCTAACCACCAAAGCTCCAAGATCAAGTGGAGAGATATCTTTAAGTGACATACCGAATTTACCAATTGCTGTACGCGTCATAGACACAATAGCAACTTTCTTATTACTCAATTTTTTCCTCCTAAAGAACCATTCCTCCTCCAACATCTATAATAGCGCCTGTGATATACCTTGCCTCATCAGATGCCAGAAAAGCAACGGCGTTTGCTACATCTTCAGGCTTTCCTACCTCACCCATTGGAATTTTCTCCATAATTTTGGCCCTTACTTTATCTGGAACAGCCCTGGTCATCTCTGTATCAATAAAACCAGGGCAAATAACATTTACAGTAATACCTTTTCTGGCAAGTTCTCTTGCTGCGGTTTTGGAAAAACCTACAACTCCTGCTTTTGCTGCAGAGTAGTTAGCCTGTCCGATATTACCCATCCAGCTGGCAGAGGATATATTGATAATTCTGCCATAGCCTTGATCTCGCATTAATTTTGCCGCAGCACGGGTACAGAAGAAAACCCCGGTAAGATCAACCGCTAATACCTTTTCCCAATCCTCATCACTCATCTTATGTAGCATCGCATCTCTATTTATTCCGGCATTATTAACCAGGATATCAAGTCTTCCCAGTTCATCTTTTGCCGTATTTATTATTTTCTCTGCCTCTTCTTTTATGGAGACATCTACCTTCAGGTCAACTGCCTTCCTTCCCATATTTTTTATTTCTTCTGCAACCTTTTGAACCCCCTCAAGGTTAATATCAGCAACTATAACATCAGCACCTTCTCGAGCTAACTTCAAAGCAATAGCCCTGCCTATTCCTCTTGCTGCTCCTGTAACTGCTGCTTTTTTATCTTTAAGTCGCATTGTGTATCTCCTCAAGCTTTAATTTTTTCCTTTTTGTAAAAACTAAGTATATCTTTCATATCTATTGGCCGATTCAGAAATATCCTCGGATCCATTTTTCTTAATGGGAATATAATTTTTGGTTTAAACTGCATCTTATCTAAAATGTCCCTCTCAAGATTTACCCCCGGTGCAATCTCTACTAAAG
>Ga0180301_10004367_pt1 | contig 10927 bp, 7 predicted proteins | sample GuaBasSediGuay16_FD_121797 | JGI IMG/M metagenome (GOLD analysis project Ga0180301, IMG submission 121797) | Subseafloor sediment microbial communities from Guaymas Basin, Gulf of California, Mexico - Guay16, Core 4569-2, 12-15 cm | ecosystem: Environmental > Aquatic > Marine > Hydrothermal... | reverse complement strand
TGGACTGTTTTTCTAGCGGTGAAGACGTTTCGCTTTTCCTTCCACTAGTGAAGCTTCTCTCCGAGTACATGGAGAAGCTTTGCGAGGAGTGCATGGAGAATAAGATGATCTGTACCCTTCGGCCGATGTGTCCTGACAGAAGATGGTTGAGTCTTCTCATAAAGATAGGAGCAGACGAGAGAGATCTGCCTAAGTACTGCTATAAGGTACGGTTAAACGAGGTGAAGGCGCTTCTAGGTAAGGTTGGCCATATACACTTTGGTGATGCAGTACTTCAAATTGAAGTTTTTCTAAACCTTCTTTCGGGTGGCCGCTCGCGTCTCATAGATCCCCTCAGAAGCGGCGACATTGAACGGTTCGTGGAGGGCCTCGTAGCAGAATTTAAACGGCACCTGCTCAACGTTACCCTCCTAACCGGGGATGGATATATACTCCTCCTATCAGACGGAAACGTTTTCTTTTTCAATTTACTGGAAAACATTGTTTTGATTAATCCTGAAGAGAAGAGGTTCACGTCGGTCCGCGAATTCGTAGACCTAGTGTTAGCAGTACGAGAGCATTACGCTCTACCTCTCGAGGTTGAAGAAGACTTTAAAGGTTTTCCTAGGGTAACATTGAGGCTCCCCCACCGACCCGACCTAGAATCCATCTTAGAAAAGTTCGTGGGTAGGGTAATGGGCGTGGTAGAGTACGTGGACTACTTCTGCAGTGATGATTGTTTCACCGTGGAAATAGAGTTTAACCCTGTCTCCGGAAACCCCCCATTAAGGTTTAAGGATGCACTCTATGTGTTGGAACGTATGAAGGCTCTCTACCAAGAATTCCGCAAGGAACCCCTTTCTTAGTTCACTTTCAGCTTAATTAACTTAAAAAGGAGGATGTAGTGATTTGTCTGGAGACCTAGCTTCAATAGTTGCTGAAAAATTTGGACTTAGGGAAGATGAGTCTAAGATTTACGGGTTACTCTTACTTTACAGAGTACTTACAATTGGAGAGCTAAGTTATCATTCGTCATTTCCAACATCTAAAATAGAGCCGATCCTCAGGTCGCTAGAGGAAAAGGGCTTAGTCTCTAGGGTTCCCGGGGTAGTTACCAGGTATGTTCCCTCAACACCATTCGGTTTGCTGTTTGATGTTGTAGGAGAATTCCTAAGCAAGGCTGAGAGCGCAGAGAAGGGTTTACGTACCAGCTCGGAGATGCTCGAAGCGGAGCTTAACAGGGCAGTAGATTCCCTTAAAGCAGACTTAAAGGTCGCTGTATCAAGTGAAATGCAAAGCTTAGAAAAAGAAGTCGACAGGTCAAGCAAACTATTAGAGAAAATTACTGAGCGCGAACAGGCTGAAATGGTGAACTTGGTAAAAGTCATAGACGAACAATCAATGGAACAAGTTAAACAGCACAGCGTTTTCTGCGAGGAAGCCTCGTCTAAGCTTAAAAATGCAGTCAGCAATGAAATTACACAAAGCTTAAGCCGTGCGGAAGAAACCATAAGGCAAAACGCTTCAGCCCTTTCAAATACCCTCTCATCAGCATTAAGCAACATTGAACTGTCTTCTAGGAAGCTGGAGGAGGAAGTGAGAGAAGGCATAAACAATAGCTCTACCAAGGTTGAGTCGTCTACTAGTGAAGCAGTTAAAAAACTGTCAGAAATGGTGGAGGAGGAACATTCCACCATAGAAAAATCGTTTTCTTCAGCAAAGGAAGATGTGTCAAAGACTGTGGAATCGATTAGGAGCGTTCTGGATAATTATGCTGCCTCCGTGAAGAAAACGTCCGAGAGTATTCTTCAAAGGGCAATGGATGAGCGTAGAGGGCAAGCTGAAAAATTAGCGAAAAACATGAGAAAGTCTATCGAAGATAACACGTCAAACATTGCCAAAAGCATTTCCTCTTTCTACACTTCAACCATGAAAATGCTTGGATCTTTGAGTAGAGAGCATGAAAAGAAAGTTAGCGAGCTGTCGGAACGCATGGAACGCCTTGTCGATGCAAGCGCCCTTCGCCTTTCCGAAATGACCGAGAGCGTAAAGGAGAAACTCGCAGAAAGACTTAGCGATTATGCCGAATTCCAAGAAAAAGAGTTGGAATCCGCTTGCTCAAGTCTCGAGAAGAACCTATCCTCAATATTTAACGAACTTAACAGTTCATCCTCCCTAATAAGGGAGGATGCGTCATCTGCACTTAGTGAAAGCGCCCATGCCGTAAAAGACGTTCTTAAGCAGGTAGAAAGCAGGTTTGACTCCTTACTCTCAAAACACGTTGAGGACTTAAAGTCGATGATTGGTAATGTTGAGAAAACGATTTCCACGTCCTTTTCCACGGATAGAGAAGTCGAAGGTAAAAACTTGCTAGAGTTAAAGAAGAATGTTTCTTCTTTAATGGACCTTTCGAGACACGATATCGTCGAGGTAGCGTCGACTCTTTCCGAAGCAGCTTTTAAGGATGCACATGTTCAAACGCAAGCATTTATTAATGAACTGAGAAAGCTGAGAGAGGACTTTTCTAAGCGCATTGAAGTAAGCTTAAGGCAAGCTAGAAAGGAGTCCGAGGAGCTTAAGAGCACGGTGTCGTCTCTTCTAAGTCAGCGCATCTTCGACATGGAGGAATATGCGGAGTCCCTGAAGGAGCGCGTTCAGAGGATGGTCAGCGATAGGCTGGAAGAAATGTCCCTAGGAATAGAGGCTCTTCAATCGCATTTCACAGAAGTAATGGATATGATAATCGTTCGCTTCACCGACTTAATAAATGAAGCCAAAGACAGTTTCTCTCGTTCCCTTAACTTACAGTTATCATTTTTCAAGGAAAATCTTAGCGAGCTTAACACTACGTTCATCGATGAAATAGATAAGCAGATGGAAGGGGTTAAAAGTGAAGCAAACGAGATCCTATCTGAATTCTCTGAAAGTTTAGATAGGAGAATCCTGCAAGCTGAAGAATTAGCCTCACGGATAAAAGAAACTACGGATGCAGCGTTACAACACCAGGAAAGGTTCAGCAGGAAACTTAGGAATGACCTTGTTGCCCTCCTTCTACAAGGTATAAAACGCCATGTTGACTCCTTTAATAACATAGCAGAATCTCTTAACGAACGGTTGGACGCCCTCATAGAGTCAAGAATGAACTCCTTAGAGAAGCTCAGGGAAGACCTCCAAAAGAAGATTTCATCTGCTCTAAACTCTGAATTATCCTCTATCGAAGACTCCACGTCTAACCTGAGGAAGGAGGCTGCATCCCACCTCTCAAAGAGCGGTAAGGAATGTGCTGAAACCTTAGAAATCGCTACTAAGAAAATAGAGGAGGCGCTTTCTGAATACGTCACTCTCTACAAGAATTCTTTAGATAATTTTAAGAGAGACCTTTCCGCATTCCTCAAGGAGTCACTGGAAAGGCTATCTCAGTCCTCTCAGAAAACGTTAGACGAAATTACCTCACATTTAGACATGGAACGCGAAACTATAGTGAACGAGGCGAGGGTTCTAAGTGATTCATCTAAAAAAGCTTTGGAAAACTATGTTAAGACGTTAAAAAGCCACCTTAACGAGTCGCTAAATGCTCTGTTAAAGGCGGTGTCTGATCAAATCGAGTATTTGAAGAATGAGAAGAACATGTTTACGTCGCTTGTAAGAAGCAACGTTGACGAAAACATAAAGGAGTTTGAGAGTCATGTTAAATCGTTACAGTCCTCGTTGTCGTCCCTTCTGGAAGAAGGGAACGAGAAGGTGTCAGTGAACCTTTCACAACTGGAATCTAGGCTCTTCGACACCCTAGAAAGCGTAAACGAAGTTGTAGGGGAAGCATCACACAGTATTAAGGACGGAAGCGTAGAACTTCTAAAGGAATACTCTAAGGAGGTAATGGACGTGCTGTCACTAATAGGAGAAACTATTAGCAGATATGTCGAGGAGAACAGGAACCTTTTCGGCTCAAGGATAGGCGAATCAAAGTCGCTTATAAACGACCTTGTAAACTCTCTTTCAACCGAATTAGTAAGCTTAACTAGCGAGGTTGAGGGGGAGATCTCGTCGTTAACAGAGTCATACACCAGAGAGTCCCTTAACATCGTTCAGGAACTTAGGAACAGGATGGTCAGCACGGTTAAATCGCAGATTAGTAAGTATGATAAGGAACTTTCTAATTTCGGTAAGGAGACCCTTAAAATGCTATCCGGAGTGGAAGAAAAATATAAGCGCGTCCTTGGAGAATTAGCTAGCCAGATATCAATCCGCCTAAGTGAATTCTACGAAAAAGCAGTCACCCGGATAAAAGAAGTCACAATAAACATGGTCGAGACACTAAAATCATTAGTTGAATCTTCTAAGTCAACGGAGGAACTAGCCCGGATCGCATGGGAGGAATTCGGGAAAAAGCCTCTGAGTATAGAGAAAACGTGTTTTGTTGCAACTAAGGAGGCTGTCCTCCTAAAAATAAAGGACATGATTACACGCACAAAAAAGATCTTAATATTAGCAATGCCACACATAAAAGACGTTCCAATCGAAGAGGTACTACGGCTGGAGCCCCCAGCAAGGATCTACGTCTTCACAGACTTCCACCTTCCCTCTGACTTGGATATTGTTAAAAGACTAATTGGAAGGAGCAATTTACGCCTCTGGAAAACCGAGGAGAAGTCCTTCTATCTGTGTTTAAGAGATGAAGAGGAGGTTTTGGCTGCTCCGGTAGCCGAGGAGGAACCGGTAATAGCGATAGCAAGCGAGGATCCAAGCTACGTCCAAGCTTACCGGCTGACGATCACCCCTTACCTAAGATGGAAAGCTAAAGAGTTAAGGAGGAAAGACATAAATAGCCTGTCCTCACCGTAGAAATGTAGCTCATAAAGAGAAACAACTAAGGGGCTTTGCTTCCTGTTTAAACGCGGAGAGAATTTAGATGATTTACGCTATATGGGTGCTCAAGAGCAGCGGTGAACCACTAATCTACAAATTTTACAGAAAGGATAGATTAACTAGTCAAGCCCCATCGCTTACAGGTGGCTTCCTAACAGCTATATTCGACTCAATGCGCGTCAACACAGGCGAACAATTAAATATTATAAAAATAGGCGAAATAAACGTTGCCTACAAGCCATTTAAGACCTTCACAGTGGTTGTGGCAAGTGACGACCCCGAGGAAGCAAGAAGGTTTGCAGCTAAGGTTGGGTCAGAATTTAAAATGCAGTACTCACAACTTTTAGATTCCTGGACGGGTGAAACATCCATATTCCAACCATTCATAAAAAAGCTAGACTTTCTGGTCAAGGATGCGAAACGCAATCTCAGAGACAACTTGGGCCGTCTTCTCAACTCCTTAGGTTCCCAAGGTTAAAACCACGCAGCCTCTTTTTTCAATAAAGCCTTTTCACGACGAAGTCTGCTAGCTCAACAAAGTACCTTTCAGCATCCCTGCTTAGAGGAGGGTCGAGAGATCTTATTTTCTCCTTCGCCTCCTCCTTTAACGCTAATGCTTTTTTACGTGCCTTCTCAAGCGCTCCAACCCTTAAGAATATCTCCTTAACCCTTTCAACTTCCTCTACCTTGGCTTCCCTTTTCCCCAGCACCTCCCTAAGAACCCTTAACTCCTCAGGGTTTACCGCCTCCATCGCATTAACAACCAAGATCGTCTTTTTCCCCTCCCTTATGTCGCTGTCGACAGGCTTACCCGTCACTCCTTCGTCTCCGAAAGTTCCAAGTATATCATCCTGTATCTGGAATGCTTGCCCTACGAGGATGGCGTACTCCTTCAATGCCTGAATTTGACTCGCCGTCCCTCCTCCAAGTGTCGCCCCAATCTCAATGGATTTTTCGAGGAGGGACGCGGTCTTCATCTTCACCATGTACATGTACTCATCCATAGTGACCCTCTCCTTCATGGAGAGAACCGTTTCAAACATAACACCATCTATTAGCTCTTCAAACACTTCTTGGTAAAGGCTTATTGCCTTACAGATAAGATCAGAAGAAAAACCAGACTCGATTAAAGCCTCCAGCCCCAAGTTATACGTCGTATTCCCTCCTAGAATTGCCATAGTCATCCCAAAATCATCCTCTTTCCCCGCCTCAAAATTATCTAGGTACCAGTTACGGTACTTTACATGAAACGTTTCTCCTCCCCTACGAGTTTCATCATGGTCTATGAGGTCGTCATGGATAAGTGTTGCATTATGGAGCAGCTCTACGGAAATAGACGCCTTATATATGTCTCCTTGATTTTTTCCTCCAACGCCGAAGTAGGCGTTAATTAGCGAAATTGGTCTAAGCCTTTTCCCTCCTCTCATGATGAACTCCTTAATGTTCGAGTAGTACTCAGCGTGATATGGGGAAACAGCCCGGGCAATTTTCCTCTCAAAAAAGGCTTCAATACTAGCGTTAACACGTTCAAGATACTTGCCAACCTGCTCCTGAAAGCTCAATCCTTCCTTCCTCCACACTAACTTCACCCAAGTCTAGGAAAAACCTTCCCTTTTAACTTCTTCCCCCCACACAACTTCTAGTTCGACACTCCCAAAAGTTTAGGTGAAAATAAAGTAGAAACGTGTAGCCTGTCCAGCCTCCTCTGAAATTCCCTCAAACATTCACGTTGGCTTCACATGTTTTACGTGTAAATGTTAAGTTAAAGCCGAAACCTCTGCGTTTTTGAGTGTAAAAACAGTAACCCTTAAAATCGTCGAAACCTCACCTTATTACTGCGTAACCTTTAAATACCATCTTTAACCCCTCTCCTATTCCAAAGAGGCACAGAGGAACATGGAAGGAACTTCTTCTAACGAACCTAACGCTCGCCAGTAGCTTGGAGGATCTAAACCTTGATGAGGCCGAAAGTGCGGGTTGGAATCGAAGGATGGGGATGCTACATTCCCCAGTATAGGATAACAGTTGAAGCAATAGCATCCGTTTGGGGCGTGCCATCAGAGCGCTACAAGGAAGGCCTTCTCATACGGGAGAAAGCCGTGGCCGGCCCCGACGAAGACACGATAACCCTGTCCGCTGAAGCAGCCATGAATGCCGTTAAAAGAGCGCAGATAGACCCGTTGGAGATAGGCGCCGTCCTCTGCGGGTTAGAGTCTCACCCCTACGCTGTGAAGCCGGCCGGGTGCACGGTCGCCGAGATCGTAGGTGCGACTCCAAACCCCCTCGCAGCAGACCTTGAGTTCGCATGTAAAGCTGGAACCGAAGCTGTCCAGATGTGTATGGCTCTCGCCGCCTCAGGAATGGTAAAGTATGGATTAGCTGTAGGTGCCGATGTAGCTCAAAGTGCTCCCGGAGACGACTTAGAGTATTCCGCCGCCGCAGGAGCGGCTGCCCTAATAATTGGAAAGTTAAACTCTTCATCAGCTGCGTCGATCGAAGCAACGTGCTCTTACGTCACCGACACACCCGACTTCTGGAGGCGGGCTGAGCAACCATATCCAAAGCATGGTGGACCATTCACAGCGTTATCTTATTTCCATCATGTCACGTTTGCGGCCGAGCAGCTTATTGAAGAGCTTGGAATGAGGCCAAGTGACTTCGACTACGTTGTTTTCCATCAGCCGAACGGGAAGTTCCCCCTCAGAGCTGCCAGCCAGCTTGGCTTCACTAGAGATCAGGTATTAAAAGGCCTACTTGTCCCGTACATTGGAAACACGTATTCCGCATCCGCGCTTCTAGGGCTGGCAGCAGTGCTGGATGACGCTTCACCCGGAGAGCAAATCCTCTTAGTATCCTACGGTTCCGGTGCTGGCAGCGACGCAATGTACATTGTTGTCCAGGATGGCGTGGAGGAGAAGCGCCACCTCGCCCCTAAGGTTTGGGACTACGTTAAGAGGAAGAAGTACATAGACTACGCCTGCTACGCTAAGTGGCGTAGGATGATCATAGGCTTGGAGTCTAAGTAGGGGGAGTATGTTTGAAACGTAAGGTTGCTGTGATCGGTGTAGGAATGGTTAAGGTTGACCACCACTGGAGTGAGTCGCTTCGCTCCCTCTTCACTAAAGCAGCCTTAAACGCGTTGGAGGATGCGGGGATACCGAAAGTTGAAGCTCTTTATGTAGGCAACATGTCTGCAGGGCAATTTAACAATCAGGAGAACATTGCTCCCCTACTTGCGGATTCTCTGGGCTTTAACTCTATACCTTCAATACGCGTTGAGGAGGGCTGCAGCTCTGGGGCTGCAGCTCTCTACATGGGGCTTAAGGACGTTGCGTCCGGAATGCATGACATTGTGATGGTTGGCGGCGTAGAAAAGATGATGGACACCACAACTAACGATGCTACGTTCATAATCTCCACGGTAACTGATCAGGAGTATGAAGCCTTCACTGGCTTATCACTTGCAGGGATAAATGCTATGGTTATGCGCTTATATATGAAAAGGTTCGGCGTTAAAAGGGAGAGCTTTGCCAAGTTTGTCGTTCAGATGCATGATAATGCTTCGAAGAACCCGTACGCTCAGTTCCCCTTTAAAATATCTCTTGAAAAAGCCCTTAACTCCGTCCCCGTAGCAGACCCAATCCATCTTATGGACTGCGCCCCAATAGGAGATGGCGCGGCAGCTTTAATCCTTTGCCCTGCGGATAAAGCTAAGGAATTCGTATCCGACTGCGTTGAAATCGCAGGGGCTTGGAAGGCCAATGACACTTTCCTTTTCCATATGAGAAAAGATTTCCTGACGCTAAAGGCGACGGTTGAAGCTAGCAGAAACGCCTATGAAATGGCTAAGATAACCCCCGAGGACATTGACGTAGCAGAAGTCCATGACTCCTTCTCCATTGCGGGTTTCCTCGCCATAGAAGATTTAGGCTTCGCCCGTAAGGGGGAGGCTTGGAAGGCCGTGGAGGAAGGTCTCATAAGTTTAGAAGGGGAAATCCCGATAAACCCTTCCGGCGGCTTGAAGGCTCGAGGTCATCCTATAGGGGCAACCGGCATATACCAAGCAGCCGAAATAGTTCTCCAGCTTCGTGGCGAAGCCGGTAAGCGTCAAGTTCCTGACGCTCAAGTAGGCATAACTCACAATACGAGCGGATTTGGAACCTCAGCAATTGTCCATGTTTTTAAGGCTAAATGAGGTGAAAGGGGAGTTGCCATCCAGACATTGGAGAGAACTGCCTCAAAGGTACAGGCTGGAAGCATCTTTTTGTCCTAAATGCTCGATAACGTACTTTCCTCCAAGAGAGTTCTGCCCCGAGTGCGGGTCGAGGGAGCTGGAACGAAGGAAGCTTCCTCACAGAGGAAAACTGGTAACCTACACGGTGATGTATACTCCTCCAAAAGGCTTCGAGCTCTATGTTCCATACATTGTAGGGTTAGTTAGGCTTGAAGATGGAACCTACATAACCGCCCAGATAACAGATGTTGACCCCCAAGAACTCGACTTAGACATAGACGTTGAAGCTGTAATAAGGAAAATTGGTGAGAAAGGACGGGATGGACCCATATACTACAGTTACAAGTTTAGGCCCGCCGTTCTGAACGGTGGCTCAACGGAAACTTAGCCTCCCTCCTAGAAACGCGGGGTCTTTGAAGCATGAGGGAATTTCTCTCTCAACTAGAAAAAGAAAATCTCCTCCTAAAGATCAAAAGAAAGGTCTCTGTTAAGTATGAGATTCCCGCCATCATGAAAAAACTAGACGGGAAACCCTTACTTTTCGAGAACGTTGCAGAAAGCAGGTTTAAAGTGGCTGCTAACCTTTGCTCAAACAAAAATCTCATAGCTAAAGCATTAAACGTTCCCCCCGAACACCTTCTCCCCAAGCTCGCTGAAGCGTTAAAGAAGCGTAGTGAACCAGAAGTTGTAAGTCACGGCCGCTGCCTAGAAGTCGTCGAAAATGTAAACCTCACCAAGCTTCCGATCTTAACACATACCGAGAAGGACGGAGGCCCCTACGTAACCTCCGCCATAGTCGTAGTGAGAGACCCAGATTATGGACGTAACCTGAGCTTTCACAGGCTTATGCTCCTAGACGAGAGAAGGTTTGCAATAAGGGTCGTGGAGGACAGGGACACGTACACGTACCTTAAAAGGGCTGGAGGCGAACTTGACGCGGCGATCGTGATCGGTAATCATCCCTCAGTTATGATCGCCGCTGCAACTTCTCTCCCAGTGGACGTTGACGAGTACGAGGTGGCGAATGCCCTGAAACCTGTGAAGCTGGTTAAGTGCAAGACCGTAGACTTGGAAGTCCCCGCTGACTCCGAAATACTCTTAGAAGCTAAGATAACTAGCGAGACGGTTGAGGAGGGCCCCTTCCCTGACATAACAGGAACGTACGACATCGTTAGGGAACAACCAGTGGTTGAAGTCAACCGGTTCTCCCATGCAAAGGACGCGGTGTACCAAGCGATACTTCCCGGCGGAGCCGAGCACAGGCTCCTAATGGGGATGCCCCGGGAGCCTGTGATATACAATGAAGTTAGCAAGGTTTGTGAGTGCCTTGACGTCGCTTTAACTCATGGAGGCTGCTCTTGGTTGCACTGCATAATTAAAATAAAGAAGAAACATGCCGATGACGGTGTAAGGGCTATAGAAGCAGCATTCAGAGCGCACAAGTCCTTAAAGCACGTAGTGGTAGTTGATGAGGACGTGGATATTTACGACCTAAACTCGGTCGAGTACGCTATAGCAACTAGGTTCCAAGCCAGCAAGGATCTGATCATAATGCAAGGTAAGGGGTCCTCCCTTGATCCCTCAGCGAACCAGGTAACGAGGGAGACTTCTAAAGTCGGGGTCGACGCGACGATTCCCTTCGACAAGGAAAGGGAAAACTTCCTTCCCGCCCGTATCCCCGGGTACGACGAGGTGAGGATTGAAGACTATGTATCTGACTAGGGAGGAGGAAAAGGTCTTAGATGGCGAGTATGGCGAGGGGCAAAGGCTAGCTATGAAAATCCTCTGCGCCTTAGGGGACTTTTTCGAAGCAGAACGCCTTATAAGTGTTCAAAGCGCCCACGTGTC
>Ga0180301_10004366_pt1 | contig 10927 bp, 14 predicted proteins | sample GuaBasSediGuay16_FD_121797 | JGI IMG/M metagenome (GOLD analysis project Ga0180301, IMG submission 121797) | Subseafloor sediment microbial communities from Guaymas Basin, Gulf of California, Mexico - Guay16, Core 4569-2, 12-15 cm | ecosystem: Environmental > Aquatic > Marine > Hydrothermal... | reverse complement strand
AGAACCGTGACGATCTTGGATTTCGAGTTCAGCACGTAGATGGTGCACTTCACGGTTTTAGCCTTCTCCTTTATCTGCTTGGGTACAACCACCATCACTCCTCACCCAGCAACTGTTTACGTTCCTCCTCGGTGAGCTTACGCTCCGGTATCTGGGTCTGCTGTTGCTTGGGGGTCAGCGAGGCGGTCATGACGGATTGTATCGTCTGGATCATCTGCCGCATCATGGGTATCATCTCCTCCATCATGGTTTGTTTGAGGCTTTTAGGTTCTGATGGGGAGGCGATCTTCTCGCAAACCCTGTCTATGTAGTTCTGGAACCCTGAGAGGATGGATTCCTCAAGCCTCTTCGTCAGCTCCGGGGGCAGGAGCCTGCCGGAGCCGGTTTCGCCGCCTGTCTCAGACGGGATCTCCGCCATGGGAGGCGGGTAGTATACGGGGGTGGGCGTCGCCTGCTGGTAGACGTACACCGGCTGAACCATCTGCGTCAGATTCATCAGCCTCAGCGAGATCAGCGACTGCAACACGCTGTGGCGCTCGGTCAGGGAGAGTATCATGAAGAGGGTTTTAACCGCATCTGGGTTGAGCTGGCTGAAGTCTATCTGCGAGAACTCATCCATCAGCCGTTTGATCTCCGTCTCTATCTCGCCTTTTACGTGGTGGTAGGCTATTATCTCGTCGAGAGCCTGCTGGGGGGTGATCCCCCTCATGCGTGCCACGGTTTCTAGGAAGCTTGCGGCGTATTCGCTCACGGGCAAGGTTCTCTGTTGAGACTCCTCCTCGAACAGATCTCTAGCAGTGTATATACGCTTGGGTTTATACCTGATGCCCATCGAAAAAGTCTTTAACATCTCGTGAGATATAAATCTATGTATGTCTAAGGAGAAGGTTAGGAAGAAGACTGAACGGGATGAGGTTGAGAAGGTTAAGCGTGAACTTCATGAACTCCTCCGAAAAATACGTAGTACTAGGAGGAGGTATCGTGAGCTTCTTCTTGAGAGACGTAGGAGACTTCTGGAGGGCTGGTGATGGAGGAGCCAGTTAGAAGATATTATGCCATAGTGCGTAAGCACCTAGAGAGGATAGGTATCTGGAGCGATGTCGTGCGTAGGTTTCCGCCGAAGGCTATAGAGGAGGCTGTTCGCAGAATTCTTGAACGTGTTGTCGAGGCTGGAGTAGATCCTGAACAGGTAGACTGGGAGGCTATGTTTGAGGGGTTGATAGACTTCTCGTCGGTGGATGCATTTCTTAGACATTACGAAGACGTGGGGATGATACCCCGATCTAGGGAGGCCATGGCCGAGGAGGAACTCGCATACGAGGAGGGTATGATACTGTCGATTCTGCACGAGCTGGAGAGCAGACCCGAACTTATAGAGAAGTATAGAGACGTGTTGGCAAGGCTCATACCGTCTACTAGGGAACTTACCGAGAGGCTTGACAGAATGGCTGGCGAACTTGAGAAAGTTATGGCTGAGAGGGATAGGTATAGGCGTGAACTTGAGAGACTTAAGAGGGAGCTTGAAAGGATAAAGAAGGAGCGGGAAAAGGTTGAGAAGTTACGTAAGCCCACGGTTAGGATAACCCCTGAACTTGAGAAGAAACTTATGGAAGATGTCGTGGCCGAGGCGGTTTTAGAGGGCGTAAGCCCTGTTACGGCTAGGAGGTGGGTTAAAGCGGTCTGGCCGAAGGTTAGCGAGACACTTAGGGTGATCGAGGAGAGGCTTGAAAGACTACCTCCAGAGAAGGCCGAAGCAGAAAAGGGTGTCGAACTTCTTAGGCTTAAAGAGGATCTGGTTAAGAGATTGGTAACCTATGCGAAGGCTAGGGTTAAACCCGCTGTTAAGCGTAAGATTGAACGTTTGGCTCCGCCTACAGTTAGAGCACCTTCGTCGACCCAGAGGATGTTCATCAGTTGGCTTCAACACGTTAAGGGGATGACGCTGACAGAATTTGCTAGGTTAAGCGAACCAGAAAAAAAGAGGGTTATAGACGAGTGGATCGATTACATGCGTAGGTACGGTCGAACCTCGGCATAACCGATCTACTCGACAGCAGGTCTCGTTATCGTCGGAGGAGTGCCTCCCTTAGCCCTTATGAGCGACTCTAGGTAGGCCAACGTAGCCTCTGCGGCGGCGTGCCTCTCCGCTCTCCTCTCTTCAGGAGTCATACCCTCGTGTACTCCAGGGCCTTTGGGAACGGCTTGAGCTACTACGAAGGCGGCCTTCGGTATTCTTAAACCCTTATACAGGATCTTGCCCTTCACGCCGTATGCGAATTCATGTGCGGCCTTAGCTAAAGCGTATGCGGCTCTGAGTTGCGGGAGGCTGAGGTTGGCTACGTTATCCTGCCATGGAGGGCCACGCCTGAGTGTTAGAGGTTTCCTGCTCCATGGAACGCTGAAGTATATCTGCATCCCTTTTAGGGCTTTCAACTTGGTCATTCTATCTCACCGATAGGTAAATTAAGGGAGAACATAAATATATTTTACGTGGTAGAAGTGGAAACTAGGGGTAAAGGGGGAAACTGGGAAAATGGAGAAGTCGAAAGGGGAGGATAAATACGGGTTCAAATCGATCAAAGTTAGGTGGAAGACGTATATGAGACTTAGGAAGTATAAGATTAAGATGGAGTCTGAGGCTCTTGAACGGGGAGACGATGCACGGTATTCCATGGATAGGCTCATAAACGCCATGCTGGATTTAATCGAAACTGCCTTCGCACCTGTAGAGGATGAGGAGGAGTGCTAACTCCTAGATCGAACCATCCTCAGCAATATTTTATCTATGCCTTTCTGTCTCACTATTTTACGCCATTCCTTAAATACGTCTAGGTAGAATCTTTTTTGGCTCGGCGTTAATTTCATGAACTCAGAGATCGTCGATGGGCCACTCTTTGTTTTCCCTGGGCCGTATGTTAGAAACGCTGGGAAGAGCGGATCTCTCAAAGCCCATTCCATGTCTATCACCAGCGGAACTGGTGGATGTGGAGGTTTAAGCGGTTTTAAGCGTCTACGCATCCTGAAACCGTAGGACATCTTAAGTTTTTTAAGGCTGAACTAGGTTAAAAGTTTGTTGGATGGGGAAATGTCTTTTCCGAGCCTGCCGCTTTTCGACGTTGTGATCGTTCTTGAGAGGCTCAGCAGGGAGGTTAAGGAGGAGCTTGTGAGGCTTAGGGATGAGGCGGTTAAGTGCTCGGCTGAGGCTGGCGGGGAGGTTAGGCCGGTCGACGTGTTCCTCAGCAAGGTGGAGGAGGTTTTGACGACGTACGAGCTTGAGAGGGTTGTGGTGTTTAAGGATATTCCGGCGACTAATGAGAAGGAGCTTTTCGACAAAATGCTTGTCGGGTTTAAAACCGCACCGCACACCGTGTTGGTGTTCCCCAAGTACCCCGTCGAGGAGGAGCCGATCGACCTGAACGAGTTTCTGTCGGTGTTCCCGTTTCTAGGGAACGCTAGGAGGGTGTACACGATCCCATACGTAGCCGAGGGAGCGGAGGGTTTAGAGGGGGTTGGCGAGAGTGGGGAGGAAACCGAGTAACCCTCTGGTGCTGTGCCCAGTCTGCAATCGCCCAGGAAGACTGTATGTTCAGTTTAGGAACGTCGGCGGTAGGAGGCTGACGCTGTTCTTCGTCGTGCATAAGGATGGGACTAGGCACGGCGTAACTAGGATTCTCAGGAAGAGGCGGGTGGTGCTCAGGTCTGGCGACGTGGGCAGGGTTGTGCATATTAAGCCTTCACGGCTCTACACGCTTGAGCACAACGCCCTCAAGGTGCTGGACTATCTGAGCAGGAAGGGTGTTTTAAACCAGTTTATGCGTATGCAGATGGGTGGCTAGGATGTGGGTTTCCAAGAGGCGTAGGATGATAGAGGAACTTACGTCCAAGCTGTATAGAAAAGGCATGGCTATGAGCAGGAGCGACGTTCGCAGGCTGGTTACGCATGTCCTCTCAAGGGTCGGGTGGGATAGGGATAGGGCGTACCGGATACTGTCTGAGAAGGTTGATCCGGAGGCTGGGTTTGAGGAGAATCTTAAGGCTGTCAGCGGGGAGTTGCCTGAGCAGGGAGGCAGGTGGATAACCATGGAGGAGGCGGTGAGGATTCTTAAGGTTCCGGCGTCGACTATAAGGAGGTGGATAAGGGAGGGTGTGGTTAGGGGAGTCAGAAAGGGGTACGGGGTGTTCGTTTCGCTCGACGATCTCAGGAGCACCAAGTCGGTTCTCGGCGTACGTAGCGGGGTTATGGTGTGGTGCCCAGTCGACAGGAAGGTGGAGGTGTGGAAGAGCGTGGAGGATTTCCTAAACCACGTAGGAGGGGAGTGCGAGGTTCTGGTGGTCGAGGGTCGGGTACCCGTCAGGCATGCGGAGGCGTGGGGTTGCAGGGTGTACAGGGTTCACAGGTCGGACAGGGGCGTGGTTACCTGTCCGGTATGCGGGAATCCGGTTTTCGAGGAGTACGAGATCCTAGCGGATAAGGAGATCCCGTCTAAGGTCGTGGATATAGTCAGGAGAGCCAACACGGTTAAGGTAAGGTGCAACGTGTGCGGCTCCAAGCTGGCGTTCATACCTCCGACTAGGCTCGCCGACGGTACGGTTCTAAGCGGGTACTGGGTTAGGATGAGGTGAGCTATTCTTCCCACCAGAGTATTCTTATGCTTATGTCGGTTGAGGAGTCGCTTTTGTTGGTGACCCTGACGAGTATGTTGTAGTTCTCGGGTATTATGGCGGTTTCGCCTACTTCCGTAGCTCCGCCGACGGCTCTGACACGGTTCCCGCCTGGGCAGACGGTGTTTAGGGCGGGATCGCCCGTCGGGGAGTATGTTCCGCCGTACTCCACGTGCATGTCGCTCTCGTTGGCCGAACCTAGGTTCAGGTTTAGGGGTGTTATGCTGGTTCCAGGCGAGGTGACGGTGACTCCCCTATATATGTCTACGTGGCTCTGTGCGAACGTGATAACCTCTATGACCACTAGGTTCGCCGACTTGCCTGAGCCGGACGGGTTGCTGAACAGGAGGTCTACGTATGCGTCGGAGGCTACGTTCTCGAACCTGCGGCTTACCGAGAAAGCTTTGCCTTCGATTATCTTCTGCCTTAGTTCCGTCTTGACTACGGGGTCTACGGCGTATCCTAATCGGTTGTTCACGCTATCCCATAGGACGAAGTAGCCGTTGGCGGTCAGCTCGGACATGCTGGTTATCCAGTCTGCGTCTATGTTGTGCAGGGCCGTGTAGATCTCCTGTTGCCAGTTCTGTATGTTAACCGCTTCCCTGATCAGTTTTTTGAGCAGGTTGATCTCGTCTAGATCTATCACAGCTACCTACCTCTCAGGGATACTAGTTGGAGGTATTTCCTTATGAGGTTTGCCAACGTGGTTACGTTCGGTGCGTATATGGCGGAGTCTATCAACTCGACTATCTCGGTCAGCGGGTGTAGCGTGACCGATTTAGATACTGTGTCGGTTAAACCGAGCTTCTCGGGGAGGGTTCTGTACACGGTGAACAACCGGGTGAACGTGTCTCTGAGGGCTAGGATCTCCGTCGCCGTTTTATACATCCGCTTGACGGTTTCGGAAAGGTCGGATAGGGCGACCGCCTCAGACAGGGGTATAGACGGTTCTCTAGACAACCTATCAACCAGTTCCACGAGGTCTGTTAGCGAGAAGGCTGTAGATTTTGATACGGCATCCGCCAAGCCCAGCCTATCCACGGCAGTCTTAGACGCTTCTTTAACCATCGAGTCGAGCAAACCCAAGGTTTCCGTGATTGATTTACCCGTCGACGTGAACTCCGTGTCGGAGAGGGCTATGCGTTCAGATAGAGGGTGGAGCGATACGGATACCGATGCGTAGTCGGATAGGCCGAGAGACTCCACGAACAGCCTTATAATGGGGATGACCCTAGAGACTTCATCCCTTAAGGCGATGGCTTCCATCAGCACGGATGAGGGCGACTTCACAAGCGAATCTAGGAGGGCTAAGGGTTCTAGGATGGTTTTACTGGTAGAGCGGTAAGCCGTGTCTAGGAGGGCTACGAGGTCGGATAAGGTTTTATGTGCGACCCATGTTCGGGAGTACGTGTCCGACAGGGCGAGCGGTTCACGGAGCGTTCTACCCGTGCGTCTGGCGATCGCATCCGAGAGGGCTATCAGGTCGCTTAACATTATGGATTGGGTGCGTAGCAGGGTATCGGCTAGAGCGAGCGGTTCAAGCCTGACGAGGGATGCGGTTTTGGATAATGTGTCGGCTAAAGCCACGGGTTCGTGGATCGATCTGGATATGTCCCTTATGGCGACAGCCGACACGGCTAGGCGATCCAGTATCTGTTTTAACGATGATCTCGTGTATGTGTCGATAAGTCCTAGAGCCTCGTCCAGCCGTTTGTGGTAGGCTTGGGTTCTCGAAAACGTGTCGGCTAAGCCGATGGTTTCGGGTTTAACCGTCGACGGGTGTTTTAGAGCGGAGTCGGCTAAAGCCGTTTTCTCTGTGAAGACACGGTATACATCCCAGATTCTGGCTAGAGTATCCGATAGGGCGACTAGGTCGGTTAACGTTTTAGACTGAGCACGTAACAGGGTATCCACTAGCGAGGCGGGTTCAAGCTTCACGAGCGACGGGGCTTTTGATAGAGCGTCTACGAGGGATATAGGCTCGTGCAACGGCTTCGACACGCCTCTCGCCACCGAGTCAGATAGGGAAACCGCATCCGACACGGGTTTAAGCGTCGACCTAGCCAACGAGTCGGATAGAGACAACAGGTCGGATAGAATCTGATGGAGCCTCTTTACGACCGTTAGCTGATCCGAGAGGGCGAGCGGTTCGCTAAGCGATACGTGCGTGAACGTGTAGGCGTAGTCAGATAGAGCCAACACGTCGGACAGGGTTTTGTGGGAGAGCCAGGTTCTCGCATACATGTCGGATAGAGATACTACCTCAAACAGGGGTTTGAACGTGGATTTCACGGTTACATCCGATAAGGCTATTGAATCGAGCAGTACCTTATAGGAGATCCATATTCTCGATGCGGTGTCGAGCAGAGCCAGAGCCTCGGATTTGGCGATCACCGATTCATGGTAGGATGAGTCTAGCAGGGAGATGGAATCCAGCAGGATAGAGAGGATCCCCCTCGACAGGGAATCTGTCAACACTACTGTGTCGCTGGAGATCTTAGCGATGTGTTTTCTAAGCGTATCCGACAGGGATATAAGCTCACCGTAAACCCTAGTAGCCTGCCAGGTTCGAGAGTACGCATCGGATAGGGATACTGTCTCGTGCTTCGCTAGGGAGGAGCGTTTCGCCACCGCATCCGACAAGGCGACAACATCAGACACCGTTCTAGCCAGAACCCAAGTCCGCCCGTACACGTCTGTAAGGGAGATCTGATCTCTCTTGCTAACCGACACCGATTTAGCGGTGTAGTCGTTCAACCCCATCGGTTCAGCCAAGAAGAGGGAGGGGGTTTTAGAGAATAAATCGATCAAACCTAAAGCTTCAGATCTAACCGATGAAGGAGCCTTCACGAAAGCATCAGACAAGCCTAAAGTTTCGGTTAAAGTCTTTTCCCAAGCAACTGCTGGAGTTTCCTCGCTTCCCCATGCTCCATGACTAGGCTCAGGATCAACATATTTACCAATAGCAATATAATCAAATGAAGCGTAGTGGCGAAACGTTTCTATTCCTACGTTTATTGGGGGAGTTTTCGGAGTAACAGTTAATGCTTTTGAACCCTTATAATTATCATTAACCCAAAGCTTGAAAGTATTTCCGCTTCTCGTCCAATAAACTCTGTACCAAACACCTTTAGTTATTTCATCATGCGAAATAGTTTCCCATTGTGTTGCATCGTCAGAAGCAAATATTTTCCAATCTTTAGGATACGCATCATAAGCACCTGCAAGAGAGGGCGGATGAACATTATCCCCTTCATATCCAAACTTACAATTTCCAAGATAACCTGGTTGGTCGCCATCCCATCTATACCTAACAATAAATCTGATATTATCTCCAACCCCTCCACTCCAATCCTTCGCTATCCACGCATCTGAACCAATACCCTTAACCCATAAAACTCCATCGGATATTCCCCAAGAATCTACACTTCCATACCTCAAACTCCATCCTGAAGAAAAATCCTCATCACCAAACAAGAAAGTGTTTACTATGCTACTGGTCGTCGTTGCATCGCTTTTACCATAGTAAATGTAGATCGTCGTGCTGTTTGGGCTAGCTGGTATCGAGTCTACCTCAACCCAGAAGACCGCATAGTCGCCTTCGACAAGCTCCTCTATCCAGTAATCCAGTAGAGTTGCTCCATCCGAGGATGTGAATCTGATGTCGCCGAAGTCAGTTCGACATTTACCAGTTCCATGTTCAGGAGTAGCAACTGGCTCTGGGCTAACATATTTCCGAATTAGGATCCAGTCGAACTTCTGCTCAGCAGAAGAGGTTGAGTCATCATCCTCACCGATTGTAATTGGAACCGATCCAGAGAAGTCATCTAATATTGCATAAATCACCTGCCACTGACCACTCGCAGTGGCAGGTTGCTCCATCGATAAGCCCCAATCTTGAGAGCCGTAGAACTTGTAGTGGTGTGTATCGTCATTAACATCAGTTGTGAATCCGATTAGATGTAATTCTTTTGCTACAGATATGTAGACTTTAGCTCTTACTTCTTGGCTCCCATCACCGTTTACTGTAAAAATATCTGTAAGCTTTAGAACATAGTCTACGCCTGTTCCTGCACCAGTTTCTGTCATCGTTATTATGCTATCACTTACTGTGTAGGTTCCTGAACCTCCACCTATATTCACCCAGCTCTTATCGGTCTCAAAATCTTCAAAGAAATCAAAGACAGAATAGCCATCGCTTACATCAGATGCTGAAGTCAAATCTGGATCGAAATACATGTAGATGTAAATTTCTGAGTTTGCAGATAGGCTTGGTATCTTAACCCAGTAGACGGTTTCAGATTGGTTAAAGCTATTTTCTCTCCAGAAGCTTAGAAGAGTAGAGCCGTCAGACTGGGTAAACCTAACCTCGTTACCGCTTGAAGTAGCATAGCCTTTACTTACTAGCCAAGCCGTATCTATTACGATCTTAACCTGATAGTCTGTTAGGTTGCTTCCAGAATTCTCCTTAACCGTTATCTTCAGCCTATAGTTGTAGGTGTTTCCATCTACAGTCCAGTTACCAGACTCAACATTATACTTAAGGTTGTTTAGATAGACATCCTCACCAGAGTCAGACCCCTCGCCATAATGGACTCTAATCCTGACCTGGTAGTCTGTGACAGCTCCCGCTGAGGAGCCGTTTATTGTGTGGCTTTTCCGGTATTGCCATCCGCTCAGCCATGAAGGCATTTAACTCCACCTTAGAAAGAGGGGATGGAAGCTTTCAACGTCGTCTCTACCGCCACGGTTTCCGCTATACTAGACGTTTGTACTGTAACTTACCTGATGAGTCTTTCCAGACCAGATATTTCTTTTCGTTCAACGTTCCATCCTGATTCTCGAAATACAAGATAACTCTGGCGATTTGCCTTCTATCGTTCACCGCCTCCACGTCGTATGCCACGTAACCTATTTCCTGTTGCTTCTGCGTTAGCAGGTTTTCAATCTCATCCGTGAACGTAGACGTAGGTCGTGTCAATATCGTCGGCACTCTGTCTTTCCAATACGCATGTTCGTTCCCGTTTTCATCGACTACAACGTGGATGCATACCGCTTCGCTACGGATCACGTCGTTTCCATCTATCCAGTAGTACCTGTAGAACTGGTAATAGTCTCTGCCGTTCACCTCCGTATGCTTTTCAAGAGGGAAAACCCTGACAGCCTTGGATTCCAGCTCCTTCAGCAGATCATCCTTAGTTACCAAAATACATCACCTAGCCTACGTACCTTGTTTCACTTGGATCTTCCACGTCACGGTCAGCGTGTCGCCTGCGTCCCAGTCTATGTTTAGTGCGGAGAAGGTTTGTCTGCAGAGCATGGTGCCTCCGCTTGATGCGTTGAATACGCCTGACTCCGTCACGGCTGAGGTGCCGGATAACCCGTCCGCCGAGCTGAACTGTGCCTGTAGCTGGGCGGTGTCGTTGGTTACGGAGGTGGTCACCCTAGATCCGGTTCCGGCTTTCCGGGATATTTCCGAGACGAGCGTTGTCTGGGTCGGGTCGAAGGCGGTGGTTCCCGTGCCGATCGCTATGTAGTCGAAGGCTGTTCCGCCTACGTCGGTTAGCAGGAGTCCGGCGACCTCGGCGAACCCTGCGTTGGTTATGCCGTTTAGGCTCCAGCCGCTGTCGTACTTCTGCTTGAGCCTCCCGTTCTTGTCTCGGACTTCGAGTATGACACGGTCTCTTACGGCCATCTGCTCCTTGCGTTCGCCCGTGTTCTCCAGAAGTTTCCTCAGCTCCGTCAGGAGTTGCTGGTAGTCGTCGCCTATGTTGCGTGTCAAACCTATGAGGCTGAGTATGTTGTTGCCCATCCGGCTTAGGATCCTGTCGAGGCTCATTCTACACCAGCCTCCTTAAGTTTTCTTTCGAGCATTTCAACTTTTTCCTTCAGTTCGGCGATCGCCTTATCCTTCTCTTCAAGCTGTCTAGCCAGGTCGGACGGGGGTATTCCGAGGGTTTTAAGTTCTGGGAAGAGCTTGAGCTTGGTTTCGACGTATTCACGCCTAGCCCGCTCTATGGTTTCGACCATTTTACGCCTAGCCTCTTCGAGCAACCTCATCTTCTCCTCAAAACTGCTCACACGGATCACCTCTAAGATAGTATCCGTCAGCAGGATATAAAAGTTAGCTTACGGCGGTGTGTTTTGCGAATATCCGGCTGAAGGTTGTCGGCGACGTGGACGTGTTCTGCAGTTTAACCGTTACGTGGCGTCGGTGGAGGATGGCACGCATGGATACTATGTAGAACCCCGTCGGGTTTCCGTT
>Ga0180301_10004365_pt1 | contig 10929 bp, 6 predicted proteins | sample GuaBasSediGuay16_FD_121797 | JGI IMG/M metagenome (GOLD analysis project Ga0180301, IMG submission 121797) | Subseafloor sediment microbial communities from Guaymas Basin, Gulf of California, Mexico - Guay16, Core 4569-2, 12-15 cm | ecosystem: Environmental > Aquatic > Marine > Hydrothermal... | reverse complement strand
GTTTATGGAAGTAATGCAATAATATCTATAATTATTTTTCTTTTCATACTTGTTGTTATTAACTGGATTTTTGACAGGAAAACATTCAGAATGGATTTAACTGCTGCAGGGCAGTTCAGCCTATCTGAACAGACAATAAAAATCCTTAAGAACCTTAAAAAAGATGTTAAAATAACTGCCTTTTTCAAATCGAATGAACAAAGAGGAATGCAGGATTTACTTTCTGAATATACATATTTTTCAAAGAAGATTAAAGTTGAATTCATTGACCCTGATAAAAAACCAGGAATTACAAAAAATTATGGTGTTACTCAATATAATACCACGGTTATTGAATGCGGGGATAAATCAGAAAAAATTACCACTGTAAAAGAGAATGATTTGACCAATGCCCTTATAAAAGTTACAAGAGAAGGAAAGAAAGTTATATATTTCACTGATGGGCACGGAGAAAAGGATATTGAAAGCGGTGAAAGGGATGGTTACAATCAGATAAGGCTAAAAATTGAGAAAGAAAATTATGATGTAAAAAAGGTTTTTATTGCCCAGGAAGGAAAATTCCCTGATGACTGTTCTGTTCTTGTAATTAATGGCCCCCAAAAGCCATTTTTCCCTGGAGAGATTGATTCTATTGATACTTATTTGAATGATGGTGGGAGAGTTTTATGGCTCCTTGATCCTGATTCCCCCATCGATAAAGATTTTTTTGATAGATGGGGTGTGGAAGTTACAAACACTACTGTAATAGATGCCAGTGGTTTTGGTAGGTTTTTCGGGTTGAGTGCTGCAGCACCGCTGGTTAATCGATATCCGCCTCATATTATAACGGAGGATTTTCGGAATGTTGCTACTTTTTATCCTCTTGCAAGAGCAATCGTTCCAAAAGAAAATCCCGGAGAAGATATTACAGTGAGTAAATTATGCGAAACATCATCAAATAGCTGGGGTGAAACAGAGCTTAAAAACAATAGGGCTAAATATGATGAAGGGAAAGACCTCAAGGGCCCCCTTGCTATTGGTGTAGTTGTAACAAAAATCCTTGAAAGAGCTTATCTACCGGACCAGAAAGATAAAACTGCTCAGATGGTCATTTTTGGAGATTCAGATTTTGCATCCAACCTCTATTATGGGAATGCAGGAAATGGAGACCTTTTTTTGAATACGATTAACTGGCTGGCTGAAGAAAAAGACCTCATTTCTATACGCCCCAGAGACCCTGAGGATAGAAGGCTTAACCTCAGTTCTCGACAGACAAAATTCGTTTTCTGGTTTACTCTTGTTATTATGCCGGTTATTGTAATTTTATCCGGTGTTTCTATTTATGTTAATAGAAGAAAAGGATAAAAAAAGAGGAGTAAAGCAGAAATGAAAAAGTTTAAAAGTACAATTATACTGGGAATTATTTTAGTTGTTCTGGTTGTTTATGCTTATGTGTTTGAATTCCTCGGAGGAAAGAAAAAACAGGAAGCAGAAGAAGCAGCTAAAAAGGTATTTCACTTTAATAAAATCGACGTTGAAGAAATATATATTAAAAGACAGGAAAAAGAAAATCCTGAAATACTTTTCAAGAAAATTACAGGTATATGGTGGTTGAAAAAACCTCTTAATTATAAAGCTGATAAATCTTTTATCGATGGATTACTATCTAATTTTGAAGTTGCAGAAATTAAAAGGACTATTAAAGATACAACAGATTTAAAAAAGTTCGGGCTTAATCCCCCCCAGGCTATATACATAATCAAGCATAAAGACGGTGTTGATACTCTTTATATCGGGAATAAAAACCCTGTTGGAAACTACACTTTTGCAATGAAACCTGCGAGAGATAGGGTATTTCTTACCTACAATGCTATGCTTGATAAATCAAAATCGACCATTTTCGAGTATAGAGATAAGAGCGTTCTTGAATTTGAATCTTCTCGGATTAACAGGATTTACCTGAAAGCCCCGAGAAGAAACTTTGAACTCGTAAAAGCTTCTGTGGATAGCTGGGAATTGAAAAAACCTGTATCTTCTAAAGCTGATAAGTCTGAGGTAGATAAAATCCTTAATAAAGTTAAAAACACCAAAGTAAGAAAATTCGTTGAAGAAGAACCTAAAAGTTTGAGAAAATATGCATTGAACCGACCTTTCATAAAATTGGAACTTATCCAATCACCGAATGATGCAAAAAAGACTCTTTTTATCGGTAAAAAGAAAAATGGAAATTATTATGCAAAAGATGATTCCAGAAAACCTGTTTTTCTTGTTGATTCTACACTGGTAAACAGACTTATGGTCAATCTTTTTACCCTTAGAGATAAAACTGTAATAGACTCAAAAAGAAAGGATATTGATAAAATAGAGCTTGTTTATCCAGATACAACAATTGTTTGTGAAAAAGACACAGCTAATAACTGGAAAATAATCACACCTAAGGAAGGTAGAGGAAAAAGCTGGAAAATAAATGGTATAATCTCTGACCTTGAATACCTTAGAGTTGAAAAATTTCTTAGATATAGAAAAAGCAGAAAAAAATCTTATGGATTGGATAAACCAGCTATTGAAGTTGTTTTTTCAGTAAAAGACAGTGTCATAGAGAAAATTTTGCTTGGTAAAAAGGTAAAAATTAAAGACAAAGAACAGAGATATTTTTATAACAGCACAAGAGGAAAATTATATCTTGTAAAGAACTCTATATATAACGACCTGAAATTTCATGTTAATGACCTGATAGAAGAACAGGTTAAGGAAGAAGGAAAAAAAGAAAAGTAGGAATTTAAAATGGGTATTAAAAAAGAAATTCCACTTGGTGAAAAGTTTTTATCTATTGAGGTGGGGAAAGTTGCCAGGCAAGCTGATGCTTCTGCATGGGTTAAATATGGAGATAACGTAGTTCTTGTTTCAGTAGTTGCTGAAAAAGAGATAAAAGAACTGAGAAACTTTATGCCTCTTTCTGTTGATTATCGTGAGAAGGCATACTCAATGGGTAGAATCCCCGGTGGATTCTTCAAAAGAGAAGGAAAACCCTCCGAAAAAGAAGTTTTAAGTTCAAGACTCATTGACAGACCCATTAGACCATTATTTCCAAGAGATTTTTTTAACGATACCCAGATAATGGTTTTTGTATTATCTTCAGACCAGGAATATGATGTTGATTTCCTGGGAATTATAGGTGCATCGGCTGCTCTTTCTGTTTCAGATATACCTTTTAATGGCCCGATTGGAGCCGTCAAGATTGGTAAAATTGGAAGTAAATATATACTCAATCCCACATTTTCCCAGCTTGATAAAAGCAGTATCGATATGATTGTTGCAGCATCTGAAGAATCCATTATTATGGTTGAAGGAGAGTCTAAAGAAATATCCAATGAAGAAATGATTGATGCCATTAAATTCGCTCATTCAGAAATAAGAAAAATTATACCATTTCAAAATGAACTCAGGGAAAAAGCAGGCATTGAAAAAAGAAAAGTTGAGCCCCTGCCTTTTTTTAATGAGATTTTCGAAGCAGTTAAAGAGAAAGCAACAGAAAGTATTAACATTGCTATCCATACGCCGGGAAAAGCTGAAAGAAACAGAAAGTTTAAAGAAATTCTGGATAATCTAAATGTGGAACTTCAGGAAAAATTTCCTGATTCTGAAGTTGTAATAGAACGAGCCTTAGAAGAATTGACAAAAAACCTGATGAGAAAAATGGTCATTGAAGAAAATGTGAGAGCAGATGGAAGAAATGTTGCTGATATAAGAGATATTTCGATTGAGATATCGTTGTTGCCCAGAACCCATGGCTCTGCTCTTTTTACCCGGGGGGAAACCCAGGCTCTTGCTGTTACGACTCTGGGCACAAAAATAGATGAACAAAAAATAGAAGGCCTGGAAGGAGATTTCTGGAAAAGTTATATGCTCCATTATAATTTCCCACCCTTTTCAGTTGGGGAAGTCAAACCTATCAGGGGACCCGGAAGAAGAGAAATAGGTCATGGTCATCTGGCTGAAAGGTCACTGAAAGCAGTAATCCCGGCTGAAGAGGAATTCCCTTATACTATAAGGATTGTATCTGATATTCTTGAATCGAATGGTTCATCTTCGATGGCAACTGTTTGTGCAGGTTCCCTTTCCCTGATGGATGCTGGTGTTCCTACGAAAAAGTCTGTTGCCGGTATCGCTATGGGACTTATAAAAGAAAATGAAAATGTTTCAATTTTATCGGATATACTTGGTATAGAAGACCATCTTGGAGATATGGATTTTAAGGTTGCAGGTACAAGAGATGGAATTACGGGTTTCCAGATGGATATAAAGATTCCCGGTATTTCCTATGAAATTCTGAGTGATGCTCTTCAAAAAGCTGAGGAAGGTCGAAACAGAATTCTTGATATTATGGATAGTAAGATATCAAAACCGCGCCCTTATATATCCAAGTATGCACCAAAGATTATCGCCTTTAAAATTGAACCTACCGAAATCGGCACTGTAATAGGTACTGGTGGTAAAATTATAAGGGATATACAGGAGAAAACATCATCAACTATCAGTATTGAACCTGATGGAACTGTATTCATTTCATCTTTTAATAAGAAAGATGGTGAAGATGCAAAAAAAATGATTGATTCAATACTTGCTGTTCCGGAAGTTGGAAAAGTATATAAAGGAAAGGTAAAAAAGATTGCAAATTTTGGTGCGTTTGTGGAGTTTCTTCCCGGGAAAGAGGGTTTGCTCCATATTTCTGAAATAGACCATCGGAGAATTAATCGGGTGGAAGATGTACTTAAAGTTGGCGACGAAGTCGAAGTAAAAATAAAAAGGATTGATGCAGAAGGTAGAGTTGACCTCACCAGAAAAGTTTTACTTAAAAGGAGATAATGAGTCCTCCGAATCTTAAGTTCCAGAAATCAATCACTGATAATGGCATAAGAGTAGTTACCGAACAAATTCCCTATGTTCGTTCCATCTCTCTTGGTGTGTGGTTTAAGGTTGGTTCAAGGTGGGAAAATACACATAATAATGGCATTTCCCATTTTATAGAACATATGGTTTTTAAAGGTACCGAGAAAAGGTCTGCAAAGGAAATCGCCCAATCTATGGAATCTGTTGGTGGCAATTTAAATGCCTTTACCGGTAAAGAGTTGACCTGTTTTTATGCTCATTTCCTCGACGAATATCTGCCAGTAGCAATTGATATTCTTGCTGACATTACATCTCGACCACTCTTTAATGTAAATGATTTACAGAAAGAAAAACAGGTAGTTATTGAAGAAATTAAAAGCTTACAGGATACCCCTGATGAACTTGTCCATGAATATTTTCAGGAGAATCTGTTTTATAAACACCCCCTTGGTCTTTCTGTTCTTGGTTCTATAAAAAATATTTATAATCTGGATAGAAATGAAGTTTTGGATTTCTGGAAAAAAAACTATACATCAGGAAGAGTTGTAATTTCAGCAGCAGGCAATCTGGACCACGAAAAATTATGTAGAACTATAGAAGAACATTTCAGGTTTAATCCAGCCATTTTATCAGAAATAAAAAAAGAGGAATTTAAAAAGGGGGGGAAAAATAATATTTTTCGAAAAAATGTATCTCAGGCTCATATATGTATTGGATGTAAAGCACTTTCTTATAAGGATGAAAAAAAGTATTCGTTGATGGTATTGAACGTTCTGCTGGGTGGTGGAATGAGCTCAAGATTGTTCCAGAATATCAGGGAAAAACTGGGAATTGCATATAATATATACTCTTTCATAGATTTCTATGAAGACAGTGGTGTATTTGGAGCATACATTGGAACTGAACCTGAAAAAGTAGATGACTCCATTAAGCTGATTATAAAGGAATTTAGCAAAATAAAAAATGACAGGTTAACCGATGATGAAGTTGAAATGGCAAAATCCCAGTTGAAAGGAAATTTAATGCTTGGACTGGAAAGCACTGAAAGTAGAATGACAAGGCTTGGTAGAATGGAAATGTATCTTGAAGAATATATAACTCTTGACCAGGTCCTGGATGGAATTGAAAAAGTCAAGAAAGAGGAAATAAGAGAACTGGCGGAAAAACTGTTGTGTGAGGATAATCTATATACCACAATGATTATTCCTGATAATTAATTTTTGTTTTGAGATTTAAGAAAAGTTTTTTATATTATTAGAAATTAATGATGTTATTGATATGAATTTTAAGGAGGTTATATGAATATTGGAGTTCCAAAAGAGATTAAAAATGAAGAATACAGGGTTGCTTTATTACCAGCGGGTGCTGAAGCACTAACATCTAACGGGCATAAAGTCTACATTGAGAAAAATGCTGGAATGGGCGCTGGTTATTCGGATGAGGACTACAAGAACAGTGGTGCTATTATTCTTGATACGCCTGAAGAGGTCTTTAAAAAAGCAGATATGATTCTAAAAGTAAAAGAGCCGCTTCCTCAGGAATTCCCATATATAAGAGAAGGGCTTGTTTTGTTTACGTATTTTCATTTTGCAGCAGATAGAAATCTAACAGAGTTTATGATGAATTCTGGGGCAATTTCTATTGCGTATGAAACAGTGGAGAAATCGGATGGAACCCTTCCTTTATTAACACCGATGAGTGAAGTTGCAGGAAGGATGGCAATCCAGGTTGGAGCAGAATTTCTTGAGAAAATGAAAGGTGGTCGAGGCATCCTTCTGGGTGGTGTTCCTGGTGTTGATCCTGCAAATGTTTTAATACTGGGTGGGGGTGTAGTCGGAAGTAATGCCGCCATAATCGCCGCAGGTTTTGGTGCAAAAGTTACAATCCTTGATATTAATGTTGACCGTTTAAGATATTTAAGTGAAATTATGCCCAGAAATGTATTTACATTATATTCTGACGCACATACAATAAGAGATAGCCTGAAAACAGCTGACCTTGTCGTTGGTGGTGTATTAATTACGGGTGCAAAAGCACCAAAACTTATAACAAGAGAAATGCTGAAGTTAATGAAACCTGGATCTGTTATCGTAGATGTTGCAGTTGACCAGGGTGGTTGTGTTGAAACTACTCATCCTACTACTCATGATGATCCTACATTTGTTGTTGATGGAATTTTGCATTACTGTGTTGCAAATATGCCGGGTGCTGTGCCAATTACTTCAACAAAAGCCCTTAATAATGCTACCTTTCCGTATGCACTGGAACTTGCAAATAAAGGTTATGAGAAAGCCATCAAAGAAAATGAAGAACTGAAAAAAGGTGTGAACATTATTGATAAAAAAATAACATATAAAGGTGTTTCGGATGCATTTGGCCTTAAATATACACCTATTGATGATATTATATAAAGCGGAATAAAATGCAGAGCGGTGAAATAAAAAAACTCTATTATTCAATAAGCGAAGTTTCCCGGATTACAGGCTTGAAACAGCATGTGCTGAGATACTGGGAAACAGAATTTCCTGGTTTAAAACCAACTAAAAACAGAGCAGGAAACCGTATTTACCGGGAAAGAGATATTAAATATCTTCGTAGAATTAAAGACCTCTTATACAATCAAAAGTATACTATTGAAGGAGCCAGAAGAAAACTGAAGGAAGAAGAAGAACTCGATAAAAAAAAGGGTAATATCAAAGAAAAAATAAAAGAAATCAGAAAAGAACTGAAGGATGTTTTAGATATTCTTTCATAATGTCGGAGCGTAGCGCAGTCCGGTTAGCGCACCAGACTGGGGGTCTGGGGGTCGCTGGTTCAAATCCAGTCGCTCCGACATTTTTTTATTGTTAACTGAAAACCCACCTTTTACAAAATAGTATATTTTAAAATTATATTCCAGCTTGTTGTTTTAAAATTAAAAAATTATTATATTATTGTTCAATTTGTGGAGGTGTAACAATGTTTTATAGATATCGTTTTTTAATTATATCAGCTCTTATTATAATAATACTTGTTGTATCTGGTGCTTTTATTCTGCAATATTCTGAAACCCGGGATCGAGTATTCAACAGGACAGTAATGGTCAATTATGCTGTTGCACACGATGTTTCACAACCCCTTGTATCGATACCAATTACTAACGATAAAGATGAAGAAGGAGTCTTGTCTCGATCTTTTTATCCAGATTTTGTTAAAGAGAAAGATAATATTGACCTATCAAAATCAGCAAATCTCCAGCTTACATCAGCATCGGTTGAACAAACAGAGCAGGGAACAAAACCTTCTCCCGAGATAGTTGCGAGTTTCGATGGACTCGGCGAAGGTTTTGAAGGTCCTCAGGGTACTGCCAGGTTTCGTAACCCATCTGATAACTCACTGGCTGTTGGTCCGAACCACATTGTTCAGATTGTAAACTCTCGTATGGCAATTTTTACAAAAAAGGGAGCATTATTTGACACAACAGGAAAAGTTCTATATGGGCCTGTTAAAACAAACAATGTTTTTAGAGGTTTTGGAGATGCTGACAAAATCAACAATGGAGATGCGGTTGTGCGCTATGACCAGCTCGCTGACAGATGGTTAATCGTAATGCCGATATTCAGGCGTCTCTCCCACAGGAAAAAGGAACAAACTGAAATAATGGCAGGTGAACTTGTTCATATAAGTCAACCTGCCGTTAAAGGGCAACCCGGAGTAGCTGAACTTCTTTATCAACCACCCAGACCAACACCTGAAGAAATAGAAGCTGAAACCAGAATGCGTGCCCTTATGAGGGAAAAAAGAAAGAAAAGAAAACTCCAGAACGAACAGGGTCCTTATGCAATATGCTATGCTGTCAGTACAGGTTCTGACCCGCTCGGGTCTTATTATCGTTATGAGTTCCTCAGGCCGCTATTTCCTGATTATCCACGACCGGCAATCTGGCCAGATGGTTACTATGTAACAACAAGTACCGGTGATAATGTAATACAGAAGCATGCGTATGTTGTGGAGCGAGAAAAGATGCTCAAGGGTGAGGATGCCATCGAACAGGGCTTTATTATTGATGGCGTAAATTTCATTATTAATGCTGACCTTGATGGAAAACAACTCCCCCCGGCAGGGGCTCCGAGTATTATGATGGCTACGGGAGGGACACAGTTAAAAAATATCTTTGAGGACGATGGAATCTACGTATGGAAGTTTTATGTGAACTGGGACGATCCGTCTAAGACAAAACTTGAAGGTCCTGAGAAGATTCCTGTAGCACCATATCACTATCTTGGCAATGGCCAGTTGACCGAGTGTGTACCACAACAGGGAACAGACCAGCGACTTGATGCACAGGGAGACAAGATTATGGCACGTTTGGTGTATCGGCGAATCGGTGATAGAGAGTCAATTGTAGCTGTTCATTCAGTAAAAACCTCCTCAGGGGGTGGTGGAGTACGATGGTATGAATTCAGGCTGGATAAAAACCGAAATGTTAAACTTTACCAGCAGGGTACCTATGCACCGGGTGGGGGGTACCGATGGATGGCCAGCCCGGCTATAGATGCTATGGGTAATATTGGTATTGGATACTCTTATTGTGATGCAAGACATTTTCCGGGTCAGCGATTCGCAGGAAGGCTATCGGATGACCCCCCGGGTATACTGACCTTACAGGAAGCTATTCTTGTTGAAGGTGAAGCAGCACAAACAAATACAAAACGATGGGAGGACTACTCTCAAACCGCAATAGATCCAGTAGATGACTGCACAATCTGGTATGTAGGCGATTATATTAAGAAGGGTGCTGAGGGCTATTCAACACGAATTGGTGCATTTCGTATGCCAGGATGTAGCGGCTCTAAAAGATAGGAATACAAAAAGAATAAACAGTAACATAAAAAAAAGTATAATAACATTATTATTTTCTATCTACCTGTTATTATTATAAATTATGAATATGCTTATCCAACACATATTGAAACTAAAAAGTAGGAAGGGCTACTTTAATGTCCACTTTTTCATATTCCTTATCCATTTTCCATAACTCATCTCGAATTTGTTGCCTTAGTTCAATCGCTGGCTGGACACAATACTTCACAAATTCCTTCTTACTTACTTTAAGATTAGGGAAAAGCAATTTAAAATAAGCTGTAGCAGTTCTAGTAATAGCCTTTTTGTCACGTAAATCATCACAACCTAAAAGACGCATATTTACATTTACATAGTCTGTGTACCTCAGATCTTTTCTTAAAACATGCAATACTTCAGCAAATAAATCTCCCTTGAATCCTAAATATACAGATGGAGTATCTTGGGTTACGCGAGGTAAGTACCAACCAGGAATTACACCATGTATGCGGTCAATGAATGCGGTCTCTTGGAGAAAATTAGGGAATTCTCTAAAAATTCCTTTTTCAAGATTAATAGGAATATGTTTCTCATCTAAGGTTATATTTGCTAACATAACAAATCCTGCTTCAGCTGTTGCCTCTGTTTTCCCACGACTAAATTTCCCGGATTCTAGATAAACCTTAAGCATAGCGATTAATTCGCCAGCACTATCACCGCGAACACTCTGAACTTCGTCTAACACTACAGTATCATATCTAGTTACAAGCCCGGGTTCATGGGTTTGATTATTATGGAATAATACTGCGGGGGAAACCTTACCACCTCCTATAACTCGAGCATATCTGGAAAGGTGATCGAAAACAAATGATTTACCTGTACCTTTCGGAGCCAACTCAACTAGATTAACCCTAGGCTCAATAAGAGGAAGCATGCGAGTTAAAAGTAACATCTTTTGTTGTTCATTATTAACGGTAGGACTGAATCCCATGCTCGATACTAATAAGTCAATCCACTCAGTAGTAGTAAAATATTGTCGGCATTCAATAAAATACTCTAAATCTACTTTTGCAATTTGAAATGGCTTAAAGTCTCGAATCCAAACTTGTCCTTTACCCTTGTCTGTATCAGGTGGTACATAAAAGAGCTCCCCAACTCCCCAAACACCACTCGTAAGAAGAAGTTCATTCTCTTCCACAATATGTTCTGTAACATAGGCATCTTTCATATCAAAAAATG
>Ga0180301_10004363_pt1 | contig 10930 bp, 10 predicted proteins | sample GuaBasSediGuay16_FD_121797 | JGI IMG/M metagenome (GOLD analysis project Ga0180301, IMG submission 121797) | Subseafloor sediment microbial communities from Guaymas Basin, Gulf of California, Mexico - Guay16, Core 4569-2, 12-15 cm | ecosystem: Environmental > Aquatic > Marine > Hydrothermal... | reverse complement strand
TATGCAACGGAATGTACACATCGATGACCTGAAGAAGACTATAAATACGTTACATTGGAACAGAAGCGGTGAAAAACGAAAAGCAGGATAGAAGAAAACTCTGTAAAGATGCTACAGTCTCCATTTTTCATAATTATTTGACGGATGGTGTTCCCGTCGAATATGTGGGAGATGAAGGACGAATAATAAATGAGGTGGTATGGTTATTTGATTTTGAAACACTTACAAACAATGATTGGCTGGCTGTGAATCAGTTTACAGTAATCGAAAACGGCCATAATAGACGCCCTGATATTATAGTTTTTGTCAATGGTTTACCATTAATTGTAATCGAACTTAAAAATGCTGCTGATGAAGATGCTACGATATGGTCAGCATTTAATCAGCTGCAAACCTATAAACAGCAAATTCCATCATTGCTTGTATATAACGAGATGTTGCTGATATCTGATGGGATAGGAGCACGCGTGGGTTCGCTGACCGCGGACAAAGAAAGATTTATGCCTTGGCGAACCATTGACGGAGAGGATGTTGCTCCTGCCTCAATGCCGCAACTTCAGGTGCTTTTGGAAGGACTATTTGATAGAAAAAGGTTGCTTGACTATGTTAATAATTTTGTTGTGTTTGAGAATGATAACGGAAACATAGCAAAGAAAATAGCTGGCTACCATCAATACCACGCTGTGTTGAAAGCTGTTGAAACGACTGTTGTAGCATCACAACCTGAAGGTGATCGACGTTGCGGGGTTGTGTGGCATACTCAGGGCTCTGGCAAAAGTCTTACGATGACTTTCTTTGCCAGAAAAATCATTCTTAATCCAGTGATGAAAAATCCAACTTTGGTTTTGCTGACTGATAGAAATGATTTAGACAATCAGCTTTTTGGAACTTTCGGTGGATGCACCGAACTTCTACGTCAGAAACCGACACAAGCGAATTCTCGCTCCGAATTACGAGAATTGCTCAAAGTCGCTTCGGGGGGAATTATTTTCACCACTATTCAAAAATTCCTTCCTGAAACTAAAGGTGATACCTTCCCTATGCTTTCGGATCGTCACAATATTATTGTCATTGCTGATGAGGCTCACCGGAGCCAATATGATTTTCTTGATGGATTTGCCAGACATATGAGAGATGCGTTGCCAAAAGCCTCATTTATTGGTTTTACCGGAACACCGTTAGAATTAAATGACAAAAATACAAGGGCTGTATTTGGAGATTATATCAGCATTTATGATATCCAAAGAGCAGTTGAGGATGGAGCAACTGTTCCAATTTACTACGAAGGCCGTTTAGCTAAGATAGAGTTGAAGGAAGAAGAAAAACCGAAGATAGACCCTGGTTTTGAGGAAGTGACCGAAGGAGAGGAGGTCGATAAGAAAGAAAGACTCAAGACAAAATGGGCAAGGTTGGAGGCTATGGTTGGTACTGATAAGCGTATCAAGTTGATAGCTGAGGATTTAGTAAATCATTTTGACCGAAGACAAGAAGCCATGGATGGCAAGGCCCTTGTAGTCGGCATGAGTCGAAGAATTTGTGTTGATCTTTACAATGCTATAATCAAACTCAGGCCTAATTGGCATAACGATGACGACAAACGTGGAGTAATAAAGATTGTAATGACCGGTTCAGCTTCTGATCCTTTGGATTGGCAGCAGCATATTTGCAATAAAACACGGAAAGAGGCTTTGGCGATAAGATTCAAGGATTATCAAGATCCCTTAAAAATCGTCATAGTGAGAGACATGTGGCTTACTGGTTTTGACGTGCCGTGCTTACATACCATGTATGTCGATAAGCCGATGCGTGGCCATGGAATGATGCAAGCTATCGCAAGGGTTAACCGTGTTTTCCAAGATAAACCAGGCGGTCTTATAGTCGACTATCTCGGATTGGCAGATCAACTCAAGAAAGCTATGTCAAACTATACCGAGAGCGGGGGCAAAGGCAAAACGGCAATCGATCAAGAAGAAGCAGTTGCTGTAATGCTTGAAAAATATGAAATATGCTTGAATATGTTCCACGGATTTGATTACTCTGGATTTATAACCGGTACACCTGAACAGAAGTTATCAATTCTACCTGCTGCACAAGAGCATATACTGTCCTTGGATAGTGGGAAAGATAGGTTTATCACAGCTGTAAGCGCATTGTCAAAAGCATTTGCATTAGCAGTACCACATCAAAATGCTATAAGAATTAGAGATGATGTGGCGTTTTTTCAGGCTGTTACGGTTGCTATTAAAAAAACAACTGGAGGTGGGGGATCAGGCTCACAGTCAGATGAAGATATTGAACATGCCATAAAGCAGATTGTTTCAAAAGCTGTATCATCTGATAAAGTAGTGGATGTTTTTTCTGCGGCAGGTTTGAAAAAGCCTGATATTTCCATTCTTTCTGATGAATTCTTGGCAGAAGTTAAAGCTTTACCGCACAAAAATCTTGCAGCTGAGTTACTTCGGAAATTAATGAATGATGAAATTAAAGTTTTGAAAAAGACAAACTTAGTAAAAGCGCGTTCTTTTGCTGAGATGTTAGAAAAAACCATTATATCTTATCAAAATCGCACTATTGAAGCTGCAGCAGTGATCCAAGAGCTTATTGAGCTTGCCAAAGAAATGCGTGAAGCTCGCGATCAGGGTAAAGAACTAGGATTGTCTGAAGAAGAACTGGCTTTTTACGATGCCCTTGAAGTAAATGATAGTGCTGTTAAAGTTTTGGGGGACGATACATTAAAGCTTATCGCTCAAGAGCTTGTTGATACTGTTCGTAGAAATACAACGATTGACTGGACAATTAAAGACGCGGTTAGAGCTAAGCTTAGAACAATGGTTAAGCGAATCTTGAGAAAACATGGCTACCCGCCAGATAAACAAGAAAAAGCTACACAGACGGTTCTGGAGCAGGCTGAGTTATTGTGCGATAACTGGGCCACATGACACTAAAACGAAGATTAACTTATATGGATAATAGTTGGGAATAAATTTCAAAAAATGTCAGATAAAAAGGATGAAAATACGTTCCTGAGCAACATGCGAGAGAGTCCGCTAAGCACAATAATTAAGGCTTTTCGACATGGTCGGTTCATAACAACTGTGCGATTGATTTTGTACTTAATAATATCTTGTCGCTTCTTCGGAATTTGTACACAAGCATTGGGAAAGCTAAAGTTTCGGGGAGAGTGTATTATTTTTAATGGTCGTGAAAAGTTTAGAGACAAACATCTAATCGCTAGGCCCATTATAAGTATTCTTCGCTCCGGCGGGTTGCCTGTTCTTTTATCATTTCTATTTGTAATCGGTATTTATTGGTTTTCATTGTCCGTCACCTTCCCTGTGACATCCAGGAATATAATTGAGTCATTAATGCCTAAACAAATAAACGGTTTCTTTACGCTAGACACAACTATATACGTTACACTTTTAACCACCATTGCTGGCATAACCGGAGTTTTCCTGGCTCTCTATTTCACCACCTTAAGCTAGTTGCTATATCATATTCTGAACCTCATCATCGTGAAATACGAAGCCTAATAATAAATAATGCTGTTAGTCGTGGATATCTTTTCCTGCTTGCTCATCTTGGAGCAACTGCCCTATTTGGGCTGGTTTTTTTGGCAATAGGTCTTCCAACAAGTTTTTTCTTAATGGCATATGTGCTACTTATTGCTACGATCGTTGTTTTTTCTTTCTTCCTGCTTGGACGTCACATATTTAGATTTCTTGATCCAAGGGAATTGGTGAGTATACCCAAAGCCAATTTTCTCAGATTTGTGAAACTCGCAACTATAGCAGGAGGTCGATCAAATCAACCTCCATTCCAACATCATTTTCAAAAAAAAGCTTTGTATGAACTGTATCGGCTTGAATGTTTGATCGAATTTGCACTATCGCAATCTACCCGTAGTGAAATAGTAAGAGACTTGTGTACTACGTTGCTTAATATTTTAAATAATTATGTTACGGATTCTAGCAAAATCCCTAACCTCAGTATGTGGTTTCCTCGGAAGAGAGTCTTCCAAAAGTGGGGTTTTACAAGCAGCATTCAAACAGATATAGCCATGAGAACAGGAACTACTCCTCAACCCGAGGAAAAACCTGATTATCTTTTTGTGTGCAATGCAATCAGCCGTATGGTGCGGGAGTCACTAGCATATTTACTTAAGGCAAAAGAATATTCTGATGCTTCTGCAACTCTTATCGGGATACACCACACAATGGGGCAACTGGGAGAGAATCTGGCAATAGGTGAAGCTTGCCATCTCCTAAATGAAGTTCGAGAGGTTCTATTCTCTGATGAGAACAGAATGTGTGTGGTTGAGACAAATGACCAATCTCAAGCAATGTCAATGGCAAGTGCCTATGGAACATGCGTTTTGAATCTGGCAATTTCTGCTTCACAGAACTTAGAGAGAAGAACTGTAGATGAGATTCTAAGTTCTTACGCTGACCTTAGACTTCAGAGTATAAGACAATTGTATGAGCGAAAACATCCGCGTGAAGTTCTACAATATCTGGAGGAATTCCACCAGAAGCTGCTCTTTGAACGCAAGACTGAAGGCAGACTTCTTTCACCCGATTGGTTTCTAAAGGAACACGTTGCGCAACGCTATGCTGACTATATATGGCATTTGTCAGAACAACTTGTCCAATGTATAACTGATTTCTGTGTGCAGCCGGTCGAAAAACTGATGAAGGCAAATGTTCTTTGGGCAAATGCTGAGCTTCTAAGGAGCAGTATCGAGACGACTAAAAAGGTAAAGTTTAAGATTGCTGCATTGTGCGAGTTGCATCAGAAGCTTTCGGCAAACCAGGTCAATAAGGAAGACTGGATAAGCGCAGACTTCGTGACATTAGAACAGAAACTTCAGAGAGTCGAGTTAGAGCTGTTGGCTAACGTTGCTAATGTCGCGCACAAATTAACTTCTGACACAGATGTTGGTGAAGTTCCTGACTATGCTGGTATATTCAGGGCTTATCTTGGCGATGCAATCGTATTGAAAATGGGAAAGAAGGATGTAAGCCAATTCGAGAATCTTTTTACAGGTATTTTCAAAACCACGTTCGAAGTAGTAAATCGCCATATCGAAGCGAAAGATGAACACTTTTCAAAACCTAATAGAACAATTGCTCATGATACAATGCTAGACCTTCTTGATTTATCTGGTCTGGCCTTGCTTTTTAGCCAATTACATGGTTCAGGATTTTATGAAATCGTCAAAAGAAAATGGGACACTTATTTTGACGCAATAGATACCAGCAAGCAAGTTATACAGTTATTTTATGCCTTAATCGATACAGTGCTGCAACTGCCGGCTCTGTCAGCAAGTGGAACAAGACGATTTAGTTGGGAACGAGCTTTTATCCGTGCAATGGCAAATGCTGGTTTCGATATAGAAGGACGAATGTCTCAATGGGAAGGCGAAGAAAAAGTAAGAACCGAACACACGAGTCGAATCATTCAGTCTATACATCCTCATATGGGCATGATCTTTCGTCGTCCTTATGATTATTTTGCGACATTTTACCTCTCAGAACGTCCTGAGGCTGCAGGAATAGAACTTCCTAATAGTGTTTCAGATTGCAAAGAAGGTGTTGAGAGAGAGAAGAGGCAACGGGAAGGAGAAGCTGGTTCATGAAAAAATTTAGTTTATTTGAAAAAGATGACCTCGTGTGGTCAGGCAATTCAGTTTTCGAACCGAGTGGCCCCTTCTTGCCCAGAAGCCCAAATCTCGAAATGATGGGACAAGATGCAGGGGCAATGATATATGGCCAATGCAGCCAGAGACATGAACGTGGTGGACGCGGATTCTCATCGGTGAGTTTCAGATTTGAGCCGGAAGATAACACGGTGATGAATTTTTTTCGTACACTCGTGGGCGGACAATCCAGAGACATCAATTACAATATAGCACAATTTCTGAATATGATAGCGAGAACGATTGTTGTTGAAGGTCGTTTTATATATGAACTTCAAATTGGACGAGACAAGGACTCGCAAAAGATAGTTGAAATGAATTTCTCGCCGGTTTCTGCCCCTGGAAGCAGGATGTTTGTATTTGGCAGCCATGTTATCCAATTGTTGCCTTCTTCAATTGCAAAAGAATACAGTTGTTCCCGAATTCGAACTTTGAATCCTGACAACACTTTTATATTTCAGGCTCCTTCACGTTGGAGACAAGCTCTGGGAAAAGTACGAAGCAATTTACATTTTTATGATGCCATGGAGCACTGCTTGATGGATCAGGTAACAAACTCTCTGACCTTAGATAAACAGAGGTTATGCACCTATGACCATTCCTCAAATCTAAAGATGCTGGCGAAAGCAACAGTTCCCTTAGGATGGTTAGGAAGGGGACTTTTTCATGGCTATCAAAATGATTATTTGGGCGTCGAACGACAGATTCGATGGAATAGCTTTTGCGTTGATTTACGCAACCACATGATTCTTAGTTTAAAGGCTGCGGTTGATCGCATTGCCGCCATACTTAACGCAGATTGTCAGCTCATTGTAGAAGAAACAAGCGAGTACTCTCTGGAGGATGTACGGAAAAAACTTAATGAAGGAAAAACTTCTACAGTAGAATTAGTAAGGCTTCTATTCTAAAAAGTAAGGCATGAACAAGGCTCCATTTATTTTGGAGAGATTAACGAGTATATGGCTTATAGAATAGTTAATTCGACGGAGTCTATAATGAGTTTCGGATGGTCAATCCGATGGTATATTTATGAATAGCAGGGATTATGAAATGAGAATTGCCAAAAGATATTGGGTGTTTATTTTGATTCTGAGCTTGATTTCAGCAGGTGTAGGATGGTTCTGGGGAACTGGAGCACAGGAACTATACAAGAGTAATGTTGATTTTGAGATGTTCAGCAACGGTGTAGAAAATCCTGGCTGGCTTGGTGGACTTTTAGGAATTATCTTTGGCTGTATCGTTGGCATATTTTACGCAATTCGACTAATTAATTTCGTGCATGACGGTAATCATGGCGGATATGTTTTGGGCAAAGTTGTTTTGTGGGGAGTGCTGGCAGGTTTGATTTGCTCAAGCTTAGTACACATCTTTTTGATGCTCTTCTATAGGAATTCTCACTTGGCCCCAATAGGGATAGGAGCCTTGTTTGGGATATTTTCTGGAGCAGTATTAGGGCTGGTTGCAGGCGGCATCTTTGTTGCTTGTTACAACAGAAAACATAATATGAAATAAGGACAGAATTATGGTAGATAACAATAACTCAAGTTTCAAAGACGAAAATAATAATCAAGAAATTATAGATTCTCAAGAGAGCAAGCAAAACTCATCTTTGAAACGTTTGCCGAAATGGTACAAAGTCTTGCTGATTTGTTTTATAGCATTGCCTTTTTCGTTTATGCTTGGACCTTTTGCTTTGGTAATCGCTATTGGTTTGCTTATAGTTTTGATAATTACATTTATTCTTGGCATTAAGTCATTAATGCAAATAAAGCGTAGCAACGGCACTTTATTGTCTAATGGCTATGTCATACCTGCAATAATAACTCCTTTGGTTATTGTGCTCTCAGTGGCTGTTACAATGCCAGCGATAGGCTCTGCCATTAGTCGTTCGATTTTTATGTACGAGTCTTGGGGACTCAGTCAGCTTGGAGAAGCATTAACCGATTATGCCAAAGAACATAAGGGCCAATTCCCTGAACCGGATAAGTGGTGTGATGTTTTGAAAGATAGCAACGAGATTGATGAATGGGTGTTCGGACGTCGGGGTGATGAAGAGAAAACATGTGATTATGCTTTGAATAAAGATGCAGCAAAACTTGGTGCAGATGCCCCGGATAACATGGTATTGCTTTTTGACAGTAAGCCAGGCTGGAACCAAGTTGGCGGGATAGAGTTGTTACGAAAAGATGGAAGTGGACGGATTAACATCTTATTTGCAGACAATCATAAAGAAATTGTTAGAGAGAAGAATGTTCCTTATCTTCGTTGGAAATTAGAAGATAGCGGAGATATCCCAAAGCCAGATATCGCAAAACCATTTACTATCGCAGGTGTTATAGTTGCTATTGTCTTTGTGTGGATTTTTGCACATTTTAGAAATTACGCAAAGAAATACTGGATATTTGCGTTGGTGTTGGGAATTGTGTCAACAGGAGTTGGAATGCTTTTGGGGGCAATGGCTGAAGGTGCTTTGTATGCTATTGGTGATGAAAAAGGGATCGGATGGACAATTGGAGGGATTACAGGTTTCCTGGTTGGTATTTGCTACGTACTGATCTTAGGCAAATTCTTTGATAATAAAAAGCCCGAAGTAAGTTCCGTAGGCTATGGAACACTATCGGGATTAGTTGCAGGTGCCGTCTGCTCCACTATTGTGCATTCGTTTTTAATGATATGTTATGAAGAAACCAGTTTTGCTAATATGCTTGCAGGTTTAGGTTTTGGCGTTGTGGCCGGAACAATTTTAGGATGGATCAGTAGCGGAATTGTTATAAAGTTTTATGCTCAGAGTCAAGCGTATGAAGTAACGCCAGAGGGGAGCGGTTCTAATGAGCAATAAAAATAAAGGTTTTGAGATATTTGTAATTGTCTTTGTAATCCTCACTGGTGCTGGCTTCGGTACCTTGACAGGTCTTTTTTACTCACGTGTTTCGTATTGGTGGATCGGCACAATAGTAGGAACTGTAAGCGGCTATCCTTTGGCAAAGTTATATTTAAAACAACTGGTAAAAATATCTGCCAAGTGGCACAACAGAAAGATGGTATGGCTGTTAAGTACTCTAGTAGCGATTATTTGCGGGGTCATTTGTACGACTTTGGTCCATACGGTAATGGTAGGGGCAATGCTACAAATAAAACATTCAAAACCAGAGAGCTTATTGTTAGTAGTTATTGGTATAGCAGAGCTTATCGGTGCATGTGCAGGTTTGATTGTCGGGGGTATATGTTCTTGGGTATACGTATTTCGAATAATGAAGGAAAGCAATGAAACTGCATGACTGGCTAAAACTGTCCCCAGTATTTTTGAAATGCTTAGGCAAGCTTCCTGTTTCTCACTTGTGGTATTTGGCAAAGCAATTTAGAAATGAACATCCTCATCATCATAATGGTAAGTTGTATGTAAATACTTTCTTTCCGCCTTATCCATCTAAGCCATTTGATAGGTTTCTTGATACCGTCATAGAAAGAAAACGTGTCCCTTATTCAACTTATTTTGCAGTTACGGATAAGTGCCCATTTAATTGTCCTCATTGCAGTTACGGCTTGCACAAAAAAGGAAGTCTTGATACCAAGCAGGCTCTTAATGTCATTGAGCAGATAAAATCATTGGGTACGGTAACCATTGGATTTACTGGTGGCGAACCTCTATTAAGAGAAGACATTGTTGAACTGGTGGGCTCTGTGGGCGATCAAGTTGCTACAATAATGTTTACAACAGGACATCGCTTGAATAAAGAACTTGCCAGCCAGCTTATGGGGGCAGAGTTAGATTGCATGATGATAGGAATAGAATCTTATGATTCAGCTGAACATGACAAAGTAAGAGAGGTTGCAGGTTCATTCGATGAAGCTATTAAGGCTATAGGTCTGTCACTTGATGCTGGACTGTATACCGCAATATCCACTGTTGGCACGAAAGAGAAGATTAAAGATGGCCAGATACAAAAATTAGCCAAACTCGCAGAAAATTATGGCGTACATGAGTTTCGAGTGCTTGAACCTATCCCAACGGGAAGTTTTTATAATCAAAAGGATGAAGTTTTATCTGGAGATGAATCGAAAGAGCTCGCAGACTTTCATAAGCAATGGAATCGCAAAAACAGCGGCCCCGCAATCTCGGGTTTTTCATATTTGGAATCGGAGGAGATGTTTGGTTGCGGAGCGGGCTTTCATCATTTATTTATCGATGCAATAGGTAATGTCTGTCCATGTGACCTTACGCCATTATCGTTCGGTAACGTGCTTGAAAACTCCCTTGAAAAGATTTGGCTTGATATGGGACAAATCTTTGATTTGCCACGTTGTGAATGCCTTATGAAAGAGATATGCAAAAAAACAAGTAATTTGAAGGATAGCCAAGAACTGCCTTTAGATTCGGAAAAGAGTTTTGATTTATGCCAGGCCGTTAACAATAGCGACAAATTGCCCAAGGTCTATAAAAACCTATTCAAGGACCGAAAACCAGCAAGTCAGCCATTGAACCAGCAGTGATTAAGAAAATTTCTGCATAGATGTAACGTATCGCAACAGTGGGTTTATGGAATGTTGAAGCAATTGCCAGGATGATGGCCACTATAGATGCGACTAAATAAATTTGCTTACAATATCCAAACATAAATGGCAGCAGAGTTACCAGGCTTCCAGCTACAATGAACACTCGTGACATAATGATAAATCTTTTGTCCTTGTAGTGATTTAAATCTCGTCCATTTACCTGGCTATCGCCTTTAATGTCACGGACGTCTTTCAGCATTTCATATCCTAAAGATGACAGGAACAACCAGATTGGGTGTATATAAAGCACGTTTAAACGTGGTGTTTGCATTGATTCTGTCAGTGTAAACGCTAATGGATATAGAGAAGTCATAAGTATGGCTACTAGCACATCCTTAAAAACACCTATTTTTTTCGACAGCAGATCGTAGCAAATCAGCAAGCCGGCAATAGCCGCGATTACAAGAAAAAATGCTAAACCACAAAATCCCCCCAGTACCATACCTGTGACAAAAAGAACTATTGACCAGATCAAAGCAGTTCTTCTTTTTAGTCTTCCAGTAGCCAACATTTGTAAAGGGCGGAGCAAAATCGCGGCGGGGTTAGGGGCGGAATAAAACTGCGGCATTTCCGAGTAATTTCTGCGAGAATCTATCTTTTTTCGCTACTGCGTGGGTAGCGAATCGGTGTGATTTTCAGCAGAAAGGAAAGGATATGTACGTTATGATGGAAGAATGG
>Ga0180301_10004361_pt1 | contig 10932 bp, 9 predicted proteins | sample GuaBasSediGuay16_FD_121797 | JGI IMG/M metagenome (GOLD analysis project Ga0180301, IMG submission 121797) | Subseafloor sediment microbial communities from Guaymas Basin, Gulf of California, Mexico - Guay16, Core 4569-2, 12-15 cm | ecosystem: Environmental > Aquatic > Marine > Hydrothermal... | reverse complement strand
GATCAACGCCTCGCACACGCATTCCGGTCCCGTGCTGCGCCAGACGCGGTACTCGATCTACGGCGATTCGCTCTACGGCCTGACGCCCGAGCAGGTCGAGCAATGCCGCATATACAGCGAGCGGCTCCAGCGGCAGCTCGCCGACTTAGTCGGTACGGCCCTGGAGAACCTGGCGCCGGCCCGGCTGGCCTATACGCACGCCCGTGCGGGCTTCGCCATGAACCGCCGCTTGAATCCGGGGCAGGGCTATCGCATCAGCGCCAATCCCGACGGCCCGGTCGACCACGATGTTCCCGTCTTGCGCGTCAGCGGGCCCGACGGCGCGTTGCGCGCCCTTGTATTCGGCTATGCCTGTCACTGCACGACGCTGAGCTTCTATCAGTTCTGCGGGGACTACGCCGGCTTCGCCCAGGAATACCTGGAGCAGGCCCATCCGGGGACGACGGCGCTCTTTGTGGCCGGGTGCGGCGCCGACCAGAATCCCTATCCGCGTCACGGAGACGGGGCGCTGGAGTTCTGCCGGCAGCACGGCCGGGCGCTGGCCAACGCCGTCGAGGCGGCGCTGCTGGGGCCGCCGAGGCCGGTAGGGGGCCCGCTGCGGACCGCGTGGGAGGAGATCACGCTGGAGTTTGCCGAGCCGCCCTCGCGCGAAGCGCTCGAGCAGCAGGCGAAATCGAAGGACAAATACGATCGCGCGCACGCCGAGTTCCTGCTCCAGGAGTTGGATCGCAACGGTGCGATAACCACGACGTATCCCTATCCCGTTCAGATGGTCCGGTTCGGTGACACCGTGACCATGGTGGCGCTGGCGGGCGAGGTGGTGGTGGATTATTCGTTGCGTTTCAAGCGCGAGCTGGCCGGTCCGGCGGTCTGGGTGGCCGGCTATTCCAACGACGTCTTCGGCTACGTTCCCTCCCTGCGCGTCCTGAAGGAGGGGGGCTACGAAGGGGGCGGCGCCATGCGCTACACGCCGCTGCCGGGCCCGTTCGCGCCGTCGGTGGAGCAGCGGATCGTCAAGGCGGTGCACAAGCTGGCGCGCGAAACGGAGATATCGAAGCAGAACTGAGGTCGTGGAAACGCAAGCGGAACACACGAGGACTTTTGACAAGGGAAAGGGCACCACCATGAGTAAGAACACGATGACCAGGCGACAATTCGTGGGCGCCGCTTCGGCGGGCACGCTGGCGGCGCTGGCGTCCGGGTCCCTTCCGGCCTACGCCAACATCAGCAACAAGGCCGGCAAGCTGGCGATGAAGGGCGGGCGGCCCGTGCGGGCCAAACCCTGGCCCGAATGGCCCGTCTGGGACAAAGCCGCCGAGCAGCGCGTGCTCTCGATCCTGCGCAGCGGCAACTGGTTCCGGGGCCGCGGCAATACCGTCTCCGAGTTCGAGGAGAAATACGCCGCACTGCTCGGGGCCAAACGCTGCGTCTGCACGGTCAACGGTACCAACGCGCTGCTGACCGCCATGCACGTGCTGGACGTCGGCGTGGGCGACGAGGTGATCGTGTCCCCCTATACGTTCATTGCGACGTACAACGTGGTGATCGGCTCGGCGGCACTTCCGGTCTTTGCCGACACCGACCCCAAGACGTTCCAGATCGACCCGGACACGATCGAGCAGCGCATCACCCGGCGCACCCGGGCCATCATACCGGTGCACATCCTCGGCATCCCGGCCGACATGGACAAGATCATGGCCATCGCCGCCAAGCACAATCTTGTGGTCATCGAGGACGCCTGCCAGGCGTGGCTGGCCGAGTGGCGGGGCAAGAAGTGCGGCACCATCGGCGATTTAGGGTGCTTCAGCTTCCAGAATTCCAAGCATTTGCCCTGCGGCGAAGGCGGCGCCGTGGTCGGCCACGACGATGCGATCATGGACCGCGTCCACTCGTACCACAACTGCGGGCGGCCCTACGGCAGCGTTGAGCGGACCAGCGCCTACCCCATCATCGGCACCAACCGCAGGATGACCGAGTACCAGGCGGCGATCCTGCTCAACCAGATGCAGCGCCTCGAAGCCGACACCGAGCGACGCTGGAAGAACGCCCAATACCTGACGTCGCGAATCAAGGATATCCCGGGCATCGTGCCCTGCAGGCTCTACGAGGGCACCACCAGGGCCGCGTATCACCTGTATCCGTTCCGCTATAAGAAGGAGCATTTCAACAACGCCCCGCGGGGCAAGTTCCTGGCTGCCCTCAGTGCCGAAGGCGTGCCCTGCAGCGGCGGCTACGGGCCCCAGTACCGCGACGGCTTGATCGAAGTGGCCCTGAACTCCAAGAACTTCAAGCGAAGCTTCTCGAAGAAGCGCCTGGACCGCTACCGCCAGGAACTCAACTATCCCGGCAACGACCAGCTCTGCGCCGAGGCCGTCTGGCTCAGCCAGCGAATGCTCCTGACCGAAAAATCAGACATGGACGACATCGCCGACGCCATCCTAAAAGTCTACGAAAACCGCGACAAGCTGGCATAGAGATAAAAGCCGCACGCAGCCTGGATGCGTAGACGCGTTCATGGATAGAGCGGGCTGGCCGCAAAACTACTTGTTTGCGGACTGGCCGAGGTCGAAAGCTGCTGCTGTATCCTCACCTGTACGTTCTTGCGGATATGCGTACCGGCAGGAAAACGGTGCACGACGTACATTCTACGGGATAGGGTCTTTTTCTACGGCTAACTTGATTAACGTCATGTTCCGTTTTTCAGTTCCCCGCGTATCCGGGCCAATTCTGAAATGCTTCTAGTTTTTGTACCCACTCTGCGAAGGTCTTTTCTCTGGCTGATATAGCTTTCACAAGGCTTGGGACTTCTTGCCGCAAGGCGCTTACGTAGTCCTCAAACTTCTGTTCGTAGATCGATACGCCTTTGGCCTTAGCGATGTATTTGTCTCCAATTCGCTCTTGAATCATAGACGCAGAGGGATCAACAATCACCAACTCGATTTGATTCTCTCGTTTGGATAAGGCATTCTGAAGAAGGCTCAGTGTCTGTGTGTCTGTCTGCGGAAAAGAGTACCCGATCAATACGATTCTGTCTGCCTCCGAAAGAGCTCTTTCCGCGAGCCCCCAGAGCTTCTCGATTGTACCAGCGTAGTCTTCGTACTTCTTCTGGCGCACGGGTGTAATAATCAGAGGAGAAGAAGGTACTCCGTGCATCACTGGCTCGTCAAAGGGAGCGAAGATCCTCTTGTAGCTCGCGCTAGCATGATGCTTGCCTTCTCCCAGAAGAATGCCTTTTGCAGACAGACCCTCTTTGGGAAGATTGGGAGGATAGTAGCCATAACAGGTCGGACCGTAGCCGCCGCGCCACCGTCCTCTGTGCGTTTCATAGGGCAGCGAAGCGTGCCAGAACAGGAACACTTCGTCACCTTCGCCGGCTATGCTCTCGACTTGCAGAGACTCGAGATGGACCCCTGTATATGGGACTAGCCAGTTGGTCGATCCATGGAGTTTTAGAAGCCGCCAGTTGCTCGGAAGAACCGGGGCAGAGGCAACTGCTTTCCTCCAGCAACCGTCAAAGACTGCAGAAAAGCACACTCCATATCCATCATTCGGATTCCATGCGCCACTCATCGCCAGCGCTTTGTCAAGAAGCGTATCCCAGTTGAACGTAATGAAGGTGTCTTCCGGACTACAAAACGTGAGTAACTCTGAATATGCCGAGTGTGAAGACCCGTCCTGGGCCTCGTTCAGAACATTCGCGAGAATGAACGTCATATTGTTGAAAACGGTCGAGAGTGATATGCTTTTCTCACGGTCCTCGTCCGTGAGCTGCCCTTTCCTCTTCTTATCTCCTAACTCAGCCAACTCCCGTTCGACAGATGTCATGAACTCCTCGATATCTTCACTCCACTCGATCGCGTCTATCGGATGCACCCCACGGTATTGGTGCAGATATGCAAGAAGAGGCCCAATGTGAGCATGAAGCCCATGCGCAGTAGGCAGCTTGTGCATCGCGCTGAAGAAGTCTCGCGCCAAGGGCATGTTCACCCCGTACAAATTCAGCCCGTAATGCCGAGATGCACCCGCGCCGAACAACCAGACGGTCCGTCGCTCGTGCTGAAGCAGGTGTAACCGATCTCTCGTCGGTAAGTTGTCCCACAGAAACAGAAAGAACTCATCGTCCGATATGTTCTGCATATCTCGTCTCCCACGCACGCTATCTCATTGCCGCAGTCATCCCTTCGTAATCCCCATCCGATGGTGCTCATCAAGGTTTGCAGGGGGATTATCGGCATATGGGTACCAAGGCTTTAGTTCTTGCCAGAGCCGTGTGTGTGGCGCACACGCTACGCGCTGGCGAGTTAGGGCTGCGCCTGTTTCATTTGTTCGATGAGGGCCAGGGCTTGCTCGATCATGATCTCGCCGGCGCCGGGGGCCAGGTCGGTGCCTGAGCCGGGCTCGTAGCCGCCTTCTTTGTAGGCTTGGCGGTGGCAGACGTAGCCGATGGCGTCGTTGGCCAACGTCACGATCAGGAGGTTCTCCAGGCCCGCCTGGCTCCGGATCGCCAGTCCCACTTCGACCAGGACCTCGCCGGGCAGGCCCAGGATGTAGATGTCCCCCAGCCTCAGGACCTGGATTTCCGTGGTGATAGACTCGGGCGTTTCACTGTCGCCGCTTTCTGCCGCAGGCTTTTCTGCCAGGGGGAAGGTGACTTCCCTGCGCAGCGCGTGCAGGGTGACGTCGTCGGTTGCGGCGATCTGCTCGAGTTGTTTGACGGCCTCGGCGCCCAGCCTTTTGCCCATCTGCGCGCAGGGCTCCACGCCGCGCGTCAGGGGGACGGCGTTGCCCGCCAGACCCAGCGCAAAGAGACTGATTCCGCCGGCGGTTCGCTCGACCGCGAGGGTCGTGTGGCCCGGATAGTCGGCCGAGATGGCGGTGCTCTCATATGGATAGACGCAGACGGGATGACATCCGAAGTCCACCAGCGAGCCGACGACTTGCCCGGCGCTGTTCTCCACACGCAGCACGTAGACGTTCGGATCAATGGGGCCAAAGGTCCGGACCGGCTGCTCGGGCGGCAGCGTGAAGACCGAGTGCACGTGTCCGTCGGCGTCCGTTTGCGTCTGTCGCGTGGCCGTGATTTCCGGTGGCAGCGTGAAGGCCATCTCCACGCGCCCGTCTTCCTTTTGCGGCCTGCGATTGTAGACGATCTCGGGCAACCGGCCGGCCCCCGTGCCGATTCGAACCTCCTGCATGTGCCGCTGAGCGACCCGTACGGAGCTCGCCATCTTCTTCACCAGCGCTTGCAGATACGTTCGGTCGATCTCTTCGGCCGGCATTCGTCCCTCGTTGGGCACCTTCGACCTCGTGAAGACCTCCGGTCCCGAGTGGGTGTGCGTGGCGCAGACCATCACGTTCTGCGGCGGAATTCCCGTCTCGGCCGTCACGATCTCGCGTACCGGGCCGGTGATCTCTTCCAGGGGCGTGTACAGCAGCTCGGCCGAGACGATGGCGACGCTGCGCCGCCCGTCGCTAAGGACTAGGGCCCGCGCGTGCAGCGGGTCCATCACGCTGTCACTGGGCTGGCCCTTGGAGCCGATCAGCGGAATCCCTAACGGCGGCGTGATCTCCACCGTCGCGCACCCGCCCTTCAAAGCGGCACGGCCCACGGAGCTGACGCCGAGGTGGACCAACCCGAAAAGGAAAATCGTCAACAGCAGCAGCCCAGGTCGTTTCATGATGTCGGTTCCCTTTCCTGTATCGAACTTCGACGCCGTATTGTAATCGCCCAACGCCGCGAAAACCAGCCCGACGTTCGAGCTTGCTGATTGCGGTTGCATTGCATGCCACGACTGGAGTATAAAGGGGGCAAGGCAGCCGGGGGATGTTTTGTGTTTGAAAGGAGCTGAGCATGACGAGCGACGATCTTACCAGACGCCAATTCATCGCGGCCGCGTCGGCGGGCTCGCTGGCGGCGGCTACCGCGCGTTCGATCCCCGCCTATGCAAGGGCGACCGGCAAAGCGAGCAAGCTGGCGATCCTCGGCGGCGACCCCGTGCGGAAGAACAAGAGCTGGCCCCGCTGGCCGTACTGGGACGACGAGGTCATCGAGTCGCTGATGAAGACCGCCAAGAGCCGGATCTGGTGCCGCATCCAGTCGAAGTCCGGCACGGTCCCCACGTTCGAGAAGGAGTACGCGAAACTGATGGGAACGAAGTTCTGCGTGCTCACCGGCTCCGGCACCCAGGCGCTGCACACCTGCGTGGAGGCTCTGGGCATCGGCCCGGGCGACGAGGTCATCACGTCCCCGTACACCGACCCGGGGACCATCGCCTCCATCCTGTCGGCGCGGGCGCTGCCGGTCCTGGCGGACCTCGACGTCGAGTCGTATCAGCTCGATCCCGACGACGTGGAACGCAAGATCACGGAAAACACCCGGGCCATCATGCCGGTGCACATGATGGGCCAGCCGGCCGATATGGACCGCATCATGGCCATCGCCAAAAAGCACGATCTCAGGGTGATTGAGGACGCCTGCCAGGCGCATCTGGCGGAGCATCGCGGTCGCAAGCTGGGCACGATCGGCGACCTGGGTTGCTTCAGCTTCCAATCGAGCAAGACCATCGCCTGCGGCGAGGGCGGCGGCATCATTGGCAACGACGAGAAGCTGATGGACCAGTGCTACACCGTGCACAACCACGGGACCTCGCGGCGCGGGCGGACCGAGGTGATCGGCCCGAAGTACCGCATGAACGAATTCGAGGCGGCCGTGTTGCTGGGCCAGTTGCCCGGCGTCTGGGAACGATTCAAACGCCGTAACGAGAACGCGGCCTACCTGACCTCGCGCATGAAGGACATCCCGGGACTCACGCCCCAGAAGCTCTACCCGGGCACCGACAGCGGCTCGTGGTACCTCTACCCCATGTCCTATCACAAGGAGCGCTTCAACGGCGTCGACCGCGCGACGTTTCTCAAGGCCCTTGCAGCCGAAGGGGTGGGTCTGAGCCCGTACATCAAGCAGGGATTGCACCGCGAGCCGTGGATCGACCACATTCTGGACTCGAAGGTTTACAAGCGGATGTACTCCCGCAAGCGCCTGCGTCAGTACCGCGAGCAGTGCGCCTGTCCGAATTGCGACCGGGTCTGCGAAGAGATGGTCATGCTCTGGGCCTCGGGCCCCTTGCTGGGCACCCGCGACGACATGGCCGACATCGCCGACGCCATCGAGAAGGTCTACGAAAACCGCGACCAGCTCCGCAAGATATAGGACGGATAGTCGCTTGCGGAGATGTACCGGAAATCTCGGCTCAACGTAGCTGACGATGGCGACTGCTTCACAGTTGGATCATGCATCAAGGCGCAGGAAGATGATCGTACGGAAGCGGTTTGCCGTTATTCCCGTCGGTGCGTGCATTGTCCTGCTCGGTTTGTTCTGGGTGCTGAAGAACTCTCATCGGGAGCCGAACCGAGTTGTTCGGCCACACGCCGTCGGTATTCCCACGCAGTACCGGGGACTTACCCTGCGACCCGGGGCTTCCCGTCAGGGGCACGTCTGTTCCAGAAAGCAGGCGGAGGAAGACCTCGATCAACTGGGGTGGCTCATTGACCACCAATACTCCTATCGAGATCTCAAAGGAGTGGACTACCGGGCCTGTCTGGACGCCATCCGCAGCGGTCTGGGCGAGGGCATAACCAGGGGCGATTTCGCCTATCAACTGGCCAAGTTTCTGGCGTTGTTCGGAGACGGTCACACGGGAGTGGGCAGCGGTTCCGTCTCCATCAAGAACATGTGCTCTCGATTTCTTCCTTTTCTCGTCAGTGAGGCCGACGGCCGGCTGGTTGCGTACCGAGCGGATCGCAGCGATTTCCTCGATCCGAACTATCCATTCTTGCGCATGCTTGATGGGAGGCCTGTGGCCGAGTGGACGCAAGCGGCGCGGCAGTGGGTCCCCGACGGCTCGCCTCAATTCGTCAGGCTCCATTCGATTCGCTATCTCCGTTGTGTGGAGTTTTTGCGAAAACGAACTCAGCCGCGAGGCAGGGGAATCGATAGGTATCGAATTGGAATCCCCTGACGGCCAGGCGAGCAGAGTCATGGAGATGTCACTTGCCGGGGAGAGGCCCTATTACGGCCTCTGGCCCCCGCTGACCGACAGGCCGGAGAACTTCTCAACCAGAAGATTTGGCGGCGTGTCAGAGCGGAGAGATGAAGCTCGTTTCATCTCCGACCTCGCCTCTTCACCAAACGAAACAGAATGGAGGCGGGGGGATTCGAACCCCCGTCCCGAGATGCTTCAGGATAAGCGTCTACATGCGTAGTCGTTCTATTGAGATTTCGCCTCACCGAGCGCCGAGCGACAGGCTCTCGGATCGGCTATTCCGGTGTGATTTCACCGCGCCGGCCCGGACGACCGACGAGGCTAAGCCCGCTGATTGGCGCCCTTACCAGACCCGCAGGCGAGGTCTGACAGGACGGGTGGCCTAATTAGGCCGCCATGCGCAACTGTGAGTTGCCATTTAAACTTTAGGTGCCGGATGATTAGCCAGGCCAACCGGCGTCCTGGGCATGCAGCTTATCGATCCGTCATCCGGTCGAAGCCATTCGCCCCCGTATTCACTTGTCCCAAAGAACAAAGACCCAGGCCAACTACCGAATTAGCTCGCCGCGTCTCCCTGAGTATACGTCCACTATGCCTTTCTTGCTTTCGTTTTCTTGGGCTTTCTGCCGGTTTTTGGTACGGGTGAGGTCTCAACGATCCGAAAAACTGGGATAGTCAACGGAGGTAAACCCATACGGCCGATCATGTTCTGGACGAACTCTCGCCAGTACGGCCACGCGTTGTAGATGCCATTGAGATTGGCGAACTGCTTGAAACCTTCCTGTGTCAATCCTTCGAAGCTGTCTATTTGATAAGTCAAGACGAAGGAAGCGTCCATCGTTAGTACTGGCTCCTGACTCTTCTTCCCGATAGAAGCTTCAAAGTGGAACTTCGCGATGACAACGATAAATCCCTTGTCTCTGTCGAGTTGTACGTCCGTTAACGTGGTGATGCCATAGCTCTTTTTGTTCGTTGCCGCCGCTGGCTTCTGGTCACATTTGCAGTGTATCAAGCGGACATCCCGGATCTGAACGCGGTCGGACACGAGCAGGCCAGGGCTGATCCCCGATTTCTTTTTCCCTCGTTTCACAACCTTCTTCTTCGCCGCCATAGTCTATGCCGCCTTAGTCAATTCATTCCTTGCCTGTTCCAGGACCGTCTGATAGCTTGAAGACTCCGTTACCGAAGTACCGACGAAAGTCCAGTCATCCTGCGTGAGTGACGTGACGCTGTCAAGAATACTATTGAGTTCGGATTCAATCGGTGTCGCGGCGACTTCCAGCCTTGCGTCAAGTGCAAACAGGAGGTCTGCAATGGTGGTCAGTCGCATATTGTGATCGCCACTAAGAAGCTGGGTGATGTTGCTCTTGCTTACCCCGGCAATTCTGGACAGCTCGGCCTTGCTGATACCCTTTTCTTGCATGACCTTGCAGATTGCTTCCGTAACCTCGAATATGAGGTCCTCACGGAAGTACAGTTTCTGCCCTTCGCGGTCGGACAATAGTTCTCTTATGAAATTATCTCCCATGGTCCTTTCTCCTACGTTTCCTTTTCACGCGAGACCGAGAGGTGCTCGCTCATGATACGTTCCGCGCGCTTGATCTGTCGTACTGGTGTGTCGCCTGTTTCCTTGTCAAAGCCGTGCGTTAGATACCACGTCTTACCTTGCTGAAAACACAGAACCCTGACTTTGGGGTGGACCTTAAACTCATAGATCTTCCCACGTAGCTTCCGGAAACGTTCTATATTGACGATTCTTCCGACATCCGCAATCGTTCTGAATGACTTTGAGAGTTTTGCCTGATCCAGCCGCGGTAGATTCTCAATGTAATCCTTGGCTGGCCTGTTGCCATTTGTCCGGCAAGCGTACGCGACGGCAGCGCAGGCTCCTTTGACTAACGGATCACATTCGAAATCTAATACTGATTGATTCGGCATTTGTTCGTCACTGGTTTAATTATAACTTAACTCTTTGCCCAAGCAACGATTTTTTTTGCGAAAATGCCCGCATTTTTACTGCGTCCACTCTTGACTCGCACCAAGAGCTCACACACCCAATATATAGAGTTTCATTGAAAGAAGTCAAGCACATAGTGGGCTTAGGAGTGTATTCGTTCTGCCAACGCCGACGAGGATCTTCGTCTGAAAGTGCCCAGAGGGCTATGTTCTTCAGCGGCGGACGTAGACTTTGTAGGTGTAGCGCAGGTTTTGCTGTTTGCCGGGGGGCGATTGAGCGGGGCCAGAGGGTGCTGGTGCAACGGGCGTCGTCTTGATTGCGTGTGCGTCAGTGGAGGCGTCCGAAGCGGGCCCAGGTGTCGACGGGCCAGTAGATGTAGTCAACGCGGGCTTCAATAGCGGCGTAGGGGATGGGGCCAAAATGCCGGCTGTCCAGCGAGCAGTTGCGATTGTCGCCCAGGACGAAGCAATGATGCGGCGGCACCGTGGTTTTGGGGAAATCCTTTGCGGTTTTGGGCGGGGCGGTCGTCAGGAAGATTTTATACGTTTCGCTGCCGTTGGTTTCTGCGAAGACCTCGCCGGATAGGGTTTGGTCGGAGCCGTCTTGGCCTCGGATCTGCGTTGATCCGGAGCCGATCTGCCGCCGCGGCAAGGGCTTGTCGTTGACGTAGAGAACGCCGTCCTTGATCTCCACGGTTTCGCCTCCCAGTGCGACGATCCGCTTGATGTAATGGATTCGCCAGCTCTCGGTAGGCGGGCGAAACAGCACGACGTCGCCGACTTCAGGGTCAGCCTTGCGGTAGGCCGTCTTGTTGGCCAGGATGCGGTCGTCCGGTACGATGTTGGGGTACTCCGACGCGGCGGGCACGCGGAAGGCCTCGAACAGGCTGCTGCGCTGCGGCGGCTGCCTCATCGGGACAGGCCTTTTCTTTTTCAT
>Ga0180301_10004359_pt1 | contig 10934 bp, 12 predicted proteins | sample GuaBasSediGuay16_FD_121797 | JGI IMG/M metagenome (GOLD analysis project Ga0180301, IMG submission 121797) | Subseafloor sediment microbial communities from Guaymas Basin, Gulf of California, Mexico - Guay16, Core 4569-2, 12-15 cm | ecosystem: Environmental > Aquatic > Marine > Hydrothermal... | reverse complement strand
TGGAAGCAGTCAATGAAATAGAGTCTTCATCAGAACTAACTAGGCTTGCTCCAGAATCGCAGATCAACTTAGCATACTCCTTGCCACTCAAATATGCAAGGGAAATAGCTGATGTCGCAGCAATACCTGGAAGAATAGTCAAGGTTGGAGATAAGCTTAAGGCATCAGCTTGTCCGAGCTTTGGAGCATCAAGCCACGTGGCTAGAGCTATATTAACAGCTATGAAGTTCAATCCCGAAATTAGAGCTGCAATGAACGTGAAGTTTTCGCCAGAGATCATAGATGCTTGCAAGAGAGCTGGCTTAACAATATCAAGCTATGATAGAAGAGAAGAGCCTCCAGATGTCAAGGCGAAAGAAGGTGCTACAATACCATGGGGCGTGGAAACAGCTGTTAAGAAAGCAGGCTTTGTACCAGATATCGTCTACCATGAAGGAGACTGGGGCAAAGAGCCTATGACGCTAATCTTCGGGAAGACGCCAGCCGAAGTTGTCAATAAAGCTAAGCTAATAGCTAATAAGCTAACTTAAACTCGCCTTAATGACCTTTAAGTCGCCCACATAAACATCAAATTCGTTTAAGAAGTTATTTAACTTAAAGATAGGTACTATGGGAATTCCGTCGTAAATCTTCATGCTTTTTTCATGTAAGCTTATCAAGATAGGTATAATTGAGATTTCTTTCGCGTTTTTTAACTTAATGAGCTTATAAAGCTCTGCAACACGCTGTGATAGCGCTTGAGCCCTTTCAGCTTGTTTTTCAACAGCTTCAGCAAGCGATGAGAAACTACCAGTCTTAAATCCCCATCGCTTACAATCAGCGCATAAGATTAAAGCGCCACGCACAGCTACGATGTCAACCTCAAACCTCTTATTACGTGATTTAAACCTAAAGTTTCTTAGCACTTGAAAGCCGTTGATTTCAAAGACATGTGCGCAGAAATCCTCAAACTCCTTCCATGAAAAGCTTTTCAAGAGCTCTTCAATAGGTCTCCCCTTTAACACTTCAGCCTCAATAACCTTAAGCTTCTCAGCTACATTCACGCTACTTCACCGGAGCGATGGGAGGCGTCCTCCTCTTATGTCCACTTTTTCTAACGCGATTAGCTATACTCTTGACAACTTCCACGCTAACTCCTACGTCCTCGGCTACTTTAGCATAGCTAAATTTTCTATCAAATAAGCCATGCAGTACCTGGTCTATGATCTCGTAGCTTAGTCCGAGCTCACCTTCAGCTGTATGTCCAGCCCAAAGTCTTGGGCTACTAGGCTTCTCTACGATGTGTTTAGGTAAACCGAGGTGCGCTGCAAGCATTCTAACTTGGGTCTTATATAAGCCGCCAATGGGCAAGAAATCCACCCCTCCATCTCCATACTTAGTGAAATATCCGATTAAGATCTCACTTCTATCGCTAGCGCCTGCAACTAACATGTTTAAGCTATTTGCTACATAGTATAAAATGCACATCCTAATCCTTGCCTTTAAGTTCCCCTGGACTACTACGTTACTTCTAACCCAGTTCAGGTGATTAACGAAGTTTCCATATAGGTCGTTTATTTTGATAAAGCCATGTTTTAAGCCGAGTCTTTCAGCCAACATTAAGGCGTCTTTCACATCTTCTTCAGGCGTAACACCTTCTTCAGGCATGATCATTGCAAAAACCATATCCTTACCTAAGGCTTTAGTACATAACGTTGCGACAGTCGAAGAATCGACGCCGCCACTAAGCCCGACGACTACGCCAGATGAACCAGTTTTCCTAACGTACTCTACTATGAAGTCGAGAATCTTCCTCTCAACCTTCTCAACATCTATGCTTAAGTCGTAACCAATCACCATACAGCCCCCATTTGAAAAAATTTAAATTTACGCTTTGATTTAAACTAACATCACGCTGGTGTTTCGCCTTGGTATCAAAAGACCAAGCCATTGGCGTAGTCATACTAATTATGTCAATCCTCGTAATAATAGGCTACATATATTGGCTCTTCTTCACGCCATGGTCTTGGTGGGCTGTGGTCGTACCCGTATTAATTGGCGTGTTAGTGGTTATGGGCATTCTAGGGTGGATAGGCTGGACAATGGCCACAACTCCTCCTCCAAAGCCAATTGAAGAGATAGCTAAGGAGCTTGAAGCAGAAACGAAAGCCGCCGAGACGCAGCAAGCTCAGCAACCGCAACAAGAATCTGGGAAAAAGGAACAGACGCAGTAAAAACAAAGCTGATAACTCGTCAAACCCCTTCTTCCGCTAGAGCAGGAGGTACTACCTTGATAATTTTAAGCGCAGAGCATATAAGCCAAGCATTGTCGATGAAGGAGGCAATACAAGCTGTTGAAGATGGCTTCACTAAGCTTTCATTAAACAAAGTTTTAATGCCTCAACGCACAACATTGACCTTTAACAATGTTTGGCACGGAATAATGCCCTGCATCTTACTAAACGAAGAAAAGCTATCAATAAAGCTTGTTTCAGTAGCTCTAGACAACAAGTTAAAGGGCCTTCCAACAACATCTGCTCAGCTTGCGCTAATAGATGCTCACACAGGACAGCTACTGGCGCTAATGGAGGCCACACTACTAACTGCTATGAGAACTGGAGCAGCAAGTGCTATAGCTACAAAATATTTAGCTTTGAAAAACATTGAAAGCTTAGGCATCATAGGAGCAGGTTTTCAAGCACGTTTTCAGCTCAAAGCGATACGAGAAGTACGTGCATTTAAGAGGGCTCTAGTATTTGATGTGGTTAAGCGAGCAGCCGAAAAGTTTGCTAATGAGATGAGTAAGAAGCTAGGCTTAGACATTATGGCCGTGGATTCAGCTAAGCAAGTGGCTTCTAAAAGTGAGGTAATAGTCACAGCTACGACATCTAAAACCCCCGTGTTGTTGGGAGAATGGGTTAATGAAGGGGTTCATGTAAATGCCATCGGTGCGCATACCCCAGATGCGCGTGAGCTAGATGATGACTTGATTATGAAGAGCAAGTTAGTAGTTGATCAACGTGAAGCCTGTCTAAGAGAGGCTGGAGACCTAATAATTCCGATAAGCAAAGGCTTATTCTCTCAAGACAAAATCTACGCCGAACTAGGAGAGATAACTTCAGGGTCAAAGCCTGGAAGAACAACTGATGATGAGATTACTGTGTTTAAGTCTGTAGGTTTAGCCGTTCAAGATGCTGCCGTAGCTAAGGTAGCCTATGAAAAAGCAGTTAAGATGGGTATTGGATATGAGGTTAAGCTCTAGGATTACAGAGAGAAAAAAAATGAGATTAGAAGATTATAAGGATATATATCGCTCAACTTCTAAGGGCTTAAGCGGTGTCTTAAAATGAAGATTTCATATCCTCTCATACTGGTAAACTTCAAGACGTATGCTGAAGCAACAGGTGAAAAAGCCGTTAAACTGGCTAAGACAGCTGAAGGGGTGAGCAACAAAACTGGTGTGTGCATAGCTGTGGCGGCGCAACCTACTGACATATATCGTGTAGCGTTGCAGTGTTCAATACCTGTGTTTGCTCAGCATATAGACCCACAGCCTCAAGGAGCTTTTACGGGACATGTGACAGCCGAAGCTATTAAAGAAGCTGGAGCTGTAGGCACGTTGCTCAACCATTCTGAGATGAGGCTTCGCGTCGACGTAATCGATGAGGCAATTAAACGAGCTAAATCAGTAGACTTAGTTACGTGCGTATGCGCTAATAACGCGGAAGTGAGTAAAGCGGTAGCTGCATTAAATCCGTCAATGGTGGCTGTAGAGCCTCCAGAGCTCATAGGGACTGGCGTTTCAGTATCAACAGCTAAGCCAGAAGATGTCTTGAGAACAGTTGAGGCTGTAAAAGCTGTTAATCCAGCACTACCAGTTCTATGTGGAGCTGGTATTACAACTGGATCAGATGTAAGAGCAGCTTTAAAGCTAGGAACAGTCGGTGTTTTGGTCGCTTCTGGTGTTGTTAAGGCTAAGAACCCTGAAGAAGCACTCCTAGACCTCGCAAATGCCTGTTTAAAGCAAGCTTAACAGGTCTAAAACGCCATGACATCTACACGCAGTACCTATGGCTAATGTTCCTTGGCAGCTCATCGCCACCTTCAGCGCTCTAGCAAAGTCCTTGCCATAAAAACCTCCGACATCTTCGCCTAGAAAATGGCTTTGTAAAACAAGCCCATCGCATATGCCACTAAATGCTCGTTGAAGCATCTCATACATTGGCGTAAGCCTAACCTTCTTCGTCTTAGGACATATAATGGGCTCATTGCAGGGGACTTTGCACAGCTCATCTTTAGGCATGTAGCTTGTCACGACCCTTGACCTATCAAAGTCTATGGAGCAGATGACGCTCTTAGGTAGGCGTTTGACAACATGTAAGAACTCTTGCCTATCAACCCCCTTAACGTTAACCCCCTTCTTCTCCATAATGGATCTTACCACATCTGCTGCAAAGTGATTAGGCACAGCTGGCACGATGATGAAGGGCATTAAGCCTGCTTCCATAAGCTTCCACAAAGCTTCTCTGGCATCCATTATGACAAGCCTCGAACTTTGCTCATTTATTGCCTTCATCGCTTCGTTAACGACATCGTATCCAAGCCCGTTGACATGTTCCCTAGCATGACAACTATAGCTTATATCAGCTACAAGGCTCGGAACATTAGCTTCCTTAGCAACCTTTAAAGCCCTAGCGCCAAAATTTCCTCCACCAGCTATGAAAACCATCTTTAAAAGCTTCAAGCTTAACACCTTAAGATATAGTCACCTGTTTAACTGTCGGTATTTTCAAGAACTTAGAGATTATATCTCCTGGCAATGGTTTATCGGTTATAATGATTAACTTAGGGTCAGGGTAAAGCTCCGGGTCTTCCGCGATTATTTGTCTAATGCTAATACCCTCCTTAGCTATTAACGTGCTAGCCTCGGCTATTATGCCTACAGCATCTGGTTTAGCTCGAATTTCAACTACTCCATAGCCTAGCAAAGGTGCGACATCCCTCAACATTGCTCCGGCTGGCTTAAGGCTCTTAAAAATCTTCTTAAGGGAGTGGTTATTCAATACAGCTTTAACAGCCTCCTTAACAACTCTCCTATCTACACCAACCGCTCTAGCTATCTTAGTATCAGGCACCTCGATATCTCCAAGATACACCTTTCCGTTTTCTTCAACTCTCAAACCAAGCTCGACAAAAGATCTTAAAACCTTAAGCTTAGCAGGGGAATCTCGGAAATGCTGTTCAATCATCTTCCACATACTTGCTCAAAATACCTAAGGCTTTAGCCATTTAATAAGCTGTTGTTAAGCTAAGGCTTTAAGACGTCAAATCCAACTACAATAGTTCCGTAACCTGCCTTAAAAAACTCTGGGTTATTAAATAATCTCTTAATGAATAGATCAGCTGGAGGTGATGGGCTTCCAACAACAACGTTGATTACGTTTTCCACACGTACAGGCTTTGAAAGCTCTAAGGGAAGTAGCAATACGCAACATTCTTTTCCACGCTCTCTAATTGACTTAACCTTATCCCTGTAAATTACGAAGTTTCCTAAAACTAAGTTGCCGCGTCTTCTGTACTCTTCAAGAAGCCTTGAATCTCTAACTTCCTCTCCTACAACTTCCTCTCCTATCACCATTTTTACAACAGGTTTATCTCCCCAGTTAAAGTTCATATCAGTTATCGCAGCTAACACGTGGCTTCTCTTTAGCGCCTCTCTAACACCTAGGTTAAGTCCCTTGGCAAAACCCATCATAATTTTCTTCTCAGCTTCTTCTTCAAGAGCGTAGATAGCTTCTATGTTGTCTCTTGCTAAGACAATTACGTCTACAACCCCAGGCACTTCTTTAAGTTGCTTAATAACGTTTTCCAACACTTTTGATGACAAGTTTGCTCGTGAATAAAAAAGAAATAACCCCAAAGTTAAGGCTAGTGGAGCTTAGCGATGCTTAACGTATCTCCTCAAGGTTATTGGCGCCTTAATCATGCTCATAACCCTAGGATATTTACTTGGATCAGCATACGGCAAATACATTGAGTTCACGTACTCTTCTTCAAAGGAAGGCTCTATCGCGAGTTCAACATATTTTACCTTATCAGCTATTTCTTGTGCCTCGCGTCTTGCTTCCAAAGACTTTAAGCAAAGCCTAGCGCCAGAACCAGCGGTATTCCCAACAAATTTCACCTTCTCTAATGGCAGCTCCGGCATCATGCCTATAGTCATGGCGCTTTCAGGATCAATATAGCTTCCAAAAGCTCCAGCTACGATAAACTCGCTTAAGTCGTGCTCAGTAACCCCCATCTTATTCATTAAAATCACTGCTCCAGCGTGCATAGCAGCTTTTGCCTTTTGAATTTCCCGTATATCCTCCTGTGTTATCACGATATCTTCTTCCCTTAACGCTGTTTCCTCCTTCCAAGCTAAGACGTATTCAAGCCCGTGGGGTCCCCGCCTAACTCTTTTGGTCTTTCCCTGCTGAATCCTTCCGCTTGTATCTATTAATCCAACCTTCAACATCTCAGCTATAACGTCTATTATCCCTGAACCGCAAATTCCTCTAGGCTTCGCATCGTCTACGGTCTTGTACTCTGGGTCAAAGGTCTCTGGATCTATCTTCACCTTCTCAATAGCACCTGTAGCTGCTCTCATACCGTGCTTTATATGCGCCCCTTCAAAAGCAGGTCCCGATGCTGTGGAGCAAGTGTAAATAACATCCTTATTGCCCAACATGAACTCCGTGTTTGTCCCAACATCCATTACCATCGCCAGCTTCTCTTTCTTATGAAGTTCAGACGCCAGAATATCTCCTATCGCATCTGCTCCAACAAACCCCGCCACATTAGGTAACACGTGGACATTTCCTGACCGATTAATCGCTATATTCAGTTTTTCAGCTGGCACATCCACCGATCTTCCTACTGCAGCAGGATAAGGTGCCCTTCCAACGAACTGGGGATCTATCCCCAAAAACAGATGGTGCATTGCAGTGTTTCCTACGACAACTACTTCGTATATGTGCTCTTTGTTAATGCCTGCTATCTTTGTCGCCTCATCTATCAGCTGGTTTATGCCCTCTACAACAGCTTCTTGTAATCGTTTCAGATGGTCTTTCCCTTGCATAGCATATGAAATTCTAGACATTACATCTTCTCCGTAAGGTATCTGCGGATTCATCATGCCCACAGGGTATAGAAGCGTCCCATCATTTAAGTTAACTAAAAACACCGCTAGCTTAGTAGTTCCAATATCTACTCCAATGCCGTAGTTCTCCCTTCTCGTATCACCTGGTTCAACGTCGATTAGCTTATCCATCCATAAAACTGCTGTAACCTTCCAATCGCCTTCTCTTAAAACTTGAGGAAGCTTTTCAAGCACTCTATAACTCAACAAGACACTTTGAAATCCCCGCTTAGCTAGCTCTTCAAGTAACCTCACGTCATCTGCTCTAGGGTCTTCAAGGCTTGGCTTAGCCATTTCAACAAAGACCTTCTTAACAGCAGGGTTAAGAGGCACAGAGGGTTCAATACCCATAACCACGAGCTTTTGCCTACCGGTTCTACTCGCTTCAGGAACTTTAACTACGATGTCCCCAAAGACCTTGGCTTGACAACCAAGCCTATACCCTAAGATCAGTTTCTCCTCACTTAAATGATGTTTTTCAGAATCAGTTAGTGGAGAAAGGTTTTCAGTTCCCTCGATTATGACAACTTGGCACTTGCCACATACGCCAAGCCCCCTACATATGTTAGAGATGTCAACTCCAACTTTCATAGCAGCGTCTAATATCGTAGAGCCTCTAGGCACTAACGCTCGCTTACCATCAGGTTGAAAAACTACGCTAACGTGTTCAGACTCCATGGAAAAACCCTTCTTCTCCCTACTTCGAGCTCCAAATTAATAAAAATAATGTTTCAGTGCACAAAATTAAGAAAAAGCAATTCAACTTAGGAGCTATAGGCATCAGCTTCAGAAAATTCATGTCCACATCTAGGGCACTTAACTAGGTTACAGCCGTAAACTGACATTTGGCAACCAGCGCACGCTACGGCTCTCGAGTACACTAATGAAAACTCATAGCCGCAAACGGGACATTTAATGGGCTTAGACCTGCCAGAGGAAAATCTTCTCACAGCCAAGGTTTAACCACCTTATCCTTCAATTTAGAACTCAACACTAGAAATCTTATTAACTTTATCAAGCTTATCTCATAGCTTGACTAGTAATGAGTGCCAGGAATCAAGAATCAACTTACAAGCCAATAATTAGGGAATCGCAAGGCTTGATCTTCATCAGGCTTGCTCCTGGCAAATATGCTTTTCTAAGGTATAGCGTCAACGAAAGCAAGATGCTCATAAACGAAGCATATACTCCTGAGGAATATAGAGGTAGAGGTTTAGCTACAAAGCTCATGGAGGCTGCTGTGTCATATGCTAAGGAGAGAAACTTGAAAATCATCCCCGTATGTTCTTTCGCGAGACACTATCTCAATAAGCATCCAGAGCTAAGCAATTTATTTGAACAGGCGTGATGACATGTGAGACCATTCGGCGTAACATTGTTATCCATTTTAATAGCGATATCTGGCATTCTGCTTCTCGGATTTTCATTTGCTCTCTCAGTAGCTTTTGTGACAATACCCCCATACGCTATCAAGCCAGCTTTCGTACACTTACCCATGATATATATTGCTGTCTTCTTCATGATCTTAGGGGCAATAAACTTGATTTTAGCATATGGGCTTTGGTTTGGTATGAGATGGACATGGTTTTTAACTCTCATCTTCTCGTTAATAGGCTTAATTTCAAGCGCACTTACCTTTAACGTGATATCAGCGATAATATACTTCATAGTAGTTTACTACCTGTTTAGACCTTATGTCAAGGAGTACTTTGGTGTTCGTTAGTAAACAGGGCTATGTAAACCCGTAGATTTATCAGCTTCCTCATGTAGCTTAAAACTGGCTGGTACCCTTGGAGTTCGAGAAGCGCGAAAATCAGTCTAAGAACCTCCTGATAGCTTTAGCAGTAATCTTAGCTGTGAGCCTTTACCTAAACATCCAGCTCATAGCTAGTTTACAAGAGCTTTCAGAGAGAATAAACGCTCTTGAAGAAGAAAACCTCTACTTAAAGTCTCAGATTGAGCATCTCAACAAAAGCTTACAAACATACGAAGAAGCTTTAACAATACCGTCTGAGTGGCATTGGCTTTATGCCGCTGGGGTCTACGCGGGTCCTAAGTCAGAGCCCAAGGGGATGTTAATGAAGATTTATGTGAACCTAAAGCCCGGATCTGGAAGAGTTTTCATAGCTACGAAGCCTTTAATAGGAATAGAGCTCCAGTCTTCAGCTGAAACAGCTTTCAGCGTGGCATGCAACTTACTAAACCTAAGCAAATCCCACTACGATCTATACATCGTAATCGAAGCAAATAAATCAGTCAACATCGTAGATGGACCATCAGCAGGCGCTACGCTAACCGCGTTGATAACGGCTGCTCTTTCAAATCAGCAGCTTAACCATTCAATTGTAGCGACAGGCACGATACTTCCAAATGGTAAAATAGGAGAAGTGGGAGGTATCGTAGAGAAAGCTATTGCTGCTGCTCAGGAAGGAGCTAAAATTTTCGCTGTGCCAAAAGGTCAAGCTGACGTCACCATTTTCACACCAGTAATTTATAAGCCAGTTCCATGGATAACCATAAAATCTTATAAGTATCAAGTAGTAAACCTACAAGAATACTTGAAGAGCAAAGGATATTCAATAAAGGTTGTGGAAGTGGAATCTATAACAGACTTACTTAAACTTCACAAGATAACTTTAAGCTGATGAGCATTATAGGACTCGAGTTTCCCTGCCAAGGCTCTTTAACATGTCTTTAGGTCTACGAGTAGGCCTTCGCCAAGCAAGTTGCTTTCCAAGCATAAGTGATACAATAAGCTTCTCAACAAGCTGATCTGATACTGGGCATTCATCAATACAAGCTCTACAATTTCCACACTTTTCAACATTAACTTTAATTCCATCACGTATGGATATAGCTTCATTTGGACACCATAGCTCACAGGAGCCGCATTTAACGCAGAACATTTCCCTATAGACAAGCTTAAGTAAATCTATAGCTTCCTCTAAGACGGCTCCATCCCCTTTTACGCTTAAGACGCCGTTCTCCATGACCATATAACTAACTTGATCAGCCTTAAGGGTCAACGTGCTATCATGTTCAATAACCTCTCTTGCGATTATTGGGTATTGATGAAGTAGCTTTCTCACATCAAACTTCACATTCAATAAGACTTTAACTTCGTGCTCAGAAATTTCCGTTTTTAAGATGTTGACATTGCACCATTTAGAGTAGACCTCAGTCCATCTGGGCAACTCAACGCCAACATACCTAGCTAATGTAAGCTTAGCTGAGGCATCTGTAAGCCATCTCCACAAGCCATAATCAACCCATCCTTTAGGCAAGCCAACCTTTTTAGCCCACTTTTCAAGAAAACTTCTCCAACGATCCCAAGTTTCAGGTCTTCGCTTTTCAACCTCTTTAAACTCTGAAAGCCTACTAGCTGGACACATAAAACACCCTATTCTATCAAAACCGTGAAAGTATAGCTCATTAACCTTGATCTTCTTATCGAAAATATGAAGCCAAACAGCTAATGCACTCCACTCTTGAATAGGAGATATTGAGAGCAGCGTAGGTATCCAGACATTCCTCCAAACTTTTTGGCCAGCTGCTCTTTCAAGAGATTCAAATGCTCTCTGCCCAACAATGCTTAATGCGCCATTAGGCCATTTGCTTTTGACAACCCTAGCTATCGGTATCAACTTACAAATCTTACAGCACCATCTATAATCCCTAGCTGGAGGACCAAAGAGTTCAACGGCTTCCCAAAAAGCTTCACCAGCACGGGCTTCAACAAGCTTAAACCCTGCTTTTTCGACAAGCTCCTCAACAT
>Ga0180301_10004358_pt1 | contig 10936 bp, 11 predicted proteins | sample GuaBasSediGuay16_FD_121797 | JGI IMG/M metagenome (GOLD analysis project Ga0180301, IMG submission 121797) | Subseafloor sediment microbial communities from Guaymas Basin, Gulf of California, Mexico - Guay16, Core 4569-2, 12-15 cm | ecosystem: Environmental > Aquatic > Marine > Hydrothermal... | reverse complement strand
TTTCCTAGAAGTTTCAGTAAAAGATGATATTTGCAACATACTATTAAAAGTAAAAAGCTATGGTCTAAATGCAGAAGAACATGCCAATAAAATGGCAAAAATAATCCGAATGATTGCATTAAAGTGGAAATAATCATTTCACTTTATTGAAACAATTGTTTCATAAATATTATACAGATTTATCTTAATTGTCATACGATATATTTATAAATCACCTCACCATTTCTATAAAAGATTAAGAACTTTGAGATGAGCAACTTGGCAAAAAATAAAAAGCATATGCTTAGAATTAAAAAGGATAGAAAGCGAGCAAGTGCTGTACTCCTAGGGCTAATCATACTTGTCTCCACAGGTATTTTCCTATCCTTCACTTACACCTCCTGGTTAAAAGATATAGTTGAATCTTACAGTGATTATGAATATCTCCGAATTTTTAGGACTCAAACTATTAAATATACGGAGATTAATACATTCACCGAATATGAGCCATATGGATATGTCCTGCCTATAACTATTGACTATTCATTAGGTACTGAAGATTTAGTTGACTATGCTCTCTCTATTGAATTAACTAATTCACATGTCTTTCAAAACTCTGATGGTTGGAACATATGGTTTACATATAATGAAACTCCTGAATTTACTTATATACCACATTGGATAGAATTCTGGGACGAACAAAATTATAAGGCAAGAATATGGATTAAAATTTCAATGAATGCTGGTGAAATAATAAGAATTTATATGCATTATGGGGTAACTCCTCCTAGCGATCTACCTCAATGGGAACCTGAAGATTTATTCCTGTTCTTTGAAGACTTTAATGGAGACGATATAGATGAAACTAAATGGTGTATTCCAGAAAAATATCAAAATGTAAATAAATATGAGCTTAAGGATGGGGAGATTCGAATGTATTTAGGTGACTGGAAGAAGGTTGAAGGTTCCGAAAATAAACTTTTTTGGATGGGTACCATAAGTCGCGTAAATGTTTCTATTGCTATTAGAGGGAAAATGGCAATAAATGATTTTAGAAAAAAGATATTCGCTGGTGTAGAACTTGTTCTAAATCATAATGAACCATTTGATATTGAAATACAAAATCCCCATGAAAGTGCAATATTGGCAAAAATCGAGCTACAGGCTAAGGGTAATGAATATGAATTTTCTAAAATTATTGTATATCAAGATCAAAGTTCACATAATGATCCTGAAAGACAAACTGATATAATTGACTTGAGTTATTTAAATTCGATTATTTTTGAAATTAAATATGGATTTTCATGGATAAGTATCTGGGATAACTTAACTGATTACACCCTTAATGAAGAGATTCCTTCTAGATATCAATTATTTAATTATTTGTTAAGAATAGGAGCAGGTTTCTCAGTAAATGATGACCAGTGTTATGTTGCATATGATTATTTATTCTACAGGTTTATTGTTGGCAATGAACCATCGGTAAATATTGAAGATCCTGGAGATTATTATCTTCCGAATATTTATGAGGAGGAAGTCATTAGAAGTTGGAAGGTTAGGTTTAAATTGAAGAATCAGGGTAAACGAGATTTTATTCTATATAACATTATGGTGGATGGAAAACCCTTTACCAGTTATTCACAAATAGTTAACATTACTGCGATCAATGTTGATACTCAAGAAATCTATCTACTATATGATTCTGCTTCGAATACAAGTGTTTTTAATGAGGATGGCTTTAAGATTTCAAATGGGAGTACTGTATGGATTGAGATTTTCATTGTTCCCAGAGGTAAGTTCCATTCTGGACGATCTATAGAATTTACATTTCTCAGCTTTAAGGGGCATCACGCTATAAAGACTATCATGCTACCCTAGATTAACTTCTATCTAATAGTTTTAGAAGTACTTCTGCTTTACTTTCGCTTATTTCCTTCTTTTTCTTTGCGATTTCTATTTCTTTTCTCATTAGCTCTACATATCGAGTGTACTTTATTCTTGGCTCAACCTTTCTAAGCCATTCCTCTAATTTCATTACTTCTTTCCCCATTTTCTCATAGATCTTGAATATTGATTTTGAATAATTTAATCTATTTGCATCAGCTGCCTTTATCATAGCAAAAATTAATGCATCCATAGATGATTTCAAATTACTTCTAATTTTCTTTCGCCTTTTAATGGCAGCTGAAATTCTAGCTATTTTTACTTTTTTCATTTCTTTCACGCCAAATAATAGTTATTATATTATTTATTCTCTTTTTTATTTAATTTTTTAGTTAGACAATGTAGAAGACGAAATTTACGATTTCATAATAAAAATATCATCATTATTAAGGCGATTATTGTACCAGTAAAGTTTAATGTGATGGGTAAGTGATAACCAGCTAAGTCGTAGAGCATTCCTCCAATATATGGTGCTGGAAATGATATTAGTCCTCGAAAGGCTGATAGACCGCCAATTGTACTTGCAATTTTCCCTTTCGGTGCTTTTTCAGCAGTGTACATGTTGATCGCTGGTATCCATAGTGCAGGTGAAGTTCCAAAAATTACATGTGAAATTGCAAATGTTGTAAAATCTTTTGCTATAAGCCATAATGTCAGGGTGATGGCTCCAAGTAGCTCTGAAATTATCAACGTCTTTTTCGCGCCATATTTATCAGCTATTTTTCCTGCAGGTATCTGTGTTAATGCCCATGATGCAGAGAAAATGCTTGATAAAACACCTAATTCAAAGTTAGTGAAATTATAATATCTTACTAATGCTCCATATAGGAGCGTTGATCCTAGTCCCCATGCAAATGTATCAATAGTCATTACAAAATAGAGTTTCCTCAGCTCCTTTTTCTTAGGCATTAAATTTATTAACAAGTCTTTAAGCTTTGTTTCTATTTGTTTTCTCTCAATAGTTTCACTTAGGAATAATAGCATTGTTATAAAGCATATTGTTTCCATAATTACGCTTATGGTGAAAATTACTGAGTAATTGTAGATTTGAGATATCCATCCTCCTATAGGTGAAAAAATTACTCCTGGAGCTATGTTCATAAACATTGTTAAACTTAAAGCTAGCCCCCTCTTGTCTTTACTTGTCGACTCCATAGTTAATGTACTCCATGCTGGTGAACCTAGAAATGATGATGCTATGATAATTGAGCCAGCAATGAATATTGGTATGCTATTGAAGTATGCAGCTGATAAATGTAGGGTTAATCCAATTATTGTTGTGAAACTTGAAATTATCATCATGATTTTTCTACCATATTTGTCAGCTAGGAATCCTCCAAAAAGCTGAGATAAAGTTGATAGTAAACCCATTCTACCTCTAATAGCCTCTAGGAAGCCTAGTAGTGTCATTGAAATCCCTAAACTTAATGCAAAGGGCTGATAGATTGGATAAATTAAACTCCAATAAGTACCAGCAATTAAACTTACAATCACCAAAATTGTAATATTTCTTTTCAATTTAACTCAACTCTTCACTAAGTCTTTTTAGGAGCTGGAAGAATCATTAATATTTCTTCTGGGTCGCCTAGAGCTAAATAATTACCTTCAAGATAAAGTCTGCCAACTATAGCGCATGTAACTGCATCAAGCTGGTGATAGTTAAGCTTCTTTTCAATATCGCCTTTTAAATTAAAAATTTTAATTAGCTCCATCTGAAGTTTCCTGGCATCCTTTTTAACTCTCGGTAGACCTAAAATATCTTGCGCAGCTCCAGGATATGTTTCAATTACTTTAAATCCCATTTTCTCTAACCTTCTCCTAAGCTTTATTCCTCTCAATGTAAGTTTTCTCATTCCCCCAAAATTAATTGGAAAAAATCTTATTCCTATATCACGTAAAGCTTTATCACATTCTCTAATGCAGTTTTTTGAGTCTAGAGTCTTGCCTTTAGGTAAAGCTAAGGGAGCATCAATAGCAATAATCATTGGTTTTTCGCTTAGAGCAATACTAATAATCTCTTCATCTCTATATACCATGAAAATTTTAGTGAAGTCATCTCTTAAGATGCATATTCCACTAGGTCTACTTTCAACACCTGCTAAATCTATTCCCATACTGATTGTCGATTTCATATTCATTTCAAATTCCACTTCACTATTCAATCATATTACGTCTAGTGACTAGTAAAATATATTTGATTTCATATAAGTTCTTCCATTTAACTGGCTTAGATTATTTAAAATTACATTGAGTTATGAGTTAAAGGTTAAATGGTTAATAAATTTAACCTGTTAATTTCGTGTAGATGTCAATGTGGCTGGAAATCATTCTATCTATGGTAAAATATTTTAGAACTCTTTGCCTTCCATTTTCTCCAAATATCCTCCTCAATTTCTCATTGTCAATTAATTTGAGTAATGCATCAACTAGTTTCTCCTTTGATTTTACAGGTACTAGAAATCCCGTTTCATTATCTGCAACAACTTCAGGAATTCCTCCAGTTAATGTGGCTACTATTGGCAATTTACTAGACATGGCTTCAATTAAAACAATTCCAAATCCCTCATATAGGCTTGTTAATGCAAAGATGTCGGCTGCCGAGTAATACTTTACTTTTTCTCTCTCTTCAATGACGCCTGTAAATATCACTGATTTTTCCAAATTTAATTTCTTAGTTAATTTTTTTAGCTTATTTGTATCTGGTCCTTCACCACCTATCATTAATTTAACATTGCTTCTAACTGAAGATATATCCTTAAATGCTTCAATAAGCATGGGAATGTTTTTTCTAGGCACATGGTAAGATAATGTAAAAATCACTACCTCATTCTCACTCATACCATACTTTTCTCTTATTTCTCGGCGTCCCCTCTTAGTGAACTTAAATTTCTCTGGATCTACTCCATGATGAATTACTTGAATTTTGTCTTGATATTTTCCTAAAGCTAACACTCTTTCTTTTAAGTCTTCACTGACAGTAATGATTATTTCTGCCTTATCTAATACATGTTTTACTATTCTTCTTAGTTTTGAGTCTAGTAATATTCCATAATTTATTTCTGGTACAGTGGCTGCATCATATCCATGCAATGTTACTATGAATGGTCTATTGATCTTTCTTGACACATAGGTAGCTGCAAAGCCTGCTACATATGCAAAGTGTGCATGTATTAAGTTCACTTTATTGTCTGCAAGTTTAATTGCATCATTAATTGTTTGAGCAATTTTAATAGAGGTATCTAGATCTAATTCCCATCGTTTCATTATTTCCTCAGTTAGCTTCTTAACCTCTCTTGAAGGTCTCTTTCTAACTTTAACTTTGTTTACTGCTTGTACCTTTATGTTAAAGCCCTGTTTTCTTAATCTTCTAACTAGTTTTTCAACGAAGATACCAGGCCTTATATCCCTCTTTAATGGGTATACGTCGGAGATCAATAACAGGTTCATATAACTTCACCTTCTCCATTACTCTTGCATAGAATTCCAATAGTGATGGTATTTTTCTCTCAACTGTAAATTCGTATCTTAGTTTCTTTGCTCTTCTTCTAATTCTAGTTATCACTCCATTTTTTACAGCTTCCTTCAGCTTATATAGCTCACTTATATCTGATAGTATGATGCCTAGTTTATACTTCTCCAAGAATCTTGCTATGGTATCATGTTGACTGAATGTAACTACTGGTAATCCTGCACCGACATAGTCTATAATCTTATTTGGGAATGCCATTTTCAAGTGCTCCTTGTTTAATCCATCGTAGAAGGCTGCCCAGCCGAAGTGATATTTGCTTATCTCCTTTAACAAAACTGTCCTTGGGAGCCGCTTGTGATAATGTATGTATGGGTTTTCCTTACTCAACTTAATGTACGCCTCATCATCTCTTACTGGATATATGTGAATATGCATTCTATTTCTTGCTATTTCGAGAAATATTTCTCTTAGATCATAATGACTACCATAAACTTTACTGGTTATTGTTCCAACATAGACTATATGTATTTCTCTTGTCGAGAGCATTGGCTTAAATCTCTGAGGTAAAACTTTCTGTGAAATGTAATTATAGAATACTAATTCATATTCCTTGTCAACATCATATTTCTGATGCACATAGTCTCTAACGCCATCGCTGACATAGATTCTTGCATCACTGCATTCAATTGCAACTTTTTCTTCGAATGCATATTTTTTAATTAATTTTTCATTGTCGAATGTATGGTAACCTGTTTTATGTAATGTTAATAATTCATGGACATCGTGAATTATTGGTGTCTTTATATCCGCTTCTATGGCTGCTACGGTTAGAAAATCTGGTGCATTATGGCTATGTATTATATCTGCATTTAAACTTCTCAATACTCTTTTTAATTCACTGTGAACTCTATTTTCAGGTACTTTGATTACTTCATCAAAGTATTCTTCGCCGTGACCATATAACTTGCTTGGCGGAGTTCTTGCATATATTAGAGTAAATCTTAATTTTTCACCTAAATACTCCCTTAATCCTTCAGCATATTTTAATGCTCTAACACATGGAGTTGGCTGCATAAATACTACATGGAACATTTTCTCACCTCAAGAATTTCAAATTTCGAATATAATGATATTTAGTAAGGAATTACATGCCACAAATTGACACTTAGATAGTGCTATCTAGTATTACGGGAATTGAATTATAAGTTTTTTGTCTTAGACACCTTAATGTCAAGGACAACTCTATATTTTCTTGGAGCTACTTCTCCTACTAGTCTTCCACCAACAACTCTATATTCCACATCATATTCGCCTAGCTTTTCACTATATTTTTTAATGGCTTTCTCTATTGGATTCTCATTTTTACTGACTCTTATAAATTCATATGGATGGATCCATCCTCCATTTTCTTTCAAAGCCATCAATGCATACTTTAAATACTTTAGAGATAGTTCTGGAAGCGGCATTAAAACTCTGTCAGCAATATTTCTAAGCTGATTTTCTATCATCTTTGCAGCATCTCCTAAGATTGGGATAACTATCCCCTCAACTTTATTCATTTTTATGTTCTCTTTCATCAACTCTATTGCCTTTGGATTGATGTCTATTGAAAATATTTTTCTTGGCTTCGCATTTCTTGCAATTATAATTGAGAATGTCCCTATACCTGCGAACATATTAACTATGACTTCTCCATCTTCAACTAATCTTGCAATTCTAATTCTCTCCCCTGACAATCGAGGGCTAAAAAACACTTCCTTTAAATTCACCTTAAAAATGCAGCCATGTTCTCTGTAAATGGTTTCAAATCTTTTTTCTCCAGCCAACCACTCTAATCCCATTAGCCTGTATTTCCCCCAAATTGACGTAACTTTTCTAAGAACAACTTTAATGAAAGGTGCCTCTTCAAGCAGTGCATTTGCAATTTCAAAACGCTTTCCAAGTAGTTCTACTGGAAGCTTTATTACTGCAATGTCACCTATAAGATCGAAGCTCTTTACCATGTATTTAATCTCATTTTCATCCAGCACTTTCTCTGCTGCTCTAATCAATATAGACTTCCTTGTCATAATTCAACCTATAATAAGATAACTGTTAATCCCATAATTTAACTTTAAACTCACAGTATGAATCGCCTTTTCGTATACATTTCTCCTCCATAGCTCTCATTTTAACTCCTAAAATTTCACTTAAAGCACCGCTCCAAAATCCCCTATTAAAATCACATGATTTATCTTCAATTTTAGTGTTAGAACTTGATAGAGCTTCAAAGCATTCATAAACTCTTATAATGAAAACTTTCTTTTCCTCATCTTTCATAATCAATTCAGCAAGTCCCCACCCACTAGTTCGATACGTTTTAAACAATATTTTAAGTAAATCTTCTGTGCTCATCTTATATTCAATAACTTTTTTAATCCACTTCATCAATTGTGAACCATACTCAAATCCCTGATAAAACAGTAGCATTGCTCCTCCAGAGCCAAGTAACTCCTTCATCTTTGTCAAGCTTAATCCTAACTGTTCAGCGTCCATAATTACACATCGTCTATCCCATGAAATCACAGGATACAAGAAGCTTTCCATTATGAAATTTTCAGATTCAACATACTTTACATCAACGACCTTGTCAAGTGTCCTTAATTTTTCCACTATTATTCCTGGTGGTTCAATTGCATTGGTGAAGTCGGCAAAGAAGATCCAATATCCAACATTAGGTGCACCTGCAATGTGAATTCCAGTTAAAATGTTTACTCCGTATCTGAATAGTAAATCTGATGTTTCTGCAAGAGCTCCTGGAATATTCTTCAATTTAATGAATATTTCTGCTAGCTTTCTCTTCGGGAAGCTTATGAAAAGCATGATGTCCTTCGGATTATACTTCTCCACACCAATCACCATGAGCAATCATGCCTTACTGTATCTGCATTAATGTAAGTTTTATTCTTAATTAGTTTTTCGCAAATATTTCAATTAATCTATACTCTAACATTTTGGTTTTTCATTTTAATTATTAATTTATCATATGATAAATACACTTGAACTTTATGTAGTTTCTAACAAAACATTATTAATTTTATTTCGCAAATTTAATCTAATTTTTCAGACTAATAAGTGTAGAAGAAATTTTGGTGCAGGGATGGTTATGAGCAAATATCTCATCGTAAAATGTCCATATTGTAATGAAGTTAGAGCAGTTAAAGGTCAAGTCAAGACATATACTTGCTTTAGATGCGGTAAAAAAGTCAAGTTATTAAAATCACAGATATTAGCTAGAACAAACAATCACAATGAAGTTCCAATATTAACTAAGAAATTTAAAATGAAACTCCTAGCGACTAATAACCAGAAAATTAAATGAGCTATGAATAATAATTGAAAATGAAAATGTTAATGGTGTAATCCATCTTCTCCTTCTTTTCCATAATCCAATGCCAATTCCAGTTAATGATGATGCAAACATATGCATTGGCATTGTAGTGAAAGTTCTAAATACTATTACTGCAATGGCTAACTCCCTTCCCTTAGAAGTTAAAGTTGACACGAAGTAAAATGAATTCTCTAATATAGAGAAACCTGTACCAGCAACCACGCCTAGAAAAGCCCAATCCCGTATTTTTAAATGTTCTTTAGGATCATTACAGAAAATTAAGCCTAAGGGTTTAAGAATTTCTTCAATTATTGGAGCAACAATGCATGTCAAAATAAAAATTTCATTTTGATACGTTAAAGCTTTCATTGTCCTAATAATATTCATTGCAAATGAAGTTAATGCTATTGAAAGAATACTCGTCAACACTCCTGAACTTAATGCCATCTTAAAACATTCATATTTCAACTCTTTATCATTCAATTTCATCATCCTATGAAGAATAATACTAATATTTTTCATGAAAATCAAATATTAAAACTAATTGATTAAAACAAATTTATAAGCTAGCTATAAATTTAAATTTAATTCTTAACACAAACACTAAAGAAGATGAAAGACAAGTGATTATAATGATCAATAATAATGTAACAAAGATAAAACTAGATTTAATGAAAGTTTTCGATGAAATATCAAAAGAATTTGATGCTACCAGAAGACGATCCTGGAATGAAGTCCACCTTGTAGCCAAAAAGGGAACCTTACTAATTGATTTAGGATGCGGTTCTGGACGTAATTCAATAGCAGCAATACAGTCGGGTAGCGAGGTATTAGCAATAGATCTCTCACGAAGCATGCTAAAAATAACATTGAGAAAAGCTGAAAAAATAAACAAAAAATATCTATTACACACTCTTAAATGCGATCTTAACTATTTAGCAGTAAAGTCTAATTCTATTGACTCTGTAATCTGCCTAGCAACAATACATCACATACCAACCTCAAGAGAAAGAATAAATGCATTAAAAGAAATCAAAAGAATCATGAAGCCAAATGGAAAACTCATCTTAAGTGTATGGGCAAAATATCAACCAAGATTCTTCAAAAAACTACCGAAAATGCTCTGGAACTACATAACTAGACAAGTCCAAGAATTCGGCGACATATATGTTCCATGGAAAACCAAGAAAGGTACTTTTCAAAGATTCTACCACCTATTCTCAAAAAGAGAAACAGTCAAGATGGTTAAAGCTTCAGGTCTAAAAATAATTAGAGTATATGGGAAAAGCTTCAAATCCAAATTCTTTCATGAAAACCATGTTGTAATTGCAATTAAATCTTAAATCTATCATAATTGTAGGTAAGATAGATTTATCATTACTTGAGGCCTAAATAATTGAAGCATTAAAATTAAAGTGAATATTGAGAATAGACGTATGTCAATCTTACCTTTTGATAAATAAATTGAGAAAAGCATAATTAAAGCTCCTTGAATAATCTCTAATAAACTGAATATCAAGCTTCCCCTATACCATATAGAAAAGCCACTATATAATAAAAGAAAGCCATAAATTGCCACAGCTATTACAACATAACTTGGAGCAAGTATTTCATCAAATATTTTCCTCCTAAACAACTTCAAGAAGAAACAGGAAACAGCTCCAAAGCTAATTATGAGAAGAACATCTCCAAGCAGATAAGAGATCAACCATTTAAGTTGAGAAATTGAAGGATATGTTAGATAGAAGGAAAAGGAGAAAGCTATTTCTTTAATGAGTTCCAAAGCATTTAGAATTCCAAATCCAGCAATAATGAGATAAATTTCCCTAATAAAGGAAGCCTTCTTCAAAAGCATAATGCCAGCAAAAATAAGCACCCAAATTCTAAAAGCCATTAGAGTTAAATCAAGCATTCCAATAACTCTAAATGTCTGGAAAACCCATGAATTCAAAATAACAATTATTGACGGCATAAGACTTATCCCGCAACTAGACAAAATTAAAGCCACCTGAATAAAATGTCTTCCACTAAGATGAGAACTACTAATAGACAAGTCGAATGATAAAATGAAGAGAACTGCTACAAGAAATAAATTGAATAATAAGCTCAAATACATATATGCTAAGTTAAGAAAGTTAATTAACTCTAAAAAATTATCAAAGAAATATTTCAAC
>Ga0180301_10004357_pt1 | contig 10936 bp, 9 predicted proteins | sample GuaBasSediGuay16_FD_121797 | JGI IMG/M metagenome (GOLD analysis project Ga0180301, IMG submission 121797) | Subseafloor sediment microbial communities from Guaymas Basin, Gulf of California, Mexico - Guay16, Core 4569-2, 12-15 cm | ecosystem: Environmental > Aquatic > Marine > Hydrothermal... | reverse complement strand
TTCCTCAACGACACGTGGAACCACCTCCTTTGCGTACCACAGAAGCGAGCGACTGATGGCGATATGAGTCGCAGGACTAAGTATTTTATGCATGCCAGAAAGGCTCTGATACCTATACTCGAAATCATCGCGTAGGCTTGGTGGTACAGAGAGCTTTAAAGGTGGGAGCCTAAGCCCTTGAATCCACTCGCCCATGTAGTCACCATCGGAGCTAACTATAGCAAATGTGTCACTGACCCCTATGGACAAAGGCTTGATCCGGAGGGGAGTGCCCCCTTCTTTAGGCCTATACCTTCTCACGCATTTCTTAACAACTTCTACTATTTCTTTCAAGTCTTTCCCTATTCTCTTAGCAGTATTTCTGAGAGCTCTTTTTTCATCCTCAGAAAGCCTTCGTCTCTGAAGCAGTCTGTAATAGGTATCTGGGTCAAGGAACTCACCCATAAATCTCAGTAATGCTAAAAGTGGTTCTGCTGACTTTCCATATCTTCTTTCGATCTCTTTTATGTCTCTCTCGATCATTGGGGGCTGCCTGCTCACAAGAGTCCTAATTCCAGATTTGCCCGCAAACTCGCGTATTTTATTCACCAATTTCTGAGCCTTCTTATTAAGTTCTTCCAACTCCGTTTGTGAGATGCGGCACTCTACTATTAGCTCTGCCAAAGTGTGCTTGAAGAGGGCCGCCGCAAAGTCTGAGGTGGAGGGGAAGCCCCCTCTTTTGGCAACATTACCTGCGATGTTACGGGGTAAGCCTACAATCTCTTCTAATACTTTTTCAATTATTTTCTTTCTGCTCAACAACCTTTTGATCAGACAAATAGAGCACAAGTACTCGCCTCTATCATGTCGGTAATCCCACTCGATGATATCTTCCTCAGCTAACCTCCTCCACTCTTCTTTGCGAAGAAATAGTGGGTTCCTAACTCCGCACATGTTGCAACGCTCTTTTATCTCTGCTCCCCGCTCTTCAAGAGGGGAGGGCTCTATAGGTACTTCAAACTCACGGGTTAAGGAAGCCATCTTCGCCGCGTTAATCGCGAATATTGCACCGTAAACTATAGACGGACGGGACGGATATCTTAGTTCTCCGTTCTTCTTAAGCTCCCAGAGCTTCTGCACCAATTTTTCAAGCGTTTCATACAACTTCTTTGGTATCAGCCATCCATGCTCCTTGAGGAAGTTTTCTATTTCCTCGCTTTTCTCTGGGAACTCTGTATGTACCACACGCACTGGGCCTATGGGAGGCTCTTTAGTCTGACGACCCCACCGCTCACGTACCTCTGCCACGCTGCATTCAAACTTCTCGTTAAGATATTTCCAAGCTATTGACACCAGATTTCTCCAGCATTCTTCTAGTCCTTCTATTAAGCATCGTTTAACTTCGTCCACTAGATGCTTTGGAACAATTAGCGCGGCGGTAGGAGGTATGAGGGAGAGCATGAACTTCTCATACCACTCCTCTTCGGAAAGTCCCTCGACCTCAAGGATGTACTTCAATACATCAGAGAATTTAGCTTTACTTTCCGAACTCCTAATTGTCTTACGAATGATCCAGACATCTGCAAACGGTATGCCTTTGAGGTACGGGAATACCACAGCATCTGGTCCGAGTACCTCACAGACCCTTCTCAGGGCGCCCCAGCCAAGCAAACTGACGAGCCAGCTCGCAGCCCACAGGTCGCTCGTCTTCCGAGAGGCTGATATAAAGGGCTGTATTCCGCCCACATCGAACGAAACGAGTGCAGCGTTTAGAGCATCCCCGCTCGAAGAGCATGGAGCCAGCGCAGACGTGCTCTCAACGTGATCAAACACGGTATGCGTCGGAGTTCTCGTATCGGCCGGTGGAGGGATTAATTTCTTGGCTTCGTCCTCTAGAACCTCACTAACTGCCTTCCACCATGCCCCCTCTAAACATCTCCACAACATTAAATACGTCGCTTTAACGTGTTCAACATCGACCTTGCCGAGCAAGTTAAACCTCTTAATGCACTCTGAGAGCGTATTCATCATTCTCTCCGCGATGTCTCTTGCCTGTAGCTCAGACATACTGTGCATTACGCTGACGCCCGTTTCTCCTAACTCTAATCCTGAGAGCGGATGAATGAAGCCAACCTCCTTGGGACTTCTGACCAATTCAGCTATCGGTCGTTCCACGCTACTTGAACACCAATCAGCAAAGGCGAGTGCCTTCACCAGCCCTTTCGCATCGTGATGACGCCTAACAAGTTCTTCTACTTTCACATCCCCAACCTTCAGGTTCTTAACTGGATTCGGTAGATATTTAGCAGCAAAGTCCTGGTGCTGTTTAACCCATGGCTTCAGTGGTGGATCATGAAACAGAGCGGCTATCTTCATGCTCCAAAAGTCGGAAGCGTCAGGATGTCTAATGGTGCCACACAACTACGATTCCCCCTCAAAAATGCTTAGGAGCTTGTAACCGAGGGCTTCGGTGTACACGTTCCTCTCTGTTAGTCTTATGAGGCCTGCTGTTTTGAGCATATTTAAGAAGCTAACTGGTAACGTAACCTTTCTCAAGAGAGTTCTTCTAGCTCTTAATATTTCTAAGACTTCTCTGAGGATGTTGGATGGATAAGGCAGTAAGGGTAACCTTATTACGACATAACTGCTCAGCGGTGGAAACATTACGGGTTCAAATATCTCCTTTTTCTCCCGATAGTACCCTTCTTTATCCTCTGCGTTAAGCAGGTCGGTCATTTCTTTTCTAATTCTCTCTAGGGCTATGTTAAAGGCTTTGACGTCCGGCATGACGACGTGGTAGATGCCGTCTACGCCGAAAATCTGTCCTAGAAGAGACAGGATTATGCATGTATCTTTTCTTCCCCCAGCAACGCAAAGATAGATGATGTCTGCTTTATGTTTTGTCTTTTCATCCATTAGTACTTTGTAGGCTATCCTAGCGAATTCGTAACTTCTTTCTTCGCTAGTAATATCTCCAAAAGGAAGCCCAATAACGTGCACATGGGTATGTGGATATCTATCTCTAACCGCCTGCTTAATCAGTTCAACGCTTGCAAGAACAGCCTCTTCCTGAGTGGATAGAAGAGTCAGATCCGTAGCCCTTCTGTCCAATACTCCCTCAACAAACTGCAAGAACTCAGTGATTACTGGGGGACTTGCCCCGACAGTAGCAACTATAGAGACCTTAGGCACTATCTCCCCAGGTAATAATAGTTGTAAATTTCCCTAAAATAACTTATGGGCGTCAGATTTTATTCCAAAAGGTGTCTTCTAACACCTCCAAGCCGACGCAGAGCTTCAATAGCCCCAGCAAACTCCCTCGCTCACGGTCTAGGTTTTTGACCTGTATCTATTAACAGAGGGTGAAGAACCATATACGTCAGGAGTCATCTCCGTTTCGATTCCTCTTTCAGACGCCCACATTTTAATGAAGGTAGCCCTTTGAATATCTCCTCTTTAATAAAGTTAAGGGGCTCGTTACGCCTCAACCTGATATCCTTTTCTTGGACGACTGAGGGGATACGTCCATAGGCCAAGAGTAGGATATAATTTGATTAGGATATAATTTGATTAAATTCCTGAATTGCCTCTCGGGTTAGCTGGAAAGAGTTGAGCTTTCTTCTCTCCAGTATGGTGATGCTCTCAAAATAGTGTCGTAGTGCACCCATGTGAAGAAGTATTGCAAGAGGTGTATACCTACATTTACGTCCTCTAGGAGCTCATACCATCTCTTAAGTACTACTGCCGCCAGATAAGCTGACTGCGCCTCATGACCAGGGGCTCCACATCCTTTTCTGATCATCGATTGAAACGGCTCTATGACCTTGCCCGAGTCATGGTAGATGTAGGCCATGTATATTATTGCCTCAGCCTCCCACGCCTCAAGTTTTGCACCCATCGAAGCCATTCTGCACGTCACGTGTCTATGTACATTTAAAGTATTGTCCTCCCAATCAACCTCATGTATGGGTGAGAACTCGTTAAGGATAAAAGCTCTGGCCTCTGAGGCTTCGGAGTAAAACTCCTCATAGGACTTGAACGAAACGTGGACTGAGCATACCTTAAGCACACCGCCGCAAACCTCTAAGCTGCTGCGTCTCATGAAATACCCGACGAGGTGGCGGGTGTAGGAGCCGTCGAGGAGCCTCAAGCTGAAAAAGCAGGTGGAGTTCGGTGCTAGGACGAAGCCTTCATCCACCTTCCCGGAGGCTTTAAAGTGCATAGGTGTGACCAGGTAGGGTTTGTGGTCAGCCGCTCCATGAAGCCTCTCAGCGGCCTCAGGGCTCACCAGCCGAACCATGTTCAGAAACAGAGCCCTAACCACATGTCCTGTGAAATCCGGAACCTTCACCGGTGTTAACGGGGAAGCTTGGATTCTAAGTTCCATAGGCATCCACATAATTTTAACAACGTTGAGGAATTAAACCCTTCTAAATCAGAGGGAAATCATGGTTTATAGTCTTTCAAGTGTATGGTTAGGACTTCTCTTGAGGCTTTCTCGTACAAGGTGTCGTCCGCCGTTAGAAGAGGAAACCCTGTTACCTTAGATGCTATTACGTAGGCTCCATCGTAGTAGGTCGTATCGTTTTCCACACTCCAAGCCAGAATTCTTCTACACATGCTCTCATCCAGCTCTATTGAGTCTATCTTAAGCCTTACCAGGAGGCTGAGCTTCTCAAAGGCTTCGTCAAGCCCTATCAGCCCCTGTCTCACAGCCTTCCAGAGAGCGTTTCCAACCTCGTAGATTATAAGCTTAGGAGCCTTAAGGTCGCATCTCCCCTTGAGAAACCCCTCCAAAACCAGTTCAGCCCTATCGGAAAGCTCCTCAGCCAGCAGAAACCTGCAAGCGACCGAGGCATCCACCACGTAGCTCATCGCCCCTCCCTACCCTCCCCCAGAGCCCCATATATGAAGCCACCTGGAACTACATACATGCGAAGCCTCACTACCTCCAGAAGCCAACTGGCCGCCTCCCTCCTCTCCTCAAGCTCAACCCTACGCCTAATAGCCTCCCGAATATACTCAGACCAGTTTATCTTAATCCTCCTCATCAACCTCCTAAGCTCCTCATCGATCTTAACGGTAACCGTACCCATAGCTTTACTAAAATAATTACCAAAAGTTTAACTTTTAAGCATTACCATAATCAGTATTCTAAATCGGAGCTGAAGGATTCTGGGTTGGCAAATCGGACGGATAACCTAAAACCTCTCAGGGTCTGTGCTTTATACCATCCACCTCATCGAAGCCCATATCAGCCGATAATATCGGTGTAGTTCCAGCCTTCCTCATGGTTGCCACGTGAACAGCATCGTGCGGGCTGATGTCAAATTCCTCTGAGATCTTAATGGCCTCCATAACGTCAACCTGGTCAAGCTCATAGAGTTGAGGCAAGCATCGCCTCTCCTCAGCCTTCTCCTCCAGCTCCTCGACAGGTATGTGACGTGGATAGGGCTCCTTACCGATCAAGAACCGGAGAGGATCATCAACCCGCCTAAACCTCCTTATCAATATGTCACAATCGCCGACGCTCTCAACTACAACAACCTCACCAGGTCTCAAACCACCCCTCCCTAACCTCCTTAGGAATAGTCAGCTGAAACCTACTCGTAACACAGCTCCCAGTCAAACCACATACCCCATACCGTAAGAAAACATACACATAAGTATACCGAAAGACAGTTGGAGGCTGAACAAGCCCTACAAGGTCAGCAGGCATTAACTCCTTAAGTTCCTAGGTATATACACACGTCCATAGCAACTAACATAACTCTTCAAAAATGAGGGGAATTACTTTCCCTCTAGGTCTCTGCGAAACTAGCTAAACATGAATAGCTCTTAACAGCTTCCTCGATTATCCTTCTAGGAGGAGCTTTAGGTCTATGCTTACCTGCTGATAGGTTGTCACATATGTATAATGGACCTGAGAGGATTGAGTAGAGTTTAAGCCTTGGATCTAATAAGCCAGCTAACAAGGCCGTTTTCAGACTGCTTACTATTTCCCCCCAAGATGCGTATTGGATTGGAAGGCTGGTTTTTATATCTCTAGCCAAGCTGGAAGCTATGTTTGGAGATAAAGGTTCTAAGGATTTCTCAAGAAGCCCCTCTAGGAGGCTAAGCGCGTCTCTTAAGCTCCATTTGCCGAATTTTTTAACCTGAGGTGGTTGCCTAGATGTTATCTCGCTTACAGCTCTCATCGCTTGATGGTGTTGGATGATGGCAAGTGTAAACATCTTACCTAAATTCATGGCTAGGTCTCCGCTGTCTAAAACCTCATACTCCAACTCGGATGCCAGAAGATGTCGCCTAAGCTCGAGGTAAACCTGCCAGAAAACATAAGCTGAAATGACTTCGTGAAACGGGTATGTGGGTGCATACTTGCAGTTAGAGCATTTCCTTCTAGGATTAATACAGTAGCCTTTAGCTCTCATAAGCCTTTGATACTCCGAGTGAGCTTTCCCAATATCGTGCAATGCTAAAGCTGTCCTGCCTAAGGCTTTTAAAATTGGAAGGGCTTTATGGGTTAGACATAGGCGAGATGCGAGAATCTTTGCAAGCCGGTCTTCGAAACACTTTGAGAAAACCTCCAGGGCGTAGAGTGAGTGGTCTCTAAGAGTCTCTGTGCACCATGCGTATAGCTCAGTCAAGCCTTAACCCCTCCCCCTCGACATATGACCCTAGCTTAAGGATGGGTGCGACAGCCGTCAACCCCCTTTTACGGAATTCGTCTCTCAAGCTATTCTCAAGCTTTCTTAAAAACGCGCACTTTCTACGGGGTGATTGACTAGCCTCTTCCAAAGCCTCGTAAAGGGCTTTGCTTAGCACCGTCACGGCTTTCCCACCTCTGGACACAGCTAAGACCTTAATTTGGCCATTTTCAACCGTTAATATGTCCCTCCACCTTTTGATGAGCATCCTAACACCTACCGGTATTAGACTATTGTATACTTCTCTCCATACGTCTCCACGTTTAGAAGATGTTTCTCTGCAACCAGCTGTATTTGGGGATTGGAGTCCTGAGGAGCTACACTCTATCCAATGGGATAGCTGGAACATACCCTCTTCCCTGACGAAGCTGCAAAGCCTATCCAGCACCCTCTTCACGTAATACTGGTCTAACATATAGTATCTATCGATGTCGGTAAGGGCCTCCTTAAGCCTCTGATCAACCTTATAGTCCCAGTCGGCGTAGACCATGTCTAAAGCCTCCACATAACCTACATACCCCTCAAGCCCCCTACTCCTGGGCACCCTCCACATGAGCCCACAGCCTTCCTCGTTAAGCCTGATTAAGAGCCCCAGAGTCTTATGCGTCAGAGTCTCATCATAAACCCCAGAGCCGTCTCCTTTAACCACATAGACCGCGGGTTCCACGATTCTACTACCCTCAGGTCTCCTCCCAACTCTCCCAACACGCTGGATTATGGAGTTTAATGGAGCCGCATCCGTTATGAGGATATCTAAATCTAAATCGACTCCAGCCTCTATGATTTGAGTCGCCACGAGGATGAAGGGCTTATGGTCTTTAAGCCTCTGCTCAGCTTGGCTTAAAGCAGTCGATTTATCCCTCACGCTTAGCCTTCCATGGAGGAGTATTGTATCCTCACCCTCACTCTTCAACAGCTTAAACGTCTTAACGGCTTCTTTAACCGTGTTTCTGACCACAAGCACTCTGGCTCCTCTTTCAAGCTCCTCTAGGGCTTTCCGGCAAACGTCTTCGCATTTAATAACTCCCTTAAATCTAGGGTTCAACTTTTCAGCGTGATCGAGAAACTTCTTATCTCCAACCTCTACATTAAGAACGGTTTTACTAGATATCTTCGTCTTCTCCTCTTTAACCTCCTTATCTTCCAGTTGGGGGTTATATTCCAAGAGATATATTCTCTTCTCCGCAGCGTAGTAAGGAGTCTTTAATCGTTCTATTATCGACTTAAGGAGCTTAGACGGCATAGTCGCTGTCATCACGATCAAAGGGGTTAAGCTTCTAGAGAGAACCTCTAACGACGTGCAGAACGCCGTAAACATTCTAGAATGACTTTCAAAGAGCTCTTTGCTTTCAGCAATTGGAGACTCGGTGGAGAATAGATGTGCCTCATCGAAGACTAGAAGAGAGGTGTATATTGAGTATCTAGGCACGTCGAAGTGGCTTCTGGTGACATCGTGCTCAGCAACTGGTGCTTTGAATAGGTTATGTATGAAGGAGTCGAAGGTTGTGTAGACAAGCCTCGGCATGAAGAACGGGGTTTTATTCGCGTCCAGTAAGTGCATGGCTTGAGCCCCAACTGACACTCCTCGACAGTTAAGCCTACTACAGGCCTTCCTGTAGAGGTCTGAGACTATGGCTCTTAAGGGTAAGACGTGAATGAGCCGCTCGGCGAACTGCCCATTTTTAGCTATGAATTCGGCCAGAGCCATTGTGCAAGAGGACTTACCATACCCTGTAGGAGCTGAGAGCAGTATAGCGAAGTTAGAGTCTCCCTTAAGGTTCTCCTCCTCTACAATTGTTAGAAGCCTCTCGACGAGCGGTCTGGGAGGCTTAAACTCGGGAAAGATCTCGTTAAACACCTCAACGGACAACAGGAGCCGTCTCCTTTAAAGCAGAGTATACATTCTTAATTAGCGATGCAAAGCCTCCGAGGTCGCTTATGCCAATGTATTTACTTGTAGCCTTCAAAGCGTCTTCAAACTCGCGGCTGGCTGAAGCATAGGAGACTCTTGAAACACCGTATAGAGCCTCCTCAGGGCTCAGGGAGCCTGAGCAGGAGAGTATTATGGCGTGGGCAAGCATGTAACCCAGTTCAACCATCGTTCTGCTTTCTCTGGTTAGGCTCTCCCAATGGTTGAGGGTATACTCCATGAGATTTCTAAGCCTCTGGTAAGCCCATTGGCTTCTAGAACTCAAGGCCTCGAAAAAGCTTAGCAGGGGTTGATCGAACTCAAACTCTAAGGTTGAAACTACGTTAGCCCTATTCCCACCTTCGGCCACCGTGATGAGCCTCACAGGCTGTCTACCAAAGCCAACTCCCCCACCATGAGCGGCTATAGCTGAGGCCAGTCTGAAGACAACATCAGGTGATAGCCTACATCCAACCCTACTTATAAGACTGGAAAGCTCCTCTTTAACCCCCATAGCCCCAGGATCCAACAGGGAAAGGTATACAGCTAGGTTCTGCTGTCCAGGCTTGAATGTTCCCTGCTTAGCCATTATGGCACCTGCCAGAGATAGGGCTAACGTATGCTCATCCAGCTTCACCCTAGCCTCCAACCCTAACTTACACTTAGAAGCCATCCCCCTCCTTCCAGCATAATAGTTAGCTTTAAAGAGCGTTAAAGCCTCGGGCGATTTAGAACCCGCTCCTTTCCCCCATTTTATAAGCAGATCTCCCCCAGCCTCGTATGATGATAGGCTGACTAGAATGGCGTCTAAGTTATTTATCTCTCTACTAATCCAGTTTAAATAGATTTTTACCCCTTCTTGAAGAAGATCCCACCCCTTACCTGAAGGAAGTTTAACGCCTGCCTTAGCTGAGACAAGTCTAATCCACTTAGGAATTGTTTGTTTCCAATCGTTTCCAACTAAACCTGGTCTACACCAAGGTTTCTTCATCCGTTCCATGGCTTCCTCGAAAAGTCTCCGAAAAGCCGTGGCAACCTCTGAAGCATTATGGTCTGGAAAAGTTATCTCCGCCTTCTCAAGACCTATGGAAAACTTCATCATGTCGCCAGCGTAGTGAGCTATGTAGGCTAGGGCTGTTACTGCGAAGTCTCTTAAGAGCAGTCCCTCTGGTGGTAAGGCTATTTGATAGATTTTCATGCTCATGTTAGCCACCTTCTGAGGGTTAATACGACATCCCCTCTTTTCAAAGCCTCTTCTACAGGGTCTATGTCTGTTAACGCCACTCCTTTTCCACTTAGTCTAAACCTCAAGCGTGGAAGGTTGTCTTCAGACAGGGGTTTGGGAATACCTTTACCTATAGGTATGACATAGGGAATTCTGTCAGCTGTCATGGTCTTCCTAGGGTCTAAAACTCTTGTCTTCCTATCTCTATGATCCCAGTATTCGTCCTCCATGAGTTCACGTCTTAAAAAAACTAGGTCTGAGGGGCTCACAGCCTTGGAGGGGAAGTAAAACCTTGAGCTCACATATCCCTCCGTTTTAATGTGTCTCATAGGCGTAAGCCTAGCGTCTTCAACAGAGACTATGGACTCCTTAACTCCCACAGCTGTCATGGATAGGGCAGACTTTATCAGGACACTTCTCCAATCTCCTCCAAGAGCCCTCTCGGCTTCACTCCCATCAATAACGTAGATGCCCTCGGATAAGACGGAAGGTATGTAAACCTTACCGACTGAGTGAACGCCGAACCAAGTGTCCATATGCTCAAGCCTCCAATACTTCGGCTGTAGATACTGTAACGCCTGCATACGGGTTATGTCGCTCATAATAGACCAAAACGGTGCTTTACCCTCCTCAGTCAAGAGGCTCAGGTGAACCGATCTGGTAAAGCCACTAACCTTCTCAGCCGTGCTCACCATCTCACCGCGCTCTACGTAGACTTCAGGTAGATCTAAGACGTAAGCTAAGCCCCTCGCTAAGGCACCTATAAGGGTTGTTGGAGGTGGAAGCTTGAGAGTTGGTTCTGACGCTGAGGTTCCTGGAAGTCTAACCGAGAAACCCCATGAAAACCTAAACTTAACCCTCAGCAGCCTAAAGCCGTCAACTATGGCTTGTTCGAAAGATTGGGGTTTCGAGGTCAAGGCGGAGCCCGCCTAAAGGTTGGCTAGTATGAACTTTAGAGCCTCATTCAGGGCTTCAGACACGGTTCTAACCTTAGTTAGAGATGCCTTCTCCCCCTCAAATCCTTCGAATCCAAGCCCTTCATCGTCGACGAACCAGCCTTTAATATCGGCTCCAACTACGTTGCTGAAGCTCACCATCCTATCAGCCGTCTTTCTG
>Ga0180301_10004356_pt1 | contig 10939 bp, 9 predicted proteins | sample GuaBasSediGuay16_FD_121797 | JGI IMG/M metagenome (GOLD analysis project Ga0180301, IMG submission 121797) | Subseafloor sediment microbial communities from Guaymas Basin, Gulf of California, Mexico - Guay16, Core 4569-2, 12-15 cm | ecosystem: Environmental > Aquatic > Marine > Hydrothermal... | reverse complement strand
GAGGAATTGGGGGTTGAGCCACCCGACGGGCTTCCAATAACTATAAAGCCTCAAACAGCTTTAACGGGGCCCTATGATCCTATAATTAAGCCTAGGATCGTTAAGCAACTTGATTATGAGGGTGAATTAGCGGTCGTCGTGGGTAAGAGGTGTAAGGATGTCAGCGAAGAGGAAGCATTGAGCTACATCTTTGGATACATGGTCTTAAATGATATCTCTGCCAGAGATATTCAATTTAGAGATGGACAATGGACTAGAGGCAAGGGCTTTGACAGCTTCGCTCCAATAGGTCCATACCTGGTTTCTGCAGATGAGATTGGGGATCCAAATAACTTAAAGATCGTGACGAGGGTGAACAAGGAGGTTAGGCAGAAGTCTAGTACATCTAAGATGATTCATGGAGTGTCTTCGATAATCTCTCAGCTCAGCATGAATATGACTCTAGAGCCGGGCGATATTATTGCAACCGGGACTCCCGCCGGAGTCGGATATGCGATGAAACCTGAGCCTAGGTTTCTTAATGTTGGAGACGTTATAGAGGTTTGGATTGAGAGGATTGGGGTCATTAGGAATGAAGTTATTGAGGAGGAGCCGACTGTTTCTCGGCCTTAAATGATTTAGCAACTTCAATTAAGCCCAACCATATCATTACTCCTATAGCTATAAGTCCTATGAAGCTCCATGGGAAACGCTCGATATATTTTATCTCGGTGATCGTCTCCTTCTCGTAAACCGTTTTTGTCACGGTCTTCACGACTATAGTTGGACTGCTTATGACTTTAATGGACGGCACTTCTTCAGTCACTTTCACGGTTATGACTTTCGTCGGCTGACTTATGATCCTCACACTTAAGGTATAGGCTCCTTTAGACCCTCTATAACTTGAGACTAGAATGTAGTAGTATCCAGGATAAGGTGCTTGATATGAGATCCTCTCTCCCACTCCACTAGGCCTAATGCTCCTCTCTAATAACTCCCTCTCTGGACTAAGGATGAACAAATCAAAATCTTGACCTCTTGGAACCCTTAAGGTGACGTGGAGATATTGGCCGCTATTGAGCCAAACCTTGAAGAAATGGACATCGGATTCTTCAAGATTATATGTATAGGATCCCTCAAACAGTTGAGGAGCTGTGGAAAATCCGGTTCCAGGTTCAGGTTGATTGGCTGAGATTGATTGAAGTAAGAACAATGACATTATCATCATAAGCATTACAATCTTTTTCATGAGACCTCCTCCACCATGACCAATATCTCATTTATATGGGAGATTATCAAGTTATACACCTCGCTCCTAAATTTTGAGATTAAGGAATTATATTGCTGCGCCTCTATATTTTCAGAATATGAAAATATCCATTCACAGAATTGTTGTCTCGTCGCGTTTTCAGGGAGGGATTCATACCAGTCAAAGTAGTAGTCAAGATAGTAAATGATTTCATCTACTGTTGGAATGAGGTTCGGCTCAATTCTCTCAATAAGCTTTCTCGTATCATTCCAGAATCTTTTAGCCCCTTCTCTATCATCTGGTATCTCGGTATTTATGGCGACCAAGAGCTCCTTATCATCCCTGAGGACCGCTAGCGACTCTTTAAGGCTTTCAATTCTGCTTTGAAGTCTGGTTATGGACTCATTTTTCTCAGAAATCATAGCCTTAAATCTTTCAATCTCACGCACTTTCTCCTCTAGTTCACCTACCAGAGATGAGGCCCTAGATTCTAGTAAGTCAAGCTTCGCCTTCAGCTCCACATTCTCCGATTTCAGATCCATTAATTCCTCATTAATACTCGAAAGTCTCTCTTTCAGCTCCATGTTTTCCTCCTTCAAGGCTTCAACATTATTCATGTAATTCTCCATCTCGGTTAATGCGTAATATCCCCTGATATAATATCCTGCTAGGAATGCTGCCATGATCGCCATTGTTAGGATTGCATAAATTAGGGTCTTCTTCATCCCCATTTTATCGTCCAATGAGTTATGCTCACCATATAATAATCTATCTACCCTTAAACTTTCTAACAAGCAGTAATAGAGCAAGCGCTACAGCGGCGATAATCATCACAACTATGAAGAGAGATTGAGGTGGGGGGCCTTGAATCGTGGTTGAACTCGTGGTCATCTCGGCGACCGTTCTCAGAGGCGTGGCGCTCGCGGTTTTCGTGACCGTTTCTCCACTTAAGTTTATGTTTATCACCCTCTCGGATACCGTTGAAACCGAATCACTATAGGCTATTATCGATAGCTGGTAGATTCCTTCTCTAAGGTTCAAGAAGGTTGAAGCTGGAATAATTACAGGAGCACCCTCAAATCCGGTATCCATCTCATAGAGTATCTCCCTAGATGTAGGATCAAATAAGATTAGCTTTAACATTATCTTGCCTGGTCCTGACACAGATATATCTAGTCTTAGATCTTCACCGCGGCTTAAGCTGAGCATTCTTGGAGCGCTTAGCTCTATGGACTGTGGCTGGCCAACGTAGAAGTCTGATGGCTTAAATGGATAGCTTGGGTCTCTAAATGCTTTAAGCTCTGCGTATTGCTCCGTGATCGTCCCCATACTTTCAAGATAGAATGGCCCATTACTTATGATTAGGTGGCCATGCTCCTTAAACCATTCAATTACAGCCGAATATCTCTTCAACGCAGCTCCTATGCCCTCAGAATATCCCATAAATATCTCTCCAGGATATTGTTTCCTCTCAATGAACTCATTTAAGATATTGACGAGCTTCCTCGCCTGCTTAGGCTGTATTAGGTCGAGCCAGTCAACTCCAAGCCTCGCCGAGGCGGTATAGGTGTATGCTGCTTCTCTTTTCTCAAAGACCAAGATATCCATCGCGTAAAGTAATTCCCAAGGCATGCTTGCACCCCAAGGTTGAGCATATTCCGCTATGTAGTCCTTGATTGGATGCCAGTAATCGACGTAGACTTCGAGCTTCGTTCCATTAACTATTCTGAACCCTTTAAAGGTTTCAAGGATTGGCTTGCTAGTTGCCGATAATGCTACCTCAACCTCAGCCTTCTTCGAGTTATACGTCATATCGAATGATTGATAGATCGAGTATAGTATGTCTTCCCAGCTTATCTTTATTCCATGATGCCATTTAGAGTTCAAGTATAGGCTATAGTCGAAGATTACTTTACTCCTGGCCTTTACTCCTTCTCCAACCTTAATCCAAGAACTTCTTTCAGCGCTCCAGATGAATGCATCTGGAGGAACATCGACCCATCCGTTTGGGCCAGCGGTCTCGACTGTGTAGGTCGCTCTAAATGGTTTTGGAACTCCGGTCGATGGATCTCTCCAGATTGGTGGATCATGTAATTGTCTCCAGATGTCTATACTGTATACATCGCTTAATCCTCCAATTGGATTCCACGCTGAGCCTGTATGTAATCTAACCCAAAGGTGTCCAACCTTGAGCTCGCCAGTCTTGGTATGGATCGATCTAAGAGTCCAAATCGATCTTAATCCTGAGATCACATCCGTAGATACCTCTTCTAAATCACTTCTAGCTGGAAGCACATTTATCACAGTTACAACCCAGGCTCTAATCGACTCTTGGAGGCATAGTTTAGTTGCCTTACGATAGAGTTCATTTCTCTCCTCCAGATCCTGATATTCTCCTCTAAACAATCTCTTCCCTAAAATATCTAGGGTCTCATTCCTATATTGCCAGAAGCCGTATTCGAGCCACCCAGGCATGTTTCCAAGCCATGGAGAGCACATTTGATTTAATGTCGCATAATCGTATCTTTCAGCAGCAGTTCTCCCCCATCCCTCTGTGTATAGATGCCATTCTAGCGCGGCTGGATCTGTTCTATAGACTATTGATAGAGCTTGAGCAAAGTCCATGTACAGTCTCTCGACTATGAATCCTAGCTTCTCTAACTCTTCCGCAAGCATGTTTCCGATCTCTCTTCTTTCATCCTCGACCCTTATTATGAATTTCAGTTTAATGGGTTTGCCGTTGTAAGTCCATTTTCCACCGATAAGTCTTGCTCCCGCCTTTTCCATGTATTGTTCGATTAATCGTTTGGCGTAGTCTGGATCGTAAGTTATTCCCATTCTCTTCAATTCACGAGCAACTACAATATAGTCAAAATCCAATGGGCTTACGTGAGAGTACATCGGAACCGCGAAGCCTCTATAAATTGATCTAGCGATATACTCCCTATCTATCAGGTATTGAATCGCCTTCCTTATCCCTCGAATAGAGAATGGATTAAGAGATCCATCTTTAGCGGGTGCAGGGTTCATTAATATATCTATCATTGTGGATGGAGCCCTGTAAATCTTCAGCTTCTCACTTCCCAGATATTCATATGCAGTAGGAATCTTGAGATTGTAGAGGTATAGGTCAAGATCTCCGCGCTCGATGAGCTTAGGTGCCAGATCTTGTTCACATTTCTTGAAGATTATCCTATTTACGCCCGGCCCACGCTTTTCTTGAAGGAATTTGTATTCTCCATTGATCGGGGTGATGAGAACTATCGAGATTATCAGTAATGTTAGCAGGATTATCTTCAGCCTCATCTCCTCATCCACCTCAACTTAAACAGAAGCATAATCGCCGAGGCTAACGATATCGCCAATAAGATCATCAAAATGTAGGTTAAATGAGTTAACCCCTCCAACTCTTGCTCCAACTTCATTACTCTTTGCTCTAGGTCTTGGTGAGAGCTCATGTTTGCTGTAGTCAATAGTTTCTCGATTTCATCTTTAAGTCCATGAACTTCCCGTAAAACATTCTCATAGTTTTCCTCTAATACCTTGAGTTCTCTTTTTATCGTGTCAACCCCGAATTCTGCGTAAAAGAATCCGCTCGCCTCGTTTCCCGAAATGTCTATCGCCGTTATGCGGTATGATCCTTCCCCAAGCATGGGCATGAATACATCTGCCTTAAATCTTCCATCTTCATCCGTCCTGACCGCTGAGACGTATGCATCTCCAACCTTTATGAAGACTTCTCCATCTGGGATGAAATTCTCCCCTATTAGAGTGATCTTTTGACCAGCTATCCCGGATGGCGGAGAAATTAAGATAGATGGCAATGAGATATGCTTCAGCCTGGCGAAAGCTATCTTCATGTTTGGAGAACCTATTCTTCCAAGCCTAGTATCCGTCCAAGCTATATAGACTTCGTCGTCGGTGGCGGCTATGCTAAAGTAGTCTCCAATGTAATATGGTAAGCCGTAGTTTGGATTTGATGGAGCATCCGTCACCCTAGTGCTAGGAGACCAGCTTTCTCCCCCATTACCTGACTTAATGTAGTAGATATGATATTCAACATCTTTTGGATCAAGTCTCCTATCAGCCCAAGCGACGTTTATCGTCCCATTCGGACTGACAGCGATCATTGGCATGAACTGGTCTCTCGCGGTCTTATCATCATTTAATCTCTTGGATATACTCCAAGTCCTTCCGCCGTCAAGTGATTTATAGAAGAATATATCTGAGTCATCAGGTCCAAATCTTTTAGGCCTCGCGGCGACTACCAAGTAAACCTCGCCATTCGGACCTATATCTATCTGAGGCATCATGGAGACCCATGCTCTAAAGATTGTTGGAGGAAGCTCGTAATCCATTTCGAGAAGTGTGTCTACGCGGACGGGGGATGAGAATGTATCTCCACCATTGGTTGACCAAACTATTGTTGGAGAGAATGATCCTTCCCATGGACCATCTTCAAGTGAATCATAGTATGCGACATATAATCTTCCATCTCTCGCAACCTTAGGATTGGATCCTTGGACGATTCTCCTTCTCTCTTCTCCAACCCAGTAGGAATATGTTGGGCTGACCGACCTGGGTGTACTCCAAGTCCTTCCACCATCGGTTGAGTATACAAGTTTGATTGTGGTGCTGACCATAGGCGCCATAACATATGGGTATTCGGCGATTAAGGGATACTGAATGATAAACTCAGTATAGGTCACATAAATCCTATCTTTATCTAAATCATCTGGATCGGGACCTATCGTAATTCTAGGTCTATCTAAGAACTTTACAATTATCCTATCGCTCAAAGCATAGATATCTCCAGTTGAGACTATTATCGGAGGACTCCAAGAATATCCTCCATCCATGGACTTAGAGACCACTATGCTTGCCTTCTCATCCCCGAATACCACGTTCATGGCCCTAACCCACTTCCATCCAATGGACATATATGCGAAGTAAACTGATCCATTTCTATCAAATGCCAGCGATACATCTGATCCATAATCATCTTTTTGGAGCGGTGGCATGGGATATGGTCCGTCCCAGCTGACTCCACCATCCATGCTAACGTATGCTGAAGGCGAATAGAATCCATAGTCGTTCATTCCAATGACTATGTTATCTGGATTCTTTGGGTTAACCGCTATCCCCGTCTCAGCTTGATACGGTATTTGACCTACATCTCTTGAGATTAAGAGATTTCTACTGAACTTTGGCGAAGGGCTCCTATATGGTATCTTGATCGGTAAACCTCCTTGAGAGGGTGTTAGACTCGACAGCTCAGGCCCTCTTTCATAGATCTTGAAACCTCTCACATGAAGCCAAACAGGGCCTGATAATAGCTCCGCGATTGGATCCAATAATCTGAAGTTCTTTGATGGGATCATTGATCCTCCACGACTTATTGGTTTATCTCCATAGATGGCATAACAATTTGGGATTAAGAGAAGTAAAGTTATCGAGATGAGAATGATGAACTTTCCCCGCATACGGCTCACCTGGAGTTCCTCCGCTTAGATATAAATTAAGATTTTCGGGAAAAAGGAAGTATTGAATGTTTAATGAGGTGTTTTTTAGCTCACCGAAACTATTCAATCATTTGAAAGCTTTTAACTCCTCAATCAACGGTACATAATCGGAGAAAATTTATTATGGGGTTAAAGATAGTCGCTGTGAATGATTAAGAAGAGATTTGATGTCATAGTTGTCGGAGCTGGCCCTGCCGGCGTCTCCGCCGCTAAGTCTGCTGCTGGGGTCGGTGCGAAGACTCTTTTACTTGAGATGAATTGGAGGATCATGGCAGCTAAACCTTGTGGTATGGCTGTAAGTAGGGAAACCTTGAAGACCGCTGGAGTTAAACCGCATCCAAATTTGATTCACAATGAAGCATATGCGATAGTCTATGCGCCGAACATGAAATCCATAAAACTTCATGGGACTGGATATCTCATAAATAAGACGATGCTTTTGCAGGAGATAGCTTGCCAAGCGGCTGAAAGAGGTGCTGAGATCCATGTTGGTGAACGAGTTCTATCGGTTAAACGCATGGATAAATTGATGAAAGTTGAGACGAATAGAGGTGTATACGAGGCATCTATTGTGATCGGGGCCGATGGATATAATTCAACGGTCGCAAAATGTCTTGGAATTAGGGAGAAGTCTGAACCCATTCCAACGATCCAATGCATAATGGCTGGATGTAAGATCGAAGATCCTCACGCAGTCAGATTTTATCTTGGAAACGAGATAGCACCCAAGGGATATGCTTGGATCTTTCCATGGAATGAGAAAGTTACTGAGGTTGGGATAGGTGTTAGAGGGGCTCCGATAAAGCCCTATCTCGATAAATTCATCAAGATGTTCAAGGATGAGCTTGGAAATGCCCAAATAATAGACTATAGGGGTGCTCCGGTTCCAGTTGGAGGAGTGATAAAGGAGTTCATCCAAGATAATGTGATCTTGATAGGGGACGCTGCTGGGATGGTGATCCCATTAACGGGTGGAGGGATACATTCTTCGATCTCTTCTGGTTTAGTTGCAGGTGAAGTCTCCGGGAAAGCGTCCTTGGATGGAGATGTGTCAAAGGAGAGGTTGATGGAGTTCGTTGAGAAGTATAGGCCGTGGCTCACCAGGATTAAGAGAAGCTTAAAGGTTCTCAGAGTTTTAGAGAACTTAAGCGATGAAGATCTGAATTTATTGGCGGAGATCTTAGAAGAGAGGGATATCATCGACTTGGCGAACGGGCTTGAGATCTTAAGGGTTGCCAAGAAATTGCTGGGGCATCCTAGATTGGCCGTTAAATTGGCTAAGCCCCTGCTATCGGGATAAGCTAATATTATGGATCCATGAAACTCATGGAGGGTGGAGGAAGATATCAGAGATAAGTCTACCTAAAATGCTTAAGCTTCCAGAAGAGCTAAAAGCCGTTGATGTATCGGTTGATCCACGTAAAACAGCGGTCATGATAATCGATATGCAGAACGATTTCATAAAGAAGGAGGGCAAACTATATGTTCCGAGATCTGAGGAGTTGATAAAAACGATTAAATCGGTTTTAGATAAGGCTCGTAAAGCGAGTGCAACTATAATCTATACTCAGGATTGGCATCATAGCGACGATCCAGAATTTGAGATTTGGGGAGAACATGCATTAGCTGGTAGTTGGGGCGCGGAGATCGTTGAAGAGCTTGAACCTAAGGAAGGTGAATTCGTTATTAAGAAGCCAAGTTATGATGCCTTCTATGGAACTCCACTGGAACACGTCTTGAAGTATAGAAATATAGAGAGCCTAATCTTGATGGGGGTTTTAGCGAATATCTGTGTGCTACATACGGCTGGAAGTGCGGCCATGAGAGGATATAAATTAATCATTCCAGTAGATTGTATTCTTGCATTGAATCAGTTCGATTATGCCTTATCACTTAGGCAGATGAGCTTCATCTATAAGGCTAAGCTAACCAGATCTGACATGATGAGATTTGGGTGATGAGTGTGGGCGGTGATAGGAAGTTTTACATAGCAAGTGAGGAAGAGATTCTTGAAGGAAAGATCACAGACATATATTTCATGAGGACGAGAGAGGTCTTGGAAAGATCTGGAGAATCTCATCATCGGGTCTATGCGGAAGTCCATAATTATGGTCTTCCAGCTGGATATGATTGGGCGATCTTGGCAGGCGTAGAAGAGGTTGCAAACTTGCTTAAGGGTAAACCGATAAACGTTTACTCAATGGATGAGGGGGAGCTCTTCAGGATGTTTGAACCTGTCTTGGGTATTGAAGGAAGATATGTGGATTTCGGAATTCATGAAGCGGGATTGCTTGGAATCCTAAGACATGCAACTAGCATAGCGACAAAGGCGGCTAGAGTTAAGCTCGCTGGATGGAGTAAGCCCGTCCTCTTCTTCGGAGTTAGAGCGGTTCACCCAGCCATAGCGCCCATGGCAGATAGATATGCGTTTATTGGTGGATGCGATGGGATATCAGGGGTTCTTGGAGCAGAGCTTGCAGGCGTTAAGCCTACAGGAACCATGCCGCATGCATTAATATTGACTATGGGAGATCAAGTTAAGGCTTGGAGGGCATTTGATGAGATAATCTCTAAGGATGTCCCGAGGATCGCGTTATGTGATACACTATCAGATGAGAGGTTCGAGAGCTTGGCCGCAGCAAAAGCTCTTGGGGAAAGACTTTATGGAGTGAGACTCGACACTCCAAGCTCTAGAAGAGGCGATATGAGAAAGATAGTCTTAGAAGTTAGATGGGCGCTGGACTCAGCGGGCTATAAGCATGTCAAGATCTTTGTGAGCGGAGGACTCGACGAGGAGGATATCAAGAGACTCGTGGATGTCGCGGATGGATTCGGGGTGGGGACCTCGATAGCCTTCCCGAAGTCTATTGATCTCGCGATGGATATAGTTGAGGTGGATGGTAAGAGCTTCTCGAAGAGGGGGAAACTCCCAGGTAGGAAGCAGGTCTACAGATGTAAGAATCTCCATGACACGATCACTAAATTCGATGTAAGACTTGAGAAATGCCCGATCTGCGGTGAACCTGTTAAGCCTCTTCTAAAACCTCTAATACTCGACGGCAAAATCGTGAGAGAAATTGAGAAGCCTAGCAGGGTTAGAGAAAGAGTTTTAGAGACCCTTGAGAAGCTACGTACAATTGGAGAATTCGATCCTGAACCCAAGTTCTTCACTCCATAAGATCATTGATGTTGAGGAGGTGGATGAAGATGGTTAAGAAGATCGTTATCTGCATAAGCGGGTTAGCTGCGACGGGTAAAAGCACTTTAGCGAAACATCTCGCAGATTCCCTTAACCTAAGATATGTTTCAGGTGGTGAAGGATTGAAGATGTTGGCAGTTGAGAGGGGCTATAAGTCTGGGGGAAGAGAATGGTGGGAGACCGAGGAAGGGATGAGATTTCTCGAGGAGAGGCTGAGGAACCCCGAGTTCGATAAACTCATCGATCAAAAGCTCATAGAACTCGCGAAGACTGGAAATGTGGTCATCGATAGTTGGATTCTACCATGGCTTTATCGAGATGGATTCAACATCTGGCTTAAAGCTAGACCTGAGGTTAGAGCTAAGCGGATGGCTAAGAGAAGCGGCATAAGCGTGGACGAGGCAAGGAAATTCCTAGAAAAGAGAGATTCTGAGAGCATAGAACTCTATAGAAGGCTTTATGGCGTTGAAGTTGGAAGAGATTTTGAGCCATTCCACCTAATCCTCGATACAAGCGATCTCGATGAATCCGCAGTCTATAGAATCGTCCTCCAAGCGGTTAAGGAATTCTTCAAGCTAAGATGAGCTGGAACCCCATTCAGATGCCACTTTCATCCTAATCAGCTCTTCGAGGCAGTTTTGGCATAGCATTCCACCATAATATCGTTCAACTGTTCTCTCGCTATGAGAGAGCTTATAATCCTTCTCCCTCGGTATTCCATGGATTATGCCACCACATCTAGCACATCTATGAAAGTTCCTCTTCTCATCCTCATAATGTATAACGACCCTTCCACCAGGGGTTCGGACATATTTCCTCTTCCTACTTCTCGTCCTTAACGCTCTTCTTGGCATACCTCTCAACCTCCTCGGGCTTGACTTCAAATATCTTTCCCAAGGGCATTCCGGCCGCTAATAATGCTAGAATATACCAGCCTATGAAGGTTAACTTATTCCCTTGAGATATGAACGGTATTATGAGATCTGAGGG
>Ga0180301_10004355_pt1 | contig 10940 bp, 11 predicted proteins | sample GuaBasSediGuay16_FD_121797 | JGI IMG/M metagenome (GOLD analysis project Ga0180301, IMG submission 121797) | Subseafloor sediment microbial communities from Guaymas Basin, Gulf of California, Mexico - Guay16, Core 4569-2, 12-15 cm | ecosystem: Environmental > Aquatic > Marine > Hydrothermal... | reverse complement strand
GGGCTCCATTTTAAACTTGTTTTTGATTTTACTCTTGGTTTTCTTGATAAATGAGTTTCTTAGATCCTTGTCTCCATTTTGCCTTCCGATATACTTCAAGTTTTTGGGATTCCCCATCTGAACATATTGACAAAAAATTTATATGAAGAAAAACAACCCCTATTTTGGTTGTTTAAATGGGATTCTGCAAAATAAAGGATGTAGAAGTAGACGATATTGATTCTCTGATTAATCTCTGCGTTCCGTCCGAGAGAAGAAATGACAAGTTTTTCATTGAGGGGATAAAAGCCAAAAAGGCTTGGGCAATCGAATCATTAGGGAAATTTGGAAGTATAGCTAAAATCGCATATTTGGACTCAAAGCCAGTAGGCTTAATCCAGTATCAGCCTAAACCTAAAGAGAGACTAATGGAGATAATGTGCATATTTGTTCCCAACAAGCAAGTTCAAAGAAAGGGGACAGGAAAGGCGCTGTTAAACGCATTAATAGAGGATGCGAATAAGCCGAAAGAGTTCTTCGGTAATGAGTCGCCGCTTGCGCTTGTAACGTGGGCATTTAATGTTCCAGGATATTATCCGCAAAACGAGTTCTATCTAAAAATGGGATTCAAAAAGGTACGGGAGGATGATCCCTTCCTGCTCTATTATCCATTGAGAAAGGGGTATGTTTATCAGCCTAAAGAAGAAAGATATAACCCCCAAGAGGAGGATTAGGGGTAAAGCATTAATCTTCTATGGTCCTTCCTGTCCATTCTGCATTTACTTTGCCGAGCAAATTAAAAAGGCAATTAGAGAGGTTGCATCTGAAATTCCAATAAGAATGATAAACATGTTTAGGGAACGAGGAGAGGTTGAAAAGCGCGGGCAAGTTCCATATTGTGCAGTAGACGGTAAACCGATAAAAGCCTTTTTCATGATAAAGAGAACTTCCAAAAAGAAGTGAAAGAAGCAATTAGAGAGGTCTAATTCTCACCGCTTTCTTTCTTCGCTATAACTCTTTCCCTCTCAGAACAGCTTCTCCATATCCCGCTGCGTTTGCAGAGAGCACTATCGAACTATGATTATAGAAAGAAATGACGTTTGAAAATTTAAAGGAAACATTTACATTCTATAAATTGATGATTTTTCATGAAAGTAAGGATCGCAGATATTTCAAAGCAAAATTTAGAAGATATTCCCTCTCCATGTAGAAATTGCATATATTGGGAATTTCCAGAGCTTTTTAGCAGAGTAAGCTGTTCTGAAGCTTTTAATCATAAGAAAAATTGGTTCATTAAAGCCTTGAATAGTTTTGGTGTTTGCGGAAAAATCCTGTATGCAGACTCTATTCCAGTTGCTTATGCCCAGTTTGCACCATACCATATGCTTCCCCAAACCAGAAGCTATAGTAATTATCAGGCAGAAGACGATGTTATTTTTCTCTCATGCCTTTTCATTTGTAAGGCTGAATATCGTAGAATCGGATTAGGATCAAAACTTCTCAAGAATATAATATCCGACTTAAAAATTCGCGGATTTAGCAGAATTGAGACATTTGCCAGAAGAGGTTCAGCAAATAATCCTTCGGGGCCGCTAGAGTTCTATCTAAAACATGACTTTAAGATAAAAGAGGAACTCGATCAGGATTTCATTTTAGTAGCACTCGATCTTAAAAAGTAGATGCAAATATTATTTGTAGATTCTTTTCCTACAGAAGAAAATTTACATATTAAAAAGATCGCACCAAATGTCTAAGTTTATCTCTAAGATTCCTCAAAAGAAATCTATTCAATTAGATGATTTTGTTCATGTAGAAGAAGCATTGAAGGGAAAAGAAGGGCTGAGTTAAGCTAAAACATGTAAGGTTTTATTCTTAAATAGACTAAAGGTCCCCTTTCTTTTGAGAGTCCAAATATTCTTCTAGAAAGCGAATTATAGATGTCTATTGGATCTATCTTAAGCTTTTCTGAATCTGTCCCTGTGTCCCGCAATCGTTTTGCAATCTCTTCTATTATAAGGTTCTCCGCTATGAAGCTCGCCATGCATATCTCCCCGTGACTTATGAGCTTTTTAGTTAAAAGATCCTTCAGTTCCCTTTTAAACTCTGATCTGCTGTAAATTCTCTTTGCTTCTTTGATCCTCTCCATAACGTTTGGAGGGAGCTTAGGTTTCGTATGGAGAAGCCTGACACGTTCCCTCCACTTCTCAAGCCAATTTCCAGCCCAAGACTTCAGAAAAATGTGAAATTCCTCGTTTTTATTATATATGATTCTTTCAAGATTCTCATAAAAACTGCCGTTATTAAAAGACCATTTATGCTTCATCCATTCCTCCAAATCTTTAGAGGCGTATACTACCATCTGATAATCCGCTGAGTAGGGCTCGAATTGGGGAATATATTCCTTAAGCTCCTCAGCGAGCATAGAAATAATTCTTCTTCTAAGGGAGAGGAATCCCATTTGTGGCACTCACGATAGTAAAATAAATGTATGATATAAGATTTAAAGTTGTCTCTTTGCTCATTAATTCATGGAACTATAATGGAAGATCCTCTTTTCTCGGTAAACCGTTTCGTGCGCCCATCCTTGTTAGAGTTCTGGAAGCAACGAAGTTCCCTAAAATTCCACATTCCTTTAGCGTTTTATTGTTTATCATTCCGTACAGAAATCCTGCGCAGAAAGCATCTCCGGCTCCTGTAGAATCAACGACTTTTACCTTAAAGGGTTCGATTAGATGATTTTCTTCGCCGTCTGTCACGTAGCATCCTTGGGCTCCAAGCTTAACGGCGACTATTTTTATCCCTTCTTCTAGCAGAATCTTAGCTCCTTCTCTATAGTCTTTTCCAGTCAGCAGTCTCAATTCGTATCTGTTTGGAAAAAATACTAAGCATCTTTCAATAAGAGGCTTCAGCTCTACTAGTCCCTTACGGGCATAAATCATTCCTGGATCTATAGAAACAGATATGTCTGGAAGGGCTTCTACAAGCTTCCTCTGGGATTGGAAAGAAGTCTCCCCTGCGAATGAGGTGAGATGTAGCAGATCCGCCTGAGAAGCATACTCCAAGTCTATCTCGTGGAATTCTAATGAATCGTTTACTCCCGGGTCAACATAAAGTGCCCGTTCTCCTCTTTCATCAACAAACCCTATCACTACTCCGCTTCTCCCGTACTCTGAGATTATTATGCCATCAGTGTTCACACCTTCATCAATAAAGGCTCTCACTAGCAGCTCGCCTTCCCTGTCTGTAGCTACTTTCCCAATGTATCCCGTCTTTACGCCGAGCCTCGCTAATCCTACGGCAGTATTAGCCGCTGAGCCTCCAGGCGACTCTTTGAAATCTAAAATTTCGCTTTCCTCATCAGCTGACGCTATTTTATTCACCTTATAGAGTTTGTCAACATTGAGAGCTCCGAAACAGATAACATCAAACCTCAAGGAAACAATTCCCTCAAAAAGATCTTATAATCACCTAATTTTCCACCATAATTCCCAGCGGAGATTTTTAGAACTCCATCAACTTTTGAGGCAGCTTCGATTCCTTTCTTCATAGCTCTCTTAACGGCGTCCAGCGTTATCCCATTTATAACAATCTCAGGAATGTAATTTACACCTTCCGGAACCTTCGATTCTTTTCCAAGCCTCTTCTTTAAAGATGGGCAGTAAGGATGATTCGTTGTCGGTCCTATATGTGGAAATTTTGTTTCAATTTTCGATCCAGCGGAACACACATCAAAAGGCGTGACTACGCCCTCTATCTCCCCTATGGCCTCAAGAGCCTTCTTTCCAGCTTCTACAACTGCCCTCTTCGTTTCACACATATACCAGAAGTTTCCGCCTGTTACTCCACGTCCATAACCCAAGTATCGTTCTATCTGGAAATCAGGCACCATTATCGGGACGATTATCATCTCTCGGCCATACAATCTTTCAGTCCATTCGTATCCATCTCCACAGTGACCTATCCGCTCCATTGCGTCAACTTTGCCAATGGGGGCCGGGCATAAATCGAAAACTGCTGTGAAGGGCTTGACAAGAATATCTTGACGTATTCGATAAGAGAATTCCCTATAAAATTTACGGACAGTCTCATCTAAAGGCTTATTCTTATCTAGACCAGTCCAGAACTGAAGAATCGCGCCTAAACGGCCATCTGGAGTCTCATTTTCACTTATGTATCTTTCAACTCCCCCCTCAATTCTGCCGATGACTATGGAAGGAGTAGCAGTCGCTTTTTCCGCTGCTCTTCTAAGCGTCTCTTCATCATCTGCCGTTACCAAAATTCTAAAGTAAAGCCCATCGAAAGCCTCAGCGTAAGTATCTTCAATCTCTACCATTATCCTTATACACCACGTGCACAGATTGTATGACCTGTAATATTTGATAAGATAAGGAGACTGATAGCAATTAGTCTTTCCCCCCGAAACTCTTGTTAAAAAAAGGATGAATATTTAATATTAAGCAGTCTAGAACAGAAAGAGATATGGCTTATATCTTTAAAATATAAACCGTCAGGTGACTGCTAAATATGACTATGTCGCATAGAGAACGATTCTTCAAAGCTGTCGATTTAAAGCAGCCAGACATGGTGCCTATAACGGATTTAGGTTTGGATCCGCCAATCATAGAGGCTATAACAGGTGACAAGCTCGGCGGCTTCAGCCTTATAGCGGGATCAGAGAAGAATCCATGGGAAGTTTCAATCAGAAACAGAATCGCAATGTGTAAGGCTTGTTTGAAGCTTGGTTTTGACGCTATCCCAGCGATAAGTGATTATTCTCTCTGCAGTAAAGCGTACAAGCCGAAGTTCATATCTAAAACCAGATTCATCGATGAGTGGGGAAGAATACTAGACTCTAGAAAGGATACTAAGACGACGTGGTGGATAGGCGGAACTGTAAATACAGAAGAGGACATGAAGGAATATGTACCTCCAGATCCGGAAGCTGAAGGCATGTATGAGATGGTTGAAAAGGTTGTTAAGACGCTGAAAGGCAAGGATGCTGCGGTGATGTGTCAGGGGCATGCAGGGTGGCATATGGCCTTCCAAGTTCGAGGGGGAATAGACAGGTTCATCATAGATATGTATAGACGTCCTAAATTAGCTCGAAGATTCCTTGAAAAGATCGCAGAAACCTGTAGGGGTCTTGTAAAGCTGATGCTTGATGCTGGTGTAGAGGTTGCTTTTATAACTGATGATTATGCTGATAACCGTTCCCCTCTGATGAGTCTGAAGCAGTTCCGAGAATTTGAGCTTCCCAATATAAGAGGCATGGTCAAGCTTGCCGAGAAATACGGCGTTCCCGTGTTGAAGCATACTGATGGAAATATCTATCCGATCTTGGATGATATGATTGAAGCGGGGATACGTGGCATACATCCAATCGAACCAGGAGCCATGGATCTAAAAGATGTTAAGGAACGATATGGAAGTCGAATATGCATCCTAGGCAATGTTGACTGTAGAAGGGTTCTGCCTTTCGGTACTGAGGAAGAGGTTAGACGTGATGTAAGAAGATGTATAGATGCGGCGGCTTATGGTGGAGGATACGTGCTAGCATCAAGCAATTCTCTTCATGCAAACTGTAAGGTAGCAAACATTTACACAATGGTTGATGAAGCCCGTAAATATGGAAGATACCCGCTAAGTCATTCTTCTTAGACTCAAAGATCATAAAATGGAATAATGATTTTTCACTTACTTATGAGTCTTCGAGATAATTCTAGCAGCATTCTCATAAAATATTGCTTTAAGGTCCTTCTCGGTTAATCCCAGCTGAGGGAGAACAATTTGCCAAAAGTGGATGCATCTTTTCATGTTTTCAGGGGTTGTGTCACTTCCGAAAAGTATCTTCGAAGGTTTAATGTCATAGTTAAGTCTCCTCCATAAGGTCTGCGCAATGTAAAACGTATGGCCTCCCGATATGTCGAAGTAAACATTTGGATTATGGAATGACACTATTGCTGCCTCTTCACACCAAGGATGCCCCAAGTGTGCTCCTATCAAAGTTAAATTCTGGAATCTTCTCGCTATTGTTTCTAGATAAATAGGACGCATATTACTTGAAGTTATGCCCTTCTCAGAAGTCTTAACGCCTCTTGCAACAATGCCCGTATGAAAAAGCATAGGCATCCCTTTCTCCTCAATCTTTTCATAAAGAGGAAAATATCCTTCCCAATCGTATGGTCTAAGCGGGGCTATTAGCTTAATCCCTGAGAAACCGTCTGAATATAGGTTCTCAATGGTCTCCGGCGTATCCAAGTCTAAGTCAAGGTAAGCAAAGCCTTTAAGTAAATCCGGATATTCATTCATTGCCTTCTTAACGGTCGTATTGTCAAGTCCTGATCTCGGTAAAGCGCATAGAAAGCACTGCTTTATTTCGTTTTTATCACAAGTCTCGATTAAGGATTCAAGGCCTTCTTTCAGAGGGAAATGAATATGAGCATCTATTATCTGCAACAATGAATCACCTGAATGTTCTTCTATATTTCCTCAAATATCTGTTTATGCCTCTTGAAAAGTGTTTGTGCTGAGAATTAACAGGAGATGATGAGAAAAAGATTAGACACTCCCTTCCTTCTTATAGAATCTTGATTCCTTAAGAAGGATATAAGATGAAAAATGATTTATACGAAAAGCAAACTTTCCCGCATGATTAAAGATGGTTAGAATGAGATTTGCCGTCATTCTTCCAGGAGACATCTACGCTCCTAGAAACCTGACGCTCATGAAACAGCTCGGCTGCAGTGATGTAATAGGTCGTGGTCCCCCTCTTCCCCTAGAATCTGAGGTTTGGGAATATGGGGATATCGTTCAGATGAAGAGACAAGTTGAAAAACACGGATTGAGACTGGAGGTCCTTGAGGATGGTCCTAGAATTGAGAAGATAATCTATAACTTACCTGGACGGGAACAACAGCTGGAGAATTTTTGCAAGTCTCTGGAAAATCTCGGTAAAGCAGGGATAAAGGTCATAAAACCTCAGCATATGCCTCCTGTTCCCAACATGATATGGAGAACCGAGATCGATAAGCCAACGAGGGGCGGAGCTGCCTCCACAGCATTTGATTACGATCTCGTGAAAGACTTCCCACCCACAGTTAAGTATGGCACATATAAAGAAGAAGAGATATGGAAGAATCTTGAATACTTCTTGAAAGGCGTCGTTCCCACGGCTGAAGAGTCCGGAGTAGTCATAACTTTCCATCCTGACGATCCCCCAATCTCCCCGATACAAGGATTCCCAAGGATTCTGAGAAGCATCGAAGCTTTCGATAAGCTACTTGAGTTAGTACCCAGCGAGAATGTCGGTGTATGTTTCTGTCAAGGATGTTTCGCCGAGATGGGTGTCGATGTTCCCATGGCGATTCGTTACTTCGGCAAGAAAAAGAAAATCTTCTTTGCACATTTCAGAAATATTGTTGGATCTGTTCATGAACCCGGAGGATTCCAAGAGATCTTTCATGATGATCCTTCGGGAAGAGTCGACATGTTCGAGGCTATGAAGGCTTACTATGAGGTTGGATTCGAAGGACCTATGAGGCCAGACCACGCGCCGAAGACAATAATCGACGAGATTTACGGCGGACATCCCGGATACTACATGCTAGGCAAGATACTCGGACTCGGATACATGAAGGGCCTCGCAGAGAGCATCGAAAAGATCGGATACTAATGATTGAAAGTGTGGCTTCATTTTCTAGATATATAAAGAAAAATCTTCACGCTTTGAAATGAAAAGTCTAGTCTAATGTTTGATTAGCACTTTTACTTTTAATATATTTTTTAATATAATAATTATTGAGATGAAAACGATTGAGTCTCGAAGAAAAACTATCAAGCCTTAAGAGATACTCTGAAGAGTTAGGGCTAGATCTAACGAAGCCCAATGATAGGTTTAAATGGTTCATCGCATCTATCCTCTTCGCCAAGAGGATATCCGCCGAGATCGCGAAGAAAACGTTCCGCCAGTTTGAGAGTGAAGGACTCACATCTTCTGAGAAAATACTTGAGGCAGGATGGAACAAACTTGTTGAGGTTCTAGATTCTGGAGGATATGTGAGATATGACTTCTCCACAGCTTCAAATCTCTTAGCAATAATGAAGAAGCTAAAAGAGGAATATGGAGATCTAGAAAAGCTTCATGAAAAATCCAGCAGTCCAGTAGACCTGGAGAAGCGTCTAATGGATTTTAAAGGAATTGGTCCAGTAGGCGTCAATATCTTCCTAAGAGAACTGAGAGGAATATGGGGGAAGGCTAAGCCTGCTCCCTCTAGAATTGCTGTTGAAACAGCAAAACGTATCGGACTTGAAAAAATAGAGCTTTATGAGTCTGCTCTTGTACGGCTGAGATTGGAGTATTGTAAGAAACGGAGATGCTTAGAATGCCCTGTTAGAGAAAACTGCAGTTCATTCAAAAAATCTGAAGGCTAATCACTCGGGCACTGAAAATTAAAGGAGCAAAATATGGCTAATGGTTACCTTTCCTCAGCAATCTCTCTTCTATGATCCTCTAAGATCGTCCTGATTTGATGATAAACGGTTAATGCTTCTCTTTTCCTAGCCTTCTTTATAGCCTCCCTCAGACTTTCAGAATTAACATAGGGTAACCCTTCTATCCATTCGATCTTTAAGCCGTCACGATGAATAATGGGGATCATGTATTTTTCGAAAATCTCTAAAGCATTATAGGACATTTGTCCCTTAGTTACAACAACCTTTATTCCTCTTTTCGCTAATTCCTCCGCCGTCGCTGCTCCTCCCCCACTGGGATCAAGAAGCAGAACTGAGTCTCCAGCTTTGATTCCGTAGAGTTGGAAAGCCTTTTGTAGTCCTCTATCTGTGAAGGCCTCAATTGGCTTCAGCATTATCAAGCGTCCTTGGCTTTCAAGTTCCCGAAGTCTTTGCATATCATTGAAGCGACGTTTATACTCCTCAAGCTTCATGGAGTACTCTCTGACCTTCGCTTTGGTTTTTTCCAGCTCATCCATTAGGAGATTGTATTCCCTTTCACGTCTCACTTCGAGAGATTGTTTACTCTTAATCTCTCTAATAGTCTCCCTAAGAGAAAGTATCTCGGCTTCCAAGTTTTTTATTCTAGCCCGGAGCGTCCGATTTGTTTGCCGCAAATTTTTTATCCTCTCCCTCTCTTTAGCCAATCGATCCTGGAGCTCCTCTATCAGACTCTTTAGCCTCTCTTCTTTGGGAACAAGTCTCTTCACCACTACTGGAGCCTTATATTTATCGACTTCTCGAAGATGCTGAACTGCTCGTTTCAGAGAATAGCCTCTAACCACAAGATCTTTCACATCATCAGCTGAAATCTTGATAGATAAGGCTTTTATACGTGCTTCAACATGCTCAAACTTCTTTTCATAATGCTTGTACGCCTTCACAGCTGCAGCTAATGCATCGGCTTCGTGAGTGTTCTTCAACTTAAGTCCATAAAGATCCGCATAGTCCCTTGCAAGCTGCCGCTTCTCATCCGCTCCCATCGAAATTGAGGGTACAAAAAGAACAGCATTCAATTTATGTGAGAGTTGCTCAAGAATCTCCGAAGCAGGGGAGACATCGCTGGAGATAAGTGTCGGCTCCCCCAACTCAGATATCTTCTTAACTATCTCAGGTAAACTCCAACCACGTCTACTTTCAACAAGAATCGGCTGGCCGTCTAATGATAGAACCGCTAGCCCAACAGTTACGCCAGGATCTACCCCCACTATAAGCCTCTTCATATCAGTTTTTAATATTCCACTATGATATATAGGGGTTTCATCGCTTTCTATTCAGAATAATATCGCGGAATCTCTCCGGAATTTTTAATCTATTCTCGACAAGCCTCTTTAATTCAAGAAACTTTCGGTGACTATGCTTAAAAAACATCTTGTAAGCTGAACAGAAGTAGTTATGATTAAATTCTGATGGAATCCAATGTTTAGGGCAGCCAGCATTACAGTATCGAAGCCAACGGCATCCTTTACAGTTAAGGGCAAGCTTACTCTTCCTCTTCTTAAATTCAAGAAACTTTTCGCTTTTTATGATATCCTCTAATGACTGTTCCATCAAGTTTCCCAAGAACCATCTCGGTTCAACAAAGAAGTCACATGCATATACATCCCCATTGAACTCCACCACTACATACTTGCCGCATTCACGGCTAAAGATGCACGAAGGAGACTCTCCAGTTATGTATGAAATTAAAATCTCATCAAAATCCCGAATATAGACTTGCGGTATTCCCGGCGCTACCCATTCATCAAATACTTCACAGAGAAAACGACCATACTCTTCTGGAGTAATCGAATAGCTCGCGATCACCCCTGTTTCTGGGTCCTTTTCAACGCATGGGATAAACTGTAAGTATTGGAATCCTTGATCCAGAAGGAAATAATAAAGATCCTTAGGATGCTTAACGTTACATCGATTTAGAAGGACCAGAATATTGAATTTAACATTAAACCGTCTAAGCCATTCGATACCTTTCATAACTCTCTCATAAGTTGGATTGCCATAACGATCTTTACGATAATAATTGTGAAGTTCAGGAGGCCCATCAAGACTTACTCCCACCAGAAAATCGTATCGCGCAAGAAATTCAGCCCAATTTTTATCGATTAATGTGCCGTTCGTCTGGAGACTATTCTGAATAACTTGTCCCGGAACACTGAAGAGAGACTGATATTTCACGACTTCCTTATAGAAATCTAAACCTGCAAGAGTTGGTTCTCCTCCCTGCCAACAGAATGATGCTTGCTCCCATGAAAGAGCCATAAACTGGGCAATTAGCTCCCGAAGGACCTTAGAGCTCATTCGATGAATCCGCGTTTCTGGATAAAGCTCCTCAGCCTTCGAAGAGTAAAAGCAATACTCACATGCTAAGTTACAATCTGAAGAAACAGGTTTAACAAGAATACTAAAGATACGAGGCGTCAAGTTCATTAAAAGTCTCCAACAGTTCTTTCCTC
>Ga0180301_10004354_pt1 | contig 10941 bp, 9 predicted proteins | sample GuaBasSediGuay16_FD_121797 | JGI IMG/M metagenome (GOLD analysis project Ga0180301, IMG submission 121797) | Subseafloor sediment microbial communities from Guaymas Basin, Gulf of California, Mexico - Guay16, Core 4569-2, 12-15 cm | ecosystem: Environmental > Aquatic > Marine > Hydrothermal... | reverse complement strand
TATGGGTGGGAAGATAGTCTATGTTTACAGCTAAAGTAGTAATCTTACCACCTAATCCTGCTGGGCCAATACCTAAGTTGTTTATCTTCTCTAAGGCCTCTTTTTCCATGGCAGCATATTTCTTATTTTGGTTGTGTATGCCTATTTTGCGGGCAATGGCTTTTTTGGCAATAACCATAGCTTTATCGGCAGTCCCTCCGACTCCTACTCCGATAATGGTAGGAGGACAGGGATTGGGTCCGGCTTTTTTTACAGTTTGAACTATAAAATCAACTACCCCTTTAGCTCCGTGAGCTGCAGTTAGCATCCCCAGGGTACTCATATTTTCACTACCAAATCCTTTGGGCATTACCATAAATTTAATCTTATCTCCGGGGACTATATCGGTATAGATGATAGCGGGGGTGTTGGTCCTGGTGTTCTTTCTTTCAAATACCGGGTCATCTACTACTGATTTTCGGAGGTATCCTTCCTGGTAGGCCTCTTTGACTCCCTGGTTTATAGTTTCGGTAAAGTCACCCTCTGTTATCTGTACCTCCTGTCCTAATTCGATAAAGAGGACGGCTAATCCGGTATCCTGACAGATGGCTATCTCTTCTTTTGAAGCAATTTTATTGTTTTTGATAATCATCTGTAAGACAGATTTGCCTATAGGGGAGGTCTCTTCTTCTAAGGCCTCTTCTAGTCGCTGCATGAGATCTCGGTCAATGTGATAACTGGCTTTAAGGAATAGTTCTTTTACTTTGTCTTTGATTTGAGTTGTATTTATTTGACGCATTGGTTCTACCTGTTTTCTCCTTTCTTAATTTTTATTCATTAATTATTCAAGAAAATACATAGCTAAATTTTATTTAAGATATTACATCTGTAACTTTAATTTTAATGGCTGCTTTGGGTTTGGGGAAACCTCGCTTCATTTCTTCTACTTGTTTGCTTATTTTTTTATAGAGTTCACCTTCTTTTATGATTTCTGCTTTCCCTCGGAGACGCACAAATTTTTTTGTCTCTTTATCCACAGCAACTACCATTATTGCTTCAGGATTATCTAAAATATTTTGTAAAGTGGTTCCGCCAAATATCTCGGCATATACTAACTCTTTGTTATTTAAAACTCTCATAGTACCTTTGGGAGCAACATTAGGTTTGCCTTGTTTATTGACTGTAGCAACCAAACAGAGTTGTTCGTTAATTATTTTCTCTATTTCAGGGATTAGAATTGTCATCAGCCCACCTTCTTTCTATATTTACAATATTTATCTTTTTACAAGATAGCTAAGGGAAAAAAATTTTCTCTTGAAATCCCCTTTTGCTTACTATCAACGATTTTATATATTTCCTTCTAAGTATTCGCTTTTCCGGTACTTCTTTATACAATACAGCTATAAAAATAAAATAAGTGCATACCTATTTTTTTCACTATAAAACAGATATTTAAGAAATATGGGAGAATTATTTACCCCAACATCAGATTTTCTTCATCAGAAGGAACGCAGTGAAGACGGATTGATAATCCGCCTTCACTGCGTAAATCCTATCCTTCTAATAAAAACTTACTCACTTAGTCTGAACCTCTCATATTTATACTATTTAGTGGCCATCTCAATTAGTCTGCTTCCCACATCTCCATGGGATTCTGCCCAGGTTTTCCATATAGGCTCAGCTGTTTTTTTACATTCTGCCGCTACCTCAGGAGACAACTCGTTGAAGACCATACCTGCCTTAATCATCTTTGGTACAAATACTGTTTCATCATCTTGTAAATGCCTACTGCCTTGATTTTCAACCCACCTGTTTCCAGCCTCTAAAAGGAGTATTTGTACATCTTCCGGCAACTTGTTAAACCTATCCGCCATCATAAGTAAAAACATAGGCGTATAATATACATCGGGGGAACTTACTCCATACTTACAAATTTCTTGACAACTTCGACCAACAAAGCTACTGGGACAATGCAATGTTCCATCAAGAACACCTCTCTGCAAAGCAAGATACAATTCGCTAGAGGGCATAAATTCGACTCCAGAACCTATCGTTTTAAGCCACTCACCTGTTTCTTTTGAAGTCGCCCTAATCACCAGACCCTTTAAGTCCTCGAGCTTCGTTATCTGTTTATCCTTTGTGTAAATCCTATAAGGAACTGAGGATACACCGCCTAATATTTTGTATCCATATTCTTGTTCTAATGTTCTGCTCAGTGTTTCATAAATCTCATTACCTGGTTTTCCTGCTTCATTAAAACTCTTCTGACTATCAAATAGAAATGGCAAAAAGTAGTAGTCGATAAGGGGGGAGCCATATGGACAATATACTATATCCGCCGTCCCTGCTGCCAGTCCTACTAACTCCTCGTTGCCCTTTAACAACGTCCCTGAGTTATAATATTTCATTATTACCTTTCCCTCACCGTGCTCGTTAACATAATTGACAAAAGAAGAATCGCTCTCGTATTCTATCTTGTAGCTCGGTGGTACATAGGTAGAATATACTAAATTTATTGATTTTGCTTGAACGGATCCTATCAGACAAGCCACCAACATCCCAACCAGCACCAAGAAAATATATCCTCTTAAATTCTTACTGTTAAACATTTTTTACCTCCTTAATTTTTTTATTAATTTAATATTACCGTTGGACATTACTAAAATGTCATACCCCAAAATCAAGTTCCTGCAATTCTCATTGCTTTATTTACCTCCTTTCTTTTACTATTTCCAGCTTCTCCTCAACACATATTTACTTGTTTTGTTCTATCTAGTCTATTATTTCCCCATTAGTCCTGGCAACCAAGTAGCCAGGGCAGGAAAGTAAATAAATAGAAAGAGGCATGCCAATTCTATAAAGAAATATGGTACAATGCCTTTTATAATTAATCCTAAATCTAGCTCAGGACGTACACTATTTAAGGTGTAGAGATTCAGTCCCAATGGTGGTGTGATGACTGCCATCTCTGTGTTAATAACTACTAATATTCCATACCACAAAGGGTCAAGTCCAAAGCTAAGAATAATCGGTATTACCAACGGCGTAGTAACCAATACTACCGAAGCTGCATCAATTAAACAGCCCAAAAATATCATGACACCCATCATGATCATGACAAACTGTATTCCACTTATCCCCATGGTAACTATCTTTTCTGTCAGAGCTTCCTGAAATCCGATAATATTTAGAAAGCCGGTAAAGATTGAAGCTCCTGCTACCATAATCAAAATGGCTCCGCAGGTAAGGGCAGTATCTTTTAACACTGCTTTAAGCTCCTTCTGCCCTAATCTACGGTAGTAAAAATGACCCAGGAGATAAGACACAACTGCCCCAATTGCCGCTGCTTCTGTAGGAGTGGCAATCCCAGTATAAATACTAACCAGAACTGATAGTATGACTACAATTGCTGGCCAGACACGTCCCAGAGATTTCCACTTATCAGGCCAACTTACTGGTTCTTCAGCGGGGGCTAACTTAGGATTTTTTATAACTCTTATTAGAACATATAGCGCCATCATGCCTCCCAGTATAACGCCAGGAACAATACCACCTGCAAATAATGCCCCTACTGAAACGTTTGCTACTTCCCCATAGAGAATAAACATGAGGCTAGGTGGAATCAGCATAGATAGTGCCCCTGAGGAACAAATTGCTCCGGCACAAAGTTCTTTATTGTATCCCTTTTTTTCTAATTCAGGCATCGCTACTGCCCCAAAGGTTGCCACTGCTGCTATACTTACTCCGCACATGGCACCAAAAAAAATATTGGCTATTATCGTAGCTATAACCAATCCCCCCGGCAGGCCTCTAAGCCACTTACCGAACGTATCGTATAAGTCCTTGCCAATTCCACTAGCAAAAATCAAATTGCCCATGAGAATAAACAATGGTGCCGCCATTAGAGAAAAAGAATTCAATGAGCCGAACATCCTTTGTGCCACCATGGCAATACCTGCATTGCCGGAAAAAATGTAAAGACCCCCTAAACCTATACCACCCAAGGCAAAAAAAATAGGGCATCCAAGTAAGACCAAAATAATTAATGCAGCAAAAACAATTACTCCTATAAATAAAACGCTCATAAAAATAACTCCTTAATTTTTTTAGGATAGAACAGTTTCCTAATATGTTCTCTAATTTCTATCAGAAGATGCATAGTCATTATAGCCATGGAAACTGGTATTATACTGTAAGGTATAAATAGAGGCGTGTGGAGAATACCCTCCCTGAAAAGCTTAAATCGGTATGCATTAGCAACCATTTTTACTCCCTCATAAGTAGTTACAAAACAAAAAACCAGCATTACTAGTAAATAAAATAACTCCGCTCTTGACTGAGCAGTTGGTGATATTTTATCAAGTAATAAATTTATTCTTATCATTCTCTTCTCCCGCAATACTTCAGGCATAGCGATAAGCGATAGAAAGACCAACAAGTACCCATCTATCTCTGTCACCCAGAAAGTGGGTGCTTTAAATATATATCTCATTATGACATGGTACGCAGTAATCAATGTCATTGTAATTAAAACAAACTCAGAAGCCTTCCTTAAACCCTTAGTAAAATGTGCAAATCCTTTTACAAAACTATCTATAATTGCCATTTTCCTACCTCCTTTTTATTTTTCAGATTTTCTACCTTTGTAGATAGAGAAAAAATTATGACAAGATTATCAAAAGGGATTACTTGATGATACGTTACTCTTGAAATGAATTATTCCAGAATAAATAGAACTAAAAATGTTTTTTTGCCCTCCTATACGGCATTCAATTTTTATATTTAATTTTCACAAAGAACACATAGAATTAAATTTGCTGGTTAGGTAAAATATATTTTCATTTTACAACTAAATTATCGGGATATAACCTTAATTGGGAGTTATTTTAGCTAATTCTTCTGCTTTCTCTAAAGAATTAAACCCCAAAGCAGCCATTAGGTCTAAATAAATATCTTCTACCATATTGATTCCCTTATTCTTATATTCCATAATATCGTGGTGAAGCAACTTTAAGGTTTCAGAAGAGTAGGTCTCAAGCTCTGACCTTAAATAATTTTTAAAAGATACGATACCATTCATTGTATGTTCTGCTGATTCATTTAGTGGTCTTCCCATCTGAGAAATAAGGTTTGGATATTTGGCATATATCTCCTTTAGCCATTCGAATTGAATATTCGTGATCTCTTCAACAAGGGGGTCAAGATTCAAACACTCAATTAAATTATCCATGCGAGCATATTTTAATGTCATTAAGTTTTTGCCTTCCTTCCCAAAATTAAGAAGATCGTTATAATAGCTTTGAAGCGTCTCTTCCGACCAATCCGCAAATTGGGCTCCTCTTATTATACGAAATAGTTTCGGATTATCCTGGCATGGAGGACGCTTTTTGACTGGAACTTCTTCAAGCATCTCTATCTCAATATCGAGTATGCTGCTCCTTAATTCTTCTCTGTTAGACATTACCACATCCCCCCTATCGTACATTTTGTCCTGTAAGGTTTTACTATCTCCAAAAGCCTACTTAGATGTTCACCTGATTGCTTTGGAACTCCCTTATATACCCACTCTACACCAAGAGCCTCATATTTCGACACAGGGAAAATATTAAAGGGTAACAAATCTATTCCTATTATTCGCTCCAGTGGAGCAATAAATTCCGCTGTTTTGCAAATGTTCTCTTCATCATCATTGAATCCGGGGATCAATGGCACTCGCACCACAATGTCACCTTTAAAATCTTTATTTAACTTTTTGAAATTTTCCAGGATTAATTCGTTGGGCACACCTGTCCCTTCTTTATGCTTTTCACTATTCATATGCTTAATATCAGTTAGAATAAGATTACAATATCTGGCTATTTTCCACAAGTTTTCATAACTACCATATAAAGATGTTTCAATTGCGGTATGTATATTACCATTTTTGCAAAGTTCAAGTACCTCGGCTGAAAAATCCGGCAAGTGTAATGGGTCTCCACCAGTAAGAGTTATACCACCTCCGGAATTAGTATAGAAAATTTTATATTTCGCCAACTGCTTATAAAGCTCTTCAGCAGTGATTTCATAACCAACTACCCGTAAAGCGTTGGTTGGACAAGCTTCCACACATTTGCTACAGTCAACACCTAAACATTTTTCCTTATCAATTCTATTAATATCCAATTCTAAATTTATAGCATTAACAGGGCAAACATCTTTACATTTACCACATCCTTTACAAAGCGACTTATGAAACCATATCTCAGGCTCAAACTTTATAAGCTCAGGATTTTGACACCATTTACAATGCAAGACACAACCCTTTAGAAACACAAGCGCTCTTGCTCCCGGACCATCATGGACTGCGTATTCATCCACAGCCTTAATTATTGCTGTATTCGACATAAACTTCCCCTCTACTATTATTTTATTATATTAAGAGGGGAAAACAAGTACTATCCTGTTTTCCCCTCTTCTCTTATATATTTTCTTTAAATACTTTGCTCCACTCTAGACATCACTGCTTCCTGCACAAATTTGGGTAAACCGGTAAAGAAAGCGTTGTAGCCTGATACTCTCACGGTAAGATAAGGATATTTCTCTGGTTGCTTCTGGGCATCTTTCAACATCTCATTTGAGACAAAGTTAAATTGCACCTGATTCTGGCCTTCTTGCAGCGCAGTCAAGCAAAAATCAGTAAATTTATCCAGACCAACATCACCTTCTACCGAGCCATAATCAAGCCTTTGATTGTAGATATAGGCTCTACATTTCTGTTGATCAACCTTTAAAGCAGATCTAAGTCTTGCCCAGGCACCGGATTTATCGAATTCGGGATGAGGATTAATTCCTCCATCACACAGTTGATCACCGCGCTTCCTCCCATTAGGAAGAGCACCCATATAGGGGGCAGACTGCCACGTCCGGCTTACAGGAAGCTGATTGGGAAAAATAGGATAACCTTTTCTATCCTTGGTCTTTGTCCTATGTATCCAATAAACATCATTGGTTGCCCTCACCATTACATCATCGGCATAATCATCATCATTACCAAACTTAGGAGCATTTCTGAAATCCTGCCTCATATCCTCATAACCTTCCCAGTCAGCCTTCAATGCCTTTAGGAGCTGCTCCATGGTATATTTCTTCTTATCATAAATCCAATATTTTACACCGATAAGACTATCTATTTCATCCACCCAACCTACCAAGCTCTGGAAGCTATATCTTGCTATGGTAGGATCATTAAGTGCATCTTTACCTGATTCCATACAGGATTTATATAACATGCTGACAAATGGTCTTCGGATAACACTTTCCATCTCCTCAAGAATCATATTTCGGAAATAGTTCTCTTTAGTTATAATCCATTCATACTGCCTAAGCCAGGCTTTATAATATTCTTCAAAGTCCTTGAATTTAGTTGGGTCTCCAGTCTCAATCGACCTAACCCACTCAAAACCTGGCTCCGGATCCCTACCATTAAACAGGGTGAACTCAGAGGTCTTTTCGATCTCAGCATAAGCAACATCTCTCCTGACAACTCCTTTGGAATTAATAGTACTTCCCGGAGTATTACATCCTATAATTCCCCATTCCCTCGCTTCCTCTAAAGTCAACTCTCCAGGATACATATCCAGAAGACTCGGTATGGCAACCAGATCATTCCTGAGGGAAGGAAGTCCTAATCCTGTCCTGGCTACCTCGCAAACTCTTTTAAGATCATCCTTTTTAGTTCCGGGGAACCACCTGAACTTAAGGTCAGGGAAATGTAATCTATATCCATCCCAAACATCCAGCATTAAACGAGTTAACTCATTTGTAGCATCCTTGCCATACCTATCCTGACCACCAATCGTCCAGACTGAATAGTCTCTTGTTCCCTGTCCTGATTTTCCCATACTGCCGAATCTTCCACTAAAACCAGCTGTTTCGTGGTACTTAGCTGCCCAACAAGCCAGTAATTCACCTGCTTCGACTCTACTGAGCTTTTTATCCTCTAATACATCCTTTTTAAACCAGGGATAAAAACTTCTATCCTGTTTGAATGCCCCAGTGTGACAAACAGCCTCGACAGCATAATAAACACAAAAAACAGACCAATATAACTGTAAAGCTTCCCAGAAGGTACGGGGCACATTCTCAGCAACCCAATCACAATTCTTTGCTGCCTGCTCTGCTATTTTTTTTGACTTCTCATCTGGCATCTGAGGAGCAGCTTTCCTCGCCGCCTCAGCAAGTCTTTTTATCCATCTTACAACTGCCTCAGTAACCTGAATACTGGCTTTAGCATTGTCAATTTTCTCTTTTATCTCTTCAACTTTCTTGTAATCGGCAGTGTCTTCCCTTTCCACAAGCTCAAGCTCCTTCTCATATTGCTCCAGCTTCTCGCTTTTCATTTCTATTAGTTTTCTCAAGCCAATATGTAAGTACCAATCATGATCAGGATTGGCACGCTGACCTGAAGCCGTCATTGATTCCCAATATCTACCAGGAGCCTCAGGGCAAAAATACATATGTCTTTCAAACTCTGACATCTTTTTCGAAGCCATCTCAGTTGGACAATATTTGGGAGCTATCTCTTTTTGGATATCATCAAACTGTTCCTTGGTCATCTTCTTTTTTTTACCGTCTTTCCAGTACCAAATCTTATCCTCTGCAGTATCAAATGCCTCAGCTATATTACCCCATGCCTCATTCATTGGATCAAATAAAATAGCATGTTGATCATTGGCTAACAAGCCAATAATCATCTCGTATGGTCTGATTACAATATTCTGCTGATCGAGAATTCTCTCAGTTACCGTGGCAGAGTAAGCCGCCCTAGACAAGCCTAAATTCTCATCAAGCACTTCCTTCATTACCATAGATTTTGTCATGTCTATATACGCTTCATGATCGCTGTAATATTCAGGTGCTGCTACTTGCACCTTATCCGCAACAGACCACCTGAACTTCCACATCTCCGGGGTAACAACAGACCATCCCTTACTTGTGGGCTGCCCAGATTTACCTAACTCTACCCCTGCTTCTTTCGGATCCCATATATATTCCTTCTCTTTTACCTGTACTTTTGACATTTTTTTGTCTCCTTTTTCTTTTTTTAATCTCTCTTTAAAATGTAGGTTTTAAAATTTTAAACCTTCAAACCTTTTAATCTCTTTTAGGGTCTAATTCCCCGCAGCTTGCTGCGATAAGATAGAAACAGACCTGATTGGAGATACCCCGCCAGCTTGCTGCGGGGTAGTTCATTTAATTTAAGTCTCTTCTACATTTTTTAAACCTTCTTTCCAACATTTTTATTAATTTTATTTTTAATAATAGAACTAATTTATCACCCCTTTTCTCTTTTTTCTCTTTTTTTATTTATATCCTTGATTCTTTAGCAATTTATTAGCTTAATAATTAACTTGACATTGTCAAGCACCCGAATTGCTTTTTCTTCTTCTTACTACCCCACTAAAGTTTACACTAACAATTGCTTTTGTTAGTTATATTTCAAAAGTGCACTTCCCAGAACCATCATTAATACAATTTCTCTGTATTTCCATAATTAATGGAATTTTTGCCATTTGTCATCTCCTGATTATACCTATTACATATTTTAATATTATATTAATATGTGAATGGCGTTCACGTTATAATCTTAAAAAAATAACCTTCTATTTTAATTTTGCGTCAACGAGTCGGTAATTAGCTTAATATTATAATTCATATTATTACCATTTCCAATTTAGAAAACCTAGTTGAAAAGAAATCTCTTTGGCAGCACCTAAAATTTTTGGTATTAAATTTTTATTATAACGGAAGGTCGGTCCACCAACTGATATAACTGCTACTATTCCGCTGTAATTATCGAAAATAGGTGCACCTATACCTCTCACCCCGGTAAATACTTCCTCATTGCTAACAGAATATCCTTTCTCCCTCACTGTTTTTATCTCTTCTCGTAATTTAGTAAAATCTATTTTGTGTATATTTATTAACTTTTCTCTTTCTTTATCTGGTAAAAAAGCTAAATACAGCTTTGCTGAACATCCTTTATATAACGGTAGTTCTGTTCCAAGATCTAATGTAAATTGTATAGGACTTGCTCCGTTAAATTTTTCTATAACTATATTTTTATTACCAATAATTTGAGTTAACATTGTTGTTTCTCCAAGCTCTTTTGATAGTTTTTTTAATACTGGCCTACTAATTTTGATCAGTTCTATGTTAGCAAAATGTTTTAAAGCCAAAATTAGTAGTTCATTACCATAAAGATACAATTTTTTTTTCTCGTCTTTTTTAACTAACCCTTCGTCTACTAAGGTGCTTAAAATTTCAAATACCACACTTTTCGCTAACCCTAAATGAGAGGCAAGTTCAGTTATCCCCCAACCCTTTGGTCTTTGAGCAAAACATTTTAATACTTGTGCTGTTCTTCTTACAATAATATTTTTTCTTTTTTCAGCCACCTTTTACACCCTTTTGTGAACACCTTTCACAAATTATTTTATCAAAGTTATTTTCTCTTGTCAAATATTTTTTTGTTTTTTTGTTTTTTTTCGATAAGCCTCTGTAAGCCTTATTTTTAACTGCTTTTCTTAATAAGAGGGGGTGTTTAAAATTCTTATTTCTTTTTTTTACAAAGCATGCCTTTATAAAAAGAAGAAAAGTCTTCTGTGGAAATAAAAAATATAAAAAAGAGAAGAATAGATAGTTAAGAATTCGTTGTTTATTCATTCGGATAGTTTATGGATAAAGATACCGCTGCGTAATTTTGGTTCAAACCAGGTCGATTTAGGAGGCATTAGTTTTTCTGCATCAGCTACTTTCATCAATTCTTCTATAGAAGTGGGATGCAGGGAAAAAGCTACTTTCATCCCTGCCTTTACTCTTTTTTCTAATTCCTCCAATCCTCTTATTCCCCCTACAAATTCTATTCTCTGGTCTGTTCGGGGATCTTTAATGCCCAAAATAGGGGTGAGCAGATTATTTTGT
>Ga0180301_10004353_pt1 | contig 10942 bp, 17 predicted proteins | sample GuaBasSediGuay16_FD_121797 | JGI IMG/M metagenome (GOLD analysis project Ga0180301, IMG submission 121797) | Subseafloor sediment microbial communities from Guaymas Basin, Gulf of California, Mexico - Guay16, Core 4569-2, 12-15 cm | ecosystem: Environmental > Aquatic > Marine > Hydrothermal... | reverse complement strand
TAGCTAACGCTAGATTTAGGGTGATCTATTGCGCCAGCTACGTCGCGCATTTTTTTCTTTATTTTTTTAGAATTTATATGTTTCTCCCAGCACTAAAGTGCTGGGCAGCCTTGGGTATTGTAGCGCAACGTTGGGCGAAGCCCAAAAATTCAAAGTTTTCTGGCAGCCGTCAATTGAAAAGATTTAAATATTTCATAATAATTAACTTTATTATGCCTTCAGATATTACCCAATACAATGTTAAAAAGAATGATCTGGTTTTGATGATTCAAAAAAGCCAATTAGATAGTTCACTAACAGGACTAATGTTTCTATATGAAGGTAAAGATGGTTTACTTGTAATTGGAAAAAGAGCAATTGAATTGAAGCCACCAATTAATTTTGGTTGCTTAGAAATGCCCTCTCCTAAACGACTTGAAACTGAACAGGAAGATGGGTATTTTAGATTTCCATCAACAGCAGAAGAAATATATATTGGCTTAGAAGAAGTTAAAAATGGTTTATTATCACATCCAGAATTTGAGGCATATGGCGCTGTTGCAGATTATTATGGAAGATTGCAACCAAAATTAAGCAGATTTCATAATTAAACTTGTTCTCAAGGCCAGAAAATTGAAACTAACATCCCAGCGTTAAGCGAAGTTTGCGAAGTTCCCTCTGAGAATTTCCCTCGTGAGTGAAGACCACCCAAGAACAATGGATTTAAGCCCCAGAAAACCGAAAGGTTTATATATAAGTATATACATATATCTATATAATTTTATATAAATATGATTAAAAATGCAAAAACTAGAAATTATTCATTATCCAAACTTGAAGACTGTATTAATGGTAGAAGAGGTTCTAAAGAAAGCTAAGACTCTTATGACTAGAGAACAGCTAAAAAAGAAACTACCTACCAAAATAATGCATCAAACTTTGAATGTTATTTTAAAATATCTAGAAGATAGCGGAAAAATAATAGATGGGAGAAAAGGCATATTATGGATATATAACCCAAGCCCAAAACTAGATAAAGCAATAAAAGAGGGAATTGAAATATAATGTTTAAAGGAAAGCCTACAAAGGTAATTATTACTGGAAAAGCGAAAGAAGAATTTGATGATTTAAACAAAGTTGTTGGAGATGAAATCGCTAAAGGTATTACAAGCAGCGATCATCAAACATTACTCAATTCTATTAAGCAAAAGATTGAATTATTAAGAGATAATCCAGAATATGGAGTTCACATACCTAAGGATAGAATTCCTAAAGAATATATCAGAGATTATGATGTAAACAATTTATGGAAAGTCAATCTTTCTGGGGCTTGGAGAATGATTTATACTATAAGAGGGACTGAAGTAGAAATTATTTCTTTAATATTAGATATAATGAATCATAGAGATTATAATAAAAAGTTTGGTTATAAGAAGAAGTAGGTTTTCTGGGGCTTACTAAATTAGAAAATTCTTAGGTGGTCGGAGCGAACAGAGCTGGAAATTCTCGAGCTGGAACGAGCAAATTTGGGAAACCGAAATAAAGCGATTACAAAGCTCGGGCAAGACCCAGCACTAAAGTGCTGGGTATTAATCTTGCCCTCGCTAAAAGGCTTTTAAAGTGGCTTGTTTTCTTTCAAGATAATCAAAATCCCATTTGTTGCTGTTAGCTATGTAATGCTCTATAACATCTGCCTTTACACTTCCTACTGATCTATAGAATTTTCCAGGGCTCCATAAATGGGGTTTTCTTTTTCCATCTAAACTAAAAAAGGCTTTCCATCTTGTGCATTTTTTAAAGAATATTCTTGCACTTGCTCCTTTGATTAGCTGGAAAGCCTTGCTTATTGAGATATTTGTTGGCATACCAACAAACATGTGGATATGATCAGGCATTATTTTCATTTCATGGATCTTGATATTGTGTTTTTTAGCTACTTGCTTAATAGCGTTTTCGCAAACTGTTTTTGAGTATGGGTGTCTGAAAACAGACACATTGTATTTTGACCTGAAAACAAAGTGATATGCACTCTGTCCTACACTTCTATTGTTATGTTCAAGTTCTACCATTTATATCGCCTCCTTTTCCGAAAAGTTTTTATTTATTGGCGATATAGCTAACGCAAGATTTAGGGTGATCTATTGCGCCAGCTACGTCGCGCATTTTTTTCTTTATTTTTTTAGAATTTATACGTTTCTCCCAGCACTAAAGTGCTGGGCAGCCTTGGGTATTGTAGCGCAACGATGCCGAAGGCAAAAAATCAGAGTTTTGGAACCCGAGTGTTAATGATTTTCTAGGCGGGACTTTTATTATAGTAACTTATAAGTGGTAAATAACCAAAAGGTTTATAAATACAAAATTTACTCTAAATATTATGGGTAATCAAAATTTATATTTGGTGGGAACAGTACATATTGATTTAGATGGTAGAGAAAGGTTAGACACCCTGTTAGATAGACTTTCTCCATCAGTTGTTGCTCTTGAATTTCATAAAGATAGAGAAAATATGCAATCATTGAGAAAATCCCCTGAAGAAGAACAAAAAGAGATTAATGATATGCTTGATGAATCTGGATTGGATTTGAATTCAAAACAAAGAGCAACACTAATTGAAGTTGGACATAGAATCAATGATGTAATGGGTTACGAGTTTAAATCTTCAAGAGATTATACGCAAAGAAATCCTGCTTCGAGATTGGAATACATTGATATTTCTGTTTTTGCGAATGGTAAAGAAGAATTTGCCAAAGGTTATGTTGAAGCAATGAAAGGGGTATTTAAACAAATTGCAGAAGTTCCTGAATTAGCTCAGCCATTGCTTGAATCTTTAGATGGTGGAATTGAAGTATATAAAGAACATCTAAGAGGGGGTGTTCAGCAGATATATCAAAATGCTGAAGCAATGGCAGAATTGTTTGAAATGATAAAGGATCCTGAATCATTTGAAATGATGAAAAGTGTGATGCCACCTCAAGCAGTTCAAGCTTTAGAGCAAATTTATAACCCTCAAAGAGATGAATCAATGGCAGGAAGAGTTAGAGAATTATATAACGAAAATAGCAAATTAGTTGCTGTTGTCGGATTAGGGCATGTAGTAGGATTAAAAACAAAACTTGAAGATTTAGAGCCAAGAGTTATGACTCTTGCAGAATATGATTCTATTTAAAAGTCCCGCCTATTTTTCTAATGAATCTATTTTTTCTTGTGAGCGAGGGTTCCAAAATTGAAACTAACATCGCGCGCTGTTAAGTCCTTTTTCTGAAAGAAAAAGTCGAGAATTGCGAAGCAATTCGGAGAAGTCGAGGTCGGCGGGTATTCACCAACCACATTTTCTATTTAATGCATCACAATTTATTGTTAGACTTCCAAAAGTTAAATTTTCCTGATTTTGACACATATTTTTAACAGTATTATCATTGCAAGGATAATTACAATCAAGCTGTACATTTCCTGAACCCTCAGTGTATGGTACACCAAAACATTTTTTCTCACCAATTGATAAACCATAACAAATATCAGAGTAGGAATCTATAACGGTATGTCTAACTTTAAATCCAAAACATGATTTCTCGTAATAGTGCAAACCAACGCCAGGACAAACAGGGCCACATAAAGGTCCACCCACATTTTTTGGGAAAAAGAAAGCAACTAAAGATATTATGACAATTGTAATTATCAAAGTATATTTTCTTTGCATATGCAATTATTAAAATTAAAATTATTTAAATAACTTTTGTTTTCTTGTGAGGAAACTAACATTTGCGATCGCTGCTAGCAGACCCGAGCGAAGTGAGAACCTGCAAGGCGTGGCAAAATTTCTGAAAGAAATTTTGAGTGCCAAAGCCAGCCGATAAATTAATAAATAAACATTAATTCTAATTAAAAAGATGACAGAATATGATCCTTTTTTGGAAATAAAAAGATCAAAAGAAGAAGCTAGAATTTTTTTCAGAGAAATTCAAAGCAGTTTTCTTGAAGAACTAACAGACGAAGAGATAAAAAAAAAGGAGAGAAGAATGTGCTAGGGAAGGACATAAAGAACTTCTTATTTCAGAAGATTCAATATTCTATCGACCAAATAGGCTTCGTCCAACAACTTGGAGAAATTTCTGTAAATATTGTGAAGAAGAATATCCTGTTCTTGTTCCTGCATTAGATGATACTTCTATATTGTATAAAAGAGTGGATATTTAGGCTGGCTTTGGCATTACGCCTAACATCCGCGAATCGCTGTTATGTTCTCCGCCAGTTACAGCGACCGAAGGCTACACAAGATAAATATAAAGCCCAGAGAACCTATTTGTAAACATCTTTACGATGTTTTATCCCAATAACAAATATCATAAGTTCATTATTCATGATATTAAGAATAACCCTGTACTTTCCAACTCTTAATCTATAATAAGGGCTATCTACAAGTTTCTTAACATAAGAATGAGGTCTAACCCTGCACCTATTTATTGTAGCAATAATCCTAGATTGAGCTGCTTTATCTAATCTCTTTAATTGTTTTAAAGATAGATCAGAAAATGTAACAGAATACATTATAATCTAAGCTCCTGTTTAACTTCTTTAAGAGTATGGACCTTTCCCTGCTTAAATTCTTCTTCTGCTTGTTTTATCTCCTTTTTTGTTTCTTCAGATAGAACCATTGTATCTTCCAATAGATCCCAAATTATCTCTTCATAACTCTCTTTATCATACATTTTCCGAGTCTTTAATTCTTTCAATAAATTCTCACTTATTTGTATTGTTGTTGCCATAGTAACTATATAACTGGCTATAATATATAAACCTTTCGGTTTTCTGGGGCTTTACAGAGATGAGTTTTATTATATCAATTTCTGCGGAGCAGACTATTTTTAAGGGGGGTGTGCGTTATCCAATATTAACTATCTAATAGTAACATTTATATAACTATGACTTTCTTTTTATTCTATGGACTATTATATCCAAAATCCAGACAGATTAGAAGGACAACCAAAAAGAACAATTGCGGATTATGTAGAGCAAAATGGGATTTTGGTTCCTCGTAGATTTGATTCTTTAGTAGAAGCAAGAAGATCTCACAGAGGAATTTTATTGCGGAGTGAACATCCACAAGAATATGGTGGAGTTTCTGGATTATTAGATAGTTTTAGATTATCTTCTTCGCATTTTGCAGTAAGAGGTTCAACTGATGTTGAAGAAGTAAAACAAAGATATTTTGAAAAAGAAGATAATACAATTAGAACTCCAAAATATAAACAATATTGTAAATTCTTAGGTTTAGACGAAGATGAATTTAAACAACAAGTTTCTTTTTCTATTTGGGAAGCATTAAGCGGAACGAATAGAACAGTAATTGCCGATTCTGCAATTCCAAACAGATACCATATCATGACTTTTCGTGATAAGAAAGGAGATTATCTGTTTAATTATGCAATTGTTGAAGATGGAGAATTAGCACAAGAATTTGTCATGCCTCTTCCAGAAGAAATTAAAGATGGATTAGGAGATTTAGTGAGAGTTTATGAAGAGGTAAGAAATCTTGATAGATTTGATCCAAATCATTGTCCGATTATGGAATTTCAAACACATAATGGAAGAAATTATTTTCTTCAATATCATAGAGCAAGAGACTTTTCACCATCAACATTCACATTAGAAAGAGATTTACAAGATGGTGAAATTGAAGTTCCATTTGTACGAGGAGCAACATCAAAAGATGGAATGGATTGTAAAGTAACTGTGTATTATGCTGGACAATCTACATGGGACTTTAATCCAGATGTTGAAGATGGCTCTTATGATTTGCATTATAATTTTATATTTTCTGAATTAAGAGTTAGAGATAGAAAAGTGCAAATGATAGCAAGTAAATATTTTAAATTTGATTTGATGAAAATTGTTGTAAACCATTTGCCAAGGTCAAAATTATTTAAACCTCAAGTTTCCATAATTCATAATATTAAAGATGTTATGAATGAAGAAAACGTTTCTGATTTTTATGAAAGAACAAAGGAAAGAAGAAACGCTTATGTAGATTTGCATATTGTTTCTGATGGAAGAAGGGCATTTGTAAGAAGAATATAATTTGTTATGAAAAGCAAAAGACTAGCAGACGGTTATAGAAAATTCTTTCAGTTTATGTGGGATCATTGTGCAGAGGAATAATTTTTCTTCCCACATTTTGCTTTTTAGACAAATCCTCAATTGCCAACTAACAATCGCGATCGCTGTTAAGTCCTGCGAGGGCGTTAGCCCGAGAGTGGAACGTGGTCGACTGAGCGAAGCGAAGGAGAAGTCAGTTTCGGGGCGACTTTTTATATTTTAGCAAAATTTTGTCTAATTCTTTTATGAGTGATTTTCTCCAACCATGCTCTAATTGTGTTTTAATAAATTTGACCAAAAATTTCTCTTCCTTTGTTAATTTCATCTTTTCAAGTTGTTTAACCTTTCCCAAAATCTCATAATCTTCATCAGTTGATAGAACATATTTTTTCTCTTCTGCTTTAGTCACAGAAATTTTTTTAGTCAGTTTTTGTTTTCTTTCCTTAAGCAGTTTAAGATAATCTTTATCTTTCAACAAAATTTTGCGTAGTTCGTCTCCTTTATATCCTTGACTTATATAGAAATCTTCTATTCTTTGTAATGATTTTTTCATACTATTAATTATTGTTGCGAAGATTATAAATTTTTCTTTTTTGGAGCCCCGAAACTGATTGGACTTAACATCAGCGCTTGTTAAACTCTTTTGCCCTACGAAGTGTGGGAAAATTGCGTCCGAAAAGTAAATTTGAGTTCTATCAATCCGAGCGTTAGCGAGTGTAAAATTTAATTTCCCGCCCGATAAAAAGAATAAAGAAAAAATTAGTTAATGTTCATCTTTTCAAAGATGCTAAAGCATTATTAACATCTCGGGCTGAATAGCCTTTGGATATAAGGAAATCTTTGATTTGTTTTTCAGTATACCCTATTCTTAAATATTGGTCAATATAGTTAGCAAGTTGTTGAACAGATTGCTGTTTCGGAGTCATTTCTGGTGATGGTTGTTTCATTAATAAGTAATGAGTGAGCTCATCTCTCATATCTTTGGTTATGCTCATTGGTAATCTAATTGCTGTATAGAATATTGTAAAGTAAATTACTTTTGTAGATTCAACAATTTTTCTTATAATTGCTCCAATAATGAATACAATATAAAATACAATGAATACAGGAATCCATGAGAAAGAAAATCCTCCTATTGTCCATACCGTATTAGGAGAAACTGGAACAAGCAAATGACCAATTCCTACACCAATAGCAAGAGTAAGTAAATAGATTGGGAATAACACTGTTCCAATAACATTTCCAACAAAATCAATTCCAAAAACACCAACTAATGTAGCAGGAACATTATTTTTTAATGATTTTATTTCTGGGACAATTTGCTTTAATGGTTTTTGTTCAACAACAACTGCTGGAATCATGTAATGACTTAACAAATCCCAGATTTCCCGAAGAGCTGCCAAAAAGAGATTTATTAGAAGAGCGCCTATTCCGCCCTTTCTGCTTCTTTGGCTACCAACATATTTCATTAAAATTTCTATTAAGGCAATTTTTCTTAAATTAGATTTTTGTAATTTAGTATGGCTGTGAGCATCTTTATAACTAATGTCTTTTCCAGTGATAGTATTATAAACTATCCAGCTTTGGTCTGCTTTTTGCCTGATATAATAGAAAAATTTGAACGGTGTTAATATGAAAATAAGAATCAATAAAATAAGTATGCCCCAACCAACATACCGACCAGTAAAAAATGGGAGCAATGAACCAAAAAACAAGGTGGTAAGAATAATGGAAAGGATTACCATATGAACAGTTGGTTTGATTATATCTGTATCTTTTCCAATAACTTTAAATGAATTTTTTAGTAAAAATCCTGTATCTTTTAATCTGTCTGTAAATGGTTTTTTTGTGAATCTTTCAAACATTTTGATTACCCCTGTTTTTTTACTTTTAATGTTATATCATTAATTTTGTTTCTGTTACCTTCTTTGGTAACTGTTAATTTAAAATTACCATTTTCTTGTTGAACATCTTTTACAAAAAATGATAATATATTTTTTAATGCACAATCTTTCTGGCGCATTTTTCCAATTCTTGTTGATGATGAATAAGACTTTCCAGATGGTGAAGTTACAACTGCTGTAACTGTTTCTCTTGTACTGCGACAAACATAATCAACAGCAACAGCAATATTATAAGATGGAGCTTCTGGACTTAATGTAAAATCAAATTCAACTTTATCACCGGAAAATTCTTTTGTTTCTTCGTAAACAGTTTCACCACAACCAGATAAAAAGATAGTAAGGATTGCAAGTAATGATATCAAAACTAATTTTTTCATTTTTAAACTAATATTATTGCCTATATATATAAAGTTTACTTTTTTGTTTTTCATATCAAGGGCCGGGAATTATCGTCTAAGAACTCAAATTTTATTGGACTTAACATCGGAATTCCTGTTGCCGACCCGAGCCGAAGACTTATATCATTTTGCAATGTAAACTAAGAAAAGGTCATGCAAATGACACTAAAGAAGCAAAACAAATGATTAAAAAGTTAGCCAAACATTACAAACCTGAAGTCTTTTATGCAGATAGAAGCTATGGTGATAATAACATTTTCAAGCTTTGATTTGAAACTCTTGATGCTTACCCGCTGATTTTTCAGAAAAATCAGATGTTCCAAAGTACAAAAGGAAAGGAGAATAGAGAAAATAACTTTTGACGTTTTCGACTATGGCGAAATTTACAAAGAGTTAAGATTGAAACATGTAATTCCATGTTTAAAAAACGATTTGGTTCTAGTGTGAAGTCTCGTAAAGATAAATATCAAAAAATTGATATTATCTTAAGGGTTGTAGCTTATAATATTAATCGGTTTATCACTTTAGGAGAGGATATTATTCTGATATTTATCGAATTATTAGGGTTTCATATTAGCCCTCCGAAATATAAAAAAATATAGAAGAAGAGACTGAACTATTAAAGATTAAATTAAAAGGGGCAAATAGAATTCTTGAAGCAGGTGTTGGCTAGCACCTATTGTAAAGGAATTTATTGGAATTGATAATGCAGATTTGATGCTCAAAAAATCAAAGATGATAGCAAAAGAATTTTCTAATGTAAAGATTATCAAAGGAGATTTAGAAAATTTAAGTAAGCTATTTCCTCCAAAATATTTTGATTTTAGCCTTTGTGTATGGATACTTTGGGAAATGTGGAAAATGAAGTTAAAATATTAAAAGAGATTTCTAAAGTAACATCAAAAAGTATTTTCATCACAGTTTATCACAAAGGCACGCTTGAGGATAGAAAAAATTGGTATAAGACGGTTGGAGTTAAGATTTCAAAGATTGATGAAAAAGATGAAATATTCTATTCCGAAAGCGGACTAAAATCAAAATCATATAGTTTAGAAGATATTAAGGAAATAGCGAAAGCATCAAATCTACAAGTTAAAGCTTCAAGAATTCTTAGTGGAGTAATCCTATGGGTAGAATTAGCGAGCCAATCCCCTAACAATAGATAAGTCGCCTATTGAATATAACATATGCGATTGCTGTTGTACGCTCCCGGCAGAGAAGAGGAATGCGAAGCAATCCGAAGAGTCGGCTTCGGGACGTCATGCTTATTTTCTTTTACGTTTGGAATACCTGTTGATGAAAATTATCCAATACAGGAACAATAAAGCAACAATACTAATCCAGTATGGTTTTTCAAAAATTGGTTTCGGTAGCGTGTTGAGATATGCTATCACACTTATTGTTACTATTACTGAGAGCACAGCAACAACGATTTTTCGCAGTTTGTCTTTCTCCATTTTGGTATCTCCTTTCATAAATTAATTATTATTTCTTTTTATATGTTTTTTATTTTGGAACATTACAAATATGCTTTTATCTTTCATTTTTCACTGCATAAATTGTAAAATGTTGTTCTGGTAAAAAATTGAATTCCTTTTCCAGCAAATAACCTGCCTCTTCCATTTCTTGAATGATAGTTTCCTCAGGAACATAGTGTCCAAATAATCCACGGAAAGTGAAAATTTTACCTTTTTTATACTCAATGATAGCAATTCTCCCATCAGGTTTTAAAAATCGTTTTAGACTCTTAAAATATTCCACTCGATTTGGTATGTGATGGGTAACATTACGCATAAATATCAAATCTAAGCTTTTTTTAGGCAAATCTAATTTATCTCCCGATACAAGTATTAGTATAACATTATTCAACCCTTTTTCTTTGGCACTATTTTTGACATACTCTAAAAATTCTGGTTTTGTATCAACTGCATAAACTCTTCCTTCTTCTCCAACTATCTTGGCAAATTCCAAAGAAAAATAACCTCCTCCTGAACCAATATCTACAATACTTTGACTGGGCCTTAATGCAATAGCTTCTATAATCTGGTCTGGTTTGTTTTTGGGGTCAGAAGCTTTTTTATTGAACATCTTTGCTTGAAAGTTTGCCATTTTATTTCCTCAATTTCATAAATTAATTATTGTTCCTTTTATATCTTTTTGTTTCAGGCACCCCGGAGCCGATTGGGTATAATATCGGGCCCTGTTAAACTCCCGAACGAAGTGAGAATAAAGCGATTACAAAGCTCGGGCAAGACCCAGCACTAAAGTGCTGGGTATTAATCTTGCCCTCGCTAAAAGACTGTTTTTGAGTATGGGTGTCTGAAAACAGACACATTGTATTTTGGCCTGAAAACAAAGTGATATGCACTCTGTCCTACACTTCTATTGTTATGTTCAAGTTCTACCATTTATATCGCCTCCTTTTCCGAAAAGTTTTTATTTATTGGCGATATAGCTAACGCTAGATTTAGGGTGATCTATTGCGCCAGCTACGTCGCGCATTTTTTTCTTTATTTTTTTAGAATTTATATGTTTCTCCCAGCACTAAAGTGCTGGGCAGCCTTGGGT
>Ga0180301_10004351_pt1 | contig 10948 bp, 11 predicted proteins | sample GuaBasSediGuay16_FD_121797 | JGI IMG/M metagenome (GOLD analysis project Ga0180301, IMG submission 121797) | Subseafloor sediment microbial communities from Guaymas Basin, Gulf of California, Mexico - Guay16, Core 4569-2, 12-15 cm | ecosystem: Environmental > Aquatic > Marine > Hydrothermal... | reverse complement strand
TTTTTCAAGATATTATGATATAATAATATAATAATTTTTATACTAAATTTAGGGTTTTCTATATTATACCTGTATATATTATTAGGGGAGGAGGTGTAAGGTCTGGTTGTTATTATAATGTAAACATATTGTAATATATTTATATTATAATATTAAGAGAGTTTAATATGAGAAACTTCACTAAAGAGGAAGTAATAAAAGCGATACGAGGAAGTGCTGGAATTATCCAAGCTATTGCCAGCAGATTGGATTGCACTTGGAGAACAGCACGAAGCTATATCCGAAAATGGAAGGCGACGCAAGAAGCGATACAGGAAGAGAAAGAAACTATACTTGACTATTGCGAAACCTATTTGGTGAAGTCGATACAGGAAGGAAATCTTGATACGATTAAATGGTATCTCAATTATCAGGGACGACAAAGAGGGTATGATACGAAGCAGGAAGTTGCTATTGAAGCAGACACTACAACGACACTCCGAGTGATTGAAGTTCCAGACTTTGCACTTCCCGATGATGTCAAGGAAGTGTCGGGAGCGGATAAGATAGTGAGGATAAAGTCGAAAGGAAATCCCTTCCTCCCGAAGTTGAAGAATGGAAAGAAGGATGGAGAATAATTTTCAGTTCAAGGGACTAAACCCTTACCACAGCGAGGTTTTCAAGTCAACGGATTTTATTCTATTGGTATATGGAGGAACGTCAGCTGGGAAGACTTATACTGTCGCCGATAAGCTAATCCTCCGCTCGATGCTGGAAAAGGAAATAAAATTTCTTGTGATACGGAAGACCTTGCCTTCCTTGCGTAATACTTGTATGGAGATAATCGCAAAGCGATGTGAAGAGCATCTCGTCCCTTATCACTTGAATAAGGCGACTAATATTGCGGATATAGGAAATGACTGCAAGATATACTTCCTTTCTGTGAACAGTTCAGAGGACGTCGAAAAGGTAAAATCGATCACGGATGTGTCGATGATATGGGTTGAGGAAGCTACCGAGATCCGTCTCAATGATTTTCTTATTATCAAAAATCGACTGCGAGGGGGGAAGGGAGGATACAAGCAGTTGATTTTGACTTTCAATCCTGTGGGACGCACCTCTTGGATATATAAGTATTTTTGGGATTTGGGATATGAGAAGTGTAAGAAGCTGAGATATACGATATTGGATAATCCATTCGTATGGGAAGGGAATGAGAGATACATAGAAAGTTTGAAAGCTACGAAGGATACAGACCCTTATTACTATCGGGTATATTTCGAGGGAGAATGGGGGGACTTGGAAGGGGTTATTTTTCAGTGGGATGTGGTGGAGCTTCCCGATATGCAGTTCGATGAGGTTTTCTACGGAGGAGATTTCGGATATTCAGTCGATCCTGCCGTAGTAGTCAGAATCTATCGGAGAGCGGATGAGTTCTGGGTCGAAGAAATCATCTATCAAACTGGTCTCACCAATCAGGAGCTGGGGAGAAAGATGGAGGAAGCTGGAATTGATAAGGATGACCCCGTATATTTTGATAGTGCTGAGCCGAAATCGATAGAGGAGCTATGTCAAATGGGCTTCAATGTTCTCCCATCCGAAAAGGGAGCTGACAGTGTCCGTTCAGGAATTGATCTTCTTAGAAGCAAGAAAATTCATATCGTAGAAGGCAGTTCTAATGTCATAAAGGAACAGCGTTCTTATACTTGGCAGAAGGATAAGGATGGAAATTCGACGAATAAACCTAAAACGTTTGATAATCACTCGATGGATGCAATCCGATATGGGATAGGAACTCATTGCAGAGTAGGGGAGTTACAGGTCTTTGTATGAGGAGGAGATGATGGGAATTTTCGATTTTTTCAAGAGGTGGAAGGGAGATTTGAAAAAAGGGAGCGATTTTTCTCGGATACCTTATGGTTATGCTATCAAGGAGTATTCGACCCTATCTTTCAATGAAGACGATGTAGAAAAACTTGAGTCTAACCTTGTGAAAATCTCGAAGTATAATCCTTGGATCGGTGCTTGTGTGAGAGCTATCACGGAGAATAGCATTCGACCTGTCCTGAAAATTCGGAATAAGGATTCTCTTATCGATGTGGATGCTCACCCTTTCTATGAAATTATGCAACGTCCTAATCAGTTTCAGTCATTCAATCAAATGTTCCGATCTCTGATCTATGACTACTGCTTTGATGGCAACGCTTACCTATTGAAAATTCGAGTAAGGGGAAAAGTGAAGGGATACCAGTCAATCCCGTTTATGAATGTTCGAGTCAACGAGAAATATTCGAGGGATAGCATAATGGCTTCAGGGAAGTATGAGTATAGCATCTTGCTTGGAGGAAAAAGTCAAGGAATTCCTAATGAGGATATTTTTCACTGGAAGGATACTACTTTCTCGAACGCATATAAGAAAGGATATTCAAAGCTCAAGCACCTTCTCTATTCTGTATCGGAGCAGAACTATATCGATAGGTTCAACCTGTCCTTTGTTAAGAACGGTGGGAAGCCTTCAGGAATTCTCCTGACTAAACAACCCGTTACTGCGCAGGCAGTAGAGGATATTCGGGAGCGCTGGGATAAGTCTGTCGGGGGGATGGATAATGCTGGAAGGCTTGCGGTGATTGGGAATGCGAGGGACGTCGATTATATCGAAGCTGGAAAATCGACGAGCGAGATGGGATATGAGGTATTGAAAAAGGTCAGCCGAGAGGAAATCCTTGCGGTATTCCGAGTTCCACCTGTGCTTGTTGGACTGACGGAATCGGTAAATTATGCGAATGCGAAAGAGCAGAGAAAGATATTTTTTGAGGTGAATATTATCCCGATGCTCACAGATTTGAATAAGGAAATGAATAGTCTCCTGATAGAGGATTTCGGGGATACCGAAAATGAATTCTATTTCGATTACTCCAATATCACCGAGCTCCAAGAGGATTTGAGTGAGAAGATGAAGGTGGGAGTATTGGCAATGACTTATTTCGGATTCCCTGCGAAGGAAGTAGTGGAAAAACTTGACCTTCCTTTTGATACGAACACCTTGCCGAAACCTTCGACAGAAGAGGAAGTTACAGTTGAGGAAGAGACTGAGACGGAAGGGGCGGGACAGGAAGGGGAGATGGAGCAAGAAGAGGTAGAGGAAGTAGGAGAGGAAGGGAAAGGTAATCAAGGAATAAACTTGCAGAATGTCCCGATTGAGGATACAATCGGATATATCTGCGAGAAGTGCGGGAATTGGATAGAACCTGTCGGGGAAAAGATCTGCGATAAATGTGGATACGATAATTCAGTATGGATAGATGAGTCGGAAAAAAATGGACAGATAGAGAAGGAGACTCCCTCTATTTCTATCCCTAAGACATACATAGAGGCAATGAGGGAGAAGGCGAAGGAGTCCTTCCTTGCATACCATTCCCAGCCAGAGAAGTGGTATGCGAATAAAGTCGATAAGCATTTCTTGTCAATGAGGAATGACTTATTCGATTGGCTAAAGACTTTCGGGAAGAGCCTTAGCAAAGATGAGAACTACGATAAGGAACTACTCCTCGCACTCGATAGGTATATCAAGAAAGTGAAGGGAGGGTATCAGAAAGACTTGGAAAATATAACTATGCAAATGTATTCGAGAGCGTCGAAAGAAGTGGTGGAGAGGATGGTTGACTTGTATGGCTTGGCATACAAGGAGACGCTTGAGGAATATTTTATCTACGCTCAAAATGTGAAGCACATTGCGGATATAACGAATAGGACATATCAGGAGATTAGGAAAATAGCAAAGGATACATTGGCTCAAGGGTATCATTCCTCGACAGTGGCAAACGTCCTCAAGGATAATTTCAGTGCAATTTTCAAGAAAAAGAAGCATAATGTTGCGACGATAGCAAGGACGGAAACTACTGCTATTACGAACTCCCTTGAAGTTTACCAGTTCAAAGAGAACGGGATAGAAAAGGCGAGTTGGCTTACAGCGCAGGATGAGGTAGTGAGAGAGACACACCAAGCGCTGGACGGAGAGGTAATTCGGCTTGGTGTGGAGACATTCAGCAATGGGCTGAGCTATCCTGGGGATATGAGCACGGGGAACGGTGCGGAGGTGATTAATTGTCGTTGTAGTTTATTCCCGATTATAGAGTAGGAAGATGAAAATCAAAGCAGTTCTTTTTGACCTTGACGGGGTGCTGATCGATAGTTGCGATTGGCACTACGGAGCGCTAAACCGAGCGCTCAAGGAGATAGTAGGATACGAAATTGATTACCCTACTCACCTCGCTTACTACGATGGGAGGTCGACATACAAAAAATTGAATACTCTCCGACTGAGAGGGATAATAACTCCTGACCAAGAGGAAGCTATTTGGGAAGCAAAGCAGAAATACACGGTGGAGATGATTGGTGAAGTATCGACAGACCTTGTGAAGGTTGAGATGGTTCGACGGCTACGGCTGGATGGGTATCGAATAGGGGTAGTATCGAATGCTATACGGGACACGACGGAGATGATTTGTAAGGGCTTGAAGATATATGATTTTCTCGATGTAGTTCTCTCGAATGAGGATTTTGGGAGCAGGATAAAACCTGATCCTTACCCTTATCTTTTAGCTTCCGAGAGGATACATACTCCGATAGAGCGATGCCTCGTAGTTGAGGATAAGGATGTAGGGGTATTGAGTGCAGAAAGGGCTGGAGCGAAGGTGATGAGAGTCGAGAATTCAAAGGAGGTGAACTATGAGAGTGTTCATCGGTATCTTGAGCTTCAATTCAAGGGAAAGGACAGATAAGCTGGTAGGTGCTGTCCGTCCAATAGTAAGCGATGCTGTCGACTGGATGGTGGAGTTCGGCAGAGATCTCAAGTGTATTGTTGAAGTGTTTGACAATGGAAGCGACGGGAATGAAATACCATCGTCGGCTACCTCCCGATCTACTACGAATTTGCAGATGACAGGCGGAATGAATGCATTGCTCCGCCTTGCTCGATCTACTTCTCCTAACTATGTATGGTTGCTTACGAATGATATTTTGTTTGAGGAGTGCAACGTAAACCCTATCCTGAAGCTGACTTCCTTCTTGGAAATGCACAGGGATGTAGGGATAGTCCATCCCGCACTTATGAAAGAACCCGTCCCGAACTTTGCCTATCCTTGGATGGTGTATCGAGAAGATGTTTTTCACGATAACACTATCAAAATGATAGACTTTGTAGTGCCTATGTTCACGAAGGAGGCGTTGGATGTGCTAGGCTGGGAATTCGACCCCCGCTTCACCTATGGGTGGGGTATCGATTATGATATGTGCATTCGGGTTAGGGAAGCAGGGCTGAAAATTGCTGTAGATTATATGTGCCTGATAGACCATTTGACCAGTGTAACCTACGACGAAGGGAAGCATCCCGACTTCAAGAATAGACAAGAATACTACGCTAAAGCTATGGAGTGTATGGAGAAGGGAATGACGGAGAAGTATGGAAAAAATTGGAGGAGAAGAGTGTATGAATGAAGTTGAGGTAGTAGTCCCTATCGGGTATGGAGATCCCACTACGGGTGCACCCGTTCCTGAGCTCCTTGAGGCTGGGTTACGTTCGTTGAAGTCCCAGATCCTTCATATTACCCTTACTTGCGCTGTGAATGATGATTTTGTGAATGATGACAGGATGGAAATCGTAAGGAATTATGCAGACAAGATAGAGATATTCCCGTCTCCTTCTTATTTTCGGCGGGGAGGGATATGGCTGAAAATTTGGGAATGCTGGAAGAAGTCTAATGCGGAATATGTCGCTTGGCAAGGGTATGATGATATATCGGATATTTGGAGGTTCAAAAAGCAATACAAGACAATCAAGGCTACCAAGGCTAATTCCTGTTTTTGTGAAGCTAAATTGAAGAGCGGGAAGGTGATCAAGGCGATGCACCCCGATAAAAACAATATCGATTTTCTATCGTATCTCGGTAGGCATATACCGTTTATGGGAGCTTTCTTGCTGAGGAGGAAAGCTATCCTGAGCAGTGGGCTGGGGGAATACAGAGATAAGTGGTCTTATTACTTTGAGGGCTTACTGTATGCTTTCATTTTGAAGACGGGGAAGCCAGCAATTTCGGATGGAGTATTTTTCTATGTTGACCACCCAGCTACGATAACACATACCGTTACGGAGAAGGAGGAATGGGTGAAGGAACAAGTGAGGCGGGCTGGATATACATTCGAGCAGTGTAAGGAGGATTGGAAATCTATTGACTTTCAAGGGATATGCAATTCGGTGAGAAGACGATATAATATGCCTGATGTGCAGGAGGAAGGAGTGATGAGACTCGGAGTTAGTTACAACGCTTTCAGTGGATGCGAACTGCTGGAACTATCGATTCGACAGATTAGGAAACTGGTAGATTACATTGTGATAGTGTATCAGGAAAAATCTTGGTTCGGAAATTCTATTAGGAAGGAGGATAGGAATATCATTTTCGACTTGAAGAGGCGAGGAGTAGTTGATGATGTAGTCGAGTTTATTCCTCCATATTACATTCGGGAGGCAGTGGAGATTAATCGGGTGTATAAGTTGGAATGTAAGAAAAGAAATAGAGGACGGAGGGCTTGCGAAAAGGCTGGTTGCACTCATTATCTTGATCTTGATGTGGATGAGTTCTTTATCCCTGAGGAGTTCGAGAGGGCAAAGAAATATATTTTCAATAACAAAATTGATTTTTCTGTAGTTCAGTATTATAACTATTATAAGAAACCGATTTATCGAGATAAGGAGAATAGTAATTGGAGTATGTTTATTTCACGTATTATACCGAATATCCCGCTTGGCAAGCCTGGGGGGATAATCAAGGTAAGGGGAAGTGAGCAATACTGCGTTGATGGTACACGGGCTTATGAGACCAACGGGTATATCGTAGAATATATCCCGTTCGTAAAGATGCACCACTTCAAAGCAGTGAGGAAGGATATAGAATGGAAATTGACGGAATATTCGGGAAGGAAACCTTACCTTGACCAGCATATTCCGAAAATACTCTCGAATTTGGAGGAAATACAAGACGATAATTTATTTTTGAGGAGGAAAGTTCTTTTCTGGAATGGAGAAAATTACCCGCTCGTAAAAGTCGAAAATATTTTCGGTATCCCAGATTTTGAGGAGGGTGAAGAATGAAAGAAGTTGTGATGTGTATCGGGTTTCGGGACTCGAGTTCGGAAAGGTATCCTAACCTATCCACTGTGCTAGGATTCTATAGGAAGATAGAACCTTATATGAAAATTGTAGTTGTAGAGCAGGACTACATAAGAACCTTGAGAGAAAGAATCCCTCCATTCGTAGATTATATTTTCGCTTACAATCGAGGGAGCTATAATCGGAGCTGGGGGTTCAATGTAGGGTTCAATCTCTATCCTGATTGTGATGTCTTTATTGCTTGCGACTGTGATACAATTATTGAGAAAAATCTTTTTGACAATGCACTTACGAAAATACAGAATGACGAAGCCGATATTATTATCCCGTATAAGTATTTTATCGATTGGAATAGATTGGAACGGGAGCGGTTTATCGGGTTCGGGATCATCTCGAAATGTGGGAAGGAGAGGGATAGATACGGCAATTACCCATATCCGTATGGGGGAATGTGCTTTGTGAAGGGAAATATCTACAAGGAGATGAGAGGATACAATGAGGAATTTCGGGGGTGGGGAGGAGAGGATGAGGAATTCATTTTGAGAGGTAAGGCAATATATAGGTTCGAGAAGTTCAAGGAAGGCAAGTTGTATCATCTTCCTCATAGGAATCCTCTCGATTGCACTCCGAGACAGCCTAATCATTCAAGGAATGTCGAATTGAGGAATAAGGTATTAAGGATGAGTCGGGAGCAGATGATAGAGTATTGCAATTCTCTCAATCCCGATTTCGGAAATACCGAAAAATACAGAGGTGAGATAGTATGAAAGTATCACCCGATAACTCATTTACAAGAATGCAGAAACTACGGTATGAGAAAGGAGCGAATACAATGGCAATCGAGAATCACTCCTTTCATAATGAGAACCCCGAATATTGGAGCATTCTTTTTGGAGATCTTAATAAGGAAAGCGAAGGGAATAGGGAGCTGAGGGTCTTTGAATTTGGAGTAGGTGCTGGAAGGAATCTTATGAATCTTGTCGACTATGGAATAGGTGTCCTTGATGGATGTGATATTAGCAGAAATCTGGTAGAAATCTCGAAGGAAAATATTGACCCCTTGCTGAAGGATTATCAGTCATCCCATCTCTACGTTACGAACGGGGTAGAATTGAACGGAGTAAAGTCAAGCTATTATGATTTCGCCTTCTCGACAATTACCTTACAGCATATTAGCGTATATGAAATTCGACGACAGTTGCTTGAGGAAATGTATAGGATACTGAAGCCGTCTGGAATTCTCTCTATTCAGATGGGGTATGGTAAGGGGAAGTGTAATCAATACTCTGTAGCCTATTTTGAGAATGCTTATCACGTTACGGCGACGAATGGGGTTTTTGATGTGGAGGTGAGCTCAGAGGATGAGTTGAGAAAGGACTTGCGAGAGATAGGCTTCAGGGATATATCATTCCGTATAGGGATGGGCTGGGAAAATGGGTTCGAAAATTGGATATACGCAAAGGCAATAAAGTAAGGAGGGTAAAATGGAAGTAGATACTTTCTTGAGGTTGTGCTTGACAATTTCATTATTCATCTGTTTGGTATTGACTCTTATATGCAGAGAGAAAAATAAGGAGGAGTAAGAAATGAAGAAGCTGAATGTAGTTATTCCGATGGCTGGGATGGGTAAGAGGTTTATGAAGGCTGGATATACTACACCGAAACCTTTTCTCAACGTTGGAGGAAAAATGATGATCGAGAGGGTAATTGAGAACCTTACCTTCCCTAATAGGGATGTTCACTATCACCTTGTTGCTCTCATCCGACATAGGGACTATATGGAAGGCATTGTAAGTGGGAGTCCTGAAAAGAATATTGAAGTGTCTTATAGTTCTGGGACGTTCGAAGGGGCGCTTATTGATGTGCTGAATGTTAGAAAGGAAATCGAGAATGGAGATGAGTTACTGATAGCAAACAGCGACCAGATTCTTGACTGGGAGACAAAGCAGTTCATAACATTCTTGGATAAGCATTCCTGTATCGACGGGGTAATAGTTACCTTCAATGCTAACGAGGGGAGATGGAGCTATGCGAAGACGGACGGGCACGGGGTAGTTACTGAGGTGGCAGAGAAGGTAGTAATCAGTGAAAATGCAACGGTAGGGTTGTATTGGTTTAGGCACGGAGCGGATTTTGTAGAGTCCGCTGATTCTTTAATTCATAAGGATATACGGGTAGGTAAGGAGTTCTATGTGTGTCCTGTATTCAACGAGATGGTGAGCAACCTTCAAAAGAAGGTGGTGATATATCCTATACCCTCGCAATCAATGCACGGGTTAGGGATACCTGAGGATTATGAGAAATATCTTGAGAAGGAGGGATTTAGATGAGGACAGCAATAGTTATCGTATCGTATAATTCTCCTGAAATGACAGATGGGCTTGTAGAGACGATAAGGAAGGTAATCAAGAGGGATAACGATATATACGTTATCGACGGAGGAGAGCGGAAGTCAGAGGAGGCGGATATTTGGTTCGGGAGTAAGAAGGGTGGGGATATAAGAATGACGAAGAAGATTATAGCTGGCTTATGGTATTCAGGGAGAATCGAGGAGTGGCAAGGAGAATTTCTCTACGACTCGTATTGGATTCTTGTCAATGATGTTATCCTTCAGTCGGATGTGCTTACACCGATGATGAGATATATAGAAAGAGATAAGATGGAAGGGAATAAGGCAGTAGGGATGATTCACCCAGCTATTGAAAACTCCCCTTGTCAGACTCTCTTACCCGACGGTAAGATAAAGAAGGTTAGCTTTGTCGAATTTATCTGCCCTCTATTTTCGAGGGAAGTGATTGAAAATGTTGATCTTTTCGATGGGAGATTTCATTATGGCTGGGGATTGGATTATGAAATTCCTCATCTACTTTTCAGGGAAGGGTATAGAGTATATGTCGACGGAAGAGTCTCGGTAATTCACAATGCGGGGACTACTGTAAAGATGGGAGCAGATAAGGATTTCTCCACAATCTCCGAGCAGTTCAAGGCAAGCAGGGAGAATATGCTGTCTGTGTTGAGGGAAAAGTATGGTAAGAAATGGGGGCAAATATTCTTGGATGCTATCCCTCCCGATGTAGAAAAGTATAGCTATAGGTTCTGGGTGGAGAAGTTTACAGGGGATTATATTTTCGAGGAGGGAAGGAGATGATTTTCTATAGTCATAGACAGAATAATCTACCAGTCAAGGTATCAGACAAGTATGCTGGAGTTGAGTTTGATGTCAGGAATAATAGGAACTGTCTTGTGATACACCACGAGCCTATTGAGGAGCTGGCTCTTCCTCTTTTCATCTATCTTCAAAGACTTCCTGAAGGGATTGACTTGGCTATCAATGTCAAGGAGCAAGGGCTATGTAGTGCTTTGTATTGTATGATGGAGGAGTTTGAGGGGAAGTTCAAGTCCTATTTCTTTTTTGATATGGCTTTTCCCGACCTGATGGAATACGTGGAGAAATGTCCTGAGCATACTGCTGTTAGGCTGAGCGAGTATGAGGAAGACCAAGCGGTGTTTCTCAGAGGGAAGGTAGAATGGGTATGGGTGGATTATTTTGAGAACTTCGAAAAAATGGAGGATAGTAATTTTATGAGGAATTTCGAGGATAATAAGGTAGTAGTAGCCGACCCCTCCTTGCACGGGAAGGATTATTCGCTCGATAAGCTGGGGTTTACTCCTTATGGAGTTTGTCTTGATATGAAAAAGTAGGGATTATTTCTTGTATTTTTCAAGATATTATGATATAATAATATAATAATTTTTATACTAAATTTAGGGTTTTCTATATTATACCTGTATATATTATTAGGG
>Ga0180301_10004350_pt1 | contig 10950 bp, 7 predicted proteins | sample GuaBasSediGuay16_FD_121797 | JGI IMG/M metagenome (GOLD analysis project Ga0180301, IMG submission 121797) | Subseafloor sediment microbial communities from Guaymas Basin, Gulf of California, Mexico - Guay16, Core 4569-2, 12-15 cm | ecosystem: Environmental > Aquatic > Marine > Hydrothermal... | reverse complement strand
ATGTTTCTACGCGGAAAAATTCGCATCACTTTTCCTCAATCAGCAAAAATTTTCGTAAAATTAGTTCCGAAAGTTGTCCCCGATATAGATAGGGCTTTAGAATTTTTGATTGGGATTTCCAGATTTGAAAAAAGTTCATTTTTAGAGATGCTAGAGTGAGATTGTTTCCAAAAAAAAGGGATTGAATGAATCTAGGTTCAAGTTCGGAGAATTTTGATTCCGTAGAGAAGAATTACGATAGCTGAACCAAGAGCTGCAATCATAATAACTATAGAGCCCGTATAGTAACCTGCTAATGAAGAATAAATACCCAGACCAATGATATTATCAATAAGACCATAGATACTCATGATAATAAGAAGACTCCCGATAATCGTAATTATAATCCCAAATATTAGGGAAATAATTTCAGATTTATCATAAAGATTAAGACCAATAATGCATAAAACAACGATACTTGCAGGAAGAACTATACCAAACCAGACAATTAAGGATTGTTCAAGAAGATATTCAAGGTCCAGAGTCCAGCCAGCAGCAATCCAGAGAGCTTTATTGAGAATAAAAGCAGCAATCATGAGTGGAATGGCTATACTTGCAAAAATTAGAGTTATTTTAAAAGGAGGTTTTTTATTTTCATCACTCATTTTGGAATTTCCCCTTGAATTAAAATATATGTTAGTTAGTTAAAATTTTTGTTTAAAAATTCTTTTTGTGAAAAAATCTTAAAAAGATATCGAATTTTTTTTATCAAAAACAACGATTACCTTCATGGGCTAAGTTTTGTAAGCAGATTTTTGGTTAAATTATTCTTTTTTATGAGATGGAATGATTTTTTGTAAAGATCGATATGATTGAGGTAATTTGTATTGTAACATATGAGACCACAAGTACTTCTGCTCGCAATCCCGGCAGACAAAGATGTCTGGCTCGATTTCTAACCATCTGGTATAGAATTGGATAGATTTTTTTGTGAACTCGGCGGTTTTCCCACAAATTTTACATTTGATTTGCAATTTAACAACTTCATGATGATGAATAAGATATAGATTTTTAAGAGGAATTTACGAATAATAAGTTATCTGAAAATATTGTAACTCATTCAATTGCTAAATGAAATGGAAGGAGATTTAAAATGAAGAAAGTGAGTGAAAATGAAATGAGCTACCGTGATGGTGATTCAGGAGTGAAATACATGCTTCGAGGGCCCAATATTGACTGGGGAATTATGCTCTTAAAGCCACATTCAAAGATGGGCGGACATTACCATGAGCAAGTAGAAGAAACATTCTATTTTATGGAAGGTTCGGGGTTCATGGTGGTAAATGATCAGAAGTATGAGGCAAAACAAGGCGATGCTTTCCTGATAGAACCAAAAGAAAAACATGATGTTGAGAATCCGACAGATAAGCCACTGAAGGTTCTGTTCATCAAAACCCCATATTTACCCAAGGATAAAGTGAAATATTGATGGATGTCAGTGAGGCAATTCTCCACAGGAGAAGTATACGGAAATTTTTAGATAAACAAATTCCTTTAGAAGATATAATCAAAATAGTTGAAGCCGCAAGATGGGCACCTACAGCTGTTAATAGACAAAAAACACGTTTCATAGTAGTTACAGATGATGACCTCTTAAAAAAGATTGCAAACTCGGCGAAGATTGTATTTTATAAGCAGAAGCATGCTGCCCAAGCCGCAGCGATGATAGTCGTCTGTTTGGATAGTACAGCTTGGATTGAAGAAGTAGGGGCAGCAATTCAAAATATGCTATTACAGGCATTTGCGATGCAGATAGGGACTTGTTGGATTGGAGCATTTGATCGAGACTTTGTCCGAACACTTTTAAAAATACCACACATCTATAAAATATTGGCACTAATTCTTCTCGGTTATTATTCAGAAAATCCTAAACCTCCTCCAAGATTGGAGTTAGGGAAAATAGCATATCTCAACAAATGGCGAAACCCAATATTGAAGCCCGAGGGCAGCATTCTTCCAAAATCTGGTGCACTATCGATCCTCTTAACTAAACATCTCACAGACACCGAATCACAACTAAAAAAAAGCCCATTAGCAGAACCTAAGGAATAAATCATAGACACATATTCTAAGATTTTTTTTAAAATATTTTTTAAGTTAAGAAGATTCATTGGTCTCATTGATTTTTTTGTGTATTGTGAAAGCACTCATGTTAATCGCGAGTACATGGTACTTATTTTACTGTTAATCATGTAAATTATTTAAAAGGTTATAAAATGCAAACCAGGGTTCATTTTTGCATTGATATTACCTACCATGAAATGCGCCCAATTTGAATCTGACAGAGTTGAAATAGACCATTCTAAATGAATGAAATAGGAGGGGTTCTTTTCGGTGTTTGGAGTTCTAAATATCAGTGTATCTAATAGTGAAGTAGAATTAGGTTGAAGTCGAATCTCACCATCTTGGTGAATTATGCTTTGAATTATATCAGGATTTTCCAAAGGGAGGGCAATTTTATGATTTTTTCTACAAGGGGCACCTGTTCCGCCCAAGAGTGCTGCATTTGAATCACCCACGATAATTCGTGATCCGTTCACTTGGACCAATTCATATTTCCAGTTCATCTGAATTGTTTTTGCGTAATCATTCACTGCAATAATGGGGATTTCAAGGTCGGTATTAGGTGGGAAAATGGAGTATTTTAAATCGGCGATAATTATTATGGGGCGGCACGCTGCCTTATACCAGTAAAAGGGGAGTTTGGGGGTGCGATCTACATCGACTAGCCCTCCGCCAGCGTAGCCCCACCAATCTACGAAAAAGTGCCAGCGTATGGCATTAATAGGATTCCCTTTCTGACTTCGAAAAATTTCTGTTTGATATTTAGCTAAAAAAGCGCCATAAAGCAGGCTGGCTTGAATCCAATCCATACGGGTCTTATAATATTTTGGATAACCTATGAAGGTACTGGTGGAGCCGAAAAAGCTACAACGACTAGACCATTGAACCAATTCCTCTGGGGAAGGAGGCCAGCCGACATCACCCCATTTCACAGATGTTTCTGCGATAGACCAAAATCCAAATTCGGAAATAAACCCTGATTTTCGTTTTCGAGCATTGTATATACTGCCACCCATAAGGGACCCATCATAGACATGCAAATCTTCTCCGAGACCAGATGCCCGATGGACAGGGCGACTTTGATCGATGGTCTTCACAGTTTTTTCGAGTAGTTCATCCAGAACCTGATTGTCATAATCTTCGATTTCGTCTCGCTTTGGTTTGAGAAAAAGCGCGGGAGGTTCATTATGACAGCACCAATAGACCACGCTTGGATGGTTGTACAGAAAGTAAATCATTTCACTAATCTGTTGGCATGCTTTTTCACGAAAGCCTGGATTGGTATTAAGACTGCTATCATATGCCCATTGGAGTGCGAAGTCTTGGAAAACCAGAATCCCTTCTTTATCCGTAGCGTTATAGCAAGCTTCACATTGGACATGAGCATGCACACCTACGCTATTTAAATGGGCCTCTTTAATAAGTTGCAAATCTTTTTGATAAAAGGATTCATCAACATCGGCAAAATGTTGCCGAGGAATATAATTTACCGCTTTAATGAATACATATTGCCCATTCACCTCGAATGTCCATGGGTTATATGTTAACCGAACGGTTCGTATTCCAAAGCTTGTTGATAATTCATCAGAGAGAGTTTCATTATAAATTGCTTGTATGGATAGGTGATAAAGATTTGGACGTAGGTCTTTGCCGTTTTCAAATTCGGTGCTAATGGGATACCATAAAGTTGGAGGTTGTAGCTGTATTTCCAGATCGATTCGATTAGAACCTGGTGAGATTTCAACTTGAATAGCTGCATCGCATTGTTGAGATTGCGGATCTTCAATTTTTAAATGTAAGATTGATTTGAGGGATTGGGAAGTTTTATTTTCCAAAATGATTGCAACGTGAAGTAATCCTTTTAGATTGAGTGGAGTGACGAAAATATTGAAGATCGAAATGGGACCTGTACATTTTAAATAGACAGATTGTGTAATTCCTCCAGTGGTCAGACTTTGCCCCCATTCGGATGTCCATTTCGGCGACATTTTCCCAGGCAACCCTCCTGGTCTTGAATCATGGTAATTCATCGTCCCCTTTATGTATTTTTTTCGGTGAGATATCCAATCGCCTTTCGGATCCAAATTTTCACAGGGATCGATTACTTTAACGACCAGAACATTGTTCTCTTCAAGATAGTTAGTTACTTCGAAATAAAACGGTGCAAAGTAACCTTCATGTGTTCCTAATCTCTCACCATTCAACCAAACCTCAGAAATATAATCTACAGCTTTGAAATGCAATTCAACAAATTGCGGTGAATCTAATCGAAACCTTCTGCGATACCATACGGGTCCGTAATGCCGTTGCAATGCCCCTTCAAGTCCGTAATTATTCGGTACAAAAACATCATTCCAATTAAAATCGTCAAAATCTTTAGCGCTAACATCTGGGGAAATATCACCAAAATCCGCTTTTCGCTTCCAGAGGCCATTCAAATTAATTAACTCAAATTGCGACGTTTTATAATCTTTAGAAGCTACCAATTTCATGTTTTTAATCGGGTTGGCGGATAAAATTTTTGAATATAGTGAATGTTTAGTGCAGGGCATCGCTTTGGGGAGTATCTGGTCTGATTTCTTAATTGTGATTTTCAAAAGTTCAACCTTCCGATATTATATGGCGAATAGTAATTTCATATTTAATCAACGTTATTGATTGTTAACTTTATAAGCTATCAAATTTTTAACTTTAAAAAGCATCAAAAATTAATCAAGCTTGAAACTATCAAATTCTTTCTGATGAAATGGGACGCCTTGGAACTCATAAAATCCGACATCTTTTTAAGAGATTCCAATCCTATGGCAAATTTTGCAACATAATAAATATGCAGAGTAGGCTCTATTTCAAAGAAAGAGACAAAAGAAATGGTTAGAGAAGAATTTATTTAGGTATTATGTGAAAATTAAAGAAAATGAAATTAATAGATGAAGGCAGATCAAGTGCAAGAGACACTAGGAAAATTTAGTTGTTTGGTTCTTACTCCAAAAAAATCGACGAAAGATCTTAAGGTACTCCTCTTCAAACCTCCTAAACGAGGAGAGAAAATTGAAAATTGTAGGGCTTTTCGACACTTACGTGTAAAATTAGAAGATAAAAATCCAATTGGTTTACGTCCAATAAAAATTGAATATAAACTACAAGGTCAGAGGTTTATACAGCCAAAAAATTTCATCAAACTTTTAAGGCAAGCCAAAGATGTTTATATTTCACTTGATAAGGCGAATTCACTAAATGGTTTTTGTAAAATGCTTGAAGATTATCAAATCAATTACAAGAGGGTCGAGATTTGTCGTCTTTGTATGTTAGATAATAAAATAACGTTTCTGAAAAAGCATGATCGGTATTATCGAGATGGAGATGTAGTTTATCCACTTTGTCTATCTTGTGCGATGAAGGAAATTACAGACGAGAGTGAATTTCGAGGTTTTAAGCCGAATAAGAAATTTTTGAATCGAGTAGAGGGGCTATTGAAGAAAAAATATCATCATAACATAAATAAGATTCTAAAGGTTTTCGAACCTGGGTTTAATGCGGCGAAGAATCCCGAATTTACCTTTTATGATAAAATCGAGGCAACCAAACATGCGAAGGAATATCCCTTAAGTAAATATGATCTGCCACCCGAATTGGTTGAAATATTAAGAAGGGAAAATATTACAAGCTTACTTCCTATCCAAGACTTAGCTATTAAGAAAGGGCTTTTGAAAAATGAAAATTTGCTGGTTATTGCCCCAACAGGGACTGGAAAAACACTCATTGGGGAAATAGCAGGCGTATCTAAGCTTTTTAAAGGCGATCAAGGGAAATTACTCTATTTAGGCAATTTGGTTGCTTTAGTTAATCAAAAATATGAATTATTCAAAAGGCGTTATGGAAAGTATTTCAATGTCGCCATTCGAGTTGGAATGAGCCGACTAGATGTAGGGGAAGAAGATATAATCATCGTTGATGAAGATGTCCGAGAGGCAGATATCATAACTGCAAGTTATGAAGCATTTGACTTTTTACTTCGGAAAGGCGAGGAAGAAATAGAGAATATTGGAAAGATTTCGACAATAATTATAGATGAAATTCAACTGTTAGACGATGAGGACAGAGGTTCGATATTAGCAGGATTAATTGCAAGGATTTTTACATTATTTCCAGATGCACAGATAATTGGACTCTCTGCAGTGATAGGGAATGGCGAAACGGTTGCAAAGTTACTTCATTCTAAGCCAATTCTGTATGAAGAGCGCATGGTGCCTTTAGAACGACATTTAGTTCTTTGTAAATCAGAATATGAGAAAAATTATAATATAATTCAATTAGTGAGGCAGGAATCAAAATTAGTGAGTAAATATGGATTTCATGGCTCTACAATCATATTTACGAATGCTCGATGGAAATGTGAGTATTATGCGAAAATGCTTCTCGAAAAGGGAATTAATGCCGTTGCTTATCATTCAGGTTTAACATATCTTAATCGAAAAAATATTGAGATGGCATTTGATAGAGGGGTAATTCAGGCAATATGTACTACCTATGCGTTGGGGGCGGGGATTGATACCCCTTGTTCGCAGGTGTTATTTGAATCCTGCTTAATGGGAATTGAGGTACTTTCTTCCAATATGTTCCTGAATATGAGCGGACGCGCGGGAAGGTTTCGGAGACAAGATCGAGGGAAAATTGCGGTACTTGTAGAAATTGGAAGAGGGTACCCAGGTACTGAGAAAACAGAGGACCAAATTGCGCTTGATCTCTTAGAAAGTAGCACAGAAAATCTTATTCTAGATTATGATCCAGAATTAATAGAAAGTCAGGTCCTTGCCGCTATTGCAGCAGGAATTACTGATGAAATCGAAAAGTTTTATGATTATTTAATTGGAGCAAGAGAAGAACTTACCCATCTTTTACGTGGTCTTAGGAAAAGGAAATTAATAGAAATTAAACAAAACGATTATCAAATCACTACTCTTGGAAGAGCGATTGTGCTTTCATTCTTTACCGTAAATCAAGGCTTAACAATTGTAAAATTACTCCGGAAAAAGGAAGACCCGCTGGATATCGCGATTCGCTTGGAATATTTCGAGGGAATTTACATCACTGAAGAGATCAAAAACATTTTTTTGAATGAATTCAAGATAGAATTACCAAACAAATTCCTTACTGCGAGCATTATGAACATTGCTGCATCTAGGGGGCGTTTCAAACGGCGGTTGAAGCGATTCGGGTGGCTTTCGCGGACACTTGCTCATTGGCAACAAGTCTTCTTTAGCTGTAATTGTGGCAATGCACCTTATTGTGATTGTCCATACTTAATAATAAACCGGGAATTAATTTCACTCCGCATGGAGGGACGCACACCAAGCCAAATTAGCCAATTCATGGAGAAAGAATACAAGTTAAAAGTTTATTCTGGGGATCTCCTCCGATTTTTCGATAATTTAATCCATAGATTGCAAGGTATTAAGAGGATTGCACAAGTTATTGGAGCACGGGAATTAGAAAGAGACATTTCACGATTAATTCGACAAATTGAAAAACCATTTATTTTTAATTGAAAAGTAAATATAAAAGATTAGAATATCATCGTGCGTATAAATAAATATAAGACGATATACCGAAATAGGAAATTTCTGTAAGATAGGTTTTTTAAAAGGTAAGAAGATAAGTAGGAAGTACGAATTAGTAAAAATATAATGGAATAGATGTGATGACCGACAAAATTCTATTATATTCGGTGTTCGATGACGAATTCGGACCAATGCCCGCATTTTATCTGCCGGCTGATACCAGTGAAGAGTTGATTATGAATGTTGCCGTCCAATCTTTAACATCATCGTTTTTTGGGGAATACCAGAAAGACCATGAAGGAAAAGCAATTATAGCTTTGTCACTCGCAAGTTTATCAATGTTTATTTATTATTTCGTCATTCCCACTAGCCAGGCAAGAGGAGGCACGAGACCCGCAGCCGTCTCAATACTTGTAGATAAGAAAGATGAAAAATTATTATATGATAATTCAGAATATTTAGAAAATCGAATAAAACAAATCATACCTGCCTTAAGAAGTGAAGATCCCTCAGTGAGCACTGTTGAATTGATGCGCCTTTTCGAAGATATTAAAAAAATAGATTATCAATTTACAAAACCCATTGAAACATTACCAATTAAATCACTATTTAAAATCATCAAAAAAGATAATTTAGTTAAACTCTTACATTGCATCATTTGTAATTTTCCTGTTGTAATCGTAGGGAAAGACCTTAAAACTGCAATGAATATTTGCAATTCACTCATCCCCCTCATTCCCCATAAGATCGTCGTAACTGAAACAATAACAGCGGACACGCTAGAAATACCTGCATTTGATATTTTAATGGTAGAAGAGCGTGAATGGAATAAAAATCCGCCCGTCTTTAAATCCTTATATCAATTACCAACATATTACATTGATAGAGGAAAATTTCAGAATTTAGAGAACGATTTCATTTTTGCGAAAACTTTACTCAAAAAAATTAAGAAAATGAAATCAGAAAATGAAATTCTGACTTTTATCCGAATTTCAATCTTAAAAATGGTTAAAAAATCAGAACAATTAGAAGAATTATTGGAAAAAGTAGAGAATAAAATTGATGTAGAAGTAGTTCTAGAACAACTGGACTTAAAAAACAAATTTTTAGATACACTATTTCTTTTATTAGGGAAAAAAGCAGCGCAATTAAGAAAAAAATTAGATACAAAAGAAGATCGGCTGAAGAAATTCCTTGCGCCCAAATAATATTCGAATAGTCTTCTCGTTACCTTAAGATTTCTTATATTTGTTGATTATTAAATTTGCACCTTTTATACCGCTATCGGCTGCGAGTTGAGTTCCAATACCGTGCGTATTGGTACCAGCGGTGTCACCTACCACGTATAATCCTTCGATAGGTAATTCTGAAGAAATTCGATAAGGCCCTGATTGTTCGGGAGTTAAAGCGGTAGTTTCTATAGGCCCAAATGCCTTCCCGGAAAGTTTTTGAAGGTCCAAAGGGGTGGTGATATCTACGAACAGTGTCTTATCTTCGATCTCCGGGTAAAACTTGAGAATTTCTTGGTAATAATAATCAGTCCAGTCTTTCCAATTTTTAGGGCGGGTTGGAGCAAGGGTTCCAAAGATAACGAGTTGGTGCCCTGGAGGGGCGAGATTTGGGTCGGCATTCGAGGGGATCATAGTCATGAACCCCGTGGCTTTTGGTGCGTTAGGATCCCGTTTATCGGCACCGAAGCTACTTAAATCACCATGATAGAGATTTACCCAAACAAAGTGGTCAATAATGGGTTCTCTGAGGGCAAATTTAAAAGTCGTAGCAGAATAAGAAGGGACCAGGGATTCAACCTGCTTAACATAATCCGTATCAAAATATTTTTTTCCAACCAAAGAACGAACTGTAGGCTTGATTCCAGCATTAGAAACCACAATGTTCGAGTAAATCGGCGCGCCATCGACTTCTACCCCAATGACTTTATCATTTTCAACAAGAATTTTAGATACTTTAGCCCTTGTACGAACTTCGCCTCCATATTTAGTCACTCCTTGAAGGAAAGCTCGCGGGACTGCAATTGCACCTCCAATAGGGTATGAAAGATCATCGGTAATGACCCATTCTTGAAGCCCTTGTATTAGTTCGGGAGCACTCGCCATCTTTGGAGCTAATCCAAACATTCCTCCAGCTAAAAAGGCGAGGAGAGATTTCACACCTTTACTTGGAGAGAATTGTGCTAAGAATTCTTCAAATGTTAATTTTTCCTCATGCATTTTTCGGAGTTTTTTCTTGGACGTTTGTAAAATCTTACCCATTATCTGCATTAATACTTTCATATCGTTTCCTTGGAAACCCATTCCTCCAAGATCTACTTGCTGAGGGTCTTTGAATGTCGTCCCTTCAGATTTACTCAAAGCACTCGCACTCAGGGCAAGACGTGTATATCCCTTTTGTCCTAATGCCCGCATCCCCGTGCGATCTGTAATATTTACAAATTTAAGATTGTCCAATCCAATTTTTTTCATAATTTTTCCAAATCGGCCCTTGATTCCTGACGAAAAGACATGAATAGCAGAATCGATAATGAATCCTTCCTTTTCGTAAGAGGAGCACATTCCACCTACGCGCTCATTCTTTTCTAGAACTAAGGTCTTGAATCCCGCTTGACTGAGTAAAGCCGCGCAAGCAGATCCGCCGATCCCAGTTCCGATTACTATTACATCATAATCAGGTTTCATTTCAAAAGCACTTACTTTCGTTTATAGGCAACTAGCTATAACCGAAAAATAAGTAATAATAAAGTTTTTCATTTTAGATTTCGAATGGAAGCAGAGAAATCAACTATTGAATTTGAAAATCTAACTAAAATTACCTTAGTTAGTAAGAAAGATTTTTTAAACGAAAATTTCGTTTATTAACACAATACATAAGTGGATGAAAATCTGGTTATTATGGAACTAAAACAATCGTATAGACTGAAGTCGGACTTGAAACCATTTTTTAATCCAAAATCAGTTGTGATTTGTGGGGCGAGTAATGTTAGGGGGAAATTTGGCAATCAAATTATTCGCAATTTAAGAAATATTGGTTATAAAGGGAAGGTCTACCTTGTTAATCCCAACAGAGATGAAATTCTTGGGATTCCAACCTATAAAAGTATAAAGGATCTTCCAGAAATTCCTGAATTAGGTATTGTGGTGCTGAGTGCGAGTAAAGTTCTCAAAGCTGTTGAGATTTGTATTGATTTCGGGATCAAGAGCATAATGGTCGAGGCATCCTTCTTAGACACGCAAACCGAAATGGCACTCACTAATCTTGCTCGTGAAAATGATGT
>Ga0180301_10004349_pt1 | contig 10951 bp, 8 predicted proteins | sample GuaBasSediGuay16_FD_121797 | JGI IMG/M metagenome (GOLD analysis project Ga0180301, IMG submission 121797) | Subseafloor sediment microbial communities from Guaymas Basin, Gulf of California, Mexico - Guay16, Core 4569-2, 12-15 cm | ecosystem: Environmental > Aquatic > Marine > Hydrothermal... | reverse complement strand
GTTAGAACCTGCATCGCACCGCACGGAAATCTGGACCGACAGCGCGGGTGGAGCATATCACTTCGATGCCCTTGTTATTGCAGAAAGGCCGCTACATGGCGGAGAATTCACACCCCACCGCTACGAAGCTGGTTCCGTTACGCTACAGTATCAGCCGGACGATTTGATGCGGCTCACGTCCATTGACTGGTCTGGGACGTTTGGTCCAAGCTACGGGTACGTCACGAAGGTTGAGGTATACAGTAGAGCGAGTTGGCATGTGGTGGCAAGCGATTCTAATGGAGTACAACCACCGATTACAGGGCTTAATTATGTAATCGGCGGTCCAAATGTTGTCCGTTTCACACTGGCACCCAAGCAGGATACACTCCAGTCAGAGACACCGTTGCTCGACTGGGTGCTGGTTAATCTTGAGCCACTTACCAGGCCTGCCCCACAATCCTTGAACTTTTCGGCTCCCCGAAGTAACATTTCTGTGACGACCGAGAAGTGTGAGATTCGAATCAAGACCAGCCGGAGAGAGCTGGGCGTTAAGTGATGGCACTGACAGAATATAGCTTCTCAAAGTTGCCGATTGAAGAAACTTACGTCATCCGCAAGGGGGCGACCTTTTATCAGCCGTTCAAGCTTTACTTGAATGGCGACCCGTGGGATTTGAGCAATGCCACAGTTAAGTTCATTGTCAAGGATGACAGTGGCAATGAAATCGTGTCTCAAGAATTAGCGTCCAGCGATATGGACTCGGCTGCAACTGGCGAGTTTACTATCCGGTTTGAGACTTCTTCTATCGAGGCCGGGGAATACAACTTTGAGATGTGGCTTGTTATAGCGAGCGGTGATGATATTTTTCCTGATGGCTTGAGTTTGTGTTTGCTGGCCGGAAGTTTTGTTGTTGAGGCGAGTTTGCTGTAAAGGAGGCCTCGATTGGATGCTCAGCAAGAAGTCCAAGCTGCGGGCATTCACGGATTTTTTGTCTTCGGCATTTCATTCCTTGTATTCCGCCTTGGGTTTCTCGGCCAAAGAAGCACAGGATTGTTTTGAACGCTATCTCAAAGGCCAGAGACAGTATGGCATTGGCAACTGGATAGCAGGAGAAAAGTATCGGGGTTGGGTTGAGGTTGTAGAAGAAGCAGCAGATGGTGTGAATATCTCGCTTATGGAGCAACTGCGTTCCGGCGAGGATGCCAAACTGAAGCTGGCTGGATTATTTGGGCGTGCTTACTTGCTGGGCAGGGGCAGTGACATCCCTTTGCTGGTCTACATCAGCCATCCTTATTCCGACAATCCGGAGGCCAACATCGAGCAGGTAAAGAAGATAGCTATTGAAGTAATGAAGCGCGGCCACATTCCCGTGCCAGTCCATTTGATGTTTCATGAATTCGACCAGCGAACCAAAGGACGGCTTGATGAGGAAGTCTTCTTGGAGGCCGACCTGTGGTTGCTTAATCTCTGCGATGTTGTTTTGATAGCCGGTATCAGCCCTGGGGTTCTCGTGGAATTTGCCCATGCTGTAAGATTGGGCAAGAAGATAATCAACTCACCGGAGGAGTTGCCCAAACGAAGATGGAAGGGACGCCTGTTAAAGCAATACATCCATTAGATGAAGAAGAACGCCGCAAGCAACTATTCATCCGCTGGGCCGCCGAAGGCCGAGAGGCAGGCGAGATAGTTGATTTGGCCCGTGAGATAGGCTGGAATTTGACCGAACGCAGGGTTCGCACCCTACGCAAAAAGTATCGCCAAGAGATAATCAAGTATGCCCACGAGAAAGCACAGGAACTGATGAGTAAGATTGAGCGGGCGGCCAAGCCCTTGCGAGTTCAAAAAGTTGACGAGATAGCTGCCCGTCTTGAGGATGCCCTCGATGAATTGCTTGGCGAAGAATGGTCAACGCCCAAGCAGAGAATGGAGGCCATCCGGATTGCGGCCAAGATTGCCGATACCCTCATGAAAGCCTACAGACTTATAGCCGAGGAGACTCATGATTTGACAAAGCCTGCCCAATCAATTAACTTCTACGTGCAGATACTGCAGCAGGCACCGCCGGAGGTTCGGCAGGAAGTTGTTCAAAAACTTGAAGAACTGCAGAGTCTGCTGCGTGCCACTCAGCAAACAGGAACTGAGGCCATAGATGCCGAATTCATTGCCGAATCTGAATCCGTCCCCAGAGGAGATAGCGAAGCAGCTATCTCAGATTGAGGAAGCCCTTCGTTTTGCCAAAATCCAGCAGGCCCGCGAGGATATAGTTGCTTTTGCAGAGTATGTAATGCGGGATGAGCAGGGCCGCCCTTGGAAAGTCCCCGAACACCAGAAAGAGTGGTTTCAGCTTCTCCTTAATCCCTCAATAGACAGGCTCCTCATCATAGCCCCCCGTTTGCATGGCAAAACCCAGACAATCGTCTGTTTTTTGCTCTACATGATTGGCAAGAACCCCAACATTAGCATTAAATACGTGTGCGGGGACGATGAGCTTGCCATTGATATTTTTCTGCAAATCAAACGCAACATCTTGGAGAATCCACACTATCGAGAGGTGTTCCCACACATAGAACTCGATGAGGAAGCTGAGGAGACCAAGCACAAGCTTACAGTCAAGCGGGATGCCGCCCTCGGCATTAAAGACCCGACGTTGCAGGCTTTTAGTGTTACGGCGTCGGGAACTGGCCGTCGTGCCCATATCATCATTTTCGACGACATCATAGGCGCTCGCTTTGCCACACAGCCCCGCATGATACCCAAGATTCAGTATATTGTTGAAAACGACTGGATGAATACGCTTTATGAGAATGGCCGGGCCATCATGATAGGCACTTACTGGTCTTGGGACCCGCCGGACATTTACGTGGAATACGCCCAGAATGAGCGCTGGTATAAGTGGGAGAAACCCGCCATCATCTATGATGAGGATGGCAATCCCCGGCCTCTCTGGCCGGAACGCTGGTCGCTTGAAAAGCTTGAACAGAAGCGCAAGGAAAGCCCCGTGGCCTTTGCCCAGCAATTTATGCTGCAGGGTATGTTGCGGAAAACTGATTACTTCAGCGAAGAGAACATCGAAAAATGCATACGCACCGACATTGCGCTTGGTGAAGGTTGGGAAGAGAGCTGGCCGGTTTACATCGGCGTAGACCCTGCTGCTTCGCTTGGCAAGGAAGGCTCGTATAGCGTGATATTTGTTATTGCTGTTTCGCCGCAGGGTGTAAGGGTGCCTGTTGAAATCGTCCGCGACAAGATGGGGCCGGAAGAACTTGCCCGTCGGATAGTTGCCCTGTGGCGTCGGTATAAACCTCAGCTTGTGCTTGTGGAGAATAACAGTTACCAGGCTGCCCTTGTGGATTTGATACGAGTGATAGCACAAAACGAACCGATTACGGTTAAGGGCCAATTCACCGGCAGCCAGAAATGGTCGCCCGATGAAGGCCTGCCTCGCCTTCACGCTGAAATGGCAAATCGCATGTGGATTATCCCACGCAAACAGTGTTTGCATCATGCCGACGACCCGACTTGCGTAGTATGCCAGTGGCTAAAGGAAATGCGGGAGTTTCCTTATGGACAAACTTCTGATATTATTATGGCGATGTGGCTTGCAGATACAGCGGCCACCACGTCAATGACTTTTGGTGAAGTGCCGATAGTGGCGGCCAAACGGAGGCGAAGACTCTGATGGAAATCCTTCGCCGTATTGCTCAGCTATTCAAGAAAAAGGAGAAAGAAAAACCTCGGAGTGTTGAGGTCGGCATCAAGTATCAACAGACCGAGTTGCCGTGGGTTCGTTTCTACAGCCGCCAAGCCATCTGGAAAGACCTCACCGATATGGACAGCGAAGAGCCGATAGTGGCCCGTGCCCTCGATATAATAGCACGGTTTGCTACAATGTTCCCCGAAGGCGATGTGATGGGGTTTGACCTTCGTGGCCCTGATGAAGAGCTTGAAGTGCTAATGCCTCTGCTCCAGAATACCCAGCTCCAATGGCAGAGTTTTCAAATAGTTCGTGACATGGTGTTGCATGGCAATACGTTCTGCGAGATTATCTTGAATGAGGACAATGAAATCGTCCGGCTCAAGCAGTTCCCCTATAGCTACCAGATTCAGGTCAATGTGGATGAATACGGCAACCTGAAGAAAGGCGACCCCAAGCAAGTTATGCAGTATAACCTCACCGGCGAAGCAGCTTACGAGCAATATAGTGATACCGGCCAACTTCTGGCAGCTTTCTGGCCGTATCAGATTGTTCACTTTGCTTTTGGCAAGCAGTCGGGCCTGCCCTATGCCGAACCTATACTGGCATGTGCCACAGGCATATGGAAGCGCCTGCGGGCCAAAGAAGACGGCCTCGCCATCGCCCGTCTGACTCGTGCCTATCCTCAGCGCGTGCATAAAATCCCCGTGCCCATACAGCTCAACTACGATGAAGTCCGCCGGAAGATTGACTCGTATCGTGAACAAATGGACGTGGACACAACGGTTACTTACGACAGCACTTCTGCTGGCTTCCGTATGGTCGGTCAGAGTTCGCCCACCAATGTAGATACGGATTACTATCTGCCTCGACTTTATACGCCGGACGGCAAGTTTGTTGATGGCGATGTTGAGAACCTACCTGCAGACAATCCCTATCTTACCGACCTTGACGACATCTACCTGGACTTGAGGCGACTGATTTGTGCCCTCAATGTGCCGCTTGAATACCTGAACATGCGCGTCGGGCAACGTAGCTTCGTGGATAAGGCTTCCGAAGAAGCCCAAGAAAGCTTCGCGTATCTTATCCGTCATGTGCAGATGGCTTATGCCCACGGCCTTCGCCAGATATTCGACCTTCAGCTTCTTCTGAAGGGCATCAATCCACTGGAGGCCAAATATGAGATGATATTCCCCGTGGTCAGCCCGATAGCAACCAAGCGGTCGGCACAGGTTGATGCCATCCGTGCAAATGTGGCTATGGTCTGGGCCAAGCTTGGCATACCCGCTGAAGTGATTGGCCGGTCTGCCCTCCATCTCAGCCGTGACGACCTGGAAAGGTGGCTCCAGGCCACAGGTGGCAAAATCTCTACCGAAGGCCTGGAGAAATGGATAGACTATGCTTTAATGCAACTCAAGCCCGATGAAGAAGAGGAGGGCGAGAAGGAATATGAGCCTGCTGGAGCGGATACAGCAGCTACACGATGAAGCCCATGAAAAGCAGGATAAAGAACTGCATGAGCTTGCCCGGCTGCTCATGGACATCTTTGACTTGGGCCACATAAGCATTGATGAACTGGACGAGCAGCCGGATGACCTGTGGCATAAATTCCCTCTGGCTGTGTCCGTCGCCAAGCAGGCTGTCCTTCAAATCGGCTCTTCCGTTAAACGCACAGACTACCATGATATAGACCTTCTCGTCCGCAGTGAAGGGGCCTGGGAACTGCTGGACGCCGTATCAGGCAAGCTTGAACAGGTTCTCGGCGCCCCCATCCATCTGGTGCATGATGAATCTGGCCCGCATGGAGACTATGTGCCTGTTTATGACGTTGTGCTAATCCGGCGGCCTGAAAGGCAGCTTATCCACCCCGATGGCGTCGTCAGGCCGGGGGAATTCGTCAGAATTGGCCCATGGCGTCGCGTAGGGACATTCAAATTCCCCGTGGTGGCCCAGCATCTTATCCGTGGTGAACGTTACCAGATTCACAAGATTGGCGAGAAAATCGTTGTCTTCAATAACGAAGGTGAAGTGGTAGAAGACAACCCCTCGGTGAGCAACTTCGCCCTGGCCTTCTGGCGCATGGATGAACCACAGGTTGCCATCTGGGAAGGCGTATGGGATGGGGAAAACTTCTGGATTTGTGAACTTCTTTACCATGAGGACGCCCAGGCCTGGAACATGCCTCTCCAGCACCGCCTTGCCCTAATGCAAAAATATGACTACCCCGAACCGGTGAAGGTCGTGCCCTATGAAATCATCCTGACGCCCGATGATTTGCTTGAACTTGAAGAAGGCACCTATGTCATCAAATGGCGCTATGAGCGCATAGACCTGCAGCGGCCCTTCTGGTTCGTATATGAAGCCCAGGCCATTAAGCCGGGGCAGTTCTTCAAGCTACTGAAGCCAGGTGCTTCCTATCATGGCCGAGAGTTTTTCTCTATTGATGAGATTTGGGAATTCTGGGCCAAGCGCTTCATTGAAGAGGGCCATAAGATTTACTGCCAAGCCAAGATCGATGGTACGCACTGCGAGGGGCATGTTTGGGCTGGCGGCGAGCAAGTTCGTATCTTCACAGAAGACCGTGCCCGTGACCGCAGCCAGTATCTCGGCCAGCTTGTTAAAGCGATGAAGCAATGGTGCGAAGACGCTGACGTAGATAGCATCGTTTTTGACGGCGAAATCGTCTGGTATAAGAATGGCAAGGTCATTCCTCGCAAGGACATGGCTGCTATCTGGGGCGGCAAGCGAGATTTGAGCAACGAAGACATTCGCTGGTTCATCTTTGATCTTGTTTATGTAGACGGCGAAGACATACACGAGCAGCCCTATCAAGAACGGTTTAAGCGCCTCAAGGAACTTTTCAGCAAGGCCAGCGCAGAGGTTAAGAAGCGACTCATTCTCATCCCCAATCGTGTGGCCGATAGCAAGGAGACCTTCTACAAACACTGGAATTGGGCCTCCTCTTTCTCGTTCAGCGAGGGCATGGTGTGCAAGCTTGATACGATGACTTACGAGTTGGACGGCGGCACTGTCTACATGGCGAAGTGCAAAACTCGAAAAGAAATCCACACTTTAGTCATAGGTCGCCGCAAAATTGCCGGAAAAGACAACACGTATCAGTATCGCTGTGCCTTGAAAGCACCCGGTGGCTACCAAGCCATTGAAGCTGAGCGCAAAGTCACCGACAAAGACCTCGAAACAGAAAATGAATGGGAGATGGCTCCTGGTTGGCCGAGGCGTGAGAAGGGTGAATATGCATATGGTTCAACTTATGCTGTGGAGATGGAACGTCCGGCCAAGCTTGGCGAAATTATCTCTGTCATGGTTGACAATATAAATGTCTGGGAAGGTGATGATGGCAAGGAACACATCTCTTGGGAAAAGCCGCGAGTGATGAACATCCAGCCCGAAGAGAAAGAACCCGACTCTGTGGAGTTCGCTAAGAAGCTGGCTAAGTACGGCACAAGGAAGGCCGAGGAAGTTGAACCGGCTCCTGCTGATTCAGATGAACAGGCAACAGTTGGCGAGATTGTAGAGGTAACTGACAAAGAAATCCCACCGGAGAAGGGCAAAGATGATGAAGGCGGCGAGGGCGGCGATGATGATGTGCTCTCGCGCTTCTGGTTTGAGATAGACGGCCAGGAAGTTGAACAGGACGACGAGCCCAACAAGTTCTGCTATCAGCATCATGTTCGGGGCATCATGATGCCCGATACGGTTAAGCGTGTGCAGAAGATACTTTTGCAGGGTGGCGAAGAGGCCGAGAAGGTCTGGAAGGAATTTGGCCTGGCAACGTTGACTATCCCTGTGGAAGAGCTCAAGCAGAAGGTTCGGGCTGCTAAGCCCGGCGAAGTCAGTAGCATCATCAATCAGGCCCTCGATAAGAAATTCCCCGGCGAGATTGAAGTGGCCGACCTTAAGCGTATAGTGCAGCGTGGTAATTGTCACGGTGATTTGCGCATCGAAGCCCCGCCCAAGCGTGAATTTCTGCTGGGCATCACGCAGGCTGTGGTGGGCAGTGCATTACAGTTCATGGACGACCCGAAGCACATAGAAGAACTCGGCGAAGAGAAGTTTATCGAGGGGGCCGAACAATGGCCTGCTGCCCTCAAATACTTCCAGCCCTATGGCTGGCTTACGCTGGTTGACTGGGGCGAATATGAATGGTCGCCGCCTGGTGATGTGGGGGCCACAAAGAACACGGCTGCTGTCTTCTACCTCGTGGACAAAGGCCAGGCCATCCTTGGCGTCCAGAAGCACGACTTCCACGAAGTGTTCTTGATATTCGAGAGGAACAAGAAATTGAGTGGCCGTTATATCTGGACGAAGGTCAACCTGCAGGGGCAGTGGACATGGCTTGGTCGTCGGCCTAAAGACCAGACGCCCTACATCCTCACGCACAACAAAGAAAAGGAAGAAGAAAAGGCCAAGCAGGAACGTGGCTGGATTGTTTGGAATCCGCTGGCCTGTGAAGCTCTTGCTAAGACCAAGCTCAAGGACCTATTGCCCGTCAACTGGGAGGACAAAGTTGAACCATTCTTCGACGAACCAAGGGTGGACTTCAGCTAAGCTTTTGTCATAAAATTGGCAACGGAAGGTTGCCAGAGGAGGCGATAAGGAATGCGGCTTAAGATTTATTTGGTGCTCGTCATCGGGGCCTTCCTGTGGGCTCTCGGTTCGGTTTGGGCTACAACGGAGAAGGTCTGTGGTGTTTGGGGCGTCATAGCTTATGGCATAGTGGCAGCGGCGTGGCTTGCCATGGTGCTTGTGGCACTTCATAAAGCGAGCTTGCCCTATCCGGTGGACATGAAATATCTCAATATTGCCTATGCGGTGCTAAGCGTGCTGACGTTCGGCGTGGCTTTTGTTGTCATACTTTTGACTTATGGTGACACGGCTGCTGTGCTCTGGGCCGGTATGGCCTCAGTAGGTTTGCTTGGCATGGCATACGAATGGTCGAGGGGGCGAGTGTAAAATGGGCTTCTTTGAGAAACTGCTTCTCAGGAAACTGCGGCAAAAAGCCGAGAAAAAGGCAGCATCTGAGCTTGTGGCAATGCATTGGCCTGCAATTGAGAAGACACTTCGGGAACTCGGTTATGATACCGAACGCGACTTCAAAGTTGCCAGAATGGCCTGCGAAAGGCTGATTGAACATATGCTGTAAGCCATGAAATACGCTGAGATTACACCACAAAACGTTGCCAAAGCGCCGGATGAAGAATTGCGCAGTATTCACCGGCGCTTGCATAGCTGGTGGGTCAACCTGAAGTGTGAACGCGACATGGCGAACAAAAGTGAACATATGACTTGCCGTGGGATACTTGACAGGCATTTGCTTGTTGTGAAAGAATTTCTCAAGCGAGGCATTAAACATAATGAGGTGGACGCATTGGATACCATGACAAACAGGCTGCTGCGCAAAGAAGAACAGGATGCTGATGGCCGGTGTGGGACAGGCCAAGGGGCCGGTAAGCCCAAGAAGGGCGATGGCGGCGTGGAATATTGCGTCTGTCCCAAATGTGGCTATAAAATGAAACACGAACGGGGCACGCCATGCAATCAATTCAAGTGCCCGGAGTGTGGTACACCGATGCAGGGAGCCGAAGAAGCCAAGAAGGTTGATTACGGCAAACTGAAGGGTAAGTGCCCGTATGCGGGCGACGAAGAGAAGTGTCCAGCGGCTGCCAAGGGTTATGGCTATCCGCCCAAGAAAGGTGAGGGGCCGCCTGAAGCAGCCAAGAACTGCAAGTATGCCAAGGAATACAAGTGCCCGTATTTCGGCAAGTATGGCTACTACGGCTATAAGAAACCCAAAGACGAACTGGTGCCTTCTGATCTTCAGTCTCTTGCCCAAGCACTGCTGAAAGCGGGCACCTACGAAGAGTGCGAAAGCATAGCTATTCAGGCCCAGCAGCTTGAAGTGCCCGAAGAGTTTGAGGACTTCCGCAGGCTTATTATCGCTGAGGCCGAAGAAAAGGCACAGATATTCAAGTCTGACAATCGCGTTGAGCTTATTGACTCGTTTGAAGGGCAAGTTCTTGAGCTGCAGGAAGCTGATGAAGGCCGGGTTCGGTTTAAGGCCATCGTCGGCCAGGTCAATAAGGTCAATAAGAACAACCGGCTCTATCCGAAGAAGGAAATCGTCAGGAACCTGCCTCGCGTAAACGAGCTTATCAAGGCAGGGAAGTTTGTCGGTTTGGCCGACCATCCAAGCTTGTTCAGCAGTGGTTCAGTCCTTGACATTGCTGTAAAATTCACAGCGGCAGGCCTGAGGGGCAATAACATCGTTGTTGAAGGCGAAGTCGTGCCCACGCAGGCCGGTAAGGAAATCATCACGCTGTGGAAGCATGGCGTTAACACAGAATGGTCACTGCGTGGGTATGGCGAACTCCGGCCTGCCAAGGATAAAGACGGCAAAGATTTGGGCTATGAAGTTGTAGAGAATTATGTGTGGGATGCAGTTGACATAGTATTGCGAGGTGCCGCAGAGACTCAGACTTTGAAAGTTGAATTTGAGCACGAAGACCGCCAGACTGAAAACTCCATACAAGAAGCGAGCCGGGGTGGAGACCCCGGCGGTGAGGCGATGGCTGAAGAGAAGGTTGCTAAGCAGGCTGAACAGGCACAGGCTCAAGAGCAGGCTCAGGAACAGGCTACCCAGCCTGAGCCCCAGATAAACGTTGATGAAATCGCCAAGCAGCTTGAAGAGAAGGTTGCTGCTAAGGCCACTGAGGTTGTGGACGCGGCCTTGAAGGCTGCGGAACTGGCGGCCTACAAGCGGCAGCGCATTGAAGCCGAACTGAAAGACCTTGAAGAGAACGTGCGTGCGCCTATCGTGCAGGCCGTCGAGCGGGCATCCTCGAAGGAAGAAGTTGACAAGGTCTTCGAGGAATTCAAGCCGCTTGTTGAGAAGGTGCTTCTGGCGAAGAGGGTTGAGTATGCCGGTGTGGGCATCATCACCGAGGAGCGCCGGAAGCGCCATTATCGCGACCTGTGGGTGCATCCGGCCACGGGCGAAATTGCTGAGCGGCCTGAAACGGTGGCCGAAGTCAAGGCCGCTCTGCTTGAAGGTCTCGAAGGCCGTATGCGCAAAGTCTTCGAGGATGTCCTTGCGAACTACGAGGAGAACTACCCCGAATATCTGGAGGCCTGCACGAAGCACCGCGTGATGGAAGCAGCCACGACAACGACGGCGCTTGGTGTGACGCTGCCGCAGATTCTGCCGCTGACCCGCCAGTTCTTCCCGAATTTGGTCCCATTCGAAATCGCTTCAGT
>Ga0180301_10004348_pt1 | contig 10951 bp, 11 predicted proteins | sample GuaBasSediGuay16_FD_121797 | JGI IMG/M metagenome (GOLD analysis project Ga0180301, IMG submission 121797) | Subseafloor sediment microbial communities from Guaymas Basin, Gulf of California, Mexico - Guay16, Core 4569-2, 12-15 cm | ecosystem: Environmental > Aquatic > Marine > Hydrothermal... | reverse complement strand
CGCCAAGGGCGCGCAGCTACAACTTTATCCTTTATCCTTTTTCCCAGCCGTCCAGCCGCTATTTTGCCAAAGCTGTCGCTCTGCAGCTACAACTGACTCCCGACTCTCGACTCCCGACTCCTGACTCTTGACTCTCGACTCCCGACTCCTGACTCTTGACTCTCGACTCCCGACTCCCGACTCCTGACTCTCGACTCCCGACTCCTGACTCTTGACTCTCGACTCCCGACTCCTGACTTATCCTTTATCTTATCTTTATAAATTTTTGCTATAATTAAACTACAATGAATATATATGAAAAGCGTGTAAGGGAGCTTTCAGCCGCAATAAAAAAAGAAAAGCTGGAAGCGCTTGTTGTCAGCCGCCTCGAGGATGTCGGATTTCTTACCGGTTTTCATCTCGAGGGATGCCTGCTGCTTGTCGGCAAAAGTGAGGTCCGGGCTTTTACTTCGAAAATGTTGCGTGACCATGTTTCAAGTAAAGTGCCTTTCGCCGAAACGATTTCTTCGGATAATATCAGAAACTCAGTGTTTGAGTTTGCGCAAAAAAAGAAGATAAAGAAAATTGCCTTTGAACCTGAAACGGTTTCATACCTTGACGGGTTATTCTGGAAGAAGAAAGGTTTTGCGGCAAAAGGCGGATTTGTCTCTTCTTTGCGTCAGGTGAAGAAGGAAGCGGAATTGATAAATGTTTCAAGGTCCTGCCGGATAGCGGCAGAAGTTTTCCCAATCATTAAGAAGAAAATAAAAAAAGGGAGAAGCGAAATTTCGGTGGCGAGGCAGATAGAGGACCTTATGCAGGCAAGGGGAGCTTATGGCCCCAGTTTTCGGATTATAGTGGCTTTCGGGGAAAACTCCGCCCTGCCGCATCATGAAACTTCTGAAAGAAGACTAAAAAACAATGAAACAGTTTTAATTGATTACGGGTGCGTCTATAATTTTTATTGTTCAGACATGACAAGAACCTTTTTTTATGGCAGACCCTCAGCAGAGTTCAGGAAAGTTTATTCTATAGTGCAGGAGGCGCAGAAAAGAGGGATAAAAGCCGTTAAAAGCGGGACAAGAGCCTCTTTTGTGGATAAGGTTGTCAGGGAGCATATTTCCGACAATGGATATGGACAGTATTTTATTCACGGGACGGGGCACGGCATAGGGCTTGAGATACATGAATCTCCTTTAGTGAATTCAAAGTCCAAAGCGGTTTTAAAGACCGGCATGTGCCTTACCGTGGAACCCGGGATTTATCTTAAAGGAAAGTTCGGGGTAAGAATTGAGGATTCATTACTGGTGGGAAAGAAGGGCTCAAAGATTCTTACAAAGGCCGGGTAACCCTCGTTAAAACCGCGCGGTTAATGTGCGGTTTTTAAATTATGCAGGGTATTTGAGTCTTCTACGGAGTAATCAAAGAACAGGGAGGAAAAATGACCGTGACTATTGTTATTTTGGCTGTTTTGGCTGTATGGATTGTTCTCATATTCAATAAATTGGTCGGTCTTAAAAATCAGGTCAAAAATGCTTTCAGGCAGATTGACGTTCAGCTGAAAAGAAGACATGACCTTATACCGAATCTTGTCAATTCGGTGAAGGGTGAAATGAAGTTTGAGCAGGAAACCCTTGAAAAGGTGGTTCAGGCGCGGGCAGCAGCTGTAAGCGCGGTTCAATCCGGCAAAATAGATGATATCATGAAAAACGAGGGAATTCTTTCTCAGGCCCTGGGCAGACTTCTGGCAATCAGCGAAAATTATCCGAATCTGAAAGCCAATGAGAATGTGAAGCAACTTATGGAAGAACTGACCCACACCGAAAACCAGATAAGTTTTGCGCGTCAGTTCTATAACGATTTGGTTACCAGATTTAATATAGCCCAGCAGGTTTTCCCGAACAATGTATTCGCTTCAATGATGGGATTCACCGCGGCTCAGTTATTTAAACTTCCGGAAAATGCCGAAGAGAGAAAAACTCCAAAAGTGGATTTAACTATTTGAACTGTTTTGGCTCCGTTTTCAGCCGCGTTATGTCGCATTGTTTCTCACACGGCGACCGGGCAGGCGTTGAGCGCTAAAAGCATTATGGCTCCAATATGTGAGGATGCAGCTGGCATGGAAAAGGGGTTTTTGTGAATATCTACGAACAACAGGCAAATAATAAAAGAACAACGCTGATAATAATGATTGTTTTTTTTGCATTTTTCCTGTTTTTGGGAATGGGCCTGGATTATTTTTACGGGACTTTTCGCCCCGCTCCGGAACCGCAATTCAGGGAAAATTATTACGGCTATTACGAGGCGGAAATAAAAAAGCAGCCAATTCCTTTTTTCACCGTGATATCCCTGATAGTGGCCTCGTTTATGGTCGTTAACAGCGCTCTGAACGGGCATAAGATAGTGCTGCGTTCCGCAATGGCGCGCAGGGCATTGTCCTCCTCTGCTGGTATAAAAGAGAAGCAGTATGTGAATGTAGTGGAAGAAATGGCCACGGCGGCAGGCTTGCGTCCTCCGGCGGCATATATTATTCCCGACTGTGACTTAAATGCCTTTGCGGCGGGCTTCAGCCCGCACAATGCGTGCATAGCCATTACCGAGGGGCTTCTTCAGAAACTTAACAGGGAGGAATTGCAGGGAGTAATTGCGCACGAAATGAGTCATATAAGAAATTACGACATAAGACTTATGACTGTGATCGCGGCTTTGATAGGTGCTGTTGCTCTTGTCAGTGATATGGGCTCCAGGATGCTTTTTTATAGGGGGGGAAGGGGAAGAAGATCTTCCGGCAGAGGCGGCGGGGCGGCGGGACTCGTTGTTTTTGTAGTGTGGATAATAGCCATTATTCTTGCTCCCCTGCTTTCGCGTATTTTGGCTATGGCGATATCCAGACAAAGAGAGTATCTGGCCGACGCATCGGCGGCTGAACTTACGCGAAATCCCAGAGCGCTTATATCAGCCCTTGAAAAGATAAGAAAGGCGGTTGAACCGACGAAGAGCGTAAATAACGGGATAGCGCACATGTGCATAACCGACCCGCGCGGCAGCTTGCTTGAGGAAAAAAGCAACTTTCTTTCGGATATATTCGCCACCCATCCACCTATGGAAAAGAGGATACTTGCTTTGAAGATTATGGCTTATCAAAAATAATGAGCGCGCGGATTATGATAAAATGGAAAAGTGTTTGGCATTAATTGAAAATAATTTTTTTTGAAGGAGAATGAGATGATATTGGCTGTAAACCTAAAAAACGGAACAATATTCAAAAACGAAAACGGTCATGTGGTTCAGGTGCTCAACTATCAGCATCACAGAAAATCTCAGGCGAAGGCCGTGGTCAGAGTGAAGCTGCAGAATATGGAGACGGGGGCGATAATAGAGACAAGTTATCGTCCTGAAGATAAGTTTGAGGATGTGGCGGTGGAAAAGCGGAAAACCGTCTATCTTTATTCCGACGGGGCGTCCGCTTATTTTATGGACGCCACAAGCTACGACCAGTTCTCCCTCCCGGTAGAAAAAATGGGCAGGCAGTATAAACTCCTCGTTGAGAATATGGAAGTGGAAGGGCTTTATCTCGACGGGAGATTTTTTAGCATCCTTTTTCCTGCTAGCGTTATTATGAAAGTTGTTGAAACCGTGCCCGGTGTAAAAGGAGATTCCGCCAGCAATGTAACCAAACCCGCCAAAGTTGAAAGCGGTCTTGAATTAAAAGTTCCTCTTTTCATAAACGAAGGAGACAAAGTCAAAATAGATACAAGAACCCTTGAGTATGTTGAAAGGGCGAATGAGTAAGCGCGAAGGGCGCAAAAGAATTTTACCCCGTAGGTTGGATTTAATGTGGTTATGGTAGCCTGTCCGCCGATGCTGTGTGGCGGAGGAACCTGCGGGGTAAAATTCACGCGGAGGACGCAGAGTAAAACATAGAAGCGCGGATTACGCAAAAAAGAACGACAAAAACAAATGGAAGATTGAAGAAATCGGTTTATCGGTTGCTGTTTTTATATGGCATGATTATGCCGGACAGAGCAGTAGTAAACGGAAAAGACAAAAAATTGGAGAAAAACAAGCATTCCCGCATTGAACGAGAGTTGCTTCTATGAACCAATGCGGGAATGGAGGCGGTAAGAATAAATGATAAAAGCGGTGATATTCGATATAGACAATACCCTCATGGACTTCATGAGAATGAAGAGAGCCGCCGTGGACGCGGCTGTGGATGCCATGATAGACGCAGGCCTGGATATTGGCAAAAAGGAAATGATAGAAAAGATATTCAATACTTACTGGAAGGAGGGAATAGAAGACCAGAATATTTTTGATAAGGTGCTTTTAAGGGAGTTCGGGCAGATAGACTATAAAATTCTGGCGGCGGGGATAGTCGGGTATAAGCGTGCCAAGCAGGGACATATGACGCTTTATCCACATGTGAAAATGACTCTTACCGAGCTTATGAAGAGGTCGGTGAGAATGGGAGTCGTTTCTGACGCCCCGCGCCTTGGCGTGTGGCTCAGAATAGTAGATCTTGACCTGCACCATTTTTTTGAGCATGTGGTTACGTTTGACGATACGGGGGAGAGGAAGCCCTCTCCCAGGCCCTTTGCCAGGATTCTTCAGCTTATGAATCTGAAAGCCAGCCAGACCATAATGGTCGGAGACTGGGCGGAGAGGGACATCAAAGGCGCCAAGAAAATGGGCATGATTACGGCATGGGCGAAATACGGAGATGAATTTAACACCAAGGAGTCGGGCGCCGATTATGAATTGAACGATATTTACGATATTGTCGGCATAGTGGATGAAAAAAATTTTCGTTGAATTAATCTTATTCTTTTTTTGCGCGGCTTTTCTCCTTTGCCGCCTTTCAGCATTAAACGTAAGAAGTATTCGGACGAATTTTCCGCGAAAGGCGGATTTTTATTTTTCGGGAGGAATTGTTGTCAGGGATGTCACGCTGAAAAGGGGTTTTGTAAAGATGCCTTTTGACAGGAGTAAGAACAGGAAATACTTCAATATAAGAATTCTCGCGAAAAATTTGCACACGAAAATGGTAAGGGCTTTTAGAGGACTGAGTGATAAGGAAAAGTCTGTCGTCCCGTCATTTAAGGTGGAAGAGACGCAAAAACTTCTTTCGCGCTTTAGAGTCGCAAATGTGAATGTTTCTTTCGACGGAGAATTGATTGTCACCTTTGGTCTGCTCAAATTAGAACGCGGAAAATGCGCTGTTTCATATCCGAAGCATCTGGAAATTACAAATGGCATTTTGAAAAAACGGGTGGAAAAAGAAGTGCTTAAGAGATGCTCATTGCCGGGCTCGCCTGCCCGGGCCCGCCCGCGGAAAAAGGATAGGGTTTATGCTGAAAAATAGGTTCCTTTTTCTTGCGGTTTTTTTCGCGCTTGGCGCCCCGGGTTCTTTCGCTATTGAGGTTGAAAAAATAAGCCGAGTTCTTTCCGGAAAGGTAAAAACTGTTGAAGTGGCTAAAGGAAGGGTTTTTGTCAGGTTTTCAAAGAATGTTTCTTCAGCCGCCAGAAGCGGGATTTTGGAAAGTGTGGGAGTGCGTCAGTTCCGAGATTTCGACTTTATAAATATGACTCTGGCGCTTTTGCCTGAGGGAATGGGGGTTTCAGACGGAATAAAGAGATTGAAAGCTATAAAGGGTGTTGAAATAGTTGAGCCGGATTATATTTACAGGGTCAGGAAAATTCCCAATGATTCATACATAAACGCGCAATATGCTTTGAAAAATATAGACGCATTTGGCGCGTGGGAATATGAAACCGGTTTTTCAAGCAGAGTTACAATAGCAATAATGGATACGGGAATTGACGGACAGAATCCTGAGGTTTCCGGGAAATTAATAGGAATAAGCAAGCTTTTCGACCCCAATAATCTGTCCATAAATACAGATACTACGGAGAGCGATAATCAACCGCCTACCGCTGCCTGCGTTCATGCCACAAGGGTGGCTTCTATTGCGGCGGCTGCCGCGGACAATTCGCATGGCATAGCCGGCGTTTCATGGGGCGCCAAACTGCTTTCGCTAAAAGTTTTTGCGGATGAAGACTGCCCGAGCGAGGATTGTATGGATGAGTCCTGTAGAACGGATGAGGGCGCGATGATAAGCGCCATAAATTACGCCACTTCTTTGAGCGGAACGACCACTTATGGGAAAATAGTTTTGAATATGAGTCTTGGAAGCGAGGGAGAATGTAGTTTTACCATGCAAACCGCTGTAACTACTGCATATTCAAGCGGAGTGGTTCTGATTGCAGCTTCAGGCAATTATTCAGCTAATGTAAATTCCCCGGCAAATTGCAGTTATGTCATTCCGGTCGGAGCGACGGATTCCGAAGACAAAATAGCGGTTTTTTCAACCACCGGGCTCAAGATGAGAATAAGAGGGGTGACTGCTCCGGGAGTTTCGATTTATGCCGCGACTTATTCCGGAAGCAACCATGATTTATTTGCTTATGATTCCGGAACCTCTTTTGCAACTCCAATAGTTTCCGGCGTTGCGGCTCTGATTTATTCGGCTAACCCGCAGCTTTCCTCTTACGAGGTGAGTGATATTATAAGAAATACTGCCGATGATTTGGGGGCAGCCGGGCCGGATGACAGCTACGGTTATGGAAGGGTAAATGCTTTTAAAGCTGTGAGATATGCTGCGGCGGGAAGTCTGTCCGATTTTGACGGGGACGTAAAAGCTATAGCTTTTCCAAATCCCTTCAGACCATCTAAAGATACTTTTATTCATTTTTCGTTTCCCCAGGGGGCCTCTTTTGAAGAATTGCAAATTAAAATCTACACGATGGAAGGGGAAATTGTCAAAAAGTTTTCAGGTTTGGTGTGGGATGGAAAGAATGATGCAGGGGCGCCTGTCTCAAGCGGAATTTATGTGTTTTTTGCCAGGGGCAGAAATAAAAATTATAAAGGCAAATTTGCTTTAATAAGGTGAATGGAAACGCGGATTGCGCTAAAACATTGCAAAAACGCAAAAATCAGAGAAATACTCATTAATTGCTGATGATTTTTATTCGGGTTTCCATATCGAGAACAGCGCATGATTGTTTACAATAAGACGAACAAAATAAAAATAGCGGGAAAAGTCGAAAGAGCGGATACCTTTTTTAAGCGTTTGTTCGGACTTATTCCCCGAAAGAATCTGGATATTGACGAAGGCCTTTTTATCCCGCGCTGCTCCATGATACATACATGTTTTATGAGGTTTCCCATTGATATAGTTTTTCTGGATGGGGAAAATAGAGTGGTTTTTATAGAATCTTTTCTTGGCCCGTGGCGTTTTTCAAAATTGGTATTCAAGGCGAATTCCGTTCTGGAATTAAAAGCTGGAGTGGCGCAAAGGAAGATTGGAGTCGGAGACAGTCTTCAGTTTTACCATGCTAAAGAGGGCTCCAATCTGCTGCCCGAAAGCATATGGGCAGGAAATGCGCGACAATCTTAACGTGGTCAATATATAGTATAATTTAATCTAACCGAATTATGGTGGCTGTCAAAGGAATACAGAGAAGAAAAACGATAAAAGAAGTTCTTGTGGAAAAGGGCTTGCTTTCTGCGGATAAATACGCCGAACTGGAAGAAAAAAGCAAGAAAGAAAACAGGCATATTCATCAAACGCTTATAGATGAAAAGGTTGTTACTCCGCTTGAACTTCTCAAAATTCTCGCCAGCGAATGGGGATTCAAGGCCGTCGACCTTTCCAAATTAGAGGTTCCCAAAGAGACGGTTCAGCTTATCCCGGAAACTGTGGCAAGAAGGCAGATATGCATTCCTTTCGCCAGGCAAGACAATATTCTTTTTGTCGCTATGGCCGACCCGCGCGATTTCCTTGTCATTGAAGATATAAGTCTGAGAACCGGCTTTGAAGTCAGGGCGTATATTTCGCTGGCTCCCTGGATAAACCAGACGATTCACAAGGTTTACGGAGAAGCCGGTGCCGAAGTCATGTCCAAGCTGCTTAAATCAGTGAAGGAAAAACCTCAAAAGGAAGAGGGTGAAATAACCTTAGCCGAGGAGAAAAAGGTCGACATAACTGACGTCGACGCCAATGCTCCGGAAGTTGAAAAACTGGTCAATGCCATAATTCTCGGAGCGCTTTCAGCCAAGGCTTCGGATATTCATATAGAACCCTTTGAGGACCCCACCGGAAAAAACAGCAAAGTGCTTTTGAGGTATAGAATAGACGGAATTTTGAAAAACGGTCCTTTTGATATTCCGTGGTCATACAGGAACGCAATAATGGCCAAAATAAAGATTTTGACCAATTCAATGAATATAACCGAGAAGAGAATACCCCAGAGCGGAAGGATTCAGATAATTGCAAAGGGTAGTCCGATAGAGTTTCGCGTTGAGGTCGTGCCTACGGTTTACGGTGAATCCTGCGTTATGAGAATTCTGGACAGAAAGGCAGTGCAGGTTGATATACATAAACTTGCTTTTCTCGAAGATACTCTGGACAGGTTCCTTGGACTTTTGAAGGGCATAGGCGGCAAAAAGAATTTTGGCCTTATCCTGGTATGCGGACCGACCGGCTCTGGTAAATCAACTACGCTGTATGCTGCTCTCAATCACGTGAACAGGCCCGATATAAAGATACTAACGGCCGAAAACCCTGTGGAGTATAATCTTGACGGAATAGTTCAGGTGCCGGTCAATCCTGACATAAAATTGGGCGAAGACAAAAAATTTAATTTCGCTCTGGCTTTGAGGTCGTTTCTCAGGTTGGACCCCGATGTAATAATGGTGGGGGAAATCAGGGACCAGGAAACGGCAGAAATAGCCATGGAAGCGGCAATGACCGGACATCTTGTCTTCTCGACGATTCACACTAATGATGCTCCTTCCGCCGTTTCCCGTCTCATAGAGATGGGAATTCCGCCGTATATAGTGGTTTCCACCCTTAAAGCGGTTCTTGCCCAGAGGCTTTCAAGAAGGCTTTGTGAAAAATGCAAGGAACCTTACGACCCTTTGCCGGAGGAAATTGAGGTATTTAAATCCAATAATCTTGAAATTCCGCCCGGCACAAAGTTTTATAAACCAGCAGGGTGTCCTGCGTGCAACGGTTCTGGTTTTAAGGGAAGGGTCGGTCTGCATGAGCTTCTGATACTTACCGACTCTCTCCGGAAATTTGCGCTGAAAAACTTTGCCAGCGGTCCCTTAACCGAGAAGGCCAGAGAAGAGGGGATGCGCTCGTTGCTTCAGGATGGACTGACGAAGGTAATTTTGGGCATGACCACCACACGGGAGGTTTTGGGTGGTTCCTCCAAAGCGAAAGAGTAAATATGGATAAGGCGGATTTGAGAAGTATTAAAACTCCTTTGTATAAATCGTATAAAATGGAGGATTTTTTGGACCTCTATTTTTATCATCCGTTGGGACTCTTTTTCGCCAAGCTTTCATGCAGAATGGCAATGACTCCGAATCAAGTCAGTATTGTAAGTATGTGCGTGGGAATTGCCGGAGGCGCGCTGCTAATTTCCAATAAGACAGCTTTTTGGGGATTTCTACTGATAGTCTTTTCGAGCATATTGGACAGTTCCGACGGGCAATTGGCGAGAATGACCGGCAATTCGTCCCTTGCGGGGCGAGTGCTTGACGGACTGATAGGGTATGTCTCTTTTACGGTCGCTTATGTGGCCATGGCGATGAATTATTATCTGGATAGTCACGATTTCGTGGTGTTTTTTATTATGTTTTTGGCCGGATTTTTTTCCATCATACATAGTGGGATGTACGATTTTTACCGAACCAGCTTTTCGAAAATAATATCCGGCGGAGAATTTTTTCAGCGCGAAGCGAAAGAGGATTTAAAAGGCTTTTTTTCGGTAATATATTCCGTTTATAACTTTATTCAAGCCCGGTTTGCTTTCAACCACATTAATATTCTTAAGAGGCTCCAGGAAGCTTCTTTAAGTCCGGAAAAAAAGGAAAAAATTTCCAGGATATATGATGAGGTCAATTTGAAAAATGTGCACTTTTGGAATATGCTTGGCGATAACGTGAAAGTCGCCGGTATTTTTATAGCATTGCTTTTGGGAAAAATGCATTGGTATTTTTATTACATTATTGTGTTTATGAATGTAATTTTCGCGATTGCGTTTGTTCTGCAAAGAAAATCAGATAACCTTTTTAATGAGAGAATAAAGCCGTTTCTGGAGGAAAGTTGATGCCGGCGTTTTTGCGTTTTTCAAAAGAACGGAATGAATCTAAATACAATGTTTTTTCAGGAAAAAACTTCATTGTTCTATTTTCCTTATTCTGTTTGTTTTGGTCCAAAGCGTATGCCGCGGATTTCAGTAATTTTTACAAAGCGGACGCATCTTCGCTCAAATACTTTGCTAAAGACATGGGAACAATGCTCGGCAGCGGTGGAGATAATACTGCAAGAAGTTTGGGTTTTTCCGGTTTTGATCTTGGATACAAACAGTATTTTCAGCTAAAACCTGATTTTTCGAATAAAGTTTTTAAACCGAAAAGGGTGGTGCGTTTCGGCTGGATTCAGGCCGAGATTGGAATGCCTTATAGGATAGATGGTTTTATAAAGGCGTCCAATTATGACGGGCTTGCAATGGCGGGCGGCGGCTTGAGGTATGGCTTGCGTCAGATATCGGATAAAGAAGGATATTTTCAATTTATGCTTGTGGGAATGTCGAATATCGCGGTGAATCAGTATTTTTGTGCTACGCATTTTTCTTCAATGTTTTATGTATCCAGAAACGGTAAATATATGTTTCCATACGCAGGATTTGGTTTTGACAATACGAAACTTCGCGTGAGTAAAACCGAAGACGCTCAACTTTCAGGCAAAAAGGTGTACTCGCTTGAAGAAAGGTGTTTAATAGGCCTGAAAATCAAATTGAGATTTTTTTACCTTGCCATTGACGCCGCCTATAGCCACGGAAGAAATGTTTTACTCTGGAGCGGCGGAATGAGATTCTAATGTCCTATCCTTTGTAT
>Ga0180301_10004347_pt1 | contig 10951 bp, 9 predicted proteins | sample GuaBasSediGuay16_FD_121797 | JGI IMG/M metagenome (GOLD analysis project Ga0180301, IMG submission 121797) | Subseafloor sediment microbial communities from Guaymas Basin, Gulf of California, Mexico - Guay16, Core 4569-2, 12-15 cm | ecosystem: Environmental > Aquatic > Marine > Hydrothermal... | reverse complement strand
TCCTGAAAGGGAGCGTCAGCAAGCTGACCCGGACAGCAGACCGTTTTGAGACGGATCCCTCCTGGGATGAAAACAACCGGCGCATCCTGTTTCACACTCAGAGGGATGGCGTCATTGCCGCCCTTTCGGAAACCAAGGGAGAATCCATACTTTATACACTGAACAACCCGCTTCCGGTGACTTACTATCCCCCCGCCCGTTCCTCCAAAGAAACTGCTTATTTTGAAATCCCCTATGTCCATCAAGTCTATGATCCGCCGGACTGGTTTGGCGCCGGTTATGCCGCCTGCGGAGGGACATCAGCGGTTATGTGCCTGGCCTATTACGGCACCATCACTCCCTGGCCCACAACCGCGTCCAGTCCCTATCCCCATGAAAGTCCTTACGGCCGGTACATTTGCGACAAATACTATACCATCCTTGGGTATCACATGAACCGGATCGGATACAGCCGGGGAAATTACGGCTGGGGGGCTTTTGGCTATATCACCCAGAACAACTGGGCTGACACCAAAGGATATATGGCTGAATTTGCCTGGAAAAACGGGATGGCCAATAAGTCCGTAGACTGGACCCCCACCCGTGCCGAGTTAATTCAACAGGTTGACCAGCGAATGCCCTTTGTGCTTTTGAACTCCCTTACCAGTTCAGGCCATTACATTACAACGATCGGTTATGAAAACAGTATTGCAACAACCCTCATTTTTAATGATCCCTACGGAAATAAAAACACACCGGGCTATCCAAGTTACGACGGGGCCCTGTCCCGCTACGATTGGCCGGGTTACAACAACGGGTATCAAAATTTGAATACTGTCTGGTGTTATATCTATTTTCAGGCAGAAATTCCCACGCGTCCGGACTGGGCGCTGGAGATGCAAAATACAATCGCCGATACAATCCGAAGCGGGTCAAAAATTCCGCTGAATTATACTCTTTACAATCTGGGAGACATAAGCACATCCCCCGGTACTATTGAATGGCATATCACCAGTATCGGTGTAAATAATCTAAATGTAGATACCGTATTGTTCAGTATGGATGTTGATCCTCTTGCTCCCGAATTATTTTATACCTTTGAACAGTATTTACAACTTCCGGACTCTCTGGTCAGTGACACCTATTTGTTTACTGTGGAAGTCCCTGTCGATACAGGGTTCGGCGAGATCCGCCTTTCCAACAACAAGTATCAGAAAAAGGTAAAAGTCATCGGTTATCCCCATATTTATGCCACGGCCCCGGAAAATGGGGCCACTGTGAACAGCACAACACCGGTCCTGTTTGCTAAATTCAGGGAAACGATTGACAAAGTGGATACGGATTCAGTGTTTTTAAGCCTGAACGGTGTCAACATCAATACCGATTGCAGTTGGAACACCCGTGAAATCCGCCGGATTTCCGAAACACCCCTGGAACCCGGAGAATATACGGCCAAGGTTCGGGTACGGAATCTGGCAGGTTTTGAAAGTATATACAGTTGGAAATTCACTCTCACATCCACTGCATTAGATCCGGCAGCGTCGCATCCGCATGTATTTGACCTTCAGGCATATCCAAATCCTTTCAATCCCCATGGGATGCTTTATATCTGCCTGCCGGAATCCGGAAATATCCGTCTGGATCTTTTTGATGTCCGGGGACGGCATGTTAAAATCCTTGAGGATGGTTTCTACCCTGCCGGGATGCATCAAATCAACTGGGACGGGACCGACAAATCGGGACACGCCGTTACGAGCGGTATCTACATTGCCCGATTGACATCTCCGTCGGGCATAAAAACGATTCGGTTCGCCCTTTTAAAATAATGAGGTGTACAATGAACGAAAAAAAGAAAATCCGCAAGGCTCTGTTTGTCCTGATATTATCGGGACTATCGGTATACCTGGGGAATCTGGGACTGGAAAAAGCTTTATCCCTTGGGAATACCTGGTATGAGGCCGGGGCTTATATCCTCCTGGCCGGTATTGGAATTTGTCTTTTCGGGATTTATTTGCCTTTCCGAATGGCATCCCGGTGGGAACTCCCATATGCTTACTGGCCCAAAAACAAAAATCCCATCCATGTTATCTTTTTTCTTGCCCTGTGGTTTGTTCTCATGAACTACGATAATCTTACCCTCATCAAATTGAACGGATTGAACTGGGGTGTTTTTCTTGAACATTTGAGCCAAACACTGCTGATTCAGGTCGTCTATTACCCCCTCTTTGCCATGCTGCTTTTTCCAGCATTCCGGGAACGCTACGGCCTTTGGTGGTCATTGTTCATCAACGGTGTTTTATTTACCCTGTACCATGCCCTTTTCCCTGCCCTGTTTCCCGAAATTGTTCACAGCTATACTGCAGGATACCTCTTTATCACCTTCATTGCCTATATGCTCCTCTATATCTGGAGTGAATCACTCATTCTTGTGATGATCGTTCATATCCTTTCCAATGCTTTGTTTCTGGCCTCAAAGGATGTGCTCTTCGAAAGCACAGGATTGCTTGTATTGATACCGGTTCTGCTGGCAGTCGGGACTCTTGTGGCCATGATAATCGGTGCTTACAGACAAAAAAGTGCTCCTATAAAAAAACCGGAATTCTGGATTACAATGAATCTGAAGGATTAAAAACAGGCTCATGATTGTGTGCAGATAAATAAGCTTGGATCTGTTATTTTCTGCCTGTTTCCATAAATGCAGTCACATTTTCTTCAGGAACTTCCGCCGGCAGGTCACACCCGGTACTGAGGATATAATTGGGAATATCCTTCATTTCATCCAGGAGGATTCTAACTTCTTTCCGTATGCTTTCAGGATTTCCCGTCATAATGGCGCCAGTGGGACACACATTACCGATGAGAATGATATCTTCCCGGATTATTTTTGCCGCCTGAAGGAAATCCACATCCGAATCCAGGCTGAGAGCATCTGCACCGGAATCATTAAAAGATTCCAGCAGGTGTTCTGTATTACCGCAAATGTGATAGACCATTGCCACATCCTGTTTATGACACACATCCACAATTTCCCGGGTATAATCCATGGAGAACTCACGGAATTGTTCCGGTCCCAGCATCATGGCGCTGGGTTCAAGGACTGCAACAATGTGTGCTCCGGCTTCTATTATAGCCCGGGTATAGTCTAAAATCTTTTCCGTACACACGGTACACAGTTCGTGAAAATCTTCCGGATTCATCATCGTTTCCATGGCAGCATTTTCGGCACCCATAATAAGACCGGCCAGTGTATAAGGCCCCGTTACATAAGCACCCCGGAGAATATTCCCGGGAAATTCATGCTTCATCCGTTTGTGGGTTTCCACATAGGACCGGAGTCGCCCGTCTTCCAAAATATCCACACTTTTCAGGAGGGATAAATCCCGTTCTTTGTTGTAATCAAAATTCACGACTGTAGCCGCTTCATTCGGCGGAAAAATGGTTTCACGTCCCAGGGCACTGGCTTCCACGGAAAGATCCATAAGGGTAAAAATCACATCGGGATGCCATTTCTCCACAATCCGGCGCATAACCTTCATGTGTTCACTTGCATTCTGCTGTGCCAACTTGATCGATGTACCAGCCCCTTTCACTGCCGGAAACCCAAGCAAAGGAGCCAGAATGCGTTGATTATTCCTGTACTTTGCACGAACTGTTTCAATCATTTTCATTTTATGTTTCCATTTTTCCGGAAGTGGAAAGTTGAAAATTTACGTCGCTGCGCTCCGGCACCGGGTTATGGGCTTATGGGAGATTCCGGCGCTGTTGCACAACGTTCAAGTGCCTTCGGCATCCAATCCAATTGGACATATCCCCCGGACTGAAATCCGGTGCTATCCATTATACAATCATTCAATCCTGATATTTTCCTTCTTTCAGGACGGTCTCAATCATGGTTAAAACGTTTTCGGTCTTCATATATTCAGTAATTGAATTAGAAGAGCCGGCAGCCCAGCCTCCGTTTTTGCCGGCGATGCGTATATATTTCCGGGTCAGGTCACGAATGGTATCAGTGGAAGCCCGGGCCAGTTGATCCACGTCTATTCCGCCGCAAAGGGCGATTTTTTCGCCAAAACAATCCTTCAATTCACCAATATCCATAGATATAGGCTCCAGTGGGTGGAGTGCCGTGACGCCGCAATCCAGGATATCCTCCATAACGTCATACAATACACCATCGGAATGATAGATAAAGGGAATATTCCGTTCTGTCGCCAATTTCCCGATTTTTTTCAGCCAGGGGAAAAAATGTTCCCGGAGAAAACCGGGATCAACCATGAGTCCGGAAGAATAGGCAATGTCGTCACTATACCACAGGACCTTCACAAAATCCATCTGGGCCATCACTTCAAACATGCTGTAAATCACATCCCCGATTCGTCGAAACATTTCAGCCACCAGCTCCGGTTCTTCATACATGAGCATGGAAAAAGTTTCAAATCCCATAGTTTCCCAGACAGTGGTGTAAATATCCCCATATTGGCCGATGATTCCCATATCATCGGGGATAAGTTTTCCGGCTTCTTCCAGGCGGCTGTAATTGATATCTTCCCGTTTTGGAAAAGGGTAGGCTTCAAAACTCTCCCAATCCTTGACAAGACTGTCATGTTCTGACGACCAGGACCGGTCTGTCGCTTTGGACTCATCCTCAGCCTTTTTGCGGTTTAATTCAAGGTCGATACGGGGCTGAATCTTCAGGAAGTCATACCCCAGGGAACGCATAAAGTGAATATCTTCCTGGACCGTCACCACCGGTTTTCCGGCGATTTCCTTTTTTATATCCGGATGAATTCCCAATTCAATCAAAGGAATGGCATCGGCTTTTTGATTCCGGAGAGTTTTATCCAGGCGTTCAAAATCAATTTTTCGAATATTTTCAAACATAATATCCTCTATCAGGCTGATATCAGGTTTTTGGCCAGAGAGACGGACTGGTTGGCATTCAGAGAGTATCCTTCAGCCCCAATTTCATCGGCAAAGGACTGAGTGACGGGTGCTCCGCCGATCATGACTTTATTCTCCAGGCCGTTGGACCTAAGGGACTCGATGACCGTTTTCATATTTTTCATGGTCACGGTAAGCAGGGCGGACATACCGATAACCGCTTCCGGATGCTGACGGGCTGATTCCACAAATTTAGAGGCGGGTGTATTAATCCCCAGATCAATCACCTCAAAACCGGCACCTTCCAGCATCATGCCCACGAGATTTTTTCCGATATCATGCATATCCCCCTGGACTGTTCCCAGAATGACGGTCCCCACGTGGACACTTACATCGCCCACCAGCATGGGACGAATCTGATTCAGACCACTTTTCATCGCTTTTGCTGAGAAAAGCATTTCGGGGACAAATATCTCATTCTTTTCATATTTCTCGCCTACGATTTTCATACCGCTGATGAGTCCGTTCATTAAAATATCCTGAGGGGATATTCCTTTCTCCAGGGCATCTGCTACTTTTTCGCGGACACCGGGTTGACCGGATAAATCTTTGGGATAACGGGAATCTGCATCAATGTGCCCACGAACAATCAGTTCTTCAATCTGTTTCAAAAGCTCCATATTCTCTTCCTTTTCTCATTATGTTTTTATCTTTATAGTTTATAAAGTTTGTTTACAAACCGAAAGAAGAAAGTTGCACTTGGAAATTGGGTTTTTATCAGATGTCAGACTTTTTTCAGGAAGAACTGGAGAGATTCGATACCGGTGAGTGTCACGATGAGAACGGCTGTACCGGCGATCAGGACGCCCCCGATGGCAGCAATCATAAACTTCCGCGGGGGAACACCAAGGAGGAAGGCTGCCAGGGCACCGGTATATACACCCGATCCGGGCAGAGGGACCCCGATAAAGAGAGCGAGTCCCCATTCCCCGTATTTCTCAACCTTGTCATGGATACGTCGCTGGGTCCGGAGGACAATTTTATCATAGAGTCTGCCGATAAAAGGGATTTTAATCACAATATCGACAAACCAGTGAAGCATATAGTATACAAAGGGTGCCAGGAGTATATTGATCAGCATGCAGATCAGATAAACCTCAAACCAGGGCATATTCAATTTCAGAATTCCATAGGGGATACTGGCCCGGAGCTCAAGAAACGGAAGGAAGGTCACAAGAATCAGTTGCCAAAGGTTGAGCCACATCATGAAAATCTCCTGAAAAGTGAACGAGTGAACATGCTGATGAAATGGAGGGTATCCCGAATATGGGCAATGCTGCTTTGTCCCCCTTTCATATATATGGTGGGAATGGGATAGAAATCCACAGGAACCCCTTTATCCGTAAGGCGGATAACCATTTCCGCTTCGAAAACGAAACCTTTGCTTCCGGAGAGCAAATATTGAATATACTTACCGGGTATCAGCCTGAAACCGCATTGAACATCAGGGATTGACAATCCAATCCGCCAACTGACAAGAAAGCTGGTAATTAAATTGCTCAGGCGGCGATGGAAAGGCATATTATCATCCCTCTGCCGCCGGCCAATAATGAATGTCCCCGGGTTTTCAGCATATTTCACCACCAATCCGGGAATAGCTTCCGGTGGATGCTGCAAATCGGCATCCAATGTCACTGCAAACGCCCCTCCGGCTTCCAATACAAACTGAAAACCGCTTTGTAGTGCCTTTCCTTTTCCCATATTTTCAGGATGGCGAATCAGGTGGACACCTTTCTGAGTGGCAATTTGGGCTGTATGGTCGTCCGATCCGTCGTCTACAATGACAATATTCAGAGAACAACATGCCCTGATCCGTTCCAGCAACTCAGGAAGGGTTTTTTCAGCATTATAAGCCGGAATGATAATGTATCCATTGTATGTGTCGGATTTCATGCAGAAACTTTTACGTATTTTAGGTTATCATTGAAAAAATAATCACAAACAGAACTCATGATATGGGTGATGCCGGATGTTTGATAAACTACAAACATACCTTTCCTGACTAGTGTCCTGAATGTGCCTGTTCAGCAAAAGCATGCAGACGTTTGACCATGGCATGGAGTCCGTTACTCCGCGTGGGAGTCAATTGAGAACTGAGTCCCACCGATTCCAACCAGGCGTGGATATCAAAACCGAGAATTTCCTCCGCTGATTTATGATTGTAAATCACCATGAGAATTGCAATCAGTCCGCGGACAATCGCTGCATCGGCATCTGCTATAAAGTGAATCCGGCCGTCATTGTAATCCGATTTCAGCCAGACCAGGCTCTGACAACCAAAAATCCGGTATTCATCTTTTTTGTATTCTTCGGGAAAAGGAGGAAGTTTTTGTCCCAAATCGATAATGTACCTGAATTTTTCCTCCCAGCCGGGTAACATGGAAAAAAAATCTGCAAGGTTATCCGCTGTCATCTCGTGTAATTCACTCATGGATTGAAATTATTCAATTCGGGTTGAGATTGAAAGGATTTAATGGGTTGGATAGTTCTGAGTGTTGAATGCTGTACATCGACACTTCGGGATCAGACAATATATGCATTCCATGATATGATTGCCCACCCCTTCCCGGGCAATCGGGTTTTATTTTACAGGGTAAAGTAGACGTATTGAGATACCATTCTTCCATCCTTCCCTTTTTTTCGTTACTTTTATCATCAAACGAATGGAGATAGAACATGAATCACGGAATCAAACTGACTCAAAACATCTTTTGGGTTGGAGTCAATGACCGGCGAACACATCTTTTCGAGAATTTATGGCCTCTGGATAAAGGTATATCCTACAATGCCTACCTGATCCGGGATAAAAAGAACGCCCTGATTGATACGATGGAGATCGGACATGAGGAATCGTATTTTGATGCCATTGATGAAATCCTGGATTCAGGAGAAACCGTGGATTATCTTATTATTAACCACATGGAACCGGATCATTCCGGAGCCCTGAAACTCATCACGCAACGATATCCGGACATCACATTAGTGGGAAACAGGAACACTTTTAAATTTGTCCGGGGATTTTTCGGGGATTTCGAGCATATCCTCGAAGTGGAAGAAGGGGACACACTGAATCTGGGTAACCATTCCCTGACATTTGTCATGACTCCCATGCTTCACTGGCCTGAAACCATGATGACCCTGGAGACAAAAACTCAAATTCTCTTTACCGGTGATGTGTTTGGAAGTTTTGGTACGTTGGACGGCGTGCTCTTTGATGATGAAGCGGATCTTGCCGTCTGGGAGCCGGAACAACGGCGCTATTATTCCAATATCGTTGGAAAATATGTCAAGCAAACCCAGCGCGCTCTTGAAAAGCTGAAGAAAGTGGATGTCAAGATATTTGCGCCTACTCACGGACTCATCTGGCGAAGGAATCCCGGCCATATTGTAAACTTATATGACCGGTGGTCTCGTCTTGAAGGAGACAAAGGGGTCGTTATTGTATATGGATCCATGTACGGACGGACTGAACGGATGGCGGAGTATATTTCCCGGGAACTTATCCTGGCCGGAATCCGGGACGTAATAGTATACGATGCATCAAAAACCCATCTTTCCTATATCCTGAGTGATATCTGGAAATACGGCGGACTTATTATTGGGAGTCCCGCCTACAATAACGGGCTTTTTCCCCCAGTAGAAGCCCTCACAACCAAACTGGAGCAGTTACACATTAAAAACCGTCTTTTAGCTCTTTTTGGAACAGCCACCTGGAGTGGTGGAGGCGTAAAAAATCTGCACTGTTTTGCTGAAACAACTAAGTTAGAACTGATTCATCCTACTCATGAAGCCAAATACCGGCCTTTGGAGAATGATTACACGATATGCCGGGAGATTGCTCAAAATATGGCTCTTAGATTATTGAATTCTGAGTTTTGAATTCTGAATTGAATTACAAATTATAGAATGAGGTTGAGCGGATTAAATACCGGATCCGGAAAATTCGCTATCTGACATCTCTCTTCTATTCTTCATGAAACAATCATATTAAAAAAGGCGCCTGATCAGGCGCCTTTTTAATGTATGCAAGAATGCACAACTCTTAACTCATCACTTATCACGGTTATCGGATAGACCGCCACAAGGGAGATGTATCAAAGTACAGCACTCTCTAGAAGGAATAATCAACCCCCATACCAAAACCGAGGGTTGTTTTCTGATAGGTTTCGGTATAGTTGGTAACTTTTTTGCCTTCATCATAGAATGCATTCATGATACCGACATTAAGTATAAGTTTCGGACTTAATTTATATCCAAAACCACCGGCCAGGGTGCTGGAAGGCAGACTATAACTGAGATCTGTCTGATATTCGGGCGTCACTTTCTGGTCTCCGTAAGAATATCCGGCACTGACAAGAAGTTTATCAGAGAGATTGAATTCCAGGGCTACGCCAAATTCAATTCCGTTATCGATTTTTTCTTCTTTACCGTCCCAGTTCACATCCTTATTGAAATAATAATTGAAGTTCCCTTCGGCGCGGAGTTTAGGCATGACCTGATAAGCCAGACCCATGGCAAACATAGCCGGCATATCGGCATGGGTTTCATCTCCGTCAGTAAACATGCCGGAGCCATCCACTTCCGTATCATTCACCAGGGTTAGCTCAGTCTTCATTTCATACCGCAAGGCAATGTCGAGTCCTTCAAAGGGAGTAATAAAAGCACTGAAAATGGGACTGAAACCGGTAGCATCCTGAGCGGCTTTCACTTCCACGTCGGCGGTTGCCGCTTCTACAATGGGGACCTGATTACTGGTCGCTGTGGCAGCACCACTGTAAATACCCTGTACCTGGGCAGCGGTCAAACCGCTGGGATCATAGCCAAGATTTGTCAATCCGCCTTGCAGTTGGGTTACCTGATCGGCTGTCAAATATCCGGCAGTCTGGAGCTCAGGCAGTGTGTAATTTCCTGCATTTGCATCGATAATGGGTTGAAGACTGGAAGCCGTGGCAGAAAGTGTGTTGGCCACACCCGTCAGATAAGTACCGGGTGTCACCCAGTTGGTCCCGTCAGCAGTCACCATAATATCCTTCAGGTATCCGTCATAGGTGTTCTTAGCTACAACAGCCCGTCCGCCAACAGCCAGTGAGATCATGTCACTCAGCTTGTAAGTTAAACCGGCTTGTCCGGCATAATAGACGGAAGATCCTTCAAATTCCGTATCCAGTTTATAACCCTGGACACCCAGTTGGGGAACAAGTCCGGATACGGGCATTTCAAAGGACGGGAGTCCGTCTTCATAAACGGCACTACCGCCTCCGCCAATAGGTTCAAAACCACCGGAAACGACTATTTTACCACTTTTGTAGGCAAAATAAAGGTTTGGAAACAGGGGAGCAAAGACATCCCCGACAAATTCATCATTGTTCAGTGTTGGCAGGTCATTAATGACGGTCTTGGTCTGCAAGATCACCTGATTGCTCACATGAAGATAAAGGCCGTTATTCAATCTGGACAAACCTGCAGGATTGTAGTATACAGCATCCAGATCGGTTGAAGCATTTCTGTTTAATGTCCGCGTATACTGAGCACTTTGGTTTGTGTTCGTGACGATTCCACCGGCAAAAGCCGTGACTGAAACCAGACATAAAACAGCAGTGGTCAGCAAGATAAGTGTTTTCAAGATTCCCTCCTTGTTTGTGTTACACTTGTTTATTGCTTTACGGTAAATTACCAGAAACATGCATATATTTGCAAGTTATTTTATAAAATGAATCATTTCATGCATTTCAATATGATTGCAGGTGGATTTTTTTTATTTTAAACTTTGAGCAGGACAAAGGAGATATTATGAATAACAGACCCTTACAGAGATCCCGTCAGGACCGAATGATTGCCGGTGTATTGGCAGGACTTGCAGGCTGGTTAGGCTGGGATGTCACTGCGCTACGGATTGCATTCGTTATTATTTCCCTCTTATCATCTGTATTTCCCGGAATCCTTGTTTACGTGGTTCTGTGGATCCTGATGCCGGAAGAGCAATAACAACATCGTTCCTGAACCCGTTTTTTCACACACGAAACAGGTAATC
>Ga0180301_10004346_pt1 | contig 10953 bp, 10 predicted proteins | sample GuaBasSediGuay16_FD_121797 | JGI IMG/M metagenome (GOLD analysis project Ga0180301, IMG submission 121797) | Subseafloor sediment microbial communities from Guaymas Basin, Gulf of California, Mexico - Guay16, Core 4569-2, 12-15 cm | ecosystem: Environmental > Aquatic > Marine > Hydrothermal... | reverse complement strand
TATCAAAACATCTACGGATACCCTAGCGGCACCCTCCAAAGACTGGATCCCCAGAAACTCGAAGCCTACGCCTACATAAGAAACACTATACTAAAAAACGAAAAGGACACCGTGATACTCGTATTGCATCAAATAAGCCCCTGGGCTAAACCCCTCTTGACAATACCGGAAAGGAACATCTCCGTCATAGTTTTACGCCCAGTATGCATCAATTCGAGCGAATTGCATAATGGCGATACCAACGTTATTCTCACGTACGCACTCGAAAGCTTAAATGCGAGCGCCCTGAAGAAATTCGGAATAAAATACATACTTGTGGAATTACCGTACCCAAACCAGTGGTACGCCCCCACCTGTAAAAGTTTCGCTTACAGTTTATGGGAGAAAGACCTCGCTCCAATAGCCGATCTCGTGTACGAGAGAACATACGAGAATTGGGGACTGAGGCTGTGGAAAATACGCTATCAATGAAACCTACAGCATGCGCATTACCGACTTTTGGCCTTGTTTCTTCTGCTGTTCTTTATAAATAACTCGATAAATTTGAGAAAATACAACATTGCTCTCGATACTATCCTCGAGTTCGAGTTCAGGTCCCTATAAATGAGCGGCGATATCGCATCTATCCCGTGTGCTACCATATTCCTAAAAGAGATATTCGTCTTGAAATACTTGCAGAAAATCGGAACCTCCATTATCCTAATACTCCTTTTGCATGCCTTAAACAGTATCTCCAGACTCGCACCCATGCCATCAACTTCCGGGATTATATACGGCAAAATCCTCCTAGAATACGCGCGAAACCCGCTCTGCGTATCGCTAACATCAAAATTCCTCGCCCATAACTTGAAGATTAAATTTATGAGTTGAATCCCTATTTTCCTCCCGATGGGGATCTCCTCTATACTTCTCCTAGAGAGAAAGCGAGAACCTATTACCATATCGGCCTTTCCTTCAATTATCGGCTTGATAACCTTAGGAATCTCCGATGGGTCATGTTGCCCATCGGCATCGAGAGTCACCGCGATGTCAACGTTGAGTTCTAGGGCTTTCTTAAGCGCCGACCTTAATGCCGCACCGTAGCCCATCGTCCTCTCATGCCTTATTACTAAAGCGCCACACCTCTCAGCCGTCGCCGCCGTATTATCCGATGAACCGTCGTCCACAACTATTACTATGTCAACGAACCTTTTTGCCTTAGATACTATGTCGGCGATGGTCTTCTCTTCATTAAGAGCAGGTATACAGGCAACCACGGTGGGTCTATGGTCTTTCCAGTAGCGTCCATCAGACATGCCAGTGTTCTCCCACACGGGTTTTAAGAGTTATATTATCAGCAGGTAAATAACTTTTTACCAATTGCTAGTACTTCTGAAACCCTTTAAAGATTCAGTATACTCACATCCTCTTCCCTTTTCGTTCATCTTTCAGTATCTCAGAAATGCACGTCGATGGTAAATCAAAACCTAATATGATGGGCAAAAAACAAAGTTGTACAATATGGAGTTGGAGCATGAGTTACAAGAGCACTAGCGCTCAGACATCTCATATGACCTCACTCGATGAAAACTTGCACGCAGATGCACCCGATCATTGGGGAACTAACGTCACAATCGCAGAACTATCAGCAGGGTCGATCCCGAAGAACCTTATCCTAGAGCCCGTAATGCGATAGAACATTATCTCATCCGGTAAGGGACGCTCCGATCTCTCCCATTTGGAGAGATCCCTCGATACTGCCAATCCCGAATACCAACACCCGTACTCGCTGGAATACCCGTGGTAGAGTAGCACGAAGAAACCGTCCTTGGATATCCGAATGTCATCAGGAACCACTTGCTCTGCATTAAAACCATCGCCGTCTCCTGCCAATCACCAAAATGGACGTGTCGAGCAACCAGTTCGTCGCATTGGTCCCCCTCACCAGATAAATTTTTCCCCTATATCCGTCGTTGGCCATTCTAACCTCATACAACATGTTCCATCCATCATCGTCCACTCAAACGACAGGAGATGAGACATCATAGCTGGGGAGATCTGACCTCAGCGCAAAACCCAAGAACTCCCAGTGGATGATATCGTTTGATCGCCAAACGCCAATCCCTAAGTGCTTGTTTCCCCTTCCCTTCGCCTCCGCAAATAAGTACAGATAACCGGTCGGCAACCACCAAGTAGGGATCCTCGGCGTGTTTTATTACTATCCCTAGGTCTTCCCAATGCCTCCAGTTTTTACTGATAGCAAGACCCACATAAACATCATAGCCGTCGTATTTTCCAAAGTATATAGAGTATGCAAGGACATAAATCCTCCCAGCAAGTTTACCACCGCTTAATGTATTATTAGGCGCAACGCCCTCCTTTCCGTGTCTCTTGGCAATTGTGAACTCAACAATGTTTCCAATCTCCCTAAATTTCCCATCCTTGCGAGATAGAATTATGAAGTCCTTTCTTAACCCTCTCACCTTCAGGAAGTCCTCGGATGACGCATTAACACAAATCGGACAATTACGAGTATGTGGGGTGTTGTGCTCCTCCATCATAACCGTTGTCACTGTAAGAGCAATGAAGGGAAGTGCCATTACGATAAGCGCAATCATGCTTTTTCTCATGCAATCACCGGATATATCGCCATTATTTGGAAAGTTATCCAAGCATGTGCCACTTCACCTTATTCCCCTAAACTTGAGACCCCTTCTCCTGATGATGACCCCTCCTTACAAAGTTTACAGTCCATTCATCTGGAACTTTTAAAAAAAATATGGGGCAATGAGGATGTGGTGATAACATGAAGATAGGGATAACTGGCGGGTCGGGGTTCATAGGATCCTCGCTGGCGAACCATCTTTCGAGGTTTTACGAGATAAAGATCCTAGATGTGGTGGAGCCACGTTTATCCAAGCCAAACATTCACTTCGAAAGGTGCGATATAACCGATAAGGACGCCGTGCGCAAAGCCCTAGAGGATGTTGACGCCGTGATACATACGGCGATCATACAGATACCAAAGATAAATGAAAACCCCCGCCTCGGCTATATGGTCAACATTGTAGGCACGCAGAACGTATGCGAGGCCGTGGACGAAAACCTCCACATAAAGGGAATGATACTTGCGGGATCTTGGCACGTAATCGGCGAAAGCGGCCTTTCGGGATTAATAGACGAGGGTTTCGGATACAGGCCGGACAAGGTGGAAGAGCGTGCCCGCCTCTACGCACTGGCAAAAATGGCGCAGGAAATCATAGTGAGGTACTACGACGAAATGTCAAATAAGGTGTTTGGCGTTATAAGAATGGGCACTGTCCTAGGCGAGGGGATGCCCGAAAAGACCGCCGCGAACATTTTCATCGAAAGAGGGCTTCGCGGAGAGCCCATAACTCCATTCAAGCACAGCATGTATAGGCCAATGCTATACGTGGACATAAACGATGTATGCCGTGCATTCGAACAATATATCAAGAAAATCCTAAACGGAGAAATCAAAAAGGAGGGCGGAAGTCTATCCCATATAGTAAATCTATACTATCCGGATCCTATCACCATCTTGGAGCTCGCCGAAATCGTAAGAGATGCCATCGTGAAAGCCACCGGAGGAAGAGTTAACCCTCCGATTGAGATCGTAGACCACGGACTTCCACCACTCTTCGATAAGGACGATAAATACAGGTTTAAGGTTGACGTGAGCAGGGCACTCAAGTTCTTAGGCATGGAAAAACTGACTCACCCAAGAGAATCCATAGAAAGAATAGTAAAAGCACGACTGGAAAGCAGAAAGTAACAACTCGTAACCCACTCCTGCAAGTTTCGAACTACGAAAAATGACGAACCCGCTAGTACACAAAACTCCTCAGCTACCACAAATCTGACGGTAAACCTCCTCCACCCTTCTCGCAATTTCTTCCCACGAGTACAATTTCGACGTGGCTAGGTTTCTCCTTCGTATCCTTTCTCTAAGATCATCATCTTCCAACAGGAGACATATCTTCTCCGCTAAACCCTTAATATCCCCCGGAGAAACCAAAAACCCATTAACCCCGTCAATCACGACCTCCGGAACCCCACCAACGTGTGTGGCAACGATCGGTAGCCCCATCGCCATCGCCTCAAGCAATACGTTCGGTAGACCTTCTGACAGACTGGGAAGCACAAAAATGTCCGCCTTAGCCATGTAATCCGGTATCTCAACGTGATCCCTGGCGCCTTCAAAGATAACATGCCGCTCCAGCCCAAGCCGCCTTACCAAATCAACCAAATAGTTCCTAAGCGGCCCATCCCCCACAATTATCAGTTTCACGTCCTTATGGATTTTCCTAACATGATAAAACGCCTTAATTAGGTTATCAACACCCTTCACCCTCCTAAGTCCGCCCACGAATAACACCACACGTTCCTCGCCGCGCCTCTTCACCGAATACTTTGTTCCATCGAACAGATTCCTGTCGATTCCCGATGGAATTACGTGAATATTCCCCTCCCTGATAATACGCTCAACCTTGTTTTTCATCTCGTTAGTAAGCACAAAAATCGCATCAGCACTCTTATAAATGAACTTTAGAGCCAATCCTTTGAACGGAAACCTTACATTTATATCGGACCCCTGAACCCCGACACAATAGCGAAAACCCCTTACCTTGCGCGCAACGTAGGCGAAAATTCCCGCGAAAAATCCCTGCGCATGTATAATGTCCGGGTCTATCGCATCAGCTACGTTCAAAGACCTCAAAACGAACTCGTGATACCCCAAGAATCTAATTTCGGTCTCAAACCAGTAGTTAAACGTCCAAGGCACCCTCCTTACCTTGACCCCCTCCATGACCTCCGCATATGGAAGCCCCCTGAAGTGAGATGTCAAAACGTAAACGTCATTTCCCCTCCTCGATAACTCGCGGGCCAAGTAGTAAGTTACGACTTCGGTTCCGCCAATCCTCACGGGCAGAAAGTTCGGCAAAACAAACACAATCCTCATCTCGACCCCCTCATAAAACAATAACATAGGGTATTTCAATTACCCCCGTATACGCGCTCGATCTTACGCTCGATATCATTATTGCTATCCAGCAAACATCCTTACCACCCTTGATGTCCAACACGTACCAAAGGTACTCTTCGCTCAACTCACGCGCCTCACTTCTTCCAATAACCGTCCCATTACACGAATACGCCAATATGCTCAAACGCAAACCTTCAATATTACTCCTCGCCTTGATAACCACCCGCGAAATGGTGCAACCCGCACATGAACCGTCGAAACTATAAAGTAGCATGAGAACCCCGGATGCTCCGGCCGCCACCATTATCCTCAAACCGCCACTCGCCACGTGGACCTCCGCATCCAGAGTGCTAACATTCGATACCGTAAATAAACGCGGATCCAACTTCCGCCCAACTGAAAACAGCACCTCCTCCCAATAACTCACGTTCTTGTTTATAACCCTATAAACACCAACCTTCGAAATCCGTTGCGAAATTCGCTCCTCAAATGCAGTAATATGGTACAGACTGTCCAAAACTATAATGTCCCTCCTCTCCCAATCCGGAAACCAAACGCCCCGAAAGTCCTCTAACCCCATGACCAGATCCTCCAACCTCCCAAAATACACATTCGACCCTATCACCATGACAGGCCAATAATACGACGCGTTCAGTAACGACCTGTCTATCACCACTAACACGCTCTCGTTCTCAAACCTGAACTTCTCTCTGACCCAAAACATCTGCTCTAACACCTTATCCCCTGGCCTGTAGTTGTAGCACGGAATGTAAGATGAGGCCAACGCGCAGTTCAGGAGAATCAAGAATGTCAGCAGTAACACCAAAACGCGCAAAAGTCGCACAGTGCCAATACGCACCCTCCCCCAACCACTAAGTGAAAACACTAGCCTGGTCAACGCCGTATACACACCATAAAGCCCAAAACCGATGAGAACGGGAAGAGGAAATAGCAAGACAAATCTGTACGACTGAACATACCCCGTGAAAAATATCAGAGCAACTATATAGGATATCCAGCTGGATACCACAAACCCAAACCTACGATCCTCATAAAATGCTACTAAAACACCAATCACTGCCAATAACCACACCACCGGGTGCTCCTCACCCGGAAACCACAACCAGCCCAGAGAAAACGAAAAGTAATGAAACTCCCGCCTCATGACCTCCAGCAACCAAAAAATAGCGTACATCTTGTAAACCACGAATAAAAGACCGCCCAGTGCAACCGCCACCATCGTAATAACATGCAACCTCAGATCCCTCACGGAGAATTTCCTCGAAACAAACAAGTAGTACATCACAACCCCCACATTCAAAATCAAGAAAAATGAAATGAGCAATATGCTGGTCCAAAAATGCGTCAGAAACAAAAGCATAAATACCGTGTAAATCTTCAAAAAATCTCCAAATCTCGAACTCCCCGGGTCTATCACCCTCGAAATCAGGTACAGCAGCATCAGCATCAGAGAATTCGCCATCAGTTGCCCATAAAGATCATAAGATACCCTGATGAAATGGAAATTCAAAGCCGCCACAACAGCTACACAGAAACTCAATCTTCCGCTCCTCGATACGCAATACGCCACAACCACACTCGCAACCACATATACAACCCCGAGAATAACGGGAAGCGCAACCCCCACGCACTCGAAATCCCCCAACCCCACCAACAAAAGATACGCGAGTAACCCCACACTTACCTTGTCCCTCCTTAAAACCGCCCCAACTCCGTACTTCTCTATAACTTCCGCCAAGTATATATAAAACGGAGAATCGAAACCTAAAATCCCGAAGAACTCCATAAACCTCTTCAAAAACACCAAGAGTGTTACAAAAACCCCTATCAAGGAAACAACCAAAAGAACACTGGTCTGCGCGACCCCCTCATCAATCGGCCTGAAAAATCTCATAACCCTCCTCGCAACCCCATCCAGACGCCCCAAAAACTTCCTAAACTGGCCCCAAGTACGCAACCCCATAGTACGAAATAAGAACACCACCACGGCGAGAACGTTGAGAGCGACAAATAATAGGACAAACAGCTCGCTCAAAATCCCACGGATGCCACAAACCCCGAGAAACAACGATAAGAAAACCGAACACCAATCGTGACACCCAGCCCCACATCCAAAAAGGTATGGCACATGAAGCACTAAACACAGCACCCCAATCAGCAGGAATACCACTAATGAAATCAGCCCCACCGTCCCCAAGACTCCCGCTCTTCCCGTCCGTAACCCGGTATCCATCGTACTCACCCTTGTCGTTCACCTGCACACGATAATCTCCTAGATCCCGAAAATAATGACGACACTCGGGCCGTCGACAAAAGTTCCGACGACCACAACCCGCTACTGCCGTTTTACTCCCAAACACCCCATATAAACATTCATCATTGCACTAAAGTACTTGCTCGCATACTCTCCCACAAACTCCTCCGCCCGCCTCCCTAACTCCCTCCGAAGACACTCATCCCTCAGGAGACGAATAATCGCATCCGACAACCCGTCCAAATCCCCCCTATATACCAAAACACCACAACCACCACCTCTCTCTACCAACCTTGAGGTGGAGACAACCGCCGCCCCGCAAGCCATCGCTTCCAACAACGCGGCGGGTGCATCCTCCTCAACAAGAGATGGCAAAACAAAAACATCCGCAACGCGATAGAAATTCGGCAACTCCCTCATATCCCTCGTGCCCCAAAACCTCGCCGGAACTCCCAACCTCCGTGCAACCTCCCTAAGTTCTTCACGAAGAGTCCCGTCACCAACTACCCACAATTCGACATCACTAATAACCCTGCTCACAGACGCCATCGCCTCAACCAACTCGCGCACTCCCTTCTCCCTCTCAAGCCGCCCCACGTACAGGACTATCTTTTTACCACCCTTCTCCCTCAAAAGCCACCCGCTAGCAACACCCGGCCTGAAAAGACCCGTGTCCACAAAGTTAACGCCAAGAACCAGCAACCTCCGCGCACCCATCCTCCTCAAATACTCCCTCATCCCCGAAATCACCGTCACCACGTGACAGGCGCGCCTTACAACCATCCGGCACATGACATCAAAAACAGACAACACCAGATCTAAAAGGGGAAAGCCGCGCAACTTCAACTTCAAAACGTCCTTCTCCGAACCCCCTACCCATAAAACGTACCTTCTCCCCGTTAAAAGACTAACAAGAAACGTCGGAAAACCAACCAAACCAATATTCTCAACACGCAACAAATCCAAGCTCTCCCGCAAAACCACCGCCAGCAAATAGGCGGTCACCAGAATAAGATGCTTAATGCCAGCCCAAACCACCCTCAAAAGTCCAATAACCCCCCTCCCAAACTCACCCACAAACCTCGGTATGCTGTAAACCACAAACCTGCTACCCACACGCACCCCCAAAAAACGCCTCCCCGAAGAAAACCCCACAAAAACAACCTTTCTGAAAACCCTCGACAGCCTGTACGCCTCAAAAATGCCCTTACCCGTAAACATTAACCTACCGTCGCCAACCCGCACCGCCATCTGACTTATATACCCTAAACTCCTCTCACCCAAACCAGCCACACCTACCACCTCAACCTCCAGTCAATCGCTCGTAAACTCTCATTAAAATCCCCGCAGACGCGTCCCAACTGTACTTCCCACTTACGACCTCCAAACCGCGACGACCGCACCCAACAGCAAACTCCCCGTCCAATAACAACCTCAAAATCCCTTCCGCAAACTCCTCCGGCGACTCGCCTGTAAGAACCCCCACACCCTCCTCCCTAATTATCCTCGACCAACCTCCCACGTCATTCGCAACCACCGGCAACCCCACAGACATGTAGTCGAAAAGCTTCACCGGCGTCCCCATCCTCCTAGCAAGATCATCAGATGACGGCAAAACTCCCACATGACAGCCCGATAAAAACCTGTAAAAGCGCGATGCGCCCTCTATCCAGAAAAACCTCACCGGAACCCCCAACCTCCGTGCAAGCCTCCTAATCTGCAAAAGCATGTCCCCCTTGTTCGTTATGTACGCACAAAAACCTCCACCCACCTCCCGTGCCACATACCGCAAACTCTCAACAAACAAATCAACCCTCTCCCTGTAAGTAACAGAACCCGCAAAAATAACCCTATACGGCGGCTTGTACTCCCTCCCAACCCCCGAAACCCTGAGCCTCCCGCCCGGCGGAACCACCGTAACTCTACCGCCGGAAACCCCATACACCCGCCTAACATACTCTCCCATCAGCTCACTGACCACAACAACATGATCCATCCTCCTAATCAAATTTCCCACGAAACTCTGAATCCTCCCGTAAACCGCGCTCCTCCGATCGATGAGACCCAGTGCAACAAGCTCCTCCGCAGTGATGTTGTGAATGTCCGCAACCACCGGCAACCCCAACTCCCCACTCACAACAACACCTGGCAGAAGCCCAAAGTCCTGCTCGACCTGCAAAACGTCAAAATCCTCCTCCAAACAAACCCTCCGTAACCCCTTGATGATCCCCCTCATCAGAACCCGCTGAACCCGCTCATTAAATAACAGCGCCGGCAAATACCTGCTGTAATAAACCCGCCGGCTCACACCATAACAAAAATCCCCTAACCTGCCACGTAAAAACTCCCCAATCTCCTTAACCCTAACACCACGCCCAAACCACCCACCGTACGGCGTAACCACAACAACCTCAACACCACGCCGCACCAAACCCTCACTCAACTCCCTAACCCTAACAAACGAACCCGGCGACTCTTCCACGGGATGCAAATACAGTATCCCAACCTTCAAACCTCAAAAACACCTCACCTTCCCTCTAACAAATTCTCCTCTTAAACATTAAGCCCCACATCCCATAACCACCGCTCACCCGTTACACGACCATAAAAACACAACTCTAATCCGTAAAAACATAAACGTTCTCACTCTCGAAAATAAGTCGCCAAAACGCTAAAAACCAATACTTTACCCATTTCGTACTCACAACGCCTATACAACACTTTACCCGCTATAACCCTTATTCCTATTCCTAACTCAAAAAAGAACAACCCGCCCCTCAACTTTCACTTCTAAACATTAAAATTAGGAGATCTTAAAGAAATAGTAGTGTAGTTATAATAAAATGATCATTTAACACCCGAACGAAAGACAATCTTCTTAACATCCTCAAGAAGCCCAAGTACCTCCTTCCATCGCTCCTCAAACGTTTTGTCATCTAAATAATCTTCATAAAAGTGCTCATGTAACCTATGAGCCTTATCTAGCAAATCCCTGAACGGCCTCCTGTACTCGTCCTCAACGTTGCTTGTTATAAATTTCTCAAGCTTGCCCGTGCTCCAATGTATTACAGGAACCCCCTTTACCGCAGCATAGCTTTATCAGAGATACCACCGCACCCCACAACTTCTCACCAGCCTGCCTAGTATCTCCCTCTTCCTTACGCTTCTTGGCCTCAGCATAATACCTCTCAAAAAGCTCCTTATACTTCTCAGCCCTGCCAGAAGGATCCACATCAATATTCCTCAGATCATCGACAATATCATCCTCGCTCCACCCCGTAGCCTCAGCTAACTCATTAATCCAGAGCCTGTCCTCTCCGCCTAACTCCTCACCCACAACAAGCTTTTTGGTAATACCTGCAACTTCCGGCCACTCACGAACAAGTTTCCTCCCAAATACGAGATGTTAATGTCTGTTCCCTCTCGATCCTTGCCTCCCCTCCCTCCGCCACCATCACTTTCTCAACTATAGTCCCTCCAGATGTAACCCTCTCGCCAATCATGGCACTTAATGCCAACTCCTTAACAGAGAGATCTTCTGAGAGAGGCCAAGCCGTATGACGAACCTCCATAATATCAACACCTCCTAACGCTTCACCCACCCCGCTCCTCCTTAACCGGCCTCCAAGAAATCTTCCAAACCCACGAAACCCAGTATATTGGCTCGTTAAGCCTAGATCTATACTTCATG
>Ga0180301_10004345_pt1 | contig 10956 bp, 9 predicted proteins | sample GuaBasSediGuay16_FD_121797 | JGI IMG/M metagenome (GOLD analysis project Ga0180301, IMG submission 121797) | Subseafloor sediment microbial communities from Guaymas Basin, Gulf of California, Mexico - Guay16, Core 4569-2, 12-15 cm | ecosystem: Environmental > Aquatic > Marine > Hydrothermal... | reverse complement strand
GTTAGGAGGCCCCAAGGAAACGAAGCGGACGATCATTGTGCGCCCTTTCATAGCGTCCTTAAGCAAGCCCTTTACTTCTGCTAAGCCCTCCTCCCTCTCAATCTGGTTGAGGGCTTTGCTAAGCTGTTCTCCTTTTGGCACCAGATACTTGGTAGCCTCACGGTCTCTTCCTTGGTCATATGGACCGTCGAAGTGCACTGTATGTCCAGGAATAGCGAGGGGGGTTTCCTCACCGGTCTCAATCGCCTTGCGTCGAATATATTCTATGTCTTCGGAGGAGTCGTTGCAAACGAAGATACTATCTGGATTGCAAAGTTCAGCGCATTCAGCAATGAACTCGTGAACTTTAGGGTTAGGTATCATGCAGAGTTTCTGATAGTCAATTTGGCTTAGTTTTGGTCGCAACATTTCGAGGTGAATATTCATTTCTCTCAACCTGCCAATCTTTCACTTTCATATGTCGCGTGGACTATTCCTGAACTTGGGAATAGTTGAACATTGTCTTTATGTTCAGCTCTGATGCGTGCGATGAGCCCTTCCATGCTTGCTTTGCACCCGCTGAGGGACAGATTATGTAATGTTAATCTTTCCGGTTACGCCGTTATAAGCGGCAACAAGTATCTTTTAAATCTTTCGGAAAAAAATTACGATTTTCGTAGAGAGCCTTCGAAAAACATCTCAAAACCTCGCCTCCAACAAAAAATAGTAAGATCAACCAAAAGGTATTATTAATTCGAATGATACAAAGGAAAGATGCGTGTTCATCCGATTAACACATAAGCTGGGAGCCTAATGGTGAAAACCGAAAAGAAGATCAAGGTTGCCTATCAAGGCGAGCCTGGAGCCTACAGCGAGAGCGCCATCTATTCCTATTTCGGATCTTCAGCTCAGCCACTGCCTTGCAGAACCTTCTCCGACGTGTTTAGAAGCGTTGAAATGGAGAAAACGGCATTTGGCATTGTTCCCATCGAGAACTCTATTGAAGGAAGCGTGAACGCGGTTTATGATCTATTCCTCAAATACGACCCGCGGGTCTGCGGCGAGATCATCCTCAAGATCACTCACTGCTTAATAGCAAATCCGGGAACCAAATTAAGCGACATAAAAGTGATCTATTCTCATCCACAAGCACTGGGCCAATGCAGAGCCTACCTGGAAAGTCTAAACTGCGAGTTGATCTCTACGTATGACACTGCGGGAAGCGTGAAGATGATAAAAGAGCAGGGGCTAACCGATGCAGGTGCAATAGCCGGGGAAAGAGCAGCTGAGATCTACAGTATGAATATTCTAGCTCGAGATATAGCAGATAACCCGAACAATTATACTCGTTTCTTCGTCCTTTCAAAGAATGACGCCCCGCCGTCGGGCAATGATAAAACCTCAGTGATCTTTTCGACAAAGCATATCCCCGGGGCTCTCTACCAAGCTTTAGGGGAATTCGCGAAGAGAAAGATCAACCTAACTAAGATCGAGTCTAGACCTACGAAACGGCGGCCTTGGGAATACAATTTCTACTTAGATTTTGAGGGGCACAGAAGCGAGCAACGATGCGCCGAGGCATTGGAAGGCTTAAGAAGCAAAGCCGTCTTCGTGAAGATCTTAGGCTCCTATCCGAAAGCCCCCGAAATATCTGATACTTCATCAACCTTATAGTCTCTGTTTCCCCTCTTTTCAGGTTATTTTCACGATCTGAGGAAGGGATCCCCAAAGTCCCGAATGGTCTTCACGAATTATCAGGACTCCTCGTATCCCTTCTATCGTCTTCGCCTTCTCTAAGCCTCGTTGAATGGATGCTTTCACGTCTTCCCCGATGACGGAGTTACAGATAGCTGTGGCAGCTGCGTCAGCTAAGGAAGCGTTATTCGCCACCACGGTTACGGAGTCTGCCTCTCCGAAGCTTAAGGTACGATCGGTTTTGCTGGAGCTTGTGGCCACACCGATGGGGCAATCTTCTCTTTTTAAACGAAAACCGATTCTGCTTGAGAAGACTGGACTATTAGAGTAGATCGATATGACGATTGGTCTTTCAGTGAAGGCAGCTATCTCTCCGCCGTTCTCAACAATAGCGATTTTTGCTCCTTTCCTACGCATGCATTCTAATCCGATGTCTGCTAATGCTCCTGCAACCGAAGCCATCGGTCCGACATTGGCTATGCTTGAAGCCATTGTCATGATCTTGACGATTCTAGGAGCCTCTGAAGACGGAGGTATCGGTTTTAATGCATATCGGAATCTCGGATGTCTCTTGATGTATTCGACTAAATGCTTCCTGTGCCTCTTTATCTCTGTTACCGCAGTGTTTAGAGCTTCTTTGCTGTCACATCTTATGTGGATCTTAGACTCTCCTATTACAAAGTTACTTTCATGATTTCCGTTCAATCTCTTCCCGCCTAAATGCTAAAGCAGAGTTATCGCTTTAACCGGACAGGCATTTACACACGTTCTGCATGCAACGCATTTTTCTTCATCAAATTCTAAGGTCCAGTCTGGTCCGAACCGAAGTGCACGTGTCGGACAAGGCGATATGCAAGCCCCACAGGAAGTGCATCTATCATAATCTATCTGGAGAACTTTCGTAACCTTTTGAACACGCACGCCGGCTTCCCTGAACATGGCGAGAATCTCCTCAAGCCTCTTGCCGGTCGATGGAATCGAGACTACGAGTTCTCCTTTCTGTGCATTGACCTTCGCTTCCAAAATGTTGATCAGAAGCCCAGTCTTGGCTATAATCTCAGCTAAGACTGGTTTCTCGACGACTTCCGGGGAATAGATCAATCTGACTCTCATATTGTAAGCCTCCTCCCAACCAGTCTTCTGGAGATATCATCCGTTGTTATGATGCCGGAGACCTGTTTCGCCTCGTCTATAACGGGCAGTCCGGAAATATTGTGCTGAGCCATTCTCCGAGCAACAACATCGATCGATTCGTCTTCTCGAGCCGTGATAACTTTTCTCGTCATTATCTCTGAGAGCACATTTCTGTCATTTGCGATGGCCTTTGCCAAATCCCAAGAAGTCACAATTCCGATGAGCTTGCCGTCTCTGTCAATCACGGGTAGATGATCAATCCCCTTAGCAACAAGCTTTCTCGCAACTTCCTTCACTTCATCATCCGGCTTCGCCGTGATAACTTCTCTTCTCATCACATCTCGGACTCTTAGCTCCTTTCTCCTTATCCGCAGGGGCTTGAATTCTCTTCTTCTTGGAAGGGGCTCAACGGGCTTGGTTAGGAAAAATCTTCCTTCAAGAATCCATTTCTTTAGAACCTCAGAGATCTCACGAGCCATCTTGTAACTTGAAAGGGAAGAAGATGGGACCTCCTTATCGCCTATGGTGACCTTTCCGCTTCTCAGATCCGCATAGGTAACCCGGCTGACTATAGGCCTCAGATCAGGTCTAGACGGCACACCGTAGTCGCGTATATTCACTGTGATCTGATCGTCACGTAAGGCAGCGGTGGATGCAACGTTCTCGTTGATTATCGGGATGGGAATGCCGACACCGACATAAAGAGTGACACCGTATCTGTAGAAAGAGGCTCCTCTCAAGTATCTGCTGTTCATCTTTTTCAGGTCTCCCCGAACCATCAAGGTGCCGAATCCGCTTTGTGGGCTATGTTGGGTTCCTTCCCCTATGATGTAGCCGACTCCTCCTCCGAGAAAGATCCTTGTTCCTATTCCTATCGTCTCATAATTCCAGTCCTTACAAAGGGGGTTTAGCTGCCCAGCCCCTGAGAAGGATACATTCCCGTAATTCGGAAGAAGCGTACCCATATATGTGTAGATTACGCGGTCGGTGCTGTTCGTCGCTGCATCATACTTTTGATAGCAGTTTCTCGGATTAACCAGAATCGCTTGATTCAAATCGTCAATAGTTATCACGGTCTCAATATGTCTACGTGGATAACAGTCAGTACCGTATGACTCTGCCCTCAATTCGATCTCTTTACCTGAGACCAGATCCTCGATAACGTGTCCCCCGCCGTATTCAAATCCCTGAGTTTCGCTCAATGCGGTTGCGCCGAGATAACCGTCAACAGCGGCGAGACCCTTATACAATGGGACGTCATTCAGCCAGCATTTGGTCATCTTTATCGGTGGGTCTGAATGTCCAAAGTTTAGGAAGACTCCGGAACTGCACATAGCTCCGAATGTTCCCGTAGTGACAACGTCCACCTCTTTAGCGGCAACCTTGATTCCGCTGCTGTCAGCTATCTTGATCATCTCCTCAGCCGTGAGCACAACTGCGTCTCCGCGTTTTATCTTCTCATTTATTTCCTCCACTGATCTTATTTCTCCCTGGGATCTTTTCATAATATGCCCTCCGAACATTTCGTTTGGTTCAAAAAGCATTCATTACATTTTGATTCCTGATTTGGGGATAGTGGAAACTTTTTCGGAAAAAGCCTTGTAAGTTTGGATTCCTCCATATATTCTTTTACATATTGACGCTAAGTATTATTCACTTCCATATATATTTTTCCCAAGCTAAGAGACTGCATTATCCACCAAAGAAGCATTCATCCCCATAAGAAAAAATGAAGCGGCAAAGACAATAAGAGATAAATATCTCCTCTCTCCTTTCGTATTGAAATGTTTGAGGCTGCATATAATGGATGAATTCCTTCGTTTGGCTCTGGACCTCATTGAAGCAAGCGAGAAACATGAGCATTACAGAGATGTTGAATGCATAAACCTCATCGCAAGCGAAGGCTTAAAGTCCCCTGCCGTTAAAGAGATGCTTAGGCTCTCAATGGATCTTGAAAGCAGATACGCTGAGGGAGAGAACGATCTTGATGGACATGTGAAAAAGAGATATTATCAAGGCCAGAAGTACATGACGATAATTGAGAACTGCGCCACAGATCTTATGAAGACCCTCTTTAAATGCAGCTGGGCGGATGTACGTCTAGTTTCAGGCACCCACGCGAACCTCGCGGCCTTTAAGGGCCTCTCAATGGCGACGAAGAACAACAAGATGGTTGTTACGCCGCTTAGCTGCGGAGCCCACATATCCCATGACTATACTGGATTAGCAGGCATGGTGCTTGGACTTGTAAATATAGATCACGCCTATGATGCAGAGGAGATGACTATAGACCCCGACAAATCTGCCAGCATCATAAGAGCCGCGAAGCCGGGCATCGTCACGTTCGGCGGAAGTCTCTTCCTCTTTCCCCACCCAGTGAAGGAGCTCAGAAGCGTAGCGGATGAAGTAGGCGCCTATATCGTTTACGACGCAGCTCACGTGCTAGGACTAATAGCAGGCGGCATGTTTCAGGACCCGCTTAGAGAAGGAGCGGATTTCATCACATCTTCGACGCATAAAACTTTTCCAGGACCGCAGGGAGGCGTAATTCTCGGAGATTTGAAGGATGAACGAATGGAAAACGCGATTAAAAGGATTCAGTACGCCATCTTCCCCTTAAGTACATCAAATACCCACCTAGCCAGGTTGCCAGCCTTAGGCATAGCAGCCCTTGAGATGCGGGTTTTCGGCGAGGCTCTTGCAAAACAGACCGTTAAGAATGCTAAAACGGCTGGTCAGTACCTATATGAGAACGGTGTGAAGGTGCTCGGTGAGTCTAAGGGCTTCACGGAGTCTCATCAAATAGCTGTTGATGTCCGCGAATACGGCGGCGGCAGAGTAATCGCTGAGAGGCTGGAAGAGGCGAATATCATTCTTAATCGGAATATTCTGCCCTATGATGATCAGAGTAACCGTGAGAATCCTTCGGGTCTAAGAATAGGCTTCCAAGATGTAACGCGGAGAGGCTTCAAAGAGGGAGATATAAAGCATCTATGCGATTTGATGCTGCAGGTGATAAAGGCTGAACGTAGACCTTCAGAAGTTAAAGAGGATGTCTTAGCATTGAGAAGAGAATTTCCAGAGATAGAATACGGATTCAAAAGCCTAAAGGAAGCTCTAGATTACATTAAGAAGACATAATCTTCTATTCAGGCTTTAAGTTTTAATTCCCGGTCTCAGCGCGTCCCTTCAAAGATCTTATTATCTTTACAAGCGTATATCTATCGCCGAACCCACCGGCCTTGGTTACCACTTGCATCCCGTCGCATATCCCACCTATTATTCTACCTGATGGTATTCCGGGGAGAAATTCACCTTCGCTTCTAATCGCCTTTGCGCCTAAAGCATCCATGATTCTGATCGAAGTGTCGCCGCCTATCAAGATGAGTCCCTTAAAGCAGTGCCCGCCAAGGATCTTTCTTGTAGCTCTGCTTAAAATAGATAGAAGAAGATCAGCAACCTGCAATTTATTCATCCCAAGCCTCTTCCCAGCACCTTGAATCTCCGAAATCAAAGATCTCGAACCGGCCAATCTGATTATTACGTCCTTCCCTTCAGCAAGGGCTTTTTCCGCCTCATCCACAAGATCATCAGAGACTTCATCAATTCTTTCTTTATCCTGCAGGATTCCGGAAAGAACCGGCTCGATCAATTTTACATCGAGTTTTTTAACCGCCATTTCAATCTGATTCAACGTTACCTTGTTCACGCTTCCAGAAACAACGAGAACTCTTGACTGAACGGTTAATCGAGATGAAAGGGCAGAGGCCAAGCCGGCTGAGCCGCATAGTAGAACATTTAAGGCCAGTGACGCCTCAGCGATTCTTTCCAGGTCGCTTTGAATCTCAGCGTCGGCGACGATTACCTCTTTACCCGCCTCGATCTGGCTTCGAATCTTCTTAACAATCAAATCAACATCTTTTCTGATCTGGGAAAGGAGAATTTCACCTACTTTTTTCTTTGCTTGCTTCTCGATTAGCATGGAAACCCGGGAGCCGCTTACAGGACTTAAGGGATCATAAGCATATTCAGTCTTTTCTAGAGGTTCGCCGTTGACGAGCAGATAACCGTTTATAACTGTTCTTTTCTGATCTGGAAAAGCTGGGGCGACAATGATTGCTTTCACGTCAAGTTCATCTATAACTGCATTGATTTCAGCCCCGATGTTTCCTCTAAGGGTTGAATCGATCTTCTTGTATACCAGCTTAACGTTATTTTGCCGAAGAAGCCTAACTGCTCTTCTAACTTTTCGGTATGCATCTTCAGAGGTTAGGTTCCTAGTCTCAGTGTCAACCACGACGACGTCAAAAACGCCTTTAAAACTTCCTAAGAACTCGATATCTGTCAAGACTACGGTTTCTAGCCCCTGTTTTTTGAATTGAACAGCAACGTCGCAAGCTCCAGTGAAGTCATCGGCTATCACACCTAAGAACCCCTGCATCTCTATGCACCATAAAAAGAATTAATGTATGAGACTTAAGAAAACATCTAATAGACTATTCTTCTTTTTCTGAGAGGACACGCGGTATCTTTTGAGATCTAATCGCGTGGTCTGCGAGGATGAAGGCTAAGCATGACTCGACAACGGGCACTGCTCTTGGAACGATGCAGGGATCATGTCTTCCAGTAATCTCGATTTCAGTCTCCTCCATATGGATCAAATCAACAGTTCTCTGCTTCTTCGAGATCGAAGGTGTAGGCTTAAAAGCAACCCGGATGATCAGCGGCATCCCCGTTGAGATTCCACCGAGCACCCCGCCTGAATTATTCGACAAAGTTACGATCTTCCCTCGTCTTATGGCGTATTGATCGTTGTTCTCTGATCCCCTTAGAGAAGCAGCTCTGAATCCGACTCCAAACTCGACTCCCTTAACAGCGGGAATATTGAACATCATCTTTGCGATATCCGCATCTAAAGAATCAAAGATCGGTTCGCCAATTCCAACGGGGACATTCAACGCGACTCCTTCAACTATTCCACCGACACTATTGCCCTGCCTGGATGCTTCAAGTATTTCGCTCTCCATCAGGGAAGCTATCTCTGGATCTGCGCATCTAACAGGGTTTCTATAGGTATTTTTACGGATCTCATCGTAAGAAAGATCACGTTGAACCTTTACTTTTCCGATTTGAACTGCGTGAGCTAATATCTCCACATTAAGCGTTCGCAGCAGCTTCTTCGCAACCGCGCCGGCCATAACGTAGGCGGCTGTCACACGGCCTGAGAAGCGGCCTCCGCCACGATAATCGTTGTATCCGCCGTATTTGATGAAAGACGTATAATCCGCGTGTCCAGGACGGGGCTTATACTTTATTTGCTCATAGATCTCCGAACGTACATCTCTGTTTCTTATGATCATACAGATCGGAGCGCCCGTTGTATATCCCTGATAGACTCCGGAAAGAATCTCAACTTGGTCTTCCTCTCTTCTAGCGGTACTTACCGCTGTTAGGCCGGGTCTTCTTTTATCTAGCTCAACTTGAACATCCTTCTCGGTTAACGGGAGCCCAGCGGGACAGCCATCAATGACCACTCCTATGCAAGTTCCGTGGCTTTCACCGAAGCATGTTAGAATGAGAGCCTTTCCTATCGAGTTACCGTTCAACAATCTCTGCTCCCAATGAGATTATATCCGTGACAAAGTTAGGATAAGACTTATTTATACATTCAACCCCGCGGATCACACTTTTGCCCTCCGCACCTAATGCTGATACAATACAAGCCATCGCAATTCGATGATCATCATGAGAAGACAAATCCGCCCCATGTGGCCTTCCATCGGATTCTATTTCTATGGCGTCATTGACAAACCGAATTTTGACCCCCATCTTTGTGAGCTCACCTAATAATGCAGCGACACGATCTGACTCCTTGAATCTGAGACGTTTAACCCCGCGGATCACAGATCTGCCGTAAGCAAAACAGGCAACCGCAGCGCAGACTGGAACCAGATCCGGATTATCTCTGAGATCCGCATCGAAGGGCTGAAGATGAGTCTCCGCTCCTTCAACTTCAACGAAATTTTTTCCTACCCCTATTTTTACGCCCATCTTTTTGAGAAGGCTGACAATGATCCGGTCGCCTTGCAAGGAATCTTCTCTCAGATTGGTCACTCTTATTTTCGAATCGGTTATGGCTGCTGCGGCGAGGAGGAACGCTGCTGAAGAATAATCGCCCTCTATCATATGGTTTGACGGGGCATATCTCTGGTCGCAGGGCACGTGGAAACTTCTAAAATCCGGATCAGCTTCAACTTCGATTCCATGGCTGCGAAGTATACTCATCGTGATCTCAACGTAAGGCTTAGACTCCAGAGCTGTTGTCATCTCGATATCCGTGTCTCCTCGCGCCATCGGCGTCGCGAAGAGAAGCCCAGAAACAAATTGGGAGCTCACATCGCCGCGTATAGATGCCCTTCCTCCCTTTATTCCTCCGCCGAAGACTACGACCGGTGGACAGCCGTCTCCACGAGTAGAATAACATCGAATGCCGAGCTGTCTCATGGCGTCTAAAAGCGGACCTATGGGTCTTCTTCGAAGGCTTTCCCCTCCTGTCAGCACTGAGATTCCTTCAGCCAATGCGCAGACAGGTGTCAGAAAACGTATCGTTGAGGCTGAGTCCCGGCAGTTTATAACGTCCTCTGGAGTAAGAGGCTTAGAACGCCCCTGAATTTCAAAAATGCCCGCTTCTTTCTGCCTTATCTTCGCTCCAAGCATGCGGCAAGCATCCAAAGTGGCAAGCGTATCATCGCATATCAACGGGTCTTTTATAACTGAGACTCCGGGAGATAACGTGGATGCTATGAAGGCTCTGTGAGTAAAGGACTTTGAAGGCGGAGCCTTTACTATTCCCTCAAGAGACGGTGTCTCTTTTACTATAATGTCAGTCAATCGCTTCACCTTAAGATGTGAGACTTCTCCGAGTTTATACGTGTCTCAATCAATGTGCCGCCGTATTTTCTCCAAGACCCCTTAACTTCCTCGAGTTTCTCTTGGGGAACTACCGCGGCTACCGCAGGGCCGGTTCCCGACAGTCCAGCAGCCAGTGCGCCGGCCGCTAATGCATCGATCACTATTTCCACATTGTATCCTAGAACTTCTGAATAGATTATCCCGTTAAGAGTCATAGCTGGCCAGAAGTCTCCTAGAGAGGCCATTCTATGCAGCGCTTTTACCTCCTTCGCTATGAGCTGCATTCTTTCGACGTTAGATTTAGCAGTGTAAGCCTTTTTAGGAGGCACATAGATTAGAACCGGATGCTGCTCGTCCATTCGAATATGTTTCAGTATTTTTCTTTCACGATTATCCGTGATTGTGAGACCCCCAAAATATGAAGCAGAAGCATCATCGAACGCTCCGGTTATTGTGACGCCGGCTTCCAATGCTGCGTCGACGCCGAGGTTCACAATGGTCATGTCATCGGCTTCTTCGCCTAATGCGTCAAGGACCGCGAGGACAATAGCATTCGCAGCGGCGCTGCTGCTCTTAAGCCCCCTCGCTATTGGAATGTTTGATCTCGTCTCGACATGGGCCCCGTATTCTTCCTCTACACCGAAGTGCCTCAAAACGTGGGTAACCGTCTTCTCTATCAAGACTGTGCTTTCTTGAGGATCAGATAAGATCCGCCCCTCGATCCGTCCAGGCTGATCGGTAAGCTCCACGGAAGCTTCTGTTCGTAATCTGATGCCTAAGGCTGCGCCTAACCCGCAGGAGATCGCATTGATAACCGTAACAGCGCCAAATGCGACTGCTCTTCCAGAAAGAGCCAATTTTTACCCACCTTTCCTTTAGGTTCTCCTTTTTAGCTCTTCTTCCGCCGCCTTCATCATTACCTCAATAGGTGCCTTAATTCCCGTCCATATCTCGAATGAAGCAGCTCCCTGATGGATAAGCATGCTCAGCCCATTGATCGTCTTGGCGCCTACCATTCTTGCTTCTTTCAGAAGTCTAGTTTCAAGCGGATGGTAGACGAGATCGAAGACCGCCAGATCTGGATGAATATACTTCTTATTGACGGGTGTCTCATCCTCGTTGGGGCTCATGCCAACTGGCGTTGCATTGATGAGTATGTCTGCTTCTCGTAATTCTTTTCGGATATTTTCTTCCGTAAGTCCTCCCCATCGAATCTTTTCACTTCTTACGATGAGG
>Ga0180301_10004344_pt1 | contig 10956 bp, 12 predicted proteins | sample GuaBasSediGuay16_FD_121797 | JGI IMG/M metagenome (GOLD analysis project Ga0180301, IMG submission 121797) | Subseafloor sediment microbial communities from Guaymas Basin, Gulf of California, Mexico - Guay16, Core 4569-2, 12-15 cm | ecosystem: Environmental > Aquatic > Marine > Hydrothermal... | reverse complement strand
TTAAGCCTGTTAGCGACAACTATCGGATGATAAGATCCGTCCCTGGCTGGTCTAATTAATGTGTTGAATCCAGCATCAACGCCAACAAATTTCTGGAAAGGAGTTATTTTTAATGTATTTACTTTTGTTAAAAGCACACCTGCATCGCAAACTATGAAGCGGCCTGGCTCAATATAGAAAAATGGCTCACCTAAATTATATTTTTTAATTCTATTCTTGAATAGGTTAAGCATTTTATCAGCAAATTCTTCTACGTCTAAGGGTTTTTCATCGGGCTTATATGGAACCCCCAATCCTCCACCGAAGTCTATAAATTCAAAGTTTATGCCTAGAGCTTTATGGATTTTATGGGCTATCTCTAGAAGCTTTTCAGCTGCTAAAAGAAATGGTTTAACTGTCAATATGCCAGATCCAATGTGCATGTGTATGCCAAAACGTTTAACTCCTGCGTTTTGTGCTATTTTGTAGGCTTCTAAGACGTTTGCTTCCCATATGCCGAATTTAGAGTTCTTACCAGCTGTAATTACATGTTCATGGTGTCCCGCTCCAATCTCTGGATTAACCCTGACAGACAATTTTTCTGGAACATGAAATCTTAGGAGTCTTTTTAGTTGTGAAAGCGAGTCAACATTGATTGTTACATTAGAGTCGAGGAGAAATCTAAGTTCATCATCTCTAACACTTGTTCCAGTAAAGAGAATTCTCTCCGGCCGAAAACCAGCTCTAAATGCTAAAAATACTTCCCCTAGGCTCACAGTGTCGATGCAGGATCCTTCGCTTTCTAGTATTTTCAGAACAGCTAGGCTTGTATTTGCTTTAGCAGAATAATAAATCTTAATTTTCTCGTAATGTTTCAGTAGAGCGCCTTTAAGCCTTCGGAAGTTTTCACGTATACGATTCTCGCTTAAAACATAGAGGGGTGTATCAAATTTTTCTGCGAGATCGATCGCTGAAACATTATCTACGTAAAGAACACCATTCTTATTCTCTAAGTAACTATGAAATGAAAGTGCTGACAACATATTTAACTCCTTTTTTTTCTAGAGGTATCCCTGGGCAACCATAAGTTCAGCACTTAGTATGCCGGCGCCAGCTGCTCCTCTGATGGTGTTATGTCCGAGGCAGAGATATTTAATGGTCATCACTGGATCTTCACGTATACGTCCAACAACAACGCTCATGCCTTTTCCAGCATTTCTATCAAATCTGGGTTGAGGTCTGTCGATTTCATTTCTAACAATTATTGGTTTTTCAGGAGCACTTGGCAATTTTAATTTCTGAGGGATGCCAGTAAAACTTCTAAAGGCTTCTTTAACTTCTTCAACACTGGGTTTTTCTTTTAGATCAACATATATAACCTCTAGATGTCCATCTTTAACATTTACCCTATTACAGCTAGCACTTATAGCGATGTCTGCTGGTTTAATTTTATCATTTTCAAAGATTCCAAGAATCTTTTTAGCCTCAGTTTCAAGCTTTTCTTCCTCTTTAGCAATGTATGGAACAACGTTATCAATTATGTCAAGGGAAGCAACCCCGGGATATCCGGCCCCACTTAAGGCTTGCATTGTTGTAACTACAACTCTTTTTAAGCCAAATTTCATTAACGGCTTCAAGGTCATAACCATTTGAATTGTTGAACAGTTTGGATCAGTCGATATAAAGCCACTCCATCCTCGCTTACGCTTTTGTATAGGTATAAGCTTTAACTGTTCAGGGTTAACTTCAGGTATTAAAAGTGGGACATCTTCATCCATTCTGTGAGCTGAAGCCTTGCTGAGCACGGGAAATTCCGATGCAAAAGTCTCTTCTATTGGCCCAGCGACGCTTCCAGGCAGAGCGGAGAAGATGAAGTCTACGTCGCCAGCTTCTTTAACTGATTTAAGATTAGTATTAACAACAGTCATTTCACCTATTTCTTTGGGCATTTCCGTCTCCATGTGCCATGAGCAAGCGTCTCTGTATTTTTTACCTGCAGATCGTTCTGATGCAGCTAAAACCGATATTTCGAACCATGGATGATTCTCTAAGAGCTGAACGAATCTTTGACCTACAGCACCAGTTGCAGCTAATATTGCAACTTTTCTACGCTTCAAGAGCATCCCTCACAACTTCAGCCGCTTCTTTAACTTTTCTTTCATCTATAAATATGCTTATCGCCGCCTTGCTAGTTGTAATTTCAAGTATATTTATATCTTTAGACGCTAGGGCATTGGCTATCTTCGCAACCCATCCTGGTGAATCAACAAAAATTGGATGGAACACTTCTACAAGCCCTACATTGGTTAAGCAGCTTATAGCTTTAACAGCAGTTAATTCATGTAATTTATTCATTAAATTTTTCAGATTGGGGGTCGAGATGAAGATTGTGACTGAACCCTTACCAGTACTAACTCCCAAAATTTTGTTGCCAATCAGCGCAGTAAAAATTTGGCTTAGAGTTTCAGATTTTATGTCACAAACCAAACTTATGGCCACTAAGCCTGTTTCTTCTTTGATTTCAAATGAATTTGAGTTAAAAACTCCAATTATTTCTGTTCCTTGAGATTTCAGATCACCTGAAGAGAAACTGACCACTTTCAACTTTTGGTTTGGAAGTTTGTATTTTAAAGCTTCAGCCTTGATTATTTTAGCGCCGCCATGAGCTAGGGCGAACATCTCATAAATGCTTAATCTATCTAATATGCGGGGGGTTGAAACGATCTTAGGATCAGCTGATAGAACGCCCTCCGTTTCTTTAACAAGTATAACTTCGTCAGCATTTAGACAGTGTGCTAATATAAGAGCTGTTGTATCGCTTCCTCCTCTTCCAAGCGTAGTTACGTTTCCATTCTTGTCTCTTCCAAGAAAACCACATACAACAACTATTTTTCCATCTGAGAGCAGAGGTTTAATATATTTTTGAACTCGTCTGCACGTTTCTTTCATGTCGGGTTTAGCATCTTTAAAGTTAGAATCGGTTATAATAGGCCATTCCTCGTGGCTTGGTTCAATATAGACTGCGTTAGCACCTAGCGTTTTTAATGCGGAGTAGAATACACGCGCACTTATCCGCTCACCCATAGACACTATGTCAGCATAATCTCTATCGCTAACGCCGCCTATTTGTGTTATGATATTAATAAGCCTATTGGTTGTATCACCCATAGCGGAAACAACAACAAGAGTTTCTTTGAATCCAGCCTTTAAAACCATTTCAGCTGCTCTTCTAACCTTATCTCCAGTAGCTAAATCTGCCCCGCCGAACTTGACGACCACTCTGCTACTCATTGTATTGCTTCGCTTCCCCCTTAAACTCCGCCTAACACGTCATCCATACTATAAATTCCAGGTTTCTCCTGCTTATAAACCCATTCAACAGCATATAAAGCTCCCTGAGCGAAAACTTTTCTTGAAAATGCTGTATGTTCGATACGTATCATTTCATGGGGACCAGCGATGATAATTTCATGTACGCCTGGAACTCCGCCAGCTCGGACAGATAGGATTTCAAGTTCATTGGGCTTTCTAACGCTTAAACCTTCTCGTCCATAAACTATGCTCGTGTAGTCTCTGGTCTCAGAGATTATCTTGCCTATTCTTTTAGCTGTACCACTTGGAGCGTCCTTTTTGCCAGTATGATGAATTTCTAAAATGCTGAAGTCATAATCCTTCGGAAAAATCTTCATCATGCGTAAGAGCCTAAACAGTATGTTTACGCCTATAGAGTAATTTGGTGAGAAAACTGCTGGAACTTTACCGGAAACAGCATCCCGAATCTTTTTCATCTGCTCATTGGTGAAGCCAGTTGTTCCCATAACTATTTTTTTACCTAAATCAGCTACGATTGGTAAGTTGGCGACTTCAGCTTCAGGGGTTGTGAAGGATACATATACGTCTGCATCTCCAACAACTTCCGGGATCCTAGGTGGATCAACAATTTTAACATTTAAGTCGCAGATTTCAGCTTCTCTCAAAGTCTTACCTATGTTAGGATCCTCTTTTCCTGCAACAGCACCGACAATCTTAAAATTTCTTGCGATCGCTTCTCTAATTAAGGTGCTACCCATTCTACCCGTTGCGCCGGCAACACATAATCTAATACTGGTCGTATGTTAATCCCTCCCAACTGCTCTCATCATAAAGACGTTTGCTTAAATCAACATCAAAGAAATCTTCTATCGGTTTAAGAATTTCAGGGTTTCTCTCATAAACTGTTCGAATAGTTTTTAAAACGGTTTCTAGCCCCTTTTTAGTCATTTTTCCAAGTGGGCGTCTACAGGGACCAGAAGGCATACCGAGAACATTCATGAGTGTTTTGTATGGAAGCGGATTTCTAGCCTTACACAAAACTGTGCCGTACGCTGTTTTCTCTTCGGTTTTAACAGTAACCATCGAGAATAATGGTTTAAGAGCCTTGAGAAGATCTTCAGCCTCCTCGCTTCTTCCTTCAAGAATAGCTTTTGTGAGCCTTTGAGTTGCTTTTGGCACGATGTTTGAAACGACGGAAATTACGCCACTTGCACGTATTTCTGGATTAGTCATCATCTCGTAAGTTTTATCATCATCACCAGAGAGTATATAGAAGTCTTTTCCACATAGCTTTCTTGTTAGCTTCATATTCTCAATGTTTCCAGTAGCTTCTTTAACAGCTCTAACATTCTCGAATTGGGAGTGAAGGATCGCCAAGTCTTGTGGTAAAAGCTGCGTTCCGCTTCTACCAGGGATAACATAAGGTATTATTTGAACATCTGGAAACATACGTGCAACTGGCTCAACATATTCTCTTCTTATTTCTAGAGAACTTGGTCCATTATAATATGGATCGACAAGTAAAACGCATCTAACTCCGAAATCATGTACTTCTCTTGTTGATTTAATAGTTTTCTCCGTACAGTTACTTCCAGTTCCACCTATAACTACGCATTTGTCACCTGCAATTTCATACACTTCTCTAATAACTTTAATGCTTTCTTCATGATTTAAAGTTGGGCTTTCACCAGTCGTTCCAACAGCCAATAGTCCACTTACACCCTCTTCAATCTGAAATTCAACAAGTCTTCTTAATCCATTAAAGTCAACTTCACGATCTTCTCTCATTGGCGTTATTAATGCCGTATAGCATCCCTCAAATTTTTCTATCTTCATCTTTAACTCACCACATGGGTATTTTGAGTAAATGATTATGATTATTTATGTTTTTCGTTCAATATATACGAAAAACGTAAATAGGATCTTTCCGTCAGCTAACTCCATCAAAAAGAAGTTTATATATTATGTTTTTATCAATAAAGATTCATCAAATAATTATTTTAGCAAAGGGTAAACGTGATTTATTTGAAGTCTCAATCTACGATTTTCGCAAAAATATTTAAAAAGGAAGATTAATAATTCAATTTGTGGACCAAGTAGATCTTAAGATATTGAGCATATTAAAAGATAATGCGAGAACTAAATATGTGGAGATAGCGAGGAGTGTAGGTTTAACGGAAGGTGCAATAAGAAGGAGAATAAAACAACTGAAGGATGAAGGAATAATAAAGAAATTTACGATTGAGACAAGCATAGAATTCGAGGGAATAGTTTTAGTTGAAACTGAACCTGCTAAAACGGGGGAAGTAACCCGGAGAGTAAGAGAAATTGCAGATAAAGTTTTTGAGGTTTCAGGTGAATATGATATCGCTGCACTAATTCAAGCCTATACCATTGAGGAATTGAATAGTAAAATCGATAAGATAAGGAAACTTCCTTCGGTTCTAAATACAAAAACTTTGATAAAACTTAAAGATTAAAAATGGAGGTTAAGTTTTAATATTAGATGCTCGGAGGGCTTTAAGAGCACGATACATTTTCTCATAAGCTTCAGCAAATTCTTTATCCTTAGAAAGTAATCTACGTGTGGACATATAGAATTTTATGAAGCCATTAAAATCCTTGTTTTCGATTATCTCCTTCAATAATGCAGCTTTAGACATGAATTTTTTCAGATACTTAGCCGCATATTTGTTGTCGATTTGTATTGAGGCGTAAAGAGATGGTTTTTCAGTCATAACGCCCTCACTTAGGGCTAATTGTAACATGAATGTTGTTCCACCTAGCCGTCTGAGAAACTCTAAGTTTTCCTCGCTCACCACTGATGCGAAGACAATATTCACGAAATGTGTTAACGCTAGGGTTAATGCCATAACATCATCATGAAGTTCGCCGTCTACAACTATTATCTCTGCATCAGGGAAAAATTTTTTAGCCAAGGTTTCCTCCGACTCTTGATCATGTAGTGGTATAAGCGCAATTTTTTCACCTGCCATTCCCCTGGCACCAGATCCAAAGAGTGGATGAATTGACAGAGCTTTTATTCCACGCTTAACGATGCGACTCATTACTGGGAGAACCTTAAATTTAAGTGAGGAAATCTCCACAACAATTTTAGGTTTTTTTAGTTCCGGCAGTATTTCAATCAAAACTTTTGGCGTCACATTGATTGGCGTCGATAAAAAAGATAAATCAGACATTCTAACTGCTTCAAGGTTGTTTTTAGCCAATTTTACACCTAGGGTCTTGGCGACTGCTTCAGCCTCATTCCTTCTCACATCCGATATTATAACATCATATCCACATTTAACAAAGTATCTAGCAAACCACACGCCCATTTTTCCAGCCCCACCAATTATTGCAACACGCAATCTCAAACCTCCAAACATTATATGTATAGACTACATTTTCATGATGTCTCGTTGAACACGTTTGGATTCCTCAATCAGAAGATTTAGGAGCTTAAGTGAAAAATTCACGTTTATATTGTGTTTTTGACTTAAATCTATAACCTTACTCCTTAACTCTTGCTCGATCAACGGGTCTTCTATTGGCATATTGTTTCTGGCTTTTATTTCACCTATTTTCTTGGCTAGGGCCATTCTTTCTCCGGATAAGCGGATTATTTCAAGAGTTATTTTCGTTATTTTATTTCTGAGATCTTTTAGTTCTTCTATTGAGTCTATAACCAAAATTTTCCCCTCAACACTGCAGATGTTACTTTTTAATGTAAAACATTTACAACAAAAATATAAAATGCTTAGTCTCATAATTATTCTAGTGTCTTCCACATTCTGGAGGATGAAAAATAAAATGCATCTGATAAACTTCAAGGAATTATCCGGTCAGCAAATTATGGAAATAGTTGATAAGGGCATAGAGATAAAGCATAATCCAGAAAAATATCAGGATTCCCTAAAGGGTAAAACATTAGCCATGATTTTTCAGAAAACATCAACTAGAACCAGAGTTTCTTTTGAAGTCGCCATGACGCAGCTTGGCGGTCACGCAATATACATGGATTGGAGAGAGACAAACTTTACCCTAGCAGACATATATGATGAAACCCAATATCTTTCACGCAATGTTGATTGTATACTGGCTCGACTATTGAAAAACTCCGATTTACAAGTTATGGCTAAAGCTTCTCAAGTTCCGGTTATAAATGGTTGCGACGAAAAATATCATCCATCTCAAGCTATAGCGGATCTTTTAACAATGAAGGAAAAGAAAGGAACATTAAAGAACACTAAGCTTGTTTACGTTGGAATACATAATAATGTCTGCAATTCGCTGATTGAAGCATGCACAAAAGTTGGTGTTGAGATAATAACTGTTACGCCAATATTTAACGAACCTTCAAGAGATGATGAGCTCTTGGAAGAGGCTAGAAAAACTGGTCTATATAAGACTACTCTAGATCTTAAGGAGGCTTTGAAAGATGCCGATTTTGTTTACACAGACACATGGGTTGATATGGAGTTCTTTACAGATCCAAAGTATGCCAAAGAAAAAGAAAGACGTATAAAAATTATGATGCCCTATCAAATAAACAAAGAGAATATGGCAGGAAGTAATGCGTGGATAATGCATGATATGCCAATTCATCGCGGATATGAAATAAGCCCAGAAATGATTGAGGATCCAAGATCAATAATATATGAGCAAAGTGAAAATAGGTTGTATTCAGCTAAGGCAATACTGCTAAAGCTTCTTGGCAAGTATTAATGGATCTATGAGAAATTAATCAGTCCTTAATCTTAGGAGATCTCCCTCTAAATCTTATTTTGGAGATTTTCAAGAGTTTCTCTAAAGATATTGAATGTTTCGTCATCGTACAAACAGAAGATTATTCTCTTTATGTTTGTTCCACCTTTAACATATGATATAGCTGCTGGAAGCATTATTTCAGCACACTTTCTTTTAGGTAGTCCAAAATAGCCTGTTGAAATAGCTGGGAAAGCTATACTGGATATATTATACTGTTCAGCGAGTTTTAAACTGTTTAGTGTCGCCTTCCTTAGTTTTCTTTCTTCATCTCCTTCTCCATAAATGGGTCCAACGGCGTGTATCACATATTTGGCTTTGAGATTTCCACCGCTGGTTATGGCAGCTTCACCTACTGGTATGGCCCCTCTTTTAGAGACTATTTTATCGCACTCCTCCTGTATTTTTTGTCCTCCTTTTCTCCTGATTGCGCCTGCGACTCCACCACCCATCTTAAGCATGCTGTTAGCAGCATTAACTATACAATCAACTTGAAGTTCTGTTATATCGCCTTTAACAAGCTCGATCAATGTTTCACCAACTTTAATTTGCATCCTATATCACCAGAATACTTGTAAGAAAAAGCTAATTATTAAGGGTTTCAGAAAGAAATTCTTGAGGAAAAAATTCCGGTTAGGTATGGAAATGGGCAATTGTATAGATCTGGATCTTCAGAATAAATCTTCAATCAAAAGATCAAGAAAAATCAAAGACTACTTAATAATACTTTTGTTGTTCATTCTATTATTGATTGTTAACTTCTCGCAGCTAACGTATAAAACAGAAGTTGAGAGAACTTTAACTTTCACTCTAACAATTAAGGTGAGATATGAAAATAAAGATCTACATGAAACATGGATTTTAACTGAAAAAGATATATCACTAGGCTTGTTTATGAATAACAGCTGGCAAACAGTTTATTTAACGCATGCCTCCTATACAATTAGAAAATTCATTTATGATTCAGACGGGAACCTACTAGCTTTATTAGATATTGGCGATGCTACGTTAAGTCCAAATGAAAAAATAGGCTATAACGTAACTTATAAGCTTGTATTTAAACATCGGGATATACCTGCAATATCTGAAGATGAATCAGGAACCTTAAAAGATATACCAGAAAACTTAAGAGATAAGTATTGCAAGCCGACTCGGCTTTGGCCATCAAATAGTACAATCTTTAGAAAGAAGGCACTAGACATAGCTAATAATGAAACAAAGGTTTTAACAATAGTCAAAAAATTTGTTGAGTGGATAGCAAATAACATTAGATATTATTCTTCAGAGGTTCCGAAATATCCTAACGAAACTATTTCTTCATACGAGGGTGACTGTGATGATCAAGCGAATCTTCTGATAACTTTTTGTCGATCTATAGGCATACCAGCCTATCTACAGATTGGATGCATCTACATATCACAATATAGCGTAAATCGTACGTATTGGAATGGGCATTTGGTAATTAGACAAAATAGAATTGGTTGGCATGGTTGGGCGATGGTTTATATTCCACCTTGGGGTTGGCTACCTGTTGATTTAACTTACGTTAAAGGAGATTTAAGGAAAGAGCCATTAAACTCCATAAAATTTTCAGCGCTTTTAAGTGAATATACGTTTCAGTATCTAAATATTGTAGAGACGGATTATGCTGCTGAGGCAAGAAACTTAAAAGATTTTCTGGAGAAGCATGAATTTTACATCTATGAAGAAGATGAAATGAGGGAAAATAATATAGAGGAACTTCCATCAGGACTTATCTTAATACCTACTTTTATTATCTACTCATCTTCCGATTTTAATCATTTGAATATTAATATTAAATTTAAATTTTATAGAATGCGAATAGTTTATATGGTTAAACATTCTTTTCAAGAATTTGTTTCTTAAAGGTGTGTGGCGAAAATGGCAAAATTTAAAATAGTAATCTCTGATCCAAAAACCGGAAAAGCAAAATCCGTTGAGGTTGAAGGAGACAAAGCAACACCACTAATAGGGCGGAAAATAGGGGACTTAATTGATGGAACGATAGTAGGTATGCCAGGAACAAAACTTTTAATAACTGGCGGAAGCGATAAAGATGGCTTCCCAATGAGGCCGGATATTCACGGCGGAGTTAAGATGAGAGTTCTTTTAAGCAGAGGAGTTGGCTTTAAGCCTAGAAATAAAGGTGAAAGAAGAAGAAAAACTGTTAGGGGAAACACTATCACAGAGGATATAATGCAAATAAACATGAAAATTGTAGAGGAAGAGAAACCCGATGTAAACTAATAAAACATTTTTACGCCTTAAACCATCTGAAAATTAAATATTCTATTTTATTCTTCTCTAGATCTGGAACCGCTATAATGAACCGTTTTCTAACAGTTGTTGCAAGTCTTCCAGCTTTAACTATCTCTGTGGGAGTTATCTCGTCTTTTCTGCTTCTAACAGAAACCATATAAGGAGCATGCTCTAAACCTGGTCCCCGTTTGTAAACTGCAAAATCGCACCCAAATTTAACTCCTGGAGTCACAACAAGTCCTTTATCCCGCAGATCTTTATATACGGTGTATTTTAGATTAAAATCATCATAAACCTTCTTAGCTCTGCTTTTCAGAGTTCTAAATTTAACTTTGGTCTTTTCCTTTCCTTCGAAAACGTTTATTACGTCTTTTTCTAGCAGATATAGCCCTTCCATTAAGTCGAGAATTAGGGGAACATTAAAGTCGGGGCTTTTTGGTTTTGGTATTCCCAAAGGTTTACCGTAAAAACCCATTTTATAAAGTTCCGATCCACTCTTTGGATCCCAAACTACCAGAAAATTTTCTACAAACTCTGCCTCGATTTTCCTTTTTTTACCCATAGTTTTAGCATTGCCCCCTATAATGCTAGAGCGAGAATTCTTGCAGCGTCAGATGC
>Ga0180301_10004343_pt1 | contig 10957 bp, 7 predicted proteins | sample GuaBasSediGuay16_FD_121797 | JGI IMG/M metagenome (GOLD analysis project Ga0180301, IMG submission 121797) | Subseafloor sediment microbial communities from Guaymas Basin, Gulf of California, Mexico - Guay16, Core 4569-2, 12-15 cm | ecosystem: Environmental > Aquatic > Marine > Hydrothermal... | reverse complement strand
TTTACATGGGTTTGAAGGTAGGGTGATTCCCCGCCATCAAACTACCATCAGAAAGGGAAGCTATTTAATAAAAATAGATGAACTATCATTGTATTGTGTTCATTTTTATTGTTACATGACCAAATCCTGTTGCTCGTCCATCTCCTACACCATATACTTGAGCTAGTACTGTTACCTTTGAGAGAAGTTCCATAAAGTCTAGTCCATACTTCATTTCCATTACAGACTGAGCATACTGTAATATTTGATAATCTATAAAATACTTGACATAACCAATCATTGCTGGAAGCACTTCATTGTCGTACACATACCATACTAGATTTATTGTCTTAAGAGTAGTATATGGGATATCAAATATTGATTTCACATACCTCATACACCTTATGAAAATGTTCCTTCTTACCTTACCTCTATCGATTAACACCATGAGGAAGGGGGTAGATAAAATAGCTTCTGGAAGAGGCAATAGTAGCTTCTTCTTTTTCCTCCTCATAACAACTAGAGGATCCTTTAGTAAAGTTGGAGAGTTAAAGACTACTTTCATGTAGTTTTCTTTTGCTGTTTCTAGTATTTCTAATATCTCCTCAGATTCTTTCTCTACATCTACGTATCTTATTTCATAGCTTAGCTGGTCTATGTCTACAGTTTCTTTACCGAAAATAAACCTATTGATGTCGTACAGCCCTAAAAGTACATCATTAAGAAGCTTCATGTTTGTTCCTATGTAAAAGAAGTACTTTCTCCCCGCTTCTATTTTAACAGGTTTTAACTTATTTATCTTGGGTGGTTTAGCTACAGACTTCTTAGGTATGAATCTACTGTAGATTGCTTCTATCTTTTCCTCTTGTTTTCTCTCACTGTTTCTGTCTACGTTATAGGTATAGAGCGGTGTTATGTGTATAGGCTTAGGAGATAAGCTCTCTCCTTTGGCGAAAATTTCTTTCAGACTAGGATTTCCACTAATAAGCAACGATTTAACCAGCTTAGCAGTATAGTCTTTGATACGCAAGTCGTTTCTAAAGGATACGTTTACTTTAATTATAACCGGGTTCTCCAAGTACACGGTATCAACCTACTACGTCTAGTAAAATTTCTCCTAGTGGCGTTAACCTATAGACTTGTTTTCTACCTTTTACAGTATAGTTCACAAGTCCTCTTTCCCTAAGCTTTGTTAGATGTTTTCTTACTGTTACTTCGCTTCTTCCTATAGCTAAGTCTTCAAATCTTGCTTCTCCTTGGAATTTTAACCGTCTCAATATCTCTATCTGTGTTTTTGTAGTGTCTTCTACACTCAGTTCTAGAAGATCTATTGGGATAGTATAGGATATTGGTCTATCCTCTCTAGAAAGCTTTATCCCTGTTTGCTTACCAGATAAGTGAAGCAGTCTAGCAACAATTAATGTAGCAATAACTAGAACTCTCATACCTCCCGTAAGATAGAATTTAAAGCTGTTTGCTGAGTCAAACTCTTTCACTACCTTAACGATGTCCCTACAAATGTATATAATGTCTTTATTTGTATCGACTTCTCTATAATATAGGTTAGATACACCAGCCATTTGGAGGAAGCTTTCAACATGTTTATATGCCTCCTCAACCCTTTTCTTAGCATACTCAGTTTCAGGCTTACTAGCAATGAGAACAACTATGTCTTCTTTAGATAATCCCTCCTCTACTAGAGGTCTCACTACAAACTCAGGGCTCCAACCAAACGTGAATATCCTTGCCACCTTGCTATTAGTCATTTTATCATGCCTCCATCTCATAGTAGGTTCTCAGTTATATTTATAACTTGTTGTTCCTATATACCTGTCGGGGGTAACTCTTAGTGAACGGTGCAGAATCACTGTTCAGCTATATAGAAACTGTATATGAGAATCTCGATTCAAAAGAGATCTTCTCTAGAGCAAAAGAGTATGCGTGGCAAACCTTCTTCCACCATACGGTCTCAGTAGCAACAATATCATACAGACTAGGTTCAATTATTAAGAAGTATGCATTAAGCATAGTCAAGAAAGCACTTGAATCAATTGAGAAAGGCCTCGGACTAAAATATGAAGACATACTTTTCTTGACAGGGATAGGGCATGATTACGTGAAACTCTACGGTATTGAAGGAAGAACTGGAGAAGAAAGAACAAGGAACCTTCTTCATAGAATAGTTAGTAACCTCTTCATACTTATTCCTGATACTAAAGAAAAGCTTATATCTAAAGTGATAACTCTTGCAAGAGCAGTTGAAGGAAAGTATACACCCGAGCTTGAAGAAGAATACATTTTATACGTAACCCCTGTTGTCAGAGTTGCTGATGAGCTAATGGGGAAGAAATCAATAGATGAAGCTCTAGTCTACTTACAAACTTCGAAAGAAGTTAGAGAGCTATCTGAAAATTACGGCATTAAATTCGGATTTGTAAAAACTTCTTTACCATCGATTCTCCATGTTAAAGTATCTGAGAAGATTGTAGAAGTCCTTTCTAGAAACGGCTGGACACCTCTAGTAACCTATGCTGACGGACTAATTCTTGTTGGAACTAAAACATCAAAAACAGTTCCCATGAGAGAAGTAGCTAAAGTTGTAAAAAGCGAAATAGCAGAAGCTTTCGAAACCGAAGAAAGAATTAGAGAGATTATTACAGGATTAAAGAAACTACAGTTGAATGAAATCTATGCAAAACTAGTACAAACTAAAGCTACTACACTACTACCTGTTAATGAAGAAAAACTAAAAGAGAGAGATAGAGAAACCATTGGAGGTGTATATCATAATCTTATTGTTAAATACTTGAAGGGCACGTCTATATCTGATCTCGATAAAGAAATCAGAGAGTTGAAATCAAAATTAAAGAGAGGAACCTTACTTGATCCAAGAAGTTTAGGTACAGGCATTAGTGGAAGAGGTTCTACTTACTTTAAAGAAAAACTAGCTACTATGATTACCTCTAAGGAAGACTTAGTCAACACAATCATGTCTATAGAGAACGAGGGGGAGAGGTTCCTCATACTCTCTTATATGGTTGTGTTTCCATCAAAAGAAGAGAACGATGTCGTAGATATCCTTAGAAAAGCATTGAATGTAGTAATACCTAAAGGTATTGATACGGAACTAATCCGTATAGTAGCCATAGCCGAAGTCTATAAACATATAAATGATGAAAAAGCTATAAGGAAGCTCATTGAAGTAACCTACGAGAAACTTGGCGGTTCCGAGGACATAGATTATTATGCTTCTAAGTTCATAATAACTAGGTTAAAGAGCAATATAATAAACACAGAGTTGCTAAGCTCTCTAGACATCCTATCTAAAGGGTTGCTAGAAAGTAAAAACTACTGTAGAATATGTGGCGAACAAATACTGAGACCGTCCATAAGGTTTATACAGTATGCTCAAGCTGTAAAGAGAGGTGGTGGTGCCTCAGAGATATGGCTGCACGACGACCCTCCGTTAGCGAACCTTGAGAAGATAGCTACTGAGAAAAGAACTAGTATTCGTTACATCTGTCCACTATGTTACTATGAAGCAACACAACTTAAGGGAAGGTATAGTCCTCCATTCTTTGTTGTAGCTCTTCACCCTGTAGTTGCTTATGACTTGTGGAGCTTCTTGAAGAATAGGTTAGCTTATCTCTCAAATATCTACGAACTTATTGAAAGAAGAACTTCAGAGATAGTTCTCATCTATGGGGAATTGCTAGATAAAAAGAAGAAAAACATGAAAGTTGCCCCTGATATACTTAGTAAGATTGCAGAGAGAGAACTACCAAGTAAGGGAAGAGCTAAAGAAGAGAGGGTAGTAGTTCTCTTCGATAGCTTAGGTGCAAGAGCTATTCTACCTTTAGGTAGAGACATGTCTTTAAAGAAAAGAGATGTAGCACTTGCCCTAGCACTAGCTCCCTTCGTTATGTCACTATCTGGAGGTGGTCAAGTAGGTCTTGCAGGTAATCTTGGAGATGTCTACAATTTAGGTTCTGAAATAGCCCCAGTAGTCATACCACATCCTTCCAACATAGTCTTATCCATAGTAAAGAGCTTCGAGGAAATAAGAAAATCTGCAAGTATGATGAAAAGGCAGATGACTCTAGATGAGTACTCAGTCTATAATAGATCATATGTAACACTTCTCGAAGCACTCTACATTTACGGGCTGAAAATATTCTGCTGGTACGATAGATGGAAGAGAAAGAACAGTAGCAAAAAGAAAATTGAAGATTACGCACTAGCGATACACGAATTCATGTCTTCGATACCCTATGTACCTCTAGCCTTAGATGCTCCTCCTCCCGAAAAACTTGATCCAAGAGAGGGGGATGAGCCTCTCCCCTACTATAGCCTAATCTCTTCAAAGTCATCAGAGGTGGAGTCCTGTATGTCCCAGATACCAAAAATATTAGAAGGTAAGGAGACCCCTTCCTTAAACAAACTACTGTATAGGTATGCAGTAAGTCTAAAAGAACTAGATGCTAAGTTAAGCAAGTATAAGGTACAGAGACCCCTAAGAAAAGGCATAGAGCTACTACTACAGCTTACTCCATCTCTAGGCGAAGCTGACGCTAAAGGAATAGCTATAGACAAATTCCTAGAACTCCTAGCATATTCTGTTGGTGTCGATTTAGAGACTAAAATGAAAAAGATAAGGGATCAGGAAGGTAAAGAGAAAGAAGTCAGCTATAGAGCAGTATTCTTCGACATATTCAATGAACTTGTAGACATACTAATGAACATCAAGAAAAAACTACCACCAAGTCAAGTAAGGAAGCTCGTTGAAGTTATGTTAGATAGTGCCTATGAGAAGTATAAGTATGTGAAGCTGTAAAGGTGACAACTATGAAAGCAATAAAATAAACTATATTTTTTACATACTTCCACCCCGTCCATCCCTCATGATAAACACATGAGGGGGGATAAGGGGGTGGAAGTATGGAATCCCCCATACATGCAACTATAACTCTGGACGAAATAGGTGAAAAAATATTCGGAAAAAAATACAGAGAAGTAGCCGAGTGGTGCGTTAAGAGAGAGAGGCCTGATAAGTACAATGCTATACCTAAAGGCAAAGTTGCTAATGTATACATTATAATAGAGCCTCTGTCAAGACTAATAATAAGGCATGAACAGGAAACAACTGATGTAACAACTATACCTACTTACCTAGGACTTAGCGTACCAGCAATCCTCAACACAAAGTTCCAGTCAGGAGCTGTTAGAAGACAGATGCTATCACTGTTACATGAGTGGTTTGATAGAAACAAAGCAGTAGCATCTAAGGAATTAGGAATAAGTACTTACACTTGCGTAATGAGACCATACATGAAACAAGTAAAAGAGAGACAAGTACCTGAGGTTTTCGAAGGATACTGTGGCAAGTGCCCTAACTGCTTAATATTTGGCTACGCTGTGCAAGAAGGTGCAGGATATAATGTAAAGTCTAGAGTTGAAGGAGACCTCTACGTAGCAACAGTCCCTGAAGAAAAAAGCGTTGTAAGCGTAACCTTCAACGCTGTAGACGACATAGCTAAAACAACATACAGACCAGAGTTACCAGAGTCACAAAGAACAGGAGCATTATATGAGTTCAGAATGATTGAAGTGGGGACATCGTTCGTAGGGAAACTAGTTCTTAAGGACATGACTTTCACAGAGCTACTGCTAACCCTACTAACAATAGCTAGGACTACTAGAGTCGGCGGTAGAGTAACCCACTTTGGAGGAATAAAAGTGCACATACCTGCAATACTCTTCAGCAAGTATGAAATAGGTAGCGGATATGAAGTAGCAACTAGAATCCTAGGTAAGTATACTGAAAAAACACCAACTCTCGAAGATGTGGTAAATGAAGTTACAGAGTACGTTAAGAAGTTCGAGAACCAAGGCATACTAGTACTTGATAGAGAACTCGGAGATAAGCTGAGAAGCCTTAAACAGGAAGAGGTCGACACTATAGTGCTACAGGCGTGGAAGGACGTACTAGTGCTGAAAGAGAGCCTTGATATGTTCGTAGGTAAAAAGAAGTAATCTAGTAACATACGGTGCCCAAAATGCTAAGAGCGTACATTGCTGACATGGAGCTACAGGGTGTACTGATATTTGCTACTGAGCAGAGACCATCGTTAGCAGAAGAAGGCGGAGCTATAATAACTACTGGACACTACATACACAACTACCCCCTAATCTATGGACTAGCAGGAAGAAGCATTGAAGCATATGCGGTAATACCATCACTCCATTTTTTATCTTACCAAGACCTTGAGAAAAGCCCATTTAAACCTAAGTTAGCTAAAGAATCCCTTCACTACGGTTTTATCGAGGTGCAGCTGAAAAATCTATTAAGTGGAAGGGAAAGCATATATGTATTTCCAGCGTTCCCTCAAAGAGTGACACCTAAGAAGTTCTTCATGCAAGCAAAAGGATCTGGCTATGCTGAATTCCGAGGAGCTTTAAAAACAGTATATCCAAGACTTGTACATTATGTAGCTTTAATCCCGCCAACAGATTTCAAGACTATAGTGTTAGCAAACAATATCGAATTACCACGAGTACTGTACATGAGAATCGGTATGAAGAGAATGGGTTTATTTAAAGTCCGCTTAAAGGAAGCAGAGATTCATAAGAAAATAGAGGACCCTGTGTGGACAAATGTTCCCGTGAACCTGTACGATATCGGGCTCTTCGGCTATACGCCCATAGATGTTATGAAGGTTATGGAGACCCGCTCTAAAGCGCCAAACAAGCTTCTAGCCTCAACTATAGGCTACATTAGGACTAGAAAATTATTCCTAATTAAAGGCGATAAAGAAGAGTATCGAATACCGCTACCACTAAAACTTATGGGAGCTACAACATGATTGTGGAAAAATCAATCTTTTTCTATACTTCACCTGTTTTTGTAAAACTATCTGACAAAGAAGTAAAACTGAGAAAGGGTACTATAAGGCTGAGAGACTTCCAGTATGAGCTTCTAAAGAGGTTTCTGGAGCGTAACTCACTGGATGTTATTCTTCTAAACGCACCTACTGGAGCAGGAAAAACTCTTTCTCTCCTAATACCCTTTCTTGCTAACGTAGAGGATAAATGGATGTATCATGGGTCTGTAGGTATTTATCCATCGAGAGAACTAGCCAGAGATCAAATGATCTCCATATTTAACTTACTTATAGAGCTGGGAGCCAGCCCAGTAGATATTAGAGAACTCTATGAAGACCTTAAAGATTTGAGTGGAGATGAGCTAGAAATTGTAAACGAATACGTAAGAGCACTTGAAGTAGAACTGGACGACAGTGGGTACATCCCCGTTATTCTCTTATATGTTACTTCAGAATCACTTAACAGATTACGTGGAGTTATTAGTAGACATAAACAGAACATTACAAGTAATAAAGAGTTGTTGAAGTATCTAAGGGGAAAGGTTGCTGGAAAGGCTTTTAGGATAATCTTTACTGTCCCAGAATACCCGTATCTACTTGCAACAGATGTTTACCAAGACTTCCATAGAGCTGGTATATGGCTCTATGCAGTACTAAAAGAGCTTGGAAGATTCCTGAAAACTGTAGAAAATAATGATGAGGGGTCTCTAAGAAAGTGGTTCAGAGAATTAGAGGTTAATATTGATAGGAAGAGATTATTTGAAGAGTACTATACCAGTAGGGAGTTTACAGAAAACCTAGCTGATATATTTCTTCTTTTCCGTGCTCCCGTTTTCTTCGACGAATTTCACTTGTACAGCGGGTTCTCCCTAGCATCCTTTATATCTCTATTATACATATTCATGTACGAAAAGGGTATAGGGAAGATAGTTATATCGTCAGCTACACCTGTAAAAACAATCTTAGTTAGGGGAAAAGAAACAACTAAAAGAAACTACAAGAGGGAAAAGAGAAAGGACTTCTTAGAGCTAGTAAGGAGATTAGCTGAAAGAATGGGATATATAGTCAGAGAGATAAGCTCAAATACTTCGTCTACTCCGAGAAAGGACTTCGTTCAGATACGTAAGAAGACTTTAATTAGAATTATCCCTGTTTCATTAAGAGGAAAGTATGTTACAGGTGCACCAGCGTTTGGTACTCTACAGAGATATGTACCCGAGGTTCTGAAAGAGACCGACTGGTTAGATAGGTACAGGAGAATGGGTAGATCTATGATTCTTGTCGATAGAGTTGCCTCAGTTTTAGAGATAAAGGATACTGTAGAGAAATTAGCTGGTGAAAAAGCTCTACCTGTATGTTCTGTGAAAGTACTCTTTCACGGGGATAAGCAACAGTTAAAGACTTCGAAAATAGGGATAAGAGAAACTAAACTTATCGTGGGTAATATGGCTATAGCATTTGGTGTAGATATAAAGGGGATGGATTTAGGCGTTGTGGTCGCTAAAGATCATTTATCAGCGTTGCAGAAGATAGGAAGGTATGGAAGAGGTGAAGGAAAGGATATAGCAGAAATATACCTCCCAGTACCGTTTTCAAAGTACAGAGAGGTAGAAGGCTTATTGAAAAAGATTGAAGGAAAAGAGATTCCATACAATTCTACTGGAAACAACAAAAGAAGCCACAATCTTGATTTCGTTACTTTACTGAAGAAGCTGTACCCACGAGGAAGCCCCGATGTGTTAGTTAGGCAAGGAGTAGGTGTTTTCAAAGCTATCTTTCCAGCATGGGTTTACACCCTTACAAACATCATCAGAGAAAGATCTGAAATAAGAGAGCAACTACATACAGCCAAAAGAGTAGAGGATGTGAAGTACATACACTACTTTGTAGTCTTGCTGGAGGAGATAGAGAAGTTCTTTGAAATCGATAAACTAGAGAGGAAACTGCGAAAGTTTATGAGAAATAGAGTTTATTTAACACCCGTAGGTCTCTACAACCTCTATTCTTACAGGAATATTGCTGGAGTACCTATCAAGAAGTATAGTAGAAATAAGGAGATCTTAGAAGAAGTTCTCGATTTAGTTACTGCTGGTAGGAATATTCCATTAATCTATATGCATGGCGAATTCTGGGTAGATGAGTCAAGAAAACCTTACGAATACACTATGTTATGGTTGGGAGTAGATAAAGCCGACATTGAATACATTAAATCACTTCTTGGGAAACTAGATAATAAAATACTCACTCTCCGCTTTCTCGTAGAAGTATTTGGAGGAGGAGTACACTTACTTCAAGGAAGGAGGAAAGTATGTAGGATAACAAGATTGTTAGATAACATGCACTTATGGAATATACCTATACTTTTATTATACGCAGGTAACTCTAAGAAGAGAAGAATTATTGAATATTTGAGTGCTATAGCATCTATGATACCTATTTACGTACTCGAATATGATAATGAGCAAGGAGAACTCTTAGGGGGCATATATCTACTTTAAGAGGTGAGCAAATGTATGTCGTCATCGCCTACGATATCCGAAGAGACGATGTACGTGAAAAAGTTAGGCGTTTACTATGGCATTACGGCTTATGCCCTATATCCAAGTCAGTCTACGCTGGAAGACTTACATGGTCTAGAGTTACAATCCTATGTGAGCAGCTTAGCAGACTGGTTAGCGAAGGGGATTCTATCATCGCAATCCCTGTTCAAGATTCTGACTTCCGCAGAGCCCTTGCTGTCACCAGAAATAAGGTCTGGTACAGGTCTGAAAGGATGGATGTCATCGTTACCGGCACGGATACTTGACGACTTCATGATATGTAGAACTAGAGCATACTATACTGCTCACCCCGAATTATTCAAGTCTAGAAGAATAGTAGATATGGAGGAAAGCGAGAAACGTGGAGAAGTATTCATTAGAAGATACTTCATCCCCAAAATAAGAAAGCTCGTGGATAAAGCAGTAGAGAAAAACTACAAGCATGAAATACTAAAGCTCGAAGACTGTAACAAGGAGAATAAGAAGTACTACTTAATATATAAGGGTTTAGAAAAGGAGATTGCATGTAAACCAGATATGGTAGCTATCATATCATTCTACGGTAAATTTCTTAGAACTCTAGTTTTCGAAGTAGCTGAGACTGATACTCATACTGTTTTGAGGAGGAAACACGTAATACCTAGGATTTTACTGTACATAATAGCCACATACCTACATTACGGTATTCCCTCTGTAGGATTCTACATCTCATTATCTCCTAAATCATCACCACCAACCATAGTTTTTATACCAAAAGGTGGAAAACAGCAAAAAGGAACTACGAGAATTAGAAAACTAATTCAAATACTTGAAGACATTAGAAACCTTGTTTTAGCAACAGATGTACCCAAACCTAATAGGAATCCTATATGTTCACACTGCGTTTATAGACCCATCTGTAAGTTCGCTATGTGAGATCATGATTTTCATAGTTAAGGGAATAGCCAAGATAAGTAAGAGGGGTTCAACAATAGTTGTTTCCATACCTAAGAGAGATAGTCAGAGAAATATTGTATGGGAATCACAATCTATACCTTTACTTGATCTTGAACTTTTAATTATAGTTGGGTCTAGAGTGAGATTATCATCTGGTGTTGCCCTAATGTTGTCTGAGGCTAATGTACCTGTAATCATTCATAGTAGGAGGAGTGATTGCTTACTCATGAACCCCTTTAATGTGAGAATTGCTGAGGCTAGGAGGAAACTTTACAACATAGTTGAGAATCCTTCTTGGAGAGTCTCCATAGGAAGGAACTTTATTGAAGGAAAACTCTCAGGTTTAGCTAACTTAGTAAGATATTTGGCATATAAGGACATAGAGAAGGGGATAGATGCTAAATGGATTTTAAAAGAAATAGCTAGTATTGAGGAACTTAGAAAAAATGAAATAAATAATATTAGAAATGTTGATGGTTTACGTCTTTATGAGGCTAAGTGGAGTAAGAAGCTCTGGGAACTACTCGTTACATTCGTACCAAATGAGTATGAGTTTACAGGTAGGGATCCTAAAAGTAAAGACCCTATAAACTCTGCTATAAGCTACGCATACGCTATAAT
>Ga0180301_10004342_pt1 | contig 10957 bp, 12 predicted proteins | sample GuaBasSediGuay16_FD_121797 | JGI IMG/M metagenome (GOLD analysis project Ga0180301, IMG submission 121797) | Subseafloor sediment microbial communities from Guaymas Basin, Gulf of California, Mexico - Guay16, Core 4569-2, 12-15 cm | ecosystem: Environmental > Aquatic > Marine > Hydrothermal... | reverse complement strand
ATATTCTTCAATTAGATGGGAATTTGCAGGTTGTCTTTTTTGATGTTGGGCAGGGAGATGCTATTTTTGTGGAGACACCAGAAGGTCATCAGATTTTGATTGATGGGGGTCCTTCAAAAAGAATTTTGGGAAAATTGGCAATGAAAATGCCTTTTTGGGATAGAACTTTAGACCTGGTAATTTTGACCCATCCAGAGAGTGACCATTTACGGGGATTGAATTATGTTTTGGGAAGATATAAAGTAGAAAATATTTTATGGAACGGTGTTTTACGGGATACTGAAGTTTTTAAAGAATGGCAGGAGGTATTAAAAGAAGAGAAAGCAAATGAAGTTATTGCCCAGGCCGGTCAAAAAATCAAGGCAGGAAATACTAAAATTTTTATCTTATATCCTTTTGAGAATTTAAAAGGCAAAAAATATAAAGACAGTAACGATACCTCAGTGATTGCCCGTTTAGTTTTTTATAAAAACTCTTTTCTTTTTACAGGCGACGCAACAAAAAAGACGGAGTGGCAACTTTTAGATGGAGAAGTCGATATTAATTCAGACGTCTTAAAAGTAGGACATCACGGAAGTAAAACTTCTACTTCAAAGGAATTTTTAAAAGAAGTTTCACCGGAAATTGCGGTAATTTCTTGCGGTAGAAATAATCGTTATGGCCATCCCCATCGAGAGGTATTGCAGAATCTTCAAGATTTTGGTATAACGATTTTAACAACTTCTCAAAAGGGCGATATTAAACTTATTTCTAATGGAAAGGATTTAATTTATTAATTTTTTAAATATGGAAAAACAAACAGTCTCTCATCCCAAACAAGAAAGAACGGTGGTTTTAATAAAACCAGATGGAGTGAAGAGGGGGTTAGTAGGGGAGATAGTTTCAAGGATTGAAAAAAGAGGTTTGAAAATTATTGCTTTGGAGATGTTCCGAGCAACTCCTGAGCAGATAGATGGTCACTATCCAAAAGATGAGGGTTGGATAAAAAGATTAGGAGAGAAAACTTTAAAGAATTACAAAGAATATGGAATAGATGCGAAAAAAGAATTGGGTACGGGAGATCCTCTGGAGATCGGTAAGATGGTGCGAGGTTGGTTGATAGATTATATGACTTCAGGCCCGATGGTTAAAATGGTGGTTGAAGGAATTCATGCGGTGAATATGGTGAGAAAAATAGTGGGGTCTTCGATGCCAGCAGAAGCGGAAATGGGGACAATCAGAGGTGATTTTTCAGTGGATGATGCTACTGCAGCTAATAGAGACAAAAGGGCTATCCACAATATTGTTCACGCTTCCGAAACTCCTGAAGAAGCCAAACATGAATTAGATTTTTGGTTTGCTGCTGAAGATATTTTTGATTACAAAAGGGCAGAGGAGGATATAATGTTTTGAATTTCAGCTAAGATTGGCAGAATCAAGGCAAACCAAAAATCCAGAGGGGGGTCGGGGGAGAAGGATTCTCCCCCGTGTAGGAAAACAGTCCCGCTGAAAGCGGGACGTTAAATACATTCCAAATTCGTCTCGCGAATTTGGAAGCCTGATGTGGCCTCCAAAATTGCGAAGCAATTTTGGAGTAAAAGCTGGGTTTCTAAGGAGCGGAGCGAAGCCAAGTTTGAAGCGGGGCGCTCGAGCGAGTTCCGCTAAAAGCGGAACGAGCGAGAGAGAGCGGAGCGACATTTTGGTTTGCTGCTGAAGATATTTTTGATTACAAAAGGGCAGAGGAGGATATAATGTTTTGAACTTGACAGATTGTTTGGGAAAATTATACAATAAAAGTAGCCCTACCCCTTCCGATTAGATTGCCCTACAAACTTTTACCGAAGGGACGCAATATCTGTTAAGTCACATCGGCTTAACGTGAGCGGTAACCCACTCTGGAATCTTTAGGACAATCCTAGGAACGGGGTAGGGCTTTTTTAGAGAAAAATTCTAATTAACAAAAAATTATTCTATTGTAGATATTTCCAACACCCTTGTCAAGTGTTATATTTAATAAAAATGACAAAAAAAGAAAAAGAAGAAAAATTGAAAGAAATTAGAGAAGAAGTGATGGATTGTAAAAAATGCCCGCTTTATAAAACTCGAAATTATCCAGTAATGGGAGAAGGGGATTGCCAAGCCAAAATAATGTTTGTTGGAGAGGCTCCCGGTTTCCAGGAAGATAAAACCGGACACCCATTTTGCGGGGCAGCCGGGAAAATTTTAGATGAGCTTTTGAATTCTATTGGTTTAAAGAGGGAAGAAGTTTACATCTCTAATCTTCTCAAATGTCGGCCACCCCAAAATCGAGATCCTCAAAAAGAAGAAATTACCTCTTGCGCTCCTTATTTGGAACGACAAATTGAAATTATTGGACCTCGAATTATCTGTCCTTTGGGTAGATATTCAATGAAATTTTTAATGGAAAAATTTGGTTTGAAAAATGAAATTCAACCGATCAGTAAAATCCATGGTAAAGTTTTTGAGGTTGAAAATCTTTTCTGGAATATAAAAATAATTCCTCTTTATCATCCAGCTGTCGCCACTTACAATCCGAATATGAAAAAGATTCTAGAAAGGGACTTCCAAGTTTTAAAACGATTTGAATAGGGATGCCTCTTAAAGAATATTGGCAAAAAAGAAAATCCAACCAATGGTTATTAATTAAGATAGAATAATTATGGAAAAAAGCCAAGTTTTAAATTTATTAAAAGAAAATTTACATAATCAAAATTTAATTAAACATTCTTTGGCGGTGGGGGCAGCGATGAGAGAATTAGCTAAACATTTTAGTGAGGACGAACAAAAATGGGAGATCTGTGGGTTGTTGCATGATATTGATTATGAGAAGACGAAAGAAGATCCGAATTTACACTCAAAGATTGGAAGTGAAATGTTGAAAGATCTGGGATTTGAGGAAGAAATTTGCGGAGCCGTTTTGGCTCATAATGAAGTTCACGGGATTTTACCAAAAACTTTAATGGCCAAGGCCTTATATTGTGTTGATCCTTTAACTGGTTTGATAGTAGCAGCAACTTTAGTTTTGCCCTCCAAAAAGATAAATGATTTGAAAGTTGAAAATGTCTTAAATCGCTTTAAAGAAAAATCTTTTGCTCGAGGGGCAAATCGGAAAATAATTGCCAAATGTCAAGAGTATCTGAATTTAAGCTTGGAAAAATTCATAGAGATTGTCTTGTTTGCCATGCAAAAAATTTCTGATGATTTGGGGCTTTAAACTGTCAAAGATCGGGCTTCAGAGAGCGGGTCTCTGAGAGCGGGTCTCTGACAATTAAAACCACCTTCGAGAAGGTGGTTTTTTGTTTCGGGGTGCCCGGAATTGAACCGGGATCACAGGCCCCCCATGCCTGCATAATAACCATTATACTACACCCCGGAAACAAATGAGTATATCACTCCGCTGCTACGTAGCAGCGGAGTGATATGGAGAGGTTATGGTTTTCTACTTTCTATTTTCTCTTACCCAAAGCTTTGATACATTTAGTACAAGCGAGAACTCTTTGGTTACGGAAAGGCTTAAATTTTTCTTTTTTTATATCTTTGGGAATAAAAACCCATTGAAGATTTGGGTATTTTCTTCGTTTTACTGTCGGGTTATATTTGCCCCTCAATTTTTTCCTTTTACCGAAAACCCGTGATCCTTTGCCACAAATTGAACAAACTTTAGCCATACATTTTTAATATTAACAAAATTTTTTGATTTTGCAAATTTATGGTATATTTTAATAAATATGCTTTTGGAATTGCTTTTTACTAATCCAATTTTATATTTAATGGTGGCTGTTTCTATTCTCTTAGCTTTAAGTATTCATGAATATTCTCATGCCCAGGCAGCTTATTCTTTAGGAGATCCTACTGCTAAAGAATTAGGAAGATTAACAGTAAATCCTTTAGCTCATTTAGATCCTTTTGGCACCTTGTTTCTTTTTCTTTTTGGGATTGGTTGGGGCAAGCCTGTTCCTTTTAATTATTTAAATCTTCGGAATAAAAAATGGGGCCCTGCTTTAATTGCTTTAGCAGGTCCGGGTTCAAATTTTTTAATGGCTTCTGTGGTGGGGTTGAGTTTAAGATTTTTCTCTTTTAATTCACCGGGAATAGTGGTTTTTTTCAGCATCTTTGTTTGGTTGAATATTCTACTTGGAATATTCAATTTAATGCCTATACCTCCCTTAGATGGATCTCATCTTCTTTTTGCTCTTTTGCCCCGTTCTTTTAATCAATTCAAATTTTCTCTTTTAAAGAATAGTTTCATCTGGCTTATTTTTGTTATTTTCTTTATGATGTATATAGGTATTCCTTATATTGCTACTCCTCTTTTTAGAATAATAACTGGCATTCCCCGACCAATTTAGCAGTTGACATTAAATTTCTTTTTTGCTAAACTTCTTATCTGAGCATTACTGCTCATCTTATTTAATTTTAGAAGAAGGTTATGGTAACTTTGCATCAATTAATCAAAAAGCCAAGAAAAAAAACAAAAAAGAAGGCTAAAATGAAGGCCTTAACTTTTGGCTTTAATGTTTTAAAAAATCGACCAACTTTTTATCCTTCACCCTTCAAAAGAGGAATTTGCCTCAAAGTTTTTACGGTTACTCCCAAAAAGCCAAATTCAGCCTTAAGAAAAGTAGCTAGAGTGAGATTGAGTAATGGAAAAGAAATCACTGCTTATATTCCCGGAGAAGGTCATAATCTTCAAGAACATTCAATAGTCTTGGTGAGAGGAGGAAGAGTAAAAGATCTACCAGGGGTGAGGTACCACATTGTGAGGGGAGTTTTAGATACTGGGGGAGTAGAAGGGAGAAAAAAATCGAGATCGAAATATGGCACAAAAAAGGAAAAAACAGCTAAAGAATAATTATGGCAAAAAAATTTAAACAACCTCCAATTCAACCTGACCCGGTGTATAATAACACCTTGGTTTCCAAATTTATTAATCATGTAATGGAAAAAGGAAAAAAAACTAAAGCCCAGAAGATTGTTTATAGGGCTTTTGAAATAATTAAAAATCAAACAAAAAAAGATCCTTTAGAGATTTTTGAGAAAGCTTTAGAAAATGTTGGACCCCAAGTTGAAGTTCGACCTCAAAGAATAGGGGGGGCTACTTATCAAATTCCAAGAGAAGTGAAGGGAAAAAGAAGGGAGAGTTTGGCAATGAGGTGGATAATTGCTGCTGCCAGAAACAAGAAAGGTAAACCAATGGAAGAGAAGTTAGCTCAAGAGTTGATTTTGGCAGCAAAGAATGAAGGAGAGGCAGTAAGAAAAAGAATTAGTGTTCACCGAATGGCCGAAGCTAATAGAGCCTTTGCTTACTTAGCTCGCTGATCATTTTGTGTTAATTTAAGAATTAAAAATTACTTTTTATGCCAAGAGAATATCCAATAGAGAAAACTCGTGATATAGGAATTATTGCTCATATTGATGCTGGGAAAACGACTGTGACCGAGCGGATTTTGTTTTACACAGGGATCTCTCACAAAATTGGTGAAGTTCACGATGGCCAAGCGATTATGGATTGGATGGCTCAGGAGAAAGAAAGAGGAATTACCATTACTGCTGCTGCTACTTCTTGCTATTGGATTCCCAGAGGATTGGCTCGAGAAAAAGGTAATGAGTACCGGATTAATATAATTGATACCCCTGGCCATATTGATTTTACTGCTGAGGTCCAAAGATCACTGAGAGTGTTAGATGGGGCAGTGGTGGTTTTTGATGGAGTGGCGGGAGGTGAGGCTCAATCAGAGACAGTGTGGCATCAAGCAGATACATACAAAGTTCCCAGAATTTGCTTTATCAACAAGTTAGATAGAATGGGAGCAAGCTTTGAGAAGAGCTTAGAAAGCATTCATCAAAAACTTACAAAAAATGCCGTAGCTATCCAAATTCCAATAGGAGAAGAGGGAGAATTTAAAGGAGTAATTGATCTTATTGAAGAGAAAGCTCTATATTTCGAAGGGGATTTTGGACAGATTGTTACCGAAAAGGAAATTCCTTCTGAGTTAAAAAGCAAAGCGGAAAAATGGAGAGAAGCAATGTTAGAAAAAATTGCTGCTGAAGATCATTCTCTATTAGAAAAATTTTTAGAAAAAAAAGAAATCTCTCCTGAGGAAATCCGGGACGTTTTAAGAAAAGCTACTTTAGAATACACTTTGGTGCCGGTTTTGTGTGGAGCAGCCTTAAGAAATAAAGGAATTCAACCTCTCTTGGATGCTATTTGTTATTATTTACCATCTCCCCAAGATTTGCCACCAGTTCGAGGAACTGATCCTAAAACCGGCCAAGAAGTAGAGAGAATTGCCGATGATTCTGAGCCTTTTTGTGCTTTAGTTTTCAAAATTGCTTCCGACCCTTATGTTGGAAGTTTAAGTTATTTCCGGGTTTATTCAGGACATTTGAAAAAAGGCTCTTATCTTTTAAATTCCACTTCTGGGGAGAAAGAGAGAATTGGGAGAATTTTACGAATGCACGCTAATTCTCGAAGCGAATTAGATGAAGTATTTACTGGGGATATTGCTGCTACGGTTGGGTTAAAAAATACTTTAACCGGCCACACTCTTTGCGATCCTTTGCATCCTATTCAATTGGAAAAACCTGTTTTCCCCGAACCGGTGATTTCTATCCGAGTTGAGCCAAAGACTAAAGAGGATCAAGAAAAATTAACCCTGGCTTTGAAAAAATTAGCTGAAGAAGATCCCACTTTCCGAGTAAAAGAAGATTTAGAAACTGGTGAAACAATTATATCGGGAATGGGGGAATTGCATCTTGAAGTTCTTTTAGATAGAATGCGAAGAGAATTTAAAGTGGAAGCAGATGCAGGGAAGCCTCAAGTTGCTTATAAAGAAACCATTTTAGAGGAGGCGGAGGCAGAGGGGAAATATATTCGCCAATCAGGGGGCCGAGGTCAATACGGTCATGTTTGGTTAAGGGTCCGACCAAAAGAAAGGGGAGAAGGGTTTGAATTTGTCAATCAAATAAAAGGTGGAATCATTCCCCAAGAGTTTATTCCAGCGGTTGAAAAAGGGGTAAGAGAGGCAATGGATAAAGGAGTGATAGCTGGCTATCCGATGGTAGATATGGAGGTCACTTTATATGATGGCTCTTTTCATGAGGTTGATTCTTCAGAAGTTGCTTTTAAAATTGCAGCTTCTCAAGCTTTGCAAGAGGCCTCAAAAAAGGCAAAGCCAATCTTGCTTGAGCCAATTATGAGGATTGAAGTGGTCTGTCCCGAAGAGTTTTTTGGAGATGTGATTGGTGATTTGAACCGAAGAAGAGGGGTGATTGAAGAAACTATTGATAGAGCCAACCTTAAAGTAATTCGAGGAAAAGTTCCTTTAGCAGAAATGTTTGGCTATGCCACTTCCTTGAGAAGCTTGACTCAAGGAAGAGGAACGTTTACAATGGAATTTGATCACTACGAAAAGGTACCTGATAATATAGCTCAGGAAATTATAGAAGGGAAAAGGAGATAGTTTATGAATTTTAACGAAATCAAACAACTTATAAATTCTAATGGGGAAAAAGTGATTTTAGTTGAGGATGGTAAGCCAACTTTAGTTTTAATGTCTTTTGAGGATTACCGAAGGATAGTTCAGCTTCCTTCAAAAGAAAAAAAATCAGAAACTTTTCAGAACCAAAGTTCTTCTGGTCAAGTTAACCAAGAAGAGAAAAAAGAATTAACTTTAGAAGATTTACCATTTTAAGAAATTCCCCCGACCCCCCAATTTTAGACACCTTCGGTAGGGGCCCATTTCGAGCGAAGCGAGAAATGGGAGGACGTGGTGGGTGGGTTGTAGTCTAACGCTCGCTTCGCTCGCTGTTTTTCCACCACGGGGGAATTTCAAAAAGGTTGACTTTTGTTTTCTTTTTTGTAAGATTAATAAATATAAAAGTTTTGTGGACGAATAACGAATTGATTACGGATATACAATTTTGTATATTCGTAAATTATTCGTAATTCGTAAGAAAATTATATGGCTGAAAAATTCGAAAGAACCAAACCTCACTTAAATATTGGCACCATCGGTCATGTGGATCATGGCAAAACCACTTTAACCGCCGCTATCTTGAAGTATTCAAGGCTAAAAGGTTTTAAGGCCTCTGAAAAGTCAGTTGAGGATATCGATGCTGCTCCAGAGGAGAAAGCCCGAGGTTTAACCATTAATATTTGTCATACTGAATTTGAGACGGAAAAAAGACATTATGCATTGATTGATTGCCCAGGACATGCAGATTACATAAAAAATATGATTACCGGAGCGGCTCAAATGGATGGAGCAATTTTAGTAGTTTCAGCAGCTGATGGTCCTATGCCTCAAACCAGAGAACACGTGCTTTTAGCCAGACAAGTTGGTCTCCCTTCTTTGGTAGTCTTTTTAAACAAAATTGATCAAGTAGATGATCCAGAAATGATAGAGCTTGTTGAGTCAGAGCTTAGAGAACTTTTGAAAAAGTATGAATTTCCAGGTGATGAGATTCCTATTGTTAGGGGTTCAGCTTTAAAGGCTTTAGAAGCAAATTCAGCTGATGATGAAGCAATGAAGAGTATTGGAGAGTTATTAAATAAGGTAGATGAATATATTCCTGAACCCGCAAGAGCTTTGGACCAACCATTTTTAATGGCTATTGAAGATGTTTTCTCAATTGAGGGAAGAGGAACAGTGGTTACGGGAAGAATTGAGAGAGGAGTAATTAAGCCTGGTGAAGAAATAGAAATAGTAGGGTTGCGGGATACTCAAAAAACGGTAGCAGTAAGCATTGAGATGTTCAATAAAACCTTAGATGAAGGAAGGGCAGGTGATAATGTTGGGATTTTATTGAGAGGCTTGAAAAAAGAAGATGTAGAGAGAGGTCAAGTAGTAGCCAAACCGGGCACTGTTACTCCTCATACCGAATTCGAGGCGGAGGTTTATGTCTTAACCAAAGAAGAAGGTGGTCGGCATACCCCTTTCTTTTCTGGCTACAAACCTCAATTTTATATTCGCACTTGCGATGTAACGGGAGAGGTAACTTTACCAGAGGGAACAGAAATGGTTATGCCTGGTGATACAGTTAATTTGAAAGTTAAGTTAATTGCTCCAGTAGCACTTGAGGAGAAACAAAGGTTCGCTATCAGAGAAGGTGGTAGAACAGTTGGAGCAGGGGTTGTGACAAAAATAATAAAGTAAAACTTCCTCTCTTACTCCTTTTGGAGAATTTGGAGGTTAGAGGAAAAGATCAAAAATGGCTCCGAAAACGAAAGAAAAACCAAAAAAGAAAGAAGAGGCAGTAACTAAATTTAGGATTAAACTTCGCTCTTATGATAGCAAAGTAGTTGATAATTCTTGCAGGCAAATTGTTGAAATTGCTATGAGGGCGGGAGTAGAAGTAGTAGGGCCAGTTCCTTTGCCAACGGAAATTCATCGCTACACAGTAAATCGTTCTACTTTTGTTCACAAAGATGCCAGGGATCAGTTTGAAATGCGGATTCATAAAAGATTGATTGAGATTCCTAATCCCAATCAGCGATTTATCGATGCTTTGAGAGATTTGACTTTACCTACCGGGGTGGAAATTGAAGTAAAAACTACTTAATTATAAAATATGTTAATCTTCCCGTTAAAATAAGTATTTGAATTTTCGAGCGACTACCACTGAAATACCGGGTTAGTTGCCCGGTATTTCATTTAATCCCCCAATCCCGCTTTCAGCGGAATTGGGAACCCTACAGCAACGGCGGCTCGTCGCTCCGCTCCTCGTTTCGCCTTGCAAAAATGGATATGAAATTTATTTTAGGGAAAAAATTAGAAATGACCCAGATTTTCAAGGATGATAAAGTGATTCCAGTCACTTTAATTGAAGCTGGTCCTTGCTTTATTACTCAAATTAAAACAAAAGAAAAAGACGGCTACGATGCTTTGCAGATTGGTTTTGAAAAATTAAAGCCAAAAAAAGTGAAAAAAACCTTAAAAAATAAACCTTATCGTTATTTAAGAGAATTTAGACTACGACCCACCCGCCACCCTTTACTCTCACCATCTCACCCAAAAGAGGAGGAAAAAGAATACAAGATTGGTCAAAAGATTGATGTCTCAATTTTTAAAGAAGGAGAGAAAGTGGAGATTTCTGGAATATCAAAAGGGAAAGGATTTCAAGGAGCAGTTAAAAGGTGGGGATTCTCGGGCAGAGATGCTACCCACGGAGTAAAACACGAACATCGAACTTTAGGTTCAGTTGGGGTTTCTGATGCTGAAAGAGTGTTTAAAGGTAAAAAAATGCCAGGAAGAATGGGAGGAGAGAGAGTAACCGTGAAAAATTTAGAGATAGTAAAAGTTGATCCAGAAAACAATTTAATTGCTGTTCGAGGAGCAGTTCCTGGCAGAAGAGGAACTCTGCTTGAAATTAAAAGTTAAAAATTTATGAAAGTATCTGTGTACAATCAAGAAGGGAAAGAAATAGGGAGGGTTTTGTTGCCCAAAGAGATTTTTGAGGTTAAAGTAAACCCTGATTTAGTGCATCAGGTAGCTGTCAGCGAGAGCGCAAATAGGCGTCAACGTATCAGCCACACCAAAGATAGAGGAGAAGTAAGGGGAGGAGGAAGAAAACCTTGGTCCCAGAAAGGAACGGGAAGAGCTCGTCATGGTTCAATTCGGTCTCCTTTATGGATAGGAGGGGGAGTGACTTTTGGCCCAAGAAAAGAAAAAATTTTTAAGAAAAAAATTCCAAAAAAAATGCGACGGAAAGCTTTGTTTATGGTGCTTTCAGGGAAAGCAAAAGAAAACCTCCTTTTGGTATTAGATAAATTAGAAATTAAAGAACCAAAAACCAAAAAAATTTTTGAGATTTTCCAAAAGTTTCCCTGTAAAAATCAGAGTTGTTTAATTGCTTTACCAAAAATTGACAAAAATGTAATTTCAGCCGCTAGAAATCTCCCCAAAGTGGAAACAATTCAAGCCAGAGAGTTAAATGTTTTGGATTTGTTATCTTT
>Ga0180301_10004341_pt1 | contig 10959 bp, 10 predicted proteins | sample GuaBasSediGuay16_FD_121797 | JGI IMG/M metagenome (GOLD analysis project Ga0180301, IMG submission 121797) | Subseafloor sediment microbial communities from Guaymas Basin, Gulf of California, Mexico - Guay16, Core 4569-2, 12-15 cm | ecosystem: Environmental > Aquatic > Marine > Hydrothermal... | reverse complement strand
ATCCTACGCTATGGTCTTGGTGGACAATAGAGCTAAAGTAGGGCTTAAGAGTGCTTGGGGATTAAGTATTGTAATTAAGCTAAAAAACACGACTGTGTTGTTTGATGCTGGTCCCAACCCAGCTATATTAAAGTGGAATGCCAAAGCTTTAGGGTTTAACTTATCTGAAATCGATTTTGCTGTAGTTTCTCATGAACATTGGGATCACATAGGGGGGTTGAAGGCTTTAGCTGAAGTTAAGCCTGGTTGTGTTGTTTATGTGCCTTCTGGCATGAGCTGGGGAGCTAAGAATGAAATTTTGAAGATGGGGTTAAAGGTTGTTGAGGTGGATAAGACCTTAAAGGTTGCTGACAACGTCTTTATTATAGGACAACTTTATGGACCTCCATATGAACAGGCTTTAGCAGTAAAGGTTGATGATGGGCTTTGGCTTTTTGTTGGCTGTAGTCATCCAGGCGTAGATAACTTTGTTGCCAAGGCTGTAGAAGATTTAAAGCTAAAGGTTAAATTGGTTATAGGGGGTTTCCACTTAGCTGGTGAAAGCAAAAGCTTCGTTAAGGAAATCGTCGATAACATGGTTTCTCTAGGCGTTGAGAAAATTTGCCCACTTCACTGCAGCGGATCTGTCATTAGAAACCTATTGGTTGAAGAGTATAACAGCTACTATCTAGACGGATATGCTGGATTAATCTTGTCAATACCCAGCCAATAACTGTAGGAGGTCTATGCATGGTTGAACGCATCGAATTTAAGCCTATTGGATACGTTAAGACAAACGTGCCTGACGACGAGGTAAAGTTAAGGTGGAGGGGTGTTGAAGCAGATATAGTGGTCTACGATGAGTATATTGCCGGCCTTAAAGGCATTGAAGAGTACTCACATATAATAGTCACTTACTTCTTCCATAAGCTTACTGAGGAAGATCGTAAAGTGCTTGTTGTTAAGCCCCGTAGGCTAGTTAGGTTTGGCTATAAACTTGAAGAGCTTCCTGAAGTAGGCGTATTTGCTTGTGATTCTCCTAGTAGACCGAATTTAATTGGCATTAGCGTTGTTAAGCTATTAGAGGTAAAGGGAAACGTCCTTAAAGTTTCTGGCTTAGACGCGTTTGATGGTACGCCAGTGCTAGACGTTAAGCCGTATACTCCTGATAAGCATGTTAAGGAGTTTAAGATCGCTAAGTGGCTTGAAGAAGCTTGGAGGAAGATAGAGGGTGTTCAAGATAGATGATGACGTTGCTAAGACGTATCCTGACTTACACGTGATAGCTGTTGAGATTGTGGGGGTAAGGGTTAGTCAAAGCAATGAAAAGGTGCGAAAGCTTGCTAGTGAAGTTTACAACAGGGTTAGAATGACGTTTAAGCTTGAGGAGCTTAAAGACTATGAAGTGTTTAGAGCTTATCGCGACTTTTTCTGGGAGCTCGGCATCGACCCTACGAAGATTAGGCCTGCTAGTGAGGCTTTGGTTAGGAGGATTTTGCAGGGTAAAGAAATACCGTCAGTGAACACGCTTGTCGATGCATACAACCTAGCTTCTATTGAGACTGGTATTGCGTTAGCTGTTTTCGACTTGGATAAAATCGTCGGGGGAATTGTACTGAGATGGGCTAAGCGTGGTGAAAAGTTTAGGGGGATTGGCATGCCAAGTGAAAAGGAGCTTAGTGGCAATGAGCTTATCTTAGCTGATGCTGAGAAAGTTATAGCTATTTACCCCTATAGAGACTCTGATGAGACGAAGGTAACGCTTGATACGAGAAAAGTGCTGTTAATTGTTTGTGGTGTTCCAGGGATTTCGCTTGAGAAGTTAAATGAAGCTGAGAGGAAAGCTGTTGAGTATATAATTGAGGTTTGTGGAGGGAAAGTCGTAAGCAAGGTTTATGCGTGATAAAGTTCATTTAGGATAGAACTTCTTAGCTTTTCTAATAAGTTTTGATTCTTCATGCTTGATAACATTATTGCAGATAGGACACCTCTTAGTTAAATGCGGTGTTTTGCATTTAGGGCATATTAGCTCAAAGAAGGGTATAGTAGACTTACACGTCTTGCATTCAAATACCCTATATGTTAAGTTTGCGTTGCACCGTGGGCATTTGATCTCCTTATCCTTAGAAAGTTGGTCTAGTAGCTTTTCAAGGGATGCGGCTATCCACTTTTCCATGCTGAGCAAATATAGCATTTCATGCTCCTTAAACGCTAAAAGTTCAACGTCGCCTGACCCCATCAATAGTGTCTGCGTTTGAAAACCTTCTAAGCGTAGTAGGTGTTCATCTAGCCTTCTGGAGAAGTTTTCAAGTAAAGCTGCAATATCTTCAGCTTTCTCCGCAGATATGTGGTAAAATCTTAATGGTAGGCCTTCAAAACTTACAACAAACCACTTTATGCCACTTACCTTATATAGGAGGCTGGATATTTCAAGCTCCTTTAGCCTCTTTAAGGCTATTTGTACAGCTTGTTCTACTAGATTAACATCTACTCTGTCGCTCACCTCATGTGCTCACCAACCAGATCCTAAGGAGGGAATTATATTGATGCCTTAATACGCTCTCTTTGCCTCTTCATTTCAAGCCTAACTCTACCTATAACGGCTGTTTTGTCCGTTATTACAGCAAGTAAAGCATTGTCCACATCTTGTAAAAAGAGCATCCCATTAGAGAACTCGGCCGTGACTATTTCACTTGATCCAAATGCGAAGCCTTCACCAAACTTTTGTGCAGCGCCATGTATAGCCACCACAAGGGCGGCTAACGCTTCTGCATCAACTCCTTCACTTGAAATTACAGACTCTATCGGGAAACCGTCGTGAGAAACTACGGCAACGGCCTTAACACCATCAATTTTGGCGAGATCTGACAATATTCTCTTTAAGGGGCTTTCGGACAAAACGCTCACCGTAATCTATGAAAAGGACTTTTCAACCTATATACCTTATGCATAAAATGAGAGAGTTAAGGCTTGGAAAGAAGCTATTAGTAATTTCGCCTCTGATCCTAATCGTTTTAGGGCATGGAGGTGAGAGTATGAAACAAATGGGTAATCATACTGTGGAGGTAACAAAGAAACCTTTGGATGTTGAAGTATTACTTTAGTGAAAAGGCATTAATCTTATTTTCTATACCAAATGCCTTCGGCTCTTCTACCACGTTCTTCAAAGGCCTCTTTTACAGCATCCTTCACGGTTCTTGTTAAAGATTCTGAAACTTGTTCTGATATCGACTTAGATAGCTGTTTAGCAAAGTTATCTGACAGTAATGGGTTATTTATCTTCATAAGTTCTTGTACAACACTTTTAAGCAGCGAATCACTCAGCTGCGATAGCTCTTTTATACCTTCACGCAATAGGTTCATACGCTCTTCTATTGACTCCCTAACGGTGTCTTTAAGTGAGTGAGTAAGCATTTCGGTAATAGCTGAAGCCACGGTATCTGATAATTCCCTAACAACATCTTCAGGTAATGTGAAGCTTTGAGCTCTTTGAACCTCCATAAGCTCTTGTATAACGCTCTTAATTGAATTATTATTGACTGAAGCCAATTCCTTTATTTGCTCTTGTAGTGATTCGACACGCTCTTGGAGGCTCTTTAAAGAGGCTTCTATAGCTTCTAACCTGCTTTCAGTAGGCTGTAAATAGCTTTTTTGTATGACATCCCTGACACATGTCAGAAGTTGTTGTTGAGATTGTGAAACTTCGGTCTCGTGTTCTTTCTCCTCAGATGGCTTGACGCATTCCAAATACTCCTGTAGAGCATCTATTGCTCTTTGGACATGATGTATTGAGAGAGACTTCTTACCTTCTCTCCATAACTTATCGCTGAGATCATCTAGTTTAAGGGTTATTTGTCCTTGAGGGTCATTTAACATGCCTTCCAATGTAGCTTGTACAGCATTAAGTAAGTTTTGTCTCTCAACAGAACCATTAGTACTTATCTCGATAGTAAGCTCGGATAGCGCATTCTTGAATTGTTTTACGGCTCTAGATAAAGCCTTTATTGTCATGTAAGGTAATGATTTGTCTTCGTAGAGGAACACCTCTACTTTATGATTGGTCTTGTACTTTAAGCCATGAACTACCATCCTGGTAAAGAGAACTTTCCTTTCACGCCAAATCTCAACAATTTTCTGAACTTCTCGAATCGCATACTTCTTTAAGATTTCACCTGTACTATCGCCTTCTTCGTAAAGCCTTAATAAAAGATGCAGGCCATATATGTTATACGCTAAGTGCGTTGAAAAGAATCGCGGAGAATCGTCTTCGCCCCAATAGCCATCCTTAAATTTCTCCGCAAAAGCCATCAACCAGCTTCTAACATCATCTAACATGTCGTCAACTTTTGAGGAAAGCTCTAGGATCTTCTGAGGATACTCTGTCACGTCCATTGTTTTTAAGTGATCCTTAAAGTCTCTTAACGCTTCAACAGCGCACCATGTGGCATAGACGTGCGTCGTTGTCTTATAAGCTAGCCCTGACCACCCCCCTCCTTCTATGTGGTATTCGCTAAACCAGTTTACGCATTTCTCAACGGTCTTCCAAATTAAGTTGTCTAAGTCTTGTGGCAGCTGATTGTTTCGTCTTAACGCTTGCCTTCCATCTAACAATGTAGATAAGACATACGACACTGTCTCAATGAAATCCTTCTTTGGAACCCCTCTTCGAGAAAGCTTTTCATATACTGGTGGTTTGGCTTTAAACCCTTCTTTTTCAACCATTTCACATATCTTGCGTAGCTCTTCTTGAAGCTTTGGCGCGTCAATGTATTTTAAGATGTAATTAGGCTGTGATTGAAAGGGTGTTAGAAAAGCTTCGAGGCCTTCGCATCGCACTTGTAACTCTGTTAACACGTCGTCAGGTTTCTCTTCCACTTCCGATAACCTGGTTTTTAAGGTATTGAGAGCTTCGAGAATTGTTCTCTCAATCTGAGAAGCAGAAGCCATAATCGCTCCTCACACTAAATCTCGATTTTAATCTTAACTTTACCCAGCCCTTGTTACCAATAACTTCATGTGCAAGCCTAGTTTTGTACCCCCTACTTTTAAAGCTTTTGTATGCACGTTTTGAAAAATAACTTTACTTTTTTAGAGTTAAAAGCCTTACTCAAAGTAATACCCCAAGATCGCTAAGTCGATTATGTCGATGACGCCATCTCCGTTTAAGTCGGCATCGGCTAGATAGTTTTGACTGCCCATATGTGAGCTGTAGGCTTTAGATAGTAAGTTTAGATCCTCTTCGTCTACAACACCATCTCCATTAACGTCTGGAGAATATCTCATAGCTTTTTGTGAAGCTTTAGATTCAGCTTCTACAAAAGCTGTATATAATATCCACGTCAAGTTCCCTGTAGCTGCCTTTATGTTATTCAACGTTAACTTGTAGACATACTCATCGTAACCTCTTGCTCCAGCATACGATATCCCTATGTCGTAGTTTTCCACAAATTTCTTTAAAATCTCATAATATGTGGAGCCTACGATTCTGACTACGCCACCGTTTTCAAATCCTTTAGTCGAGTATCGGAAATCCCAATTATCATATCCATCGGGGCTTCTCTGCCACGTCTTATCATTATTTTCTACATCTGACAACTTGTGCGTAGCGTCGACGATGTTACCATAAGTGTCTTTGAGGATTAAGCTTTCCTCTTGGTTATCAAGCCATTGCCCACTGTATGTCACTATGTAAAAGGACTGCGGTAGTAAATATACACCTTCAGGGATTACGACCACTACGGTTTCTCCATGTGTGGTCTCTATGGTCCATCCACCAATGTATACTGCTGTATTAGTTGGGTTATAGAGTTCAACCCATTCGTTGCCAGCATCAACACCAGCTGGGTTTAGCTCAACTTCGTTAATTACCACATGGTTTAAAGCTAAGTTGACAGACGATCCGTTATGCGAATTACACCAAGTAGCTAACTTGATTACTAAGTCGCTTACGTTTTTAACCACGACGTCTACTTTGAAGTCATATGCAGCTAAATCTGATGTAAGCTTATCTAAGAACTCGTCTGTTATCGATATGGATTCGTAGTATCCGTGAAAAGTTCTTTTATATGGATCGTAAGCTGGATGACTGTGATCTAGCTCAGTGTAGTCTGTATGACCTATTTGAGACATGTCTGCTAGATAATGTGATAGCATTCCAGCATAGTAAGCAGCCAGGTGCTCATCTTCTGACCTCTTGGGCATGCCGTCTTTAATCCACTTAGCTAAATGACTTACAATTAGGTTGTAGAGCTCCTGTATCCTATGGGGAGCACCTCTTCTTGTTCCATGCACTTCATATACGTGGTTGTCCCAATCTCTCCAATAGGAATCCGGGTCATCTGTATAGCCAAGCCAACAGTCGCTCCCCTGATTATAGGAATAGCCCCAGTCTCCCCACTTCTCACCGTATTGATTTAAGTAAAAGTCCGTTATCCACTTAGCTATGGTTTCATTATATGATTTAAGCTTAAGATAGGCATATTCGGCTATCGCGTCGTGAACTCCATAATATGGATACTTTTCGCTAGAGCTTCTGCCATTACCCCAGCATAACACTTGATTAGGTAGGTAAAGAGCTGTTAAGAAGAGTAGAGCTAAAGCTGCCATTATTTTAACCTTAACGTTTAATTTCATAGCAAACCCTCTCTTACAGCATATTGTTCGAATTTCTAGAACAATTTTCTCCATCTTCTATTCGAATTTGTAGAGTTTAGCCTTAGTTTAAGCATACCTTACTTTGGTGTCTTAATTGCGAATCAACACCAAGGTTTTGGTATTAGCTCTCATAGCATCATCTATATTGACAGCAACAATCATAAGTACCGCATTTAAAGCCATTGACTACGACTATGCATCGGATGACACTATAAATGACGAAGATGTGATTAAGTTTAATTCATTAGATGAATTGATTAACTATGTTAGAGCTATACGTGAAATTCACATAAAGCTTGGATACATTACGTATCAGCCAGTTTTTATTGAGGGTATTGGGGGGTTACCGCTCTCCATTGTTAAAGCAACTCCACCTCGCTTAGCTCAAGAAGTTGTTGATTTCTCAAAGACGAACGTTCAAGTAACTGGTGTAGATGAAGCAGACATCGTGAAGACCGATGGCAAATATATTTACTTAGCAAGAGGAAGGGAAGTTGTTGTTCTCAAAGCCTATCCACCTAATGAGTTAGAAGTTGCGTCTAAGATTAAAGTTGAAGGATATATTAGGGGGGTATACGTTTACGACGACAAGCTTGTGGTAATTTACAGCCCTACTCCTGAGATTAAGCCATTGAAAACCATTGTTGAACTACCAGAAGCTGTTGTACCAGTTAATATTTACATAGGTAAGATCATTCCCTTTAGAAGTAAGGTGGTAGTGGCAATTTACGATCTTTCTAATAGGGAAAAACCTACTTTGTCTAACAAAGTTGAAGTCTCAGGGCGTTATGTAAGCTCAAGAATGGTTAAAAACGTCTGCTACGTGATTACACAACATCCAATCTTCTTATCCAATTACATCATACTGCCAGTTGTAAATGGAGATGCCGTATCTGCCAAGGACATTGTATGCTTTAGAGGAGATTATCCACAGGTGTTTACAATAGTCTTAGCTTTAGATGTTGATGGCGGTGATTTCAATAAGGAAGTCTTCATGACCGGAGTTTCAAGTTACATCTACATGTCAGAGAAAAATCTGTATCTCTTAACTCAAGGGAGATTCTACGTTTACGAGATTTTATGCGAAGTTGCTAAAGCTGTAGGTGTAGAAATACCTATTGGCCAAGGAGAAGATGTCAATAACCTTAAGTCTATGGTAATTAAGCTAGAAGATTTGTTTAACCAGCTTCCTTCAGAAAAGAGAGCTGAGATTTGGAAGAAAATCCGTGATAAGCTGTGGAGAACATATGGAGTTAAGACTTTGATATATAGGTTCTCTATTGAAGGCTTAAGTTTTAAAGCTGAAGCTAAAGGCGAGGTGCCTGGACGAGTATTAGATCAGTTTTCAATGGACGAGTATGACGGCTTCTTTAGGGTTGCGACAACATCTAGGGGACTTGATGGCAGAGAAAACAACGTGTATGTTTTAGATATGAATTTACGGATAGTAGGTAAGCTTGAAGGGTTGGCTAAAGGAGAACGCGTTTACGCTGCAAGATACCTCGGAGATAAGATGTTCTTAGTCACCTATAGGGTTGTTGACCCCCTCTTCACTATAGACTTGTCTAATCCATATAAGCCAGAAGTCATAGGATACCTGAAGATACCGGGGTTTTCTGAGTACCTCCATCCATATGGACACTATCTGATTGGAATTGGAAGAAACGGGGATTGGAATGGAAGGGGTGGAGGTGTTAAGGTTAGCTTATTCGACATATCAAATCTCGAAAAACCTGTTGAGGTGTCGTCGGTTACGCTTAATGAAGCAACGTGGTCTCCGGTTTTCACAGATCATAAGGCGTTTTTGATAAATAGTGAGGAGAAATATATCGCTATTCCAACTTATGGGAAGGTAGACGGCGTTTACGTTATTGGCTTAAGAGATGAATGTTTAAGTTTACGAGGCTTTATAGAGCATGATGACGTCAAGAGGGCTGTTTTCATAGGAGACAGCATATACACCATATCCGCGAACTTAGTAAAAGCTGTAAGCAGTACTTCGTTAGAACTTATATGCGAGGTACCGTTGACAGAGATCTTAGCGTGACCTCCTTGGTTAGAATACGTCGGTGAGAAGGAACTTAGTTAAAAGAGACCTTGACAAGTGACAACTTCACGTATATCGCCTTAAAGAAGCCAAGATATTGGAAATGATATGTAGTGGTTTCAGCTTAATAGAATAAGCGCTTGGTAAATTAAAAGTTAAAATTTAAGTTTTGTGCTAGATTTTCTAGAGGAAAATGAGTAGCTCATTAATTGAGAAAGTAGGGTTAATTACTAAAGCAAAGTACGAAGCTTTGCAAAAACAAGTTGAAGAATTGACTAAGGAAAGGGAAGCGTTGACCAAGGAAAATATGGAGCTTAAAGCTAAATTGGAAGAGAAAATGAAGGAGAAGGAGTCTTTAACAAAGGAGAATAGCGAGCTTAAAACTAAACTTGAGCAGCTAACAAGGGAGAAAGAGGAGTTGGCTAAGGAGAATGCTGAGCTTAAAGCGGACATAGAGAGTCTTGGAAAAACCTTACGAGAATTGGAAGAGGAGAGAAAGAGGCTTGAAGAGAAGATAAGAGGGCTTGAGGAAGAGCTTTCAAAGCTAAAATCAGGAACAGCTACGAGCTAACGAAGACCTGCTATTTGCAATGGATCTAGCAGATCCAAGCCATCTAAAAGTTGCAGGCTATTCTAAAAACGCCTAGCTTTTCAGAACATACTTGCCCTCACCTGTACGAACATTACCTGACCGATGTTGGAAGACATGTTGATGCGAATGACAAGGTTAGATGTTTAAAGATATCTATGGTAAAAGGTCAAATTTAGAGGAGCCTACTGAGACATCGTAAATACCTATTGACAAGGCTACCTGGTTACACATACTTACAGACCTAAAGCGTTTACCGTAAACTTAGGTAAAAGGTACATGGCTATGCCAGTTTATGGCTTTAGGAACAGGGTTTATAACGTAGATCTTTCTGAAGACTCGTTAAGCGCAAAGAGATTCATAAAAACATTCAGAAGCTAGGAGATGCGCATTTATTAAAGACACATTTACATGGTTTCCTCAAGATAATAATATTATTTAAAGTCCTAGATCAAGATAATTCCTCATTAGCGCTTTTAGCGAACTTTCACTAGCCGACGTAATAGTCTAGCTTTTTTACGTCCTATTTCTTCCTCTATATTGAAGAAGGGACAGAGAGTATGCCTTATAACTTTAACTTTGACTTGACAAGCATTTCAAAGACGTTCTTTAAAGAAGTAGCTAGAGAAGCTTACGAGAAAGGAATACATGGAAAAATTGGGAATATAGCTCGTAACTTAGTCAGGAAGTTTAGAATTGATGAAGTAACTGGGTTAAATCTATCAGAGGCTATAACGTTGGTTGAAGACCTAATAGACATCTTCATAGCAAACCTGCTAAACAGAGAACAGTTTATGAAAACACGTAAACGCGTATTGTTTCTACCACATTGTGCCAGGAAATATATGGATAGCAGGTGTAAAGCGTTATTCATTAGCGAAATACCAACATATCGATGTGCCCATTGCACTCCAAGCTGCTTAATTAACCAAGCAGTAACTTTAGCTGAACGGAGAGGTTATGATGTTTACATCTTGCCAGGAGGGAGCTGTGTGCCTAAGATTCTGCGAAGAGCTTCCTATGAAGGGGTGATAGGCGTTGCTTGCGCAGAGGAGCTAAAAGCTGGGTTAAGGTATGTTAAGGAGATGCGTTTAGCTGGTCAAGGAATACCGTTAGTTAAGAATGGCTGTGCGAACACAGTCTTTGACTTAAAGACATTAGAGAGCATACTTTAAGAAAAAAAAGGTAATATAACCTTATTGAGCAACTTTTCTTCAGGGAAATCTCGTGATTAGCAAAATTTTCATCACTAAGTTTGCAGAAACCTTAACTTCAACGCCATTTAAAGAATATGTCGATCTCGCGATCTTTTTAGGCTCAGCCGTTAATGGAAGATGGGTTAAGGGAAAATCAGACATAGATGTTATCGTGTTTTTAAGTAAAAGCGGTGTTGAGGGTAAGATCTACGAAGCTTACTTAGCTTTAGACAAGCAGCTGGACACAGGTCTATTGGACATTCCTCTCTATCACCCACCTATCCTCTTCGTTAGAAATTCATTAGAACACGTAATCCTCGCTAAGCTGTTGAGTAAAAAAGGAGAAGATGTCAGAAAATTTGTCAAGAAAACGACGAGAACACTAGTTCCAAGGGGGAAATGCCTAGCTAAGGTATTTATGAAGATGCCTTGGTGTTTTAACATATTAGCATTGATAATTTTATACGTGCTTGAAAGTTTGTTCGATTATATGT
>Ga0180301_10004340_pt1 | contig 10960 bp, 14 predicted proteins | sample GuaBasSediGuay16_FD_121797 | JGI IMG/M metagenome (GOLD analysis project Ga0180301, IMG submission 121797) | Subseafloor sediment microbial communities from Guaymas Basin, Gulf of California, Mexico - Guay16, Core 4569-2, 12-15 cm | ecosystem: Environmental > Aquatic > Marine > Hydrothermal... | reverse complement strand
GGCGGAAGGAGGCCAATAATCCGATGACAGAATGATAAGAAAAGGCGGGGAAAGTTGCACACCCCCGGAAAGAATCCCCGGGACTTACCCCGCAGAAGTGCAAACCCCGGGAGCGGAACTTACAGAAGTGCAACCATCCCCGAAAAACGCAGAATGAATATATATTTTCAAGCCATGTCATTATCCCCATGAGTCCTCCGTCCCCTTCCCGCCGCCTGCTCAAACGACTCATGGATGCCATCACTCCTGGCCACGCGGCCAAGGGAAGGGGACACCCCCCTGTTGTGCGTTCCACTTCTCAGGACAGTATTCAGGAGAAGGACACGTTACCCTCCCGGAGGGCGACCGAGGGGCCCCGGAGCGTCCGGAAGGCACGCTTGACGGACGATGATTTTGAGTGGATGGCCACGCGTTCAGAGATGGGGGCGGGACAGCTCCGCATATTCAAGCAGGACCCCTGGCGCGGCGGCTTCTGGGTGGAGTCGCCGAACGCGGACTTGGCGGAGCAAGCGAACGAACTTCTGAAGGTGTGGGACGTCCAGGAACGGCTCTCCCGCGTCTACGTCTATTCCAAGGCGTATGGCTGCGGGCTCCTCTTCATCCCGCTCCCGGGGGACCTCGCCGAACCAGTGGCCCCGGGGTCGCTGAAGAGGCTCCGGGCGAAGAGGACGAAGGACGGCTGGGCGTTCCCGGAGGAGCTGAAGCATCTCACCAGCATCTCAAAGACGCAGATCCTGGACTACACCCGGGGCGAAGATGGCGAGATAGAGATGTGGCGCATCCAGAGCGGGGCATCGCAGTACTCCGTCCATGCGGACCGCGTGGTGCTCGTGCAGAACTGGTGGCTCTCGGACGACCCGAAGGGCGTCTCACACTTCCTCCCGCAGTACGACACAATCAGCGATTTTGAGAACTCCAACGTGGCCATCACGGAGGCCCTGATAAAGTCGGCCGTGGGCCTCGCACATCTGAAGCTCCCGGAGAACGCCACGGAGGACGACTGGAACTGGGCGACGGAGAACTTCAAGAACATAGATTTCCTCACGGAGTTCATCAGCGAGCAAGGGTGGGAGGCGGACGTCATCAGCATGGACAAGGGAGTGAACCCGCAGCCTTACACAGAGCATCAGTTCCACCGCCTGTCCCTCGTCTCCCGGGTGCCGAAGACCATCCTCATGGGGACGGAGGCGGGGAAGGTCACCGGGAGCGAGTGGAACATCAAGGAGTACCACGCACTCGTGAGCGATATGAGGCGTGAGCTGACCAGGCACATCGTGGACCTTCTGAAGAGGGCGCAGCGCTGGGGAATACTGCCCCCCGGGAAGCTGGAGATAAAATGGGGCGCACTGGATGAGCCGACGGAGGAGGAGAGGGCCCAGATACGCATGAGGATTACACGCTCTTTCCTTGACCTCTCAACTGCGATAACGAACTTGGTGAACTTGGGATGGAAAGAGCTGTATCACGAGGGCGAGCTCTACATGGTGAAGAACACGCCCGACGGACGCATCATAGCGCTGAAGGTCCCGGCGGAGGGGGTCATGGAACTGCCGCCGGAAGCAGCGCAGAACCTCACGATACCCCCGACAGTCCCCGGGGCTGAAGAGGTCCCCGGGGGCCGGGAAGAAATGAGCATAGTGAACCGGCTGGACAAGCTGAAGATACCGCCAGACGTCCTCGCAAGGCTCCGGGAGAAGTGGAAGCTCCCGTATGACCGTGTGGAGCCCGATGCGGAGGAGAACCTCCGGGAGGCGGTGAACTACGCAGTCATCCGCTGGCTGGCGAAGTTCGAGGACATCGCCCGGGAAGCGGGGATGCAGATGGACGCACTCTCGGAAGGGGACGCCGAGTACAACGTCGCCGAGATAGTCTCCAAGGCGCTGAAGATAAGGTTCCCCGACGGGAAGATAAGGAGCGCCTACCAAGAGATGATAGAGGAGAGCCTGAAGGTGGGCTACAACACCACCCAACAGCTCCTCGGGCTCCCCGGGGAGTTCGATATCGGGATGCCGTGGGCGGAGGAATATCTCGCCGCACACGTGGACACGCTCACCGCCCAGACCGGGAAGGATGTCACGTCCAAGATGGTGGCGGCCATGCGGGAAGGGCTGCTCAAGGGTGAAGGGTACCCGGACATCACGGCCCGGATAAAGAAGGGTGCGAAGATGTGGACGGACGAGACCTACAAGATCGTCCACAAGGTATGTCACAGCGCATTGAACGCCGCCCGGGTGGAATCGGGGAGGGCCGCCGCCCGGGACCGCTGGGTCTACATCACCATGGGTGATGAGCGGGTGCGCCCGGAGCATCGGGCAAGAGAGGGGAACGTGTACCCCGGGGACATGATAAAGGAGCTCCTCTCCGAATGGAACTGCCGCTGCACCTGCGTCCCCGAGCTGGCGGTGGAGCGTGAGATGGGAAGGACGCTCAGACCGGAGGAGGTGGGCGGAAAGCCGATAGCGTGGGGAGGTGAGCAGTGATGGTGAACATCCTATCCGTCATGGCATCGGTCCCGGAGGAGCTCCGGGACAGGTTCAAGAGGCTCCTGGAGGAGCTGAAGAAGAAGTACGAGAAGCTGGACGTGGCGGTGGTGAAAGCGTTCCAGCAAGCAATCATGGGAGATGCGGTCGCCGGGCGCACCGTCCTCTACTGCGAGGAACAGGAGGATGCGAGCCCGACCCTTCTGGGAGAGGATAAAAACTTCTGGTACCGTCGGGTGGTCCTCACCGTGGAAGGGGTGAACCTGAACGGGTTCTACAAGCCCCGGGAGGAGCTGGAAAGAACAGCCCAGCGCCAGGCGGACCACATCATCCCCTCAGTGAACGATCACCCCGGGGTGGATGAGGGTGGGATACGGGTACATCCGAAGGATGAGGAGGTCTCCGGGTTCGTGTTCGGGATAAGAGGGGAGGAGGGAGAGGACGGCCGGTATCGCCTGGTGGGGATAGACGCCATCCCGAAGGAGCGCCCGGACCTGCTCAACATCAAGGGCGTATCCATCGGATACGTCGCCGACGTGGAACTGACCCCCGGGGAGTACAAGGGGGTCGATTACGTAGGCATTCAACGCAACATCACGCTCGTGCATCTGGCCCGAATGGTGAAACAGGCACCGTCATGCCCGCCAGCGATATCTGAAGGTGATGCACCCCCGGGGCTGGCGGTGGGCTGTGGCTATGATGCTGAAGGAGGTGAGCATACGGGAGACAACGAAGAGGATGCGGTGTGGTCCACGAAGTTCATCAACGACCTCCCGGACGCCGCGTTCGCTGTGATAGAGCCCGGGGGCAAGAAGGACGAAGAGGGGAAGACGGTCCCCCGGAGCCTGCGGCACTTCCCGCATCACAACGCGAACGTGAAGAACGGGAACGAGCATGACACCGTGGACATCCCGCATCTGCGGAATGCCCTCGCAAGGCTGCCGCAATCCAAGTTACCGGAGAGTCTGAAGGCGAAGGCGAAGGCGCACCTTGTGCGACATGCGAAGGCACTGGGCGTGGGCAACTACGACGAGGAGGAAAAGGATATGGGAGACGACAAGACGAAGGAGCTGGAAAAGAAGCTCAAGGAACTGCAGGATACGGTGGAGGCCCGGGACAAGGAGGTCTCGGACCTCAAGGAGAAGCTGGAGGCGAAGACCAAGGAATACGACGAACTCAAGGAGAAGCACGACAGGATAGAGAAGGAGCTCAAGGCCCTGAAGGACCAGATACGGGAGGAGCTGGTGCGCCAGCTCAAGGATTCCTACCCCGGGGAGGAGGAGGGCAGCTGCATATTCTCGGACGAGGAGATCGAGAAGATGTCCGACTGCGAGATAATACGGCTGCTCAAGGCCAAGACCGGGGCGGACTTCAAGCCTCAACCCGTCTTCATGGTCCAAGAGCAGGGTGGAGAAGACAAGGCCGGAAAGCCGGACGATAAGGAGGACGCCAGATGGACTGTCGGCGTCCCCGGGGTCGCCGGCTGGAAGGAGGAGTGAGGAGGTGAGAGAAAATGGTACTCAAGAAACCGAGCGGAAGGATAGTCGCCGTGGGGGACCCGCTGGTGGACGAGCTCAAGGTCGAGACCGCCACCAACATGTACCCCGGGCGACTGGTCAAGAAGGGCACGAACGACGATGACATCGTGGTCTGCGATGCCTCCGGGAAGCCCGTGGGCTGGCTCGGATGGGAGCAGGCCGCGGGCCCCTATCGCCCGAAGACGATCACGACCGCCTACGGGGCCGATGACTGGGCCCCGGTCCTCTACGGCGGCCACTTCGTGGTGAAGGCGAAGCTGGCCAGCGGAGAGAACGTGAGCAAGGGAGCCTTCCTCGTACCGGCCGCCAACGGCCAGGTGAAGGAGGCCTCTGCGCTCACCGTGGACAGCGGTTCGACATCGGTGACGTCCACGGCCGCCAACGGATCCATAATCTCCGGGGAGGTCGGGGACAACATCATCGTGGGCATAGCGATGGAAAGCGTGGACGCATCCAGCGGAGCGAAGGACATCCTTGTCCTCTCGCTGATATGAGGAGGTGAAAACGATGAGAGACCCAAAGACACTGCAGAACGTGGCAAGCCACGACTACCTCGTGACCGAGGAGGAATATCAGTATCTGGAGGAGAGGGTGAAGCAGGCCCTCCGCCAGAGGCTGATAGTCCGGAAGATCTTCGCTGACCTCTACACCAAGCCCCTGGGCATAGGTGTGGAGGAATATGCCTACGACAAGGAGACCGATGTCGGCGTGGCCGAGGTGGCCTACGAGTTCAAGCATTTCACCAAGGACTTGCCAACGGTCACCCGGGGAACCATCCAGATACCCATCCTTGCGAAGATGTTCGAGATCCCCAGGAGAGCGCTCGAAGCCTCCAGAAGGCTGGGGCGCCCGCTCAACACCCGGGCTGCGAACTCCGCGGCCTACCGGGTGGCGTACCTGGAGAACTCGATCGTCATCAACGGATGGGCATCCGACGGGAGCAACTATGACATCAACGGCTTCTACCAGGCCGCCAACAACGACTACAGCACGTCCAAGGACTTCGGCACCGCCGGCAACGCCAAGACCGCTGTCGCCGGGGCGATAGCCCTCCTGAACGCTGACGGCATCTACGGACCTTACACGCTCCTCCTGCATCCGACGCAGTTCGCAGAGCTCGCAGCGTCCGTCATCTCCGGCGTGGGCCGCGAGATAGACATCGTGAAGGCACTGCTCGCCGCGGAGGACGAAGGAGGCGCCCGGGGAGGCCCGGCAAGGCTCGGGAAGATCTACTCCTGCCCATACCTCACCGATGGGACCGGGCTCTTGATAGGGAATGCCCCGGACATCGCCGAGATAGTCCTCGGAGAGGACATCCAGATAGAGGTGTGGGAGAAGAAGCCCGTCGGCACCGAGGGCATCGTGTTCGAAGCGGTCGTGCCCGTGATCTACCAGACCGACGCCTTCTGCAAGCTCTCCAGCATATGAGCCCGGGGAGCATGAAGGAGGTGACGTAGATGGCGCGCAAGCGAAAATCCCGGGCGAAGACGAAGCCCGCTCCTCCCGAGGAGCTTCCGAAGGAAGAGGTGAAGAAGGAGGAGAGGACGATGACCGTCCGGGCGCTGACCAATCTCGGCCTCTCCGAGCCCGATGTGGACCACGGCTTCCTCATCATCCGCCAGGGGCAGGTGATGCCCCTGAAGGTGGAGGTGGCGAAGCGCCTCATCAGGGAGGGAAAGGCCGAGAAGGCATAAGGATTCCAACGGACATGCCCGGGGTTGGGATTTCTTACGGCGGGAGCGTTGGTGACCCGCCGCCACCCCGGGTCAATTAATTTCCCCCGGGAGGTGGAAGAACGGCATACGCTACGAGCGACATGGTCTCGAAGAGGCTGCAGATGCTGGATGCGACGGAGCACGCCGACATAATCTCGGAGTTCCTCACCGCCGCCCACGCGGAGGTGGTGGCGGTCCTCCGGAGATACGGCCTTGACCCGGACAGTGTGGACTCGGACAGCACGGACTACGAGCTCCTACAGGCAGCGGAGGCCGACGTCGCCGCCGGGTTGGCGGTGGAATCCGTCCCCGGGGAGCACGATAAGAGCACGGCGCAGGAAAGGCACCTGCTCTATCTGCGTGGGATGGCGAACGTGGAGGCATGGGCCTCCGCCCGGGCGGACGAAGCGGAAGGCTCCAGCGGGTTCCGGGTGAAGCTGCAGCGGAGCAAGCCCGCCACGAGGAGAGACTTCTATGAATATCTCGATTGACCTGTCGGAGTTCACGGGGAACTGGGAGGAGTTAGCCCGGAGGCTGCAGCAGCTCCCGCAGGAGCTCATGGAGGAGGCGGCCCGGGTGGTGGAACTGGTGATGAAGAGGACCGCTCCGTACAGGACCGGGGCGCTGAAGTCCTCCATCTACCCGACCGAGAGCGAGAAGGTAGTGATGGTCGGGCCCCACGTCTATTATGCCCCTTACGTGGAATACCGGGGCAAGTCCGCCGGGTACATCGAACGAGCTGCGGCGGCCGCTGAACCGCTTCTCCCGCAGGCCATACAGGCCCGGGCGCAGGAATACGTGGAGGTGGGCCGATGACTGACTACATCAAGAGCAAGCTCATGGAGGCCCTTGAGGACATCCGTGATGTTCTCCGGGCCGATGCGAGCTACCCATCCCACGTGAGCGTTCTGAAGAACATCAACAACGCCCAGATATTCATAGGGTTCTCCCCGCAGTACGTCTATCCCAACGTGCGGATAGAGCCGGGGCCGTTCTCCGTCCCGAGACCGTTCACCTACGAGCCCGGGGTGGTGGTGGAGACGCTCGGGAGAGGGGACGAGGTGCAGGTGGAACAGCTCATGACGCTGACCGCCGAGGTGCTGGACATCCTTCTGGATTCCTCCAACCGCCGGACAGCGCACGACTGGGTGATAGTGCCCGGGGCGGACGTACGCACGGGGCTCGCACCGGCCCCGGGGCGTAAGGGACAGTTCATAAGATGGTGCGCAATCACGCTCAAGATGCAGTACGGAGGGAGCTGGTATGAGTGAAGAGAAGATATGGGAAAGGCTGAACGAACACGACCGGCGCATCACCACCCTGGAGGCATCCCTCCGGGGAGCCATCCGGGAGGAGATAACGAACGCGCTGAACCCTCTCGTGAAGATCACGCAGAACCACGAGAAGAGGCTGGCGCTCCTGGAGCAGAGCGACCCGCCCCGGAGGAACTCCATGTTCTCCGACCCCGGGCGGTTCTGGAAGTACGTCATCATCGCCCTGCTCTTCATCATCGCCGCACTGGTGGGCGCAAGGCTCCCCGGGCTCGCCCTTATGGTGGTCCCCGGGGCGATAGGGTTTCTGCTGACATCGGCCACCAAAGGCGACACCCTGACATCGGGAACTCTGGAGAAATCCACCCCTTACACGGTGCCCGAACCCTCGGCGGAATCCCCGGGCGGTGACGGCGAACGTGGTCCCCACCTCTTAACTCTCCACCCGGCGCAGTATTCCGAGCTTCCCACAACAACCCTTGAAGTGTCGGAAGACTCCAGGCCGACAAGGAGAAACATCCTAAAGACGGCGTTCTCCACCTTCCGGGAGCTTCACGGGTTCCATGTGGGGTTCCTCTTCGCACTCCTCACGCTCATCGCCATCCTCTCCCCGGGGTGGTGGATGGTGCTCCTCATCCCCATGACCATCGCAGCGGTGGCGGTGTACGCCGGGGACATCCACTACTTTCTCACATCCTACACGGTCACGCTCCTGGTAGGTGCGTACCTGCTGGGGGTGATACCGTAGAGCTCCGGTTCCGCCCGGGGGACCGGCTGGAGATATCCATGCCGGAGATATCCATCGCCCCCCGGGGGAACAGGATAGAGCTGGTGTGGAGGGAAAAGACATGAAGAAGACGATGTACATGATAAGACTGCGGGGCACGCTCCCGTACGTGCGGAGGAAGCTCCGGGACGGGACCGTCGTGACCCCGGGCGAATGGGTCGAGATAGGGAAGGCGCTCTGGAAGGAGCTCCGGGACAGGGATGCCCGGAAGCAGGTCCGGGGCGGAATGCCTGAATTTGAGTTCAAGGAGGTGAAGGCGAAATGAGCACATACGCAGGATGGGAAGGCGAAGTGAAGATAGGAACGAGCCTCTCCGCCATGAGGTCGTCCTCGGCGATATCCTGGGAATCCCTGGACGCCGACGTGAAGAACAACCTCAAGCGCATCTTCACCGGGGGCCAGCGGGACCCGGAGGAGATAAAGGAGGGGCTTCTTGAGATATCAGCGAAGATCGCAAGGAAATGGCGCGACAAGACCACACTCTCCGATAAGGCCGGTGTGGGGTCCACCGGGGCCCTCACGGAGTACTACATCGGCATCTACCCGGAGGGCTACAGCTCCGGGAACACGGAGTACTACGTGGTCGGGAAGTTCGACAGCTACAAGCTCTCGCTGAAGCACGACGACATCACCAGGGAAGAGGCGGACTTCATCGCCAAGTCCATCACCGTCGGGACGGTGCCGTGATCCCCCGGGGGGTGATGAGCCATGGCAACGTATGCAGGATGGGAAGGCGTCCTCCTGGTGGAGGGTGACCAGACAAGGGAGATACTCACGGAATCCTCCGCCGGGGGGTCGAACGTGGTGTACTACACATCGCACTGGCCCATCGTGGACGCCTCGGGGAACGTCACGGACGACCCGAGCGACATCACGGTGTATGACAACGGAAGCGCGATGGCGAACGACGGCAGCGCTTACACCGTGGACGGCAGCGAGGGAAAGATAACCATCATCTCGGCGACCGCCGGGCATCAGTACGATGTCACGTACAAGAGCAAGGAGACCGTCGGCTGCTGGCAGGGCGTGGACCTTGAGCAGAAGAACAACCTGAAGGTCGCGCATGTCGGCGGCCAGAGGGAGCCCTACGACATCAAGGAGGGCCCGATAGAGATATCCTTGAAGTTCCACTACCTCTACATAGACTCCCGGGCGATGCGAATGGCCACGGGGAAGCTGAACTCCGGGGCTCTCCCGGAGTTCACGGTGACGGTGAAGACGAAGTCCTCCGGCGGGGCCGCCTACGAGGTCTCGAACGTGAAGATAGACGCTTCCAAGCTCTCACTGAAGTACGATGACCTCACCGGCTACGATGTGGACGCCATAGGTAAGTCCACGTCCGTGTCCGCCACGTAGGGGGTGTGATAGGGTGGACGGCATACTGAAGAAGACCCCGGGGGAGGAGGAAACGATCACCCCGGAGGAGTACAGGAAGATGACGGCGGAGCGTGAGCGGCTCTACGTGCGCCTGTCGTGCGGGAACGTGGAGGTGAGGCCTCCACCGCTGTGGGCGTACATGGAGCTCTACGACCTGCTCGGCGTGGACCTCTCCCGGCTCCGGGGGAAGGAGGCACTACCGGACAACGCCTCCTGGGAGGCCCTGGGCGTGGATGAGAAGACCGTGTTGGCGAACATAGAGAAGATAGAGGAGATCATGGGAACCTCCATCACCGTGAGGCCCCGGGTGCGCAGACCCCCGGGCCCCGGGGAGGAGAGGGACCCGAAAGTACTCTACTGGGACGAGCTTATCGAGGAGGACAGGGCAGCGCTGTACGCCGCCGCCACCATCCTCCAGAGGGAGGTGATGGGTCGAAAATTTCTCGGCGGAGAACCCGGTGGTTCTGGAGCTGGGGACGCTGGCGGAGCGGTACGGAAAGACGCCGAGTGAGCTGTGGGAGCTGTACGGGTGCGGGCCGCTCGCCCCCTGGGAGCGGGTGGAACTGGACCGTGCGGCGTTCCAGGCGGTCGTGAGGATGCAGGCGGAAGCGGCGGAAAGAACGAGAGAGGTGCCCCCGGGGAAGTACGAGGAACTGAAGGAGAAGTACATGGAGGCAAAGAGGCGTGCCAGACCCGAAGGTTAAGATCATCATCTCGTACGACGAGGTCGGGGCCGACCTGATAGAGGCGGTCCCGGACAAGATGGAGAACGTGGCAGCGAGGGTCAGCGATACCCAGCAGGCCATGGCCAACCTCGCCCGGGGAGCGATGATGGCGGCGGACCAGGTGAACTCCTTCGCCTCCGGGAGCATAGCGGCCCTCGCCGGGTTCGACCAGGCGATGGCCAACGTGGTCTCCATCGTTCAAGGCTCGGAGGAGGAGATAAAGCAGCTCCGGGAATCGGCAGAACAAATGGGCCGGGACATGCCAGTATCCGCCCAGCAAGTCGCTGAGGGCTATTACATACTGGCCTCTGCCGGAAAATCCGCCAACGAGATAATGAAATTGACCCCGGGGATAATGAAGCTCTCCATAGCCACCGGGGCGGATTTCGCCACGACCGCGAACTTGGTGACCGCTGCGTTGGACTCTTGGGAGATGTCAGCGGATGAGACGAACCGGGTGAACGACATCTTGATGAATACGGTGAAATCGTTCAAAACAACCCTCCCCGAACTCGCCATTTCCCTTCAGTACGCGGCCTCTGCCGCTGCGAACTTGGGGGTACCGCTTGAGACGACTTCTGCCGCCATCGGCCTCCTGCGCCAGAGAGGTTTGGACGCCAGTATGGCCGGGACGGGCTTCCGGATGATGCTGTCTAAACTGGCGGCGGCAGCCTCCGCCACGGAGGGCCCGCTCCTCATAGTGAAGGACGCGCTGGTCCAGAACGCTGACGGCACGCTGAACCTCACGGCCACGATGCAGAACCTTCAGGCCACGCTGGCGAACGTGGACCCGCTGGAGCGACAGTCCATCCTCACGCAGGTGTTCGGCACCCGGGCGGCCGCAGCGGCATCCATCCTCATGGAGGAGTCCGCTTCGTTGGACGAACTCTCGGCGAAGATGGGCGAGTCCGGGGCGGTGGCGGAGGCGTACAAGGTCCAGTCGGAAGGGGTGGCGAACCAGCTTCAGGTCCTCCAATCCCGGTATGAGGAGCAGCAGAGGGCGCTGGCGGAGCAGCTCCTGCCCGCACAGATCGAAATAACGGAGGCGAAGATAAGGTTCCTTGAGG
>Ga0180301_10004339_pt1 | contig 10961 bp, 8 predicted proteins | sample GuaBasSediGuay16_FD_121797 | JGI IMG/M metagenome (GOLD analysis project Ga0180301, IMG submission 121797) | Subseafloor sediment microbial communities from Guaymas Basin, Gulf of California, Mexico - Guay16, Core 4569-2, 12-15 cm | ecosystem: Environmental > Aquatic > Marine > Hydrothermal... | reverse complement strand
GCACAGTCGTAAACCCGTGTACCTCAAGGACCGACTCAAAAACCCTGTACGCCTCATCTACCGATATCTTGGTAGGGGAAATAATAGTCACTTTTCCCCTGACGGCTTTATCAACCACAAAATTCTTGCCCGTCAGTTCGCTGATAAACTTAATAAAAAGTGCTATATCCACGTTGTCAAAATCAATGGTTACATAACGTGAACCAGCCTCTTCCTTTTGCCGGGGCGCTTGTTGTTCAACGGCTTCCTTTCTTGGTGGAGCTTTTTTGGGTGGAACTGTTTGTTGGACGATAGGAGGTTTCTTCAGCGCCGGTGGTTTTGTTCGGGCTTTAATAGCAGTTGGTTTTCTGGCCGGTGTTACCCCCTTTTCTCCCGCAACCCGGGCCCCCTGGGCGCCAGGATTCGTTGTAAGGAGGAAAAGGGCTACGCATAATAAACAGAATATCCTCGTTGTTTCACTCCTATATCGCGTGATCATGTATTCCCCGGGTCTTCTGGTAGCTGTTCATGGTCTGTTCCATATCAGTCCATTGCGAACCCGCCAAATTTCGCAATGGTCTCAGATTGTCATTGTGAAGGGCAAGGCTGCGAAATTCTGGTTGAATCATGCAGACCCATCAATTCCTTAAACTCCTTTGTCCCACGCAGATTTTCCAGGTCGGCATCGGTTCGTGCCCAGCTCCTGACCGATTGATCGAGCAAGATCGCCTTTTTCAGGTGTGCCAGGCTTTGGGATACCTCGCCCTTGAGGGCATGTAAGCATGCCAGATTATAATACGCGTCAACATAATCCGGTCTTAAGCCGATTGCTTTTTCAAAATTGTGTTGTGCGCTCGCATAGTCAGTGAGACTAATGTTGATGACACCTAAGTTGTTGAGTGCATCAACGTGGTCGGGATCAAGCTTTAAGGCTTTCTCATAGAGATACTTGGCTTCCCGCAAATGACCTTTTTTCTGCAAAAGCCTGGCCTGTTCGTACATTTGAGCAGCATTTATTGCCGGTTCTGATTCCGAACTTGTCTGAGACAAAGCCGCCTCGGATCGTGTGCCTTCAAAGCCCGGAGTCTGCGCAGTCTTCGGAATTAACCATAAATAAGACGTAAAAGCAACAAGGATTAGAATAAAAGTTGCCAACCATGCAGCTTTGCTGCGAAAAGACTTGTCCCTGTATCCCGCCGCCGAAGCGATTCCGTGATACTTATAATGTCGGACATCTCTTTCTTTTTGAGCCTTTTTCAGGGCCTCGTGTATGTGGCTCATTTATCATTGTAACAATTCGGGTTTTTGAAAATATCATTGCAGGGGGGCGCTTCGATTAGAAAGCGGAATTCCCTCATGCTCTTTGGGTCTATTGTTTAAAAGAGCCAACATGTTACTTATCATTTATGATTGGTCATTTGTCAAGAAAAGTGAGCTATGTCTGATATCTGATACAGGAGACCCCTGGTGCGTATACCGCAGACTCCATCGGTTAACAATCTGAAGTCGTTCTGGAATTTCATGACCTGTTCAAATGTTTGCTCACCATAAATTCCTGTCTGTTCAACGGGATAACCTACATCGGTTAATGCCTGCTGAAGGATCAAAACATCGTCTCCCCGCATCCCTTTCAGCAGAATAGTGTTCTTGTTTTCGTACGGATAGACCCAGGAAACATCACCGGTCCATTGTTTGAGGATAAACTCATTGCCTACTGGTCGCTCTTTGCCTTCGGTGTCGATGACAATTGCACCCTGAGGTGTTATTTTCCTAATTACCAGGTATCGGGATTCGGAAGAGGGCAGGGCGGCATCGCTGCCGGCCTCGGAAGGAGATTCGGAACCGGTTATGCGAAGGCGAAAAGGCTTTTTGAATAATCTATAATGCTCGGGCCTCGCAGAAAATGAAAACAGACCTAAATGGGTTGTGTCGGCAGCATTGGTGTCGTTGGAATCCTCTTCACCGAAAAGTCTGAACAGCGATGCAAGGCTGGTCTGATCATCAAGGTAGATGCTTGCTCCTTTCGCTTTCGGTTCGGAAGCCGTTCGAGAAGCGCTTACAGCCTTTTCGACTGTCACTTTTTCCCCGGGCAAGATAATGGCGGAGATCGGTTCCCGGTAAATCCACCCGGCAAAGGCCGCTGCAATGATAAGCAAAAATAAAAGGAAGTATAGCGAAACAGGTTTTTTATGCAGGGGGACAGTTGGTGCAGGCTCGATGGGCAGAGTGCCGCGTATTTCCTTGATTGCCTTTTGAACGGTTTGCCTGGATATGTTGAACTCGTCCTTTGAGTAGGAAATCAGAAGCGCACGATCACAAACTCCATTAATACGCCTCGGGTTGCCCTGAGAATATTCGTAAATTGCATCAAGCGCTCCCTTTGTGAATTTAACGTCTCCTTTACCGCCTGCCACAACCAGCCGATGTTCCACATAACCCCGTATATCTTCTTTATCGAGAGGCTTTAGATCAAAGCGGACCATTATGCGCTCATCAAGCTGTTTCAGAGACGGAGCAGAAAGTAGATTTCGCAATTCGGATTGTCCCACAAGAATAATCTGAAGAAGCTTTTCCTTTTCGGTTTCAAGGTTAGAAAGCATGCGTATCTGTTCAAGGACTGTAGGCGAAAGATTCTGGGCCTCGTCTATCAACAGCACAGCATTGCCGCCGTTACTGAACGTCTCGAGCAAGAAATCATTCAGACTATCGATATACCCCTTCCGGCTCGCAAGAGCGGGGGGTGTTTCAATGCCAAACTCTTGATTGATCGTTTCAAGCAGTTCGGTATCGGAAATATAGGCATTAAATACGAGCGCGGTTTTGATGGATGGATCGAGGGTTCCTAAAAGTGCGCGACACAGCGTGGTTTTTCCGGTGCCGATGCCGCCCGTGATAACAACGAATCCTTTTCGTTCATTGATTCCGTACAGCAGGTGGTCAAATGCCTCCTGATGGTGGCGGCTGAAGTAAATGTAATTCGGATCAGGTGTTAAACTAAAAGGGTTTTCCTTGAAGCCGAAGTAGGAAGTGTACATAGATTATTCGAACCTGTAGTTGATTGTTTTAAGCTGACCCTTTCGGTCTATACGCACGGCAATATGTGAGCCTGATTTCAATCTCCGGTAAAAGGCCATTATGTCATCAGGGCTTCTTATCGTCCTGTTATTTACCCCTTGAACAATATCGCCGTCTTTTAATCCCAGCTTCTCGAAGACCGAGCCCCTTTTTATGTTCGAGAGCGCCAATCCATGTGGTTTTCCGCCCTTAAAGTATGGCCTTATGCGCACCTGCGACAGGAGCTTGTTGAGATTTCTCAGGGATTTCTCGATTTCTGTCCGCCTTACAGTAACAGTTGAGATGCCCTCCGGAGGCCTTGAAACTGCACGCTGGTTCTTTGCTTTTTGAGCCGCTGCTTCTTCCATCGTGAGTATTTCATCTCTACCGTCAACCCTGAGGACGACTTTACCTCTTAAGATCATTCTGATAGTGGCATTCTGAATGGTGTCTCCGACTTTGTATAATCCCTGTTTCCTCTTGTCGGTTTCCTCTATGACAGCAAAGGCATTCTGCTCTGACCCTGTAACGGTGCCCAGTAACGCTATTTTCAGGGAAGTTGGTTCAAGGTCCTCTATTTCTTCTGCCTTTACTTTTTCAAGGGCTCTGTCTGTGGAACCAAAGATATTCCTGTCGATTATCGAGTGATAATCATCGAGACGTGGTTTCTCGACTTTTTTTGGCTCTGCTACGCGCTGAACCATAAAAGTCGTGGTGTCCACGCAACTTAATTTTGCGTAAACAATCCTGTAGAAGATGTCCACTCCAAGAAAAATGATAACGGACAGGGCGAGAAGGTTAAAGATTACCTGATAACGTTTTGACATAGCTTTCATATCCAGCTCAGCCACCAGGGGGCTTAGCTATCCGCAGACACACACACAGAAATTTGTTCGTCCGTGTCAGTCTTTGTGGGTCTGTGGCGAACCATATAGTTGTATGGCTATGTGAATTGTATCCTGGGCTCTGCCATAGTTCCATGAATAACAAAGGAAAAAGTTCCTTGTTTCAAGCGTTTCTTGAAGAATCGTATAGTGTCATGGATCCCTGCGATGCTTTTGAAAAACGCTGGAAATGGCTCGATCGTGCCCTGGAGGTCAAGGGTGCTTTTCCTGATTTCCTTTTTCAAGCCTATGGTGCCTGACAGTGTTCCTCGCAGTTTTTTCCCCTTCAGTTCAAGACGCGTTACGTTTACCTTCTTTTTTTGGAGTAACATCTCAATTTCCATTTTATCAAAGTCGATCGAATTCAAAGTAAAAAGGGGCAGGACAATCTCCACCCTGCCGTCTGACAGGGTCAAATTTGCCTTGCCTGAGCCGTTCATCAGAAGGTCGCAGGGGCCTTTGTACGAAATGGTGCCATTAAGGCTTCCTCCTATGTCACGTTCAATAAGGTCTGAAAGATAGTCATAATCATCAAGCTGAATATTGCTGAGCTGAAGTTCTGTTTCGATTGAATTTCCATTCCTGTCCCGGTTCAAGTAAATACGGCCTTTCAAGTTACCGTTATATGCCCGGCAGTTGAAAGAACATCCTAATTCTCCCTGAAATAAGGAAGCAAGCAGTGGTTTTACCAGAAGGCTGTTTGAGCTGAAAATAGCTTTTTCAGGTTCATCTCTGAGGACAAGTTTGCTTCTTTCAAATCTCAAACCTACAGGAAGCTGCAGTTTTATGTGATCAATCGAAAGGGATAGCAAGGGATTTGCCTTCTGCGCAGTGGCTTCTAAATAGTGGCGCAGGGCATCTGAAGGAAAACGGTAATAAAGGAGGGCAAGGGTCAAGACAAGTGCAAATATCGCATATCCAAACCATTTCTTGTGTTTTGAAATAAGGTTTTTCATCATCATGCACCTTATCAGGTTCAGCGTGCATGGTTCACGGTTCACATCGCGCTAAATTGCTCGACTTTCAGGAGTTTGACCGTGCACCCTGAACTTTGAACCGCTGACAACCAATACGGTTACTGATACGTCAATACCTGGAGAATGGCGTCCAGGTAGCCCTTTTCCTTCTTGTTTTCGCTCATTGAGATCCGCTTGACCTTTACCTGGTTATCCGGCGATTCGATCCGATAGAGGTAGCCGACAAGTTCCTGCAAAGTGATTGCCTCCAATTTCATCTCAACCATGGATTCCTTATAAGGACCCGTACCCTGGACGGTAGAGGGTTTCATGTATTTGATGTATGGTTTGACGCTTGCGGCACCGGCTGCCTCTTCGAGAAAAGAAAAGAGTGTAAAACCCCGCTTTCGCCTGGCGAGCATCTCGTGCATGCTATGAGATGCTGCCTTGCAGGCCTCGTATTCATTCCGCAGCTCGACAATTTCTGCCAGCATCTTTTCTCTGACCTTGATTCCCCTTTGAAGCCGCCTTCTATTCTCAAAGAAGGGAAAAACGACAAATTGAAAGAGGAGAAATCCGATCAGGCAGAAAGCTCCTGCCGATACAAAATATTTTTCTCTTTTTGCAAGCTTCATGTTTTGAGTTTGGTACGCCGTTTCAGCTTGATTTCGAATCGAACGCGGTTGCCGGATCGATCAACATTTGCAGAACTGATAGTTACCGCGCTAAAGTAGGTTGACGTTTCAAGCCTTTTCTTGATAGTGTCAACGCTGTTAAACGTGTCGGTTTCACCCTTGATTAGAACAGCATCCTGGTCAACCGTTATGCGGGTGACGTGAACATCAACGGATTCGGGAAGTCTTTGGGAGATGTCTTTCAGCAAGTCAAGGACCTTCTCGTTTGCACTGGCTTCCGGAAGAAAGGAGGATTTCTTGATTTCGCTTATTTTCACCCTCATTTGTTGCACGGGGTTTACTATGCGTTTTACGTCAGGGAATGTCTCTGTAAAGACTTGCGTGATCTGGTGACCCAGGCTTGTGTGGCGCTCCTTTAGAAAATGGTAGTCTAAGCCCATATCAAGGGAAAGAAGTGAAAGAATTATCAACAGGAAAGCCGCCGCCTTCTGGATCTCTTTCTTATGGACAAAATAATGTCTCTTGACCTCAAATTCACCTTTTCTGAAATTGAAACATACACCCCGCTTTGTTTCCCTGATTGCAAGAGCCAGCGCATTGTCCATTAGAGCAGGATTCCATAGACGAGCGATATTTTCGTCCATCTGAATATGTGAATCTCTCCCAATGTCTATGATGTCGACCGGAAGCTGAAAAGACTCACCTAAAAGACGTGCTGTGTCCGGATGCATCGCCGCAGGACCTGTAACAAAGACTTTCTCTGGCTGAACCTCTTTCCGTGTTTGCCACCGGAAGCCGTGAAGTGTAGCCTGGACCTCTTTGCAAAGACAGCCAATAGACGCCTCAAGGCGTTCAGTGACCTCGGGGTCGGGCTGGTTGTTGTTTGTTTTTTCACGAAGAATCTGCGCAACAGGAGGCCCTTTAGAAGGGATCGTTCGAACCAGAGCAATGCGCCTCTTCAGATGAAGAATCATCGTGTTTGTCTCTCCGCCAATTCGCAGAAATAGTCCGTTGCCAGGCGTATCGGCCTGTTTTAAAAGCCAGTGGACGGTGGGGACTCCACTTATGTCTATAATTTCAGGATCGAGTCCGTATGCTTGTAATTGTCTAAGATACTCTGATATGTATGCACGGCTCGCACAGGCGGCAAGGATTTCGCTTTCATCTCCCTTATCAACTACAGTAAAATCTACTATCAGGTCTTCAATTCGATAGGGGAGCATGGTTTCAACTTCAAAGGGAAGGGTCTGGCTGATCTTTTTTGCATCCTTGAAAGGCATTCGCAAGTTACGATACGATACACGTTCACCGGGGATTGACACGATGGTGCTATCGCTTGTGATCTCCATTTCATTGAGGAGCGATTTCATCGCTTCATCCAATCCACCAGGTTTTTCGATTAAAACATGGCCGCAGGCTATTATCTGATGTGTCTTGAGGCCGCATGAAACCTGAACCACCGAGATAGAATCCGAGTTTACGTCAAGTGCGAGGATTTTTCTTGGCATTTGCTTTCAGCTTTCAGCGTTGCCCCACCATCTCACGGGCATGCTCAATAACCTTCTTTGTGATCCTGACTCCGCCCAGCATCCGGGCCAGTTCTTTGACGCGGGCCTCGCCAGCCAACGGCGTAATAGTGGTTCGAGTGCGCCCCATCTGAACTTCTTTGGCGATTCTGAAATGCTGTCTTCCGAACCGGGCGATCTGTGGTAAGTGAGTAATGGTGATAACCTGATGAAAATGGGATAAGGACTCCAGTTTATTGCCGACCATCTCGGCTACACTCCCGCCGATGCCGGCGTCCACCTCATCGAAGATCAGAGTCTCAAGCGATTTACCGGTTGCAAGGATTGCCTTCAGGGCGAGAATGCATCTGGAAAGCTCACCCCCCGACGCGATCCGGACAAGAGGTTTGAGGTCTTCACCCACATTTGGGGCAATCAAGAACTCGGCCCGGTCTATCCCTGTGGCCTCAATTCCGCTGTTATCCAGAACAAGATGAGGGTCTGTCTCCTTATCAAAAGGGACATGTTCAAACCTGACTTCAAAGCGTGTCCCGGGCATTCCGAGAGATGTTAGCTCTTTCTCAACCCTTTTAGCAAGGTCTGCCGCCGCTTTTTTTCTTTTTTCAGAAAGCCTGCGGCACAACTTTCCAAGCTCATCATACAGATTATCAAGGCGCCTCTCAGTATTTGCAATTTCTTCGGGAATAGAAGAAACACGCTTCAATTTTTCTTCAGTCTCTATACCGCGAGCCAGCACGGACTCAAGAGAGCCGCCGTATTTTCGTTTCAATCTCTGGAGTGTATCCAGACGCAGCTCGATCTCTTCAAGGCGATCACTATCAAAGACAATACCCTGTAAATATGTCTGCAAATCAGCGGCAATATCTTCCAGCTCAAAAGCGGCCGCCTCCATTCTATTCGCAGCAGGAGCCAGGGCCTGATCTATCCGGCTGAGCCTCTGCAGTTCTCTGGCGATCGTGGTCAGGCGTTCAAAGACGGCATCTTCACCAGCATACAGACGATCCACGCTTCTGCCTATTGTTTCATACAGGCGCTCTGCATTCTTGAGGCGTTGACGTTCCTGCTCAAGCTTCTGGTCTTCGCCCAAAGCTATTTTGGCATTCTGTATCTCGCGGCATTGAAACTCAAGAAGCTCGCGACGCTCCGATTGTTCGTCCAGCTTGTGTCTTAATTTGGTCAGTTTCCTGATTAATGGAACCATCTCATTGTAACAGGCCCCCACTTTTTGGCGAAGTCCCGATAACTCACCATACTGGTCAACAAGCAGGAGCTGATGTTCCGGTTTCAGGAGGCTCTGATGGGCGTGTTGGCTGGCAATGCTTGCAAGGTGCTGGTTAATGCTCGAAAGAATCTGGGTTGTGGCCAGTCGACCATTGATATAGACATTATGACGCCCGTTTCTGCGGATAATGCGACGAATAAGGAGTCCCTCTGAAACATCAAACCCTTTCGACCGGGCCATCCTTGCTGCCGGGCTCTGAGGGGGCACATCAAACAAGGCTTCAAGTTCGGCTGCCTCTTCAGAGCTGCGTATTAGTTCCGGTGACGCCCTGGCCCCAAGGATGAGGTTCACAGCATTTATGATAACAGATTTGCCAGCGCCTGTCTCACCGGTTAATACGGTAAGCCCTTTTTCAAGACTGATTGAGAGGTCGTCAATGATCGCAAAGTTTTTTATCGAAAGCTCTCTAAGCATATTCCTGGCTTCCCAACCGGCCGGGTGGTCGAGTCTGAAATTCGCCGGGATGTTTCCTCTCACTACGGACCGTCTGGCGGGTTGATCGAAGATATTCGCTCACATCAGGGAACAGGTGTTCATCGGTATGGGGGAGAAAAAGGGCTCCCATATACTTGTCCATGAAAGATGGGTTGTCACTCAACTCGATGTTTGTCATCATCTTAGCGATACGTTGGACCTCGTCCAACATTTCTCGGCATAGGCAGACAAGCCGCGACCCTATCAGCGAACCGTTTCCTAAAAACTGGAACTTTTCATCCGGGATATCGGGAAAGAGGCCAATCCGTTTGCCATTTTCAATATTGATGTATCGTCCAAAGGCACCAGCAATGATCACGCGATCCAGCTCATCGAATGTCAGCGAAAGACTTTCAAGCAGGGTGAGACATCCGGCGAAAAGGGCTGCTTTGGCACGAATCAGGTTTTCAATATCGACTTCCGTGATTACGATATCAGACCTTGTTGCCGATTCCTGCGCGCGCGTTACTACATATTCCCATCCAAATCGTCCCTCTCGTATCCGGTCTGAGGGGAGATCGTGTGCAAATTTTCCATTACGGTCAATGACGCACGCTGACAAAAGCTCGGCAAGGATGCTGATAAGTCCGGATCCGCAGATACCTCGGGGTCTTTTTCTTTCTACTGTGATAAGCATAGGTTCCAGGGTCAAGGGGTTTATGTGAAATCCCTCGATCGCCCCTGGCTCGGCGCGCATCCCATATTGAATGCCGCCTCCTTCAAAGGCGGGGCCCATGGAGCAGGCGGCACATACAAGCCAGTCCCTGTTGCCAAGAACGATCTCCCCGTTCGTCCCGATGTCTATATATAAAGTGAGTTGCTCTTTTTGAAATACGCCCGATGATAGTATTCCGGAAACAATATCTCCTCCGACATAACTTGCTACGGCTGGGAAGCTGTAAAATTCCACGCAATCAGGTACATCTATGCCGATATCTGAGGCATACACTGCTGGCATGAAGTTGGCCGCGGGCACATACGGCGTCTCTCTAATATAACGTGTCTCTAAGCCTAAAAGCAAATGGGTCATCGTCGTATTGGCAGCTGAAGCAATGCACGAGATATTTTTTTTCGAGGTATTTGTTTGCTCCACGAGTTCGTCAACGACTTGATTGATGGATGATACGACAAGAGACTGTAGTTTCTGTTTGCCGTCAGGTTTTTGCGCATATGTGATGCGCGAAATTACATCATCTCCGTACTGGGCCTGCCTGTTATATTCAGCGGCTTCCGCCAGGACTTTCCCCATGTTGAGATCAATGAGTTCGGCACACACGGTGGTCGTGCCAATGTCCAGGGCAACAGCAAGGTTGAATTCGGAGGTGTCACCGGGTTCCAGGCGGACTAATCTTAATGGTGCAGATTTCGCGCCTTCTGACAGAATAGCCTCAGGTTCGAGCGGCGGCATCAGTGTGGCAGTGACATTCCAATCAGCGCTTCTTAGAATTTTCGGCATCGCCTTGAGGCATCGAAGATCTACAGAAAGGTTTTCGATATCATGTTGTTGCTTCAGACCCAATGAAAGTCGGGTCAGATCGCTCACATTGTCGTTTAAGGTAGGGGGGGCAAGTTGAACAGGGACTTTAATGGCAAGAGGATCAAAGACCCAGCCTTCAGCCAGAGGTTTTGTTTTCAGAGATGCAATCTTGCGGTCGGCCTTGCCCATGTCGAGTTTCTGGGCTTTAAGCCGCTTTGCACCCCTCGACTCGGGCGGTATTCGTACTGTGCAATCTGAAAGAACCAGGCTTGTACAGGCCTGCCGCCAGCCCTGGTCATATTCCTGCTTACTTATTTTTTCAGTTCTTTTGCTGTCAACTTCACCTGCCTCTACGAGTACACGACATTTCCCGCAAAGACCCTGGCCTCCACAAGATGCGTTTATGTGAACGCCTGCCGCAAGTGCGGCCTCCAAGAGGTTTGTTCCCCTGTCTACAACAATTGAGATATTGTCAGGGAGAAAAGTAACGGTATTTTTCATGTTTAAAGCTTGTACGCCAAAATGGCGATGCAGGGGCGATTCACGAATCACCCCTGAAATATCTGTAGAAGTAACACTTTAGCTCTTTTAAAAAAACAGACATACGGAGCGGACAGGCCATCCGATTGGAGACTGGCTCACTGTCTGAGTTTGAGACGGTCTCCAATCGGATGGCCTGTCCGCAATAATATTT
>Ga0180301_10004338_pt1 | contig 10961 bp, 8 predicted proteins | sample GuaBasSediGuay16_FD_121797 | JGI IMG/M metagenome (GOLD analysis project Ga0180301, IMG submission 121797) | Subseafloor sediment microbial communities from Guaymas Basin, Gulf of California, Mexico - Guay16, Core 4569-2, 12-15 cm | ecosystem: Environmental > Aquatic > Marine > Hydrothermal... | reverse complement strand
GTTGAGGGGGATCTTTACCTCTCAGATGGGGCTTGCGTGAGAGCTGGGGATTCTGAGAAGGTTGAGGTTCGAGGGACGGTTCAGTATGTAGGTGACTGCACATTTAAGTGCAGCCTCTCCGCCGGCTTGATTAGGGGAAGGCGGGGCGATTTAACTGTTGATGGTGATCTCTCAGTTGAACGATCCATCAGAATCCATGATGGAGGATTAGAGGTTAGTGGAGACCTATCGGCGAAAAACATTGAGGTTGACCGAGCAGTCCTTGTGGGAAAGAACCTCTCCGTGGAGAGCATAGAAGTAGGCGTGAAGATAAAGGTTGAAGGCGACACAAAAGGAGGGAAAATAGAGGTAGGAGGCTCATTCGAGGCTCAAGGCGATGTCGAAGCAGAGCAGATTGAGGCAGGTGGAACCGTTAAGATAGAGGGCAGAATAAAGGCGACTGAGGTAAGCGTTGGAGGGGCATTCAGAGGAGGAGAAGTCCAAGTTGAAAGAGTTAAGGTCGGTGGGACATTCATCTCGGAATCCGAAGTTTCGATTGAGAAACTTCATGTTGGGGGGAAGGTGAGGGTTGCTGGCGGTGAAGTAAAAGAAAGAATAATCGTTGGGGGAACATTTGAGTCGAACAGCACACTGTCCCTTGGGTCAATTGATGTCGGCGGAACTCTGAGGGTGAACGGCGACCTGAAGTTTTTGGATATCGATGTCGGCGGAACAGTGAGTATTAGCGGAGATGCTGAAGGCGGATCCATCGATATCGGTGGAACCTTAAAGATAGGGAAAAACCTTACTTTGACGGATAAGCTGAATGTCGGAGGGAAAGTCGAAGTAGGTGAAGCCCTCAAAGCCAACTCTGTATCAGTAGGAGGCTCAGTTAAGGCCCGAACGGTTAGAGCTGAAGATTCAGTCCGAGTTGGAGGTCGAATTGAAACTGTTGAAGGAGTTAAGGCAGCCAAGGTTGGAATAGGCAGGAGAGGAAAAATCATGGGAGTAGTCGTCGCAGATGAGGTCCTTCTCGGAGAGAGGGCTGAAGCTGAGGACATCTACGCGGACTTCGTGACGATGGAGGAAAGATCAAAAGCGAGAAACGTATATGCTAAAAATATATACTTGGAGAGGGGTTGCAGAATAGCGGGGGAGATTAAATACACGGAGGAGCTACGAAAAGAAGAAGATGTGCACTTCGCTAGGGAGCCGGAGAAGACTGAGAGGCTTCCCCCTCCACCGATCTGAAATCTCATTCGTGATGATGTTGCAGAAGAGAACGCGGTACGATATTTATCTTGATGTCTTAGAGACTATTAGAAAGAAGAAGGCTTGCTCGATTACGAGGCTCTCCTATGGCGCTGGACTTCCAGTTGACCGGACGAGAAAGATCGTCGAGTTCCTAATCTCACGCGGTCTTCTAAAGACCATAAACCTGGGTGATAGGCCGCATTATAGGATCACTGAACGGGGTGGAGAATTCCTCCAAGCCTTAAAGACTGTTAAGAAATTTATAGAATGAATCGTTTCCTACGGAGGTCTCGGGGGCGTCAGAAGCAAGCCTTTTTTATCTTTCATGAGTAATTTCTTCTCTCTTTTAAGCGAGATCTAAGGAGGCCAGATAGCTCTCCTCGTCGATTTGTTCAATCTTGAATCCTCTCTTGTAACATAAGTGAATCATTTTAGTGTTCTCAGCGAGAATCTCGCCGAATATCGTCTTCAAATTTAGGTCTTTCCCCACATCGATAATATGGTCAAGCAGCTGGGTTCCTAAACCGAGATTCTGCCATGGATCGCCAACAACGATGGCGATCTCTCCTCTTTCGCCGTCCGGCTCAACGACCAACCGGGCCATTCCGATGATTCTATTAGAGTTATTCTCCGATTCCTCTGCAACTAGAGAGACCTCCCTAGAATAATCGATGTTGCAGTAGCTCGCTAACATTTCATGGGAAATGTCTCTTATTAAGCGGAAGAATCTGAATCTCATGGTCTCTTCTGAAAATGTGTTGAAAAGATCATTGATTAACGGTTCATCCTCGGGCTTAATAGGTCGAATCAAAACGGTTCTTCCATCTTTAAGCGTAATTTTCTTCATGTACTTCGTTGGATAGGGTCTGATCGCCAAATGCTCATAGGGTTTGATTTCGCCTAGAAGGCATTCTTTGTCAATGATTATCCTTGCGTCTAAAACAACAGCTTCTCTATCGTCAACCACGATGGGATTTATATCCACCTCTTTTATCTGCGGAAAGTCGATTATCATCTGGGAAAATCTGACAAGAATCTCTTCGAGAAGAGCCGTATTAGCCGGCGGTCTGCCTCGGTATCCGGAGAGAAGGATCTTATAGATTTTGGTCTGCTCCATCATCCTTTTGGCGAGAATCTGATTCAAAGGTGGGAATCCAATAGAAATATCATTGAAAAGCTCCACTCCTATTCCTCCAGCTCCAAAAATTATGACTGAGCCAAACAGGGAATCCTTTTTTGATCCTATTATTAGCTCAAAACCGTCCTTTTTGACCATGGGCTGAACAGATACGCCGTCGATTCGAATTGAAGAATCCCGCCGTCTAACCCGTTCTATTAGCTCTTTGAAGCATCTCTTCACGTTGCTTTCCGAATTGATGTTCAAGATCACCCCGTCTACGTCAGTCTTATGTGCCACTTGAGGAGAGATGATCTTCATCACAACCGGATACCCTATGCGAGAAGCGATTGAAGCAGCTTCTTCCGGAGACCTCGCCAAATAAGTCTCAATGGTTGGGATGCCGTAAGCCCTCAGAAACTCTTTTGATTCAAGCTCAGTCAAGAGCTCCCTCTCTTCATTGAAGGCTTTCTCTATCAACCCCATTAGACGCTGCTTGTCAATCGACATGCTTACCGGCAGTTCCCTCGGAGTCTCATATAGAAGTTCAAGGTTCCTCGCATACTGATACATATACATGAATGTCGATATGGCCTCTTCAGGCGTCGAATAAGTCGGAATCCCATTTCTCTGCAGAATGCCTCTTGCCTCCCTGACATCCTCCTCTCCCAGCCAAGATGTAAGAATGGGTCTCTCAACTCCCTTTGAAGCCTCGACCAAGATCTCCGCCGTCTCAGATGGACTCGCGGCTCCTATGGGAGTGTAAATTACGAGAAACCCATCAGCATTTTTCTCATTAAAGCATATGTCAAAGACTCTCCTAAACCTCTCTGCTGTGGCATCCTCGCAAACGTCAACGGGATTAGACTTGCTCCAATAAGAAGGTAAGACTTCATCAAGCAGTCTCCGAGTCTCATCGCTCAAAAACGCGAGTTTCCCCCCTTTGGATACAAGAAAGTCGGTTGCCATCACGCCGGGGCCTCCCGCATTCGTAATTATCAGTAGTCTCGGACCCTTTGGGATCGGCTGCATGGCGAGGATCCCTGCGCAGTTGAAAAGATCAGATATGCCTTCAACGCGGATGATGCCGACCCTTTTAAAAGCCGCATCGTAGATGGCGTCTTCGCCTATGATGGCTCCTGTATGAGATGCGGCTGCCTTCATGCCTTCCAGAGTTCTCCCCGCCTTTATCACAATTATAGGTTTGGTGCCGGCGAATCTCCTAGCGGCACTCATGAATTTTCTAGCATTCCTTATGGATTCAATAAAGAGCACTATGCTTCTGGTTTCCGGATCAGCTCCAAAATAATCTATTAGATCAGCAAAGTCCACGTCAAGCATGGAACCAACAGAGACGAAATAGCTGAACCCAACGTTTGCTTGAGAAGCCCAATCTAAAACCGAGGCGCAGAGCGCCCCGCTTTGAGATACGAAAGCTATGTTGCCAGGCTTAGCCATCTTATATGCGAAGGTCGCGTTCAGCTTGATGCTTGGATGCATTATGCCCAAGCAGTTAGGACCAATAATTCTCATATCATATTCGTTCTTCAGCTTTAAGACTTGCTCTTCAAGTGCCTTCCCATTCAAGCCGGCTTCGCCGAACCCTGATGAGACGATTATGATTCCCTTGACTCCGGCTTCCCCGCATTCCTCAACGACTTGGGGGACTATATGCGCAGGCGTCGCGATTATTGCAAGGTCAACATGCCACGGAATCTTCTTTACGCTGGGATAAGCCGTTAAGCCTTGCACGCTTGGACTGAAGGGGTTAACTGGATATACGAACCCTTTGAATCCTACCCCTATCAGGTTGTTCAGAAGCTTATAACCCACGGAGCCTTCTTTATTGCTTGCTCCTATCACCGCTACACGTCTGGGATTGAATATTTTTTCTAAACCCTCAATTCCCGTTAGTCAGACTCCCCTTCTCCGGTCGCTCTGAGATATTAATTAAGAGAATAGAGTTTTTAAGAATATTATTAATAATTCCACGTCTAGTTCATTACGTAAAGCAGTAAACTGCGGATATGATTCGTGATTGGATCACATTAAATCTTGGAATGCCAAGGGATTTACGTCCATGATCCTAGCTTCTCATCTGAATGGGATTCTATAGATCTAATATCGGTTTGCTTTACGTTTCTCTTTATATAAGCGTCTTATCAAGTTAGCCATCATCTGAACGTCGAGTTCAACCTTCCTAGCAGTTCTCGCCATTTCTAGATCGCCTTCTTGAATTGATCATTTTAAACTTGATGAGGATCTATTAAGCATTAGCGAACGGGAGGTTAGAACCTGAAATTTGAGCGTCTGACATTTATCCTGAACAGATTTTTTATCTTCATATTTAAGCGGATGGATGAAATTTAGAAAGGTTCGCATTCAGTTTACGAAATTCGTAAAAATGAAACGAAAAACATAAATAACCTCCCCCTCACCAAAGTAGAGAGGTGTATTTAATTGCACAAATTTAGCGGATGCTACACGGCGACGATTACTCCGATGAAGAAAAATTTGGAGGTCGATTATGAGGGCCTTGAACAACTTGTAGAGTTCCAATCGGAACAAGGTGTAAGCGGGGTTCTAGCTGTTGGAACAACAGGTGAAAGCCCAACATTAAATTGGGAGGAACATATAGAAGTAATTAGAAAGGTTCACGAGTTCTCTAAAGAGAGATTTCTTACAATAGGAGGAACCGGAAGCAACAATACGCATGAGTCGCTTGAAGCAACACGGGAAGTCTCTGACTTCGGAGTCAAATGCGTCCTGCTTGTAGATCCATATTATAATGGGCCGAGCTCGCTTGAGATAAGGAAGGAATATGTTGAACCTATCGCCCGAGAATTTCCCCACGTCCAGATAATCCCCTATGTGATACCTGGCAGAAGTGGAACGCAGCTTCTACCGCAAGACCTCGCGATTCTTCACTCGGAGTTTGAGAATGTGAGAGCTGTGAAAGAGGCGACGGGTAACTTTGATAATATGAGATTGACAAGAAGGCTTTGCGGAGAAGACTTTGACATACTCTCTGGAGACGACGATAAAACATATGTCATGATGAAAGACCCCGAGATAAGGGCAAGCGGCGTAATATCAGTCGCTTCGAACGTTGCCCCCTGGCCGATCCAAAGATTCGTCAAAGCTACTTTAGAAGGAAATGTTGAGGAGTCTGAAAGGCTCTACAAGGCGCTTAGGCCTCTATTCTCAATGGTCACGGTGAAGACTGAGGAGGAGACGCCTTATGGTCCTGCTCTCTGCAAGGCTAGGAATCCTCTGCCCTATAAGACGTTAATGAATATACTGGGCATGCCTTCCGGTCCCTGTAGACGGCCATTAGGGAAGATGACAAAGAAAGGTCTACAAGTAGTCTTGAACACTGCGAGAACAGTCTATGAAAAGACCCCGGAGATTCTTGAGCCCATCGAGAGATTCTTCGACGTCGATCTAGGTAAGAGACTCTACGATGAGGACTGCTGGCGAGGCTTAACATATGATTAGGATCTGCGTTGCCGGCGCAGCTGGAAGAATGGGCAGCACCCTGCTTCGAGAGGCCGTGGCGAGAGGATTCGAGATAGTCGGCGGAGTAGAGGCGTCGGGAAATCCAAATGTAGGCAAGACTCTGAGTGAAGCTGGGATTTGCAGCTCTGATGCTAAGATTTATGATGCGAGCAACCTCAAGGAAGCCGTGAGCCAGGCGGATGTTTATCTGTCTTTCACTACGCCGGAAGCTGAAGTCTTAAACATTCCCGTAGTGGCAGATCTGGGAAAACGAATCGTCATGGGGACAACGGGACTAACAGATGAGCAGATGCAAATAGTAAAAAATGCGATTATGGATAAGGTTCCCGCCGTGATCTCGCCCAACTATGCCATCGGCGTAAATATTCTATTTAAGATGATAAAGACGTTGAGGCTTTTACCGCCTGACTACGATTTCAGCGTAATTGAGGTTCATCACACAGGCAAGAAGGACGCTCCAAGCGGAACTGCGAAGAAGCTGGGGGAGCTTATCTCAGAAGCCCGTGGATACAGCTCAGTCATACATGGAAGAGAAGGCGTAAGCATAAGAAAGCCGGAGGAATTAGAGATTCTCTCCGTGAGGGCAGGTGGGGTTCCCGGTGTTCATGACGTAATAATCGCTGGGGCTCATGAGATGATTCGTATTGAACACGTAGCTTTCTCACGAAGCGTATTTGCTCAGGGAGCTCTGTATGCGGCTGAATGGGTGAGCAAACAGACTAGACCCGGCGTCTACAGTATGGATGATGTCTTGAGTTAACATTCTGTTTCAAGCGGGGAGGCAGCTGAGAGATTGGGAGCCAGAGCGGTCATAAAGTTCGGTGGAGCTGATCTTGCTTCAGGTCCTAAGATCAGAGAAGCCGCCAAAAAGGTTCTGGAGTCGAATTATGATGAGATCGTCGTCGTTGTCTCTGCGATGAAGGGGACAACTGACAGTCTGATCAAGGTCATTTCGGAGATAGGCGGCGTTGATGATCAAGATTATGCTGAGATCGTCTCGATGGGTGAAAGGATGAGCGCCCGCATCTTCTGTTCCGCTTTAAGATCCCTAGGTGTAGACGCCATATATATAGAGCCAAACAGCAAGGAATGGCCGATTATAACTACTTCCGACTTTAAGAATGCCTCCCCGGATATGAAGAAGACTTGTGAACGCGTCAAACGGTTTGTGGAGCCTATGCTTGGGGAGAAGATCGTTGTGATTTGCGGTTTTCTCGGACGAGACGAGAAGGGAAGAGTGACTACTCTGGGTAGAGGAGGAAGCGATACAACCGCGATGGTGCTTGCGAATTGCCTGAATGCCGATGAGGTTGTGCTTGTCAAGGAGACGGAAGGAGTTATGTCAGCGGATCCTAAGATAATAGCGGATGCGAAGCCGCTAAGTAAACTTGACATTCACGAGATGTTCGCTCTCTCATATGGAGGTGCAAAGGTCATAAAAGCAGAGGCTTTGAAGTATAAGTTACCTAATCAAAAGTTGAAGATTGTAAGCTTCTCTAGTAGAAGTCTCTCAGGTGGAACGGAGATTACGGGCGTGTTCAACTCTGATTCTTTCGAGGTCTCTGAGAGGAAAGGCCTCTCCGCTGTTAGCCTCGTCTGTAATATTGAACCTGAGGTTATAAGCAAGATCATCGCCTCTTTCAAAGATAGGCCATTATACGGTATAAGCACGGGAAGAGTCTCGTTGACAGTTTTCACATCATCTGAAAATCTGAATGCTCTATTGAAGGATCTGCACAGTTTAGGTGTGTGCAAAGCTCTGAGCTGTAGAAGCAACGTCGGCTTGATAGAGTTGACTCATCCCGCCTTTGTGGATTCTCCCGGTTGGATCGCTAAGATATCCGAGGCATTGGCATCTGAAAAAATAAATATAATTGAGGTCACGACTAGTAAGTCTACTATAAACATCTTTATTGATGAAACAAAAATTGAGGATGCGATAAAAGCTGTGAGGGATACACTTGAAACGTGAAGTAGCAATTTTAGGAGCAACAGGAACCGTAGGACAGAGATTCATCGAATTGCTTCAGGGACATCCATGGTTCGAGATTTCTGTTCTCGCCGCTTCTGAACGCTCAGCTGGAAAGAAGTATAAAGAAGCATGCAAATGGCGAATGGAAACCCCGATGCCTGAAGCAGTTGAGGACATGACAGTTGTGAATACGAATCTAAAAGAAGTCAAGCAGGCTGGCAACGTAGACTTCGTATTTTCAGCTTTACCCGGAAGCGTAGCGGGTCCAATTGAAGAGGAGTTTGCTGTTGAGTATCCAGTTGTCAGCAAAGCAAGCGCACATAGAATGAAAAGCGACGTACCGCTCATAATACCCGAAGTTAATCCCGACCACCTGCAGCTAATCTCAGTTCAGAAGAAGAACCGCGGCTGGAACGGGTTCATCTCCACAGATCCAAACTGCAGCACAATTCAGCTCGCCATCACCTTGAAGGCTCTCATGAAGTTCGGTGTGGAAAACGTGATTGTCTCTACGATGCAGGCGCTTAGCGGAGCTGGATACCCCGGGGTTCCCTCTCTTGACATAATCGACAATGTGGTTCCTTACATATCCGGCGAAGAGGAAAAGATGGAGAATGAGACCAGAAAGATTCTCGGAACCTTCTATGGTGAAGAGATTCAACCAGCGAATATTACGATAAGTGCCAGCTGCCACCGTGTTAACGTGAAGGATGGCCATCTAGAAGCGGTATATGTTGGGCTTGAGCAGAAACCTACAATTGAAGAGGTTAAAGAAGCCTTCAGAAACTTCGTTGGAGAGCCGCAGAGGCTTAAGCTGCCGACAGCTCCGGAGAGATCGATCATCGTGAAAGAGGAGATCGACAGGCCTCAGCCCCGCTTCGACAGAGATGCGGGGAAAGGCATGAGCGTCGTGGTTGGACGTATCCGAGAAGACCCCATAATGACCGTTAAGTATCTCTGCTTGGGACATAACACCATAAGGGGCGCCGCGGGCGCAGGGATACTGAGCGCTGAGCTTATGGTTAAGAAGGGGCTTCTCTAGACATTTTTTATTCAAATTGCCGGGAAGGTATTTTATGTCTTCAAAAATATTTTCGAATGGTCATTTAGAAAATAGGGGTGGTGTGCTCTATATAGACGGCGTCTCCTCTCTTGAGATAGCTGAAAAATTTGACACTCCGTTATATGTCTTAGCGGAGAGAAGAATCAGGGAGAATTATCGTCGGCTTTACGACGCCCTCAAGAAGCACTATGACAAGGTTAGAATCTATTACTCTGCTAAGGCGAATACCAGCCTCTCTGTATTGAAGATACTTGAAAGTGAAGGAGCATATCTCGATACTGTCAGCCCGGGAGAAGTGTTTCTCGCATTAAGGGCAAGCTTCACATCTGACAGAATATTATTCACCGGAACAAGCGTCCGAGATGACGAGTTGAAGTTCCTTGTTGATTCCGGAGTTACAATAAACATTGATTCTCTTTCGCAGTTGAGAAGGCTTCTCAGTTTCCATCTGCCTGAAATGATCTCTGTGAGGGTTAATCCTGAGATTGGGGCGGGCCATCACGAGCATTGCATCACGGCTGGAAGGGATTCAAAGTTTGGAATCTGGGAGGACGACGTCATCAAGGCATATAAATACGCCAGAGAGGCTGGGGTGAAGAAGTTCGGCATACAGATGCATATAGGTTCAGGGATATTGACGGTTGAGCCTTTCCTCTTGGCTGCTGAAAAAATGTTGGAGATAGCTCGTCACGTTCACGAAGAGGTAGGTGTGGACTTTGATTTCATTGATTTTGGGGGAGGCTTAGGCGTTCCTTACAGGCCTGAAGAGGAGTCTTTGGATCTTGATCTTTACGCGGAGAAGGTTCTAGGTCTTTATCTCAGACGGATCGGTGAGTACGATCTGGGGGAGCCATGGTTCTTCATTGAGCCTGGTCGCTACATTGTTTGTGATGCTGGTGTTCTGTTGACGCGTGTAAATACTTTGAAGATCACGCCTTTCAAAAAATTCGTAGGTGTAGACGCTGGGTTCAACACTTTGATTAGGCCGGCGATGTATGGATCTTATCATCCGATAATCGTTGCTAATAGGTTTGACTCTGCGGAAGAAGAGGTTTACGATGTGGCGGGGCCAATATGTGAGTCAGGTGATCTGCTAGCTAGAGACAGAAGGCTTCCGAGGATAAGTGAAGGCGATCTGTTGGCTGTTCTGAACGTGGGGGCTTATGGATTCTCGATGAGCTCGCAATATAATTCGAGACCTAGATGCGGGGAGGTCTTAGTCAAAGACGGAGAGTATGCGCTGATAAGGCGGAAAGAAGATTTTGAGTCTCTCTTGATTGGGCAAGAGCTTCCTTCATGGCTTAAATGAAGTTTCTTGCGGATCGATATTTTTGGTTATTTTACATGGGAATTTTTTCTTTAAATAGTTTAAATAGTGTTACGTCTCTATTTTTATTTAGTTAGCTCTCTTTAGTCAATCATGTGTGTTGTCGATCTTCGAATAAAATATGAATAAAAGCGGAGGGGGATTTATGGCTAAGACGGTTAGATTCAGCATTTCGATAAGTCCAAGTCTTCTAGAGAAGTTTGATCAGGCTATAAAAGAAAAGGCATATAAGAATCGTTCCAAGGCGATTAGGGATTTGATTGTGAATTTCATCGTGGACAGGGCGTGGGAAAAATCAGATAGGGAAGTGATGGGGTCATTAACTGTTCTCTATGATCATGAATCAAGAGGACTGGTTGAAAAGCTTCTTGAGATTCAGCATGAACGCCGAGAGAATATCATCTCAACGATGCATATGCATATTGATGAACGAAACTGCATGGAGATTCTCGCCGTGAAAGGATATCCTAAAGAAATAAGGGAACTAGCAGACAGGATTATGAGCTGCAAAGGAGTAAAACATGGAAGGCTTGTGATGAGCATTACGGGCACTGAGATAACTTAGCCAATCCAATTAAGGTTGGAAGAGAGATTATTCAAGCAGCGCTTCTGTTCCTCTATGAGCTTTTTGCTTTGATACTGTCCTAAATGTGCCTTCATTTTTTATTTTTTTGGAAGTTTCGTCATGAAAAAGTTTGGCCTTTCTTCAGAATTATCTCTTGAGTATTCC